>Ga0070741_10018074_pt1 | contig 11481 bp, 11 predicted proteins | sample Coa_R1_4_FD_66440 | JGI IMG/M metagenome (GOLD analysis project Ga0070741, IMG submission 66440) | Surface soil microbial communities from Centralia Pennsylvania, which are recovering from an underground coalmine fire - Coalmine... | ecosystem: Environmental > Terrestrial > Soil > Unclassified ...
ATTCCCAAGGAATCGTACATAAAGACCTGAAACCGGAAAACATCATCATTAATCTTGACGAACGGCCTGTGCTGGTTGATTTTGGCATCAGTACTCAACCTAATTCTCCCGAACAAGCCTTGCTGCCGAAAATCACCGGCATGCAGCAAGTACCAGACGGTACGACCGAATACATATCTCCAGAACAAGCGCTGGGACTTCAGGTTGATGCGCGTTCAGATATCTTCAGTCTCGGAATTGTGCTGTATGAGATGCTGACTGGTAGCTCGCCTTTCCAGAAAACCAGGTATGACGAAACGCTGTATGCAATTAAATACCAAGATTATTCGCGACTGGAAACGGTCTGTCCTGATTTAAAGCCTGATTTGGGCCAGATTATTGATAAGGCACTGAAGAAAAATCCGGCAGACCGTTACCAATCCGTAGATGATCTCAAACAAGATTTACAGAGACTAGCTGAAACAGGCACGTATCAGAGGACGCCACTCGAAATTATTATTGCCAAGCAACGCCTGACGCTTGCTCGTGTCGCTACTTCAGCCAAACATTCTCTGACTCGTTGGCCGGCGCTGGCTGCGATCGCCTGTTTGTTTTTCCTCACAATTGTGGTAGCGGTAAGATTTATTAATCGGAATTCAGGACGAATTCCGACTGCTGGCGACTTCCGAGAGATCTACAACTGGAAAACCACTGCCTCTGACCTTATAAGTTCGGCGCGAGTGTCTCGCAACGGAAAATTTTTGGTGTATTGTACTGGGCAACAGAACAAGCAAAATCTCTACTTGAAGTCATTGAGCGATGGCCAAACCGATTCTTTAGCAATCTCAAGTCGTGCCAGGAATCTGGTGCTATCCCCCGATGGGCAAACTATAGCCTATGTATCTGATGAGCATGAGCCTCAGCTATTCACGATCCAGGCGCAAGGAGCGCCGCAGACCATAGGACCAATAGCACCGGATGCAAGATTAGTTGCTTGGTCACGTGATGGCCAAACTCTATTCTTTGAGAATGATGGTAACCTCTTTTCATTTCGATTGGCAGATAAGTCCTCAAGGCAATTGACGCAGTTTACCAAAGTCGAGCGCGCCCATGATTTCTCTGTCAATCAGGACGAAACCAAGATTGCTTTTGTCGCTAGTGATGGACAAACTGACATCTGGTCAAGCTCGCTTACGGGCGAGAATCGCCGCCGCCTCACCAATGACGAAGAGCTTGAACGAACACCAGTTTGGAGAATGAATCAGGATCAGCTTTTCTTTGGCTGTAGGCGCGAGACCTGGCAAATCTGCACGCTCAGTCCCACTGGCCAAGCTGAGCAGATCAGCTCTGGCGATGATCGCGACTATTATATTGTTGATGTTTCCGGAGATGGCGCAACCCTATTTGCCTATGGCATTCAAGACCAGACATCGAACTGGCAGGCCAATTCTGATGGTACGTCGTTGATGCTTAACACCAAACTCGGCTGTGAGATTTGGCCACGTCCATCACCAGATGGCAAGTTCGTTGCTTTTCACTCGGCTACCACCCGCGGGCGGATTCCGTATAGCAAGATTGTGTTGTCGTCAGTGCAGGCGATGGCCGAACCAAAGCAAATTACCACTGGCTTTGATGTTCAGTGGTCGCCGTCAGGAGAGCAAATGGCGTTTTTACGGGCAACGGACGAGGGATTAACGCTATGGATGGCCAATCGCGATGGATCGGATGTGCGACAGATGTCCGACCAAAGCATTCAGTTTGACGGCTATACAGTACTGCCGGCAAATCCGTTGCAACAGCATGACTTCTCCTGGTCTCCGGACGGAACACGGATCGCTTACGCAACAAGGAGTACAGATAATAATATTTGGATTACAACGGTTAACGGCAGCAAGGAACAGGTCACGGACAACAGCGACAACGTAACATCAATGCATACGCCGTACTGGGGGCCACTGAATCAGCTAGCGTACGTAATGATCAAAACAGATGGAAACAAAAGAACATCGCGACTCATGATTTTCGGCCTTGATAACAAACAATCGAAAGAGCTGTTTTCTAAGATCGGTACGCTACGGATACTGGGTCGGTCACCTAATGGAACGGTTATTTATTTGGCGGCAAGTGATCGTTCTGTGACGACAGGACTTTCCGAACCACACGATGTTGACCTATTGGGAATCGACGTGACAAATGGTAATGTGCGGATGACAGATCGCATATCTTCGGGGTATTTTAGCAGTGTTGATTTATCCAGAGATGCGCGGCAAATAGCGTATGTGGCAAAAGGCAGCGGTCCTGGAGAGTGCGATAACCTCTGGATAAAGGACATTGGCGATAAAGCGATTCCTGCGACACAGAATATTGATCCGGGCGTTTTCATTTCCGGGGTGAGTCAGTTAGACAAATCAGCGCCCATCTTTTTTACTATGGAGTCGCGCTGGACGACGATCTATCAAATCAATTTGAAGTGAGGCGAATCAAATCATGAGTTCAAAGAAAGCAAAGCTTGGATCATCCAAAATTCTGTCCTCGGCGGTGTTAACCGACAGCGAACATAAAAGCTATGCTCAAATGCTTCGCCGCATGCATGATCTGACAACCATTGCTGATGCCTACATCCTATCAGCTAGCAATCCGACGAGTAGAAGCAGGCGCATAAAAAAACTGAACCAAGCGGTCACCAAATTTCATACCAGCCTCCTGGGCTCAGGCGGGAAGTTTCAAGCAGAGGCTGTGAGTGCTGATGGCGACTGCGGCGGTCACTGTAATCCGCCGTTTACGTGTGTCGATGGTACCTGTATTCTCGATGGCGGCCAGCTTCAGGCCTCACTGGCGAATCTCAAGGATTAGATTTAGAATTTTTGAGCAACTGGCGGCAGTGTTATCGCACTGAATGCATCCGCCGTTACGCCATTAATCATGAGTTTCAAAATAACATGATGCTGCGGTAAGTTGATTAAATCGCTTTCAGTAAATGTCGGTGAAAACTCTTTGGCCAAATATTCAGCATCACGCGCACCGATGCGGAAGCTTATGATCGTGCCCACATTGCCAAAGATTGCCGCTTGCAGTTCTTCGTCCAATTGTTCCAGAAACTGATGCGCAAGCGTCAGATTCAGCCGGTATTTCCGCAATTCGCTCAAGAGTCCCGCAAAACTTGCGGTCGTGTAGTTATAAAACTCATCGCAGTAGACGTAGAAGTCACGGCGATTGGTTTCATCTGGTGTATCGACTCGGCTTAACGCTGCCAACTCAAGTCTGGTTAGGAGCAGTGCGCCAAGTAATGCGCAGGCATCTTCTCCTATCCGACCTTTAGCAAGATTAACGAGTAACACTTTGCCTTCATCCATCACACTCCTGAATTTAAAGCTGCTTTTGGGCTGCCCGACGACATTGCGAATGAGCCGGTGAGCGAGAAATTGGCCGATTTTGTTTTGAATCGGGGCAATTGCCTCCAGACCAAAATTTTTGGGATAGCGCTCAAACTCATCCTGCCAAAAGTATCTGACTTGTTCATCCTGGAGTTGTTGTATTACTCCCGCGCGAAACTTTTGATCGGTAAGGAGCCTCGGCACATCTAAAAGTGTGCTATCAGGAATTTCCAGCAAGGACAGGAAAGTATGTCGCAATATGTGCTCAAGACGCGGTCCCCAAGAATCTTTCCACAATTTATGACACACGCTAATTAGGCCTGAAGCAGCCAAGTGATGATACCGTGGATCAACTGATTCCAGTGGATTAATGCCTAAAGGTTTGTCTGCTTGTGGATCAAAGTAAATAACATCTTCCTGCCTGGACTCTGGCACAATTTTGCGGATTTTCTCGATCAGATCGCCGTGTGGATCGAGCAACGCCAGTCCTTCGCCGGCTTGCAGGTCTGAATACACGAGCCGCTCAATGAGCGTGGATTTGCCCATGCCAGTTTTGCCTACGACATACATATGGCCGCGACGATCTTTGCGCTTAATGCCAAAACGCTTCCGCTCGTTTCGGAAGTTGGTTTCAGCAAAATATGTTATTGAGTTGTCATCCATGGTTGTTTCAGCCATATAGACTTGGGTACTTAAGATAGTTTTCCAGCGGTTACGCAGTTGTTTACGAAAGGGTGTCAAATAACAGCGATAGTTTAAAAAAGAGGGGCGAGATCTGAATAAACAGATGTTGCCCCGTGTGTGTTTACTTACAGACTAAAGGCGGTTCCGGCCAGCTGAATGCTTCACCTAATCAAGCTATCGATACTGAAATGATTTAACTCGTGGGTATCCTGATTGTGCTTGGTTTTAACTGGCTCGTTTTGGGCGCTCTGCTTCAAAGACTTGTTCAACGTTGAGGTAACGACCATCAGAACTCGGTTTGGTGATAACGCGGCAAGGGATGTTGAGCACCTTGCCTTCAATGATCTGTGATCTCGGTACGGCGACTCCAGCCTCGGCGATATACGCAGAAAGCTGCTTTTCAGTACCAAACAGTTTCAGAATCTTTCCGGACACTTCGACGTTGATGTAGAACCGTCTTCCCCATTTGCTGTTCATTGAGCCGATATCGCGCAGGAGCGCTAACTGGCTTTCAATTCCAGCAATCGGTGAAGCCGCCAGTGCCGCTATATTCGGCTTTGCAGGTGGCTCTGGCGAATAGTTGCTGTTGAAGTATTCTCTCACAATCTCAGTCTGGAGCTGTAACGCTCGAACGGCCCTGGTTTTCACCTCATCGGCGCGATCTAGCTCGGCATCATAATCGAGCTCAATGGAGATCGAATCGATTTTCCCGTCCGGGCTTAAGCTGCGCTTGATCATCATGTGCGCCGCTGGGCAAATCACGGTTGATTCTGGCCTAGGATTCTCCGGCGGCAACCAAGCGTCAGCTTCTGCTGGCTCCTCGAATGCCTGTTCTTCGTGAAAGCTTTCTCCCCACGCCTCTCCGGTCTCTTCATCAAAAGGATCAATGGACGGCTCGGCATCTTGGTCGTTTTCGCCGCTTGCATCACATCGCTTGCTGTCGTATTCGACAACAGCGGCGATATGCTTGCAGGAGTAAGTTGAGTCAGCCTTTTTCGCTTCAAAGTCAGGGCAGTTACAAGTCAGTCGGCCGTTCATAATTCTGACGAGATAATTCTTGCTGGGGTCAAATGGCGTTACAACCCGATAGCCAATGTCAGTCTTAGCAATCAAAAACGATGCCTCTGATTTCGGCGATCGATTCGTTCTTGAAGTTCTTGTCATTCGATTCTCTCCTTTGCATAGTGTATAAAAGGATTGCTGTTTCAGGGCAGTTTGAAGGCCGCGTGCCATTTTGGGCCGCACGAATCCCTACAGAACTGCCCTACACTGATTGCGACGGTGATCAAGAAAGAAGTAAGCGGCAATTAGCCGAACTGCGGCAGGAATCCAGCAAGGCGGGCGGTCATCCGAAACTGAGCAATGGGATTAAGTGTTTTGAAGGCTGACGTGAACGCATTCGATAACCCCCACAGACTTCGTTCCCAATGCTCTGATTGAACAGGATTGAAGTAGTTGTTGTGAACACTGTGCATAAGCTGCTTTGGGAAACCAGCCTCGATAAAGGCGCGGTAGATGATGAGCTTTGCCTGTGACTCATAGAGGTCGGTATCCTTCCAGGCAATGATCTGCTGCTTAAGAGGAGCAAAGTTCCGTTGAATCCGATCCACACCTACGGATATCGCTTCTGAAAGCTCAAGTCCTGGCGTGTGTTTGTGCAGGATGGGCAAGAAGTCGCCGTGAAAAGCCATATTGGAACACACGATCACACGGAATCCTGCGGTGAGCGCAAGTCGCATGCTTTTGTCGTTGCTGTTCCTGAGGCCGATAGCGAAATTGACGCCGCTGAATTCCTCTTCAAGCGTCATGATGCCAAAGAGTTTCATGCCATTTGCTGAAACCGCATATTCATCGTGCTTGACATAAATATGTCTGAACGAAAGCGTTTCGATCAACAAGGCAACGACTTCGTAGTGCGGTATCGGCTGATGCGTTGCTGTCGGTTCCGGGGACGGAACATCTTTAAGCTCGGCCCGCGTGATTTTGGCTGTACCTCGCTCGGCAATGAGCGTTGCTTCGGTCATGTTTTCAATTCCTCCTTACATGCTGATTGAGAACTTGGTTGAAAAAGTTCTCGCTGACATATTTGCAGGTTAACAAACTGACCGGTTGTGAATAGGCAGGACTTTCAGCCTCTTAAGGCCGACTATGTTGAAATGGTGGAAATGGAACCTGTTATCAACAAAGCCAAATAAAACGCGCTAAGCGTCGCTCATTAAAGGAATGTCGTTCAGATACGCACGGTTGGTCAATGTTGCAATGGAAGTCTTGGCTGACTATGAGCAACCGTTACCTGTTAGGATCACCAGAAGAAAAGTAAAGACAATCCAATAACACGCAAACGGTCTCGTTATTTTTGAATTGATTTTTTCCCTTGCAGTTTTGCCGGTAACTCCAATGTATCGTCAAGCAGGACATCAGTTGATATTCCGGCCAGTTGTGCATATCGAAGCAGCGTAATAAACGAAGGTTGGCGTTTCCCTAATTCAAAGGCGCTTACGTGGCTCGGCAATACCGGTGACTGCTCGCAGGTTAAGGCATTTGCCATTGGCTTTTGCCCCAGCTCAAGCTTATCACGAAGCTCTTTCAGTTTATCAGCCAGTCGTTCAGGTTGTGGCTTGGCTTTTCGTCCCATCAGAGGAAACACCTCCGGGGACTTCCTGAGCCATTTTTCCCTTGCATGCTACGCCTATTTAGGCGTATACCATTTCTGTTCAATCTGACAGCCGAAGGGGTGATTCGACTGTCGCCCATTATCTAAATGCTCCAGGGCGATTGAGCATAGAGGTTGTCAGCATATCACAATGGTGCGCCACGCTGTCCATCGTTATCGATTTCACATCCAAACAGCTCCTATGCTGTTAGCAACGCTGCTGTTTTTTCAAATTCCGTATCCAGTGCAGCACAGGGACTCGGAGGATGAGGCGATGATAAAGCACGCGCTTGCGCCATTTGTCGGTCGCACTGTTGATGGTGTGTTCATCTACCTTGATCAAATCAGACCAGCACCAGTGAAAGATGGCGACAAAGCATTTTTAATGCGGAATATGTCAATCCTTACCGGAGAAACGGGTGTCCATGATCCAGAGCTTCTCCAAAAGCTCAGGCAGAAGATTCGTCAAACGTTGGCGCTCCATCGGCGCATCCAAATAGTTGATCTGTATGTGTTCCGTTATCCTTATCCGGTTGCTATGAATAAGCCGGGAGCGTTCGTTGCTCTGAGCACAACAATGCTTAACTTGATTGGCGACGATGATTCAGCATTGATTGGAGCGGTTAGTCATGAATTGGCCCATGAATACGTTGCTTCTGAGCACTTCGAAGCGGTCCAAAAACATGATTTAGCTAAAATGCGTGAACTGGAACTGTTCTGTGACGCCGTAGCTACGGCGTCACTGATTGCCATGGGACTTGATCCCAGCCACTATGCATCGCTGCTTGAACGGGCAGTGAATTCTTCGCCCGAGGCGGCCGAAATGAACAATGGGCAGCGGGAAATGCCCAATATTACATTGCGGAAGCGAGTAATTGCTGAATTCACCATCCAACTTACATCTTCACCTCCTGCGCATTGACTGGGTTCTCTTCAGTCAGCGCTCCGTGATAGACTTCACGTTCAAACAATATTTCAGGAGAGTATAGTAATGAGTGTCTCAGAAGAGAAACTTTTGGTGCTGGCGCTTGCGCAGCTTGAAAATCAGAAGCGCACGATTGATGCAGAGATAGCAGAACTTCGGGAAAAACTGCGGAGCGCTGGCGTATCCAGGCGCGGTCGCCCTCCACAAGGGAAAGTGTTTATTGAAAACGCCAGCGCGCCACAACCTGGAGCCGCACCTCGGTCGAGACGTAGAATGTCTGAAGCTCAACGCGCGGCCATATCAGAAAAATTAAACCAGCGTTGGGCAGAACGGAAACAACTGGCAGCAGGTGGCCAAAACAGTGCCGATCCCGACAAGATGAAACCACGCCTCATTAAAAAAGCTAGCGCGGCGCAAATATCGTAGCCACAAAAACGCGTAGCACATAACGGAAGTGGGTGAATGAAAGAAGAGCAGTGGCAAGGCTGCTCTTTGAGTGAAAATCTGAGATCGAATATCTCAGGATTTTGGGAGAGTTGTGATTGTTTGCTCGTCATTACGGTAAAACAGTTACTCTCTATCCGAGAGGGCGAGGTGACGACGACTCAGTTGTTGACTTATGCAGCACGTTTTCTGCCGTGAACTGTCGCGGGAGTTTGTTTTGGCTCTGTCACATCTGAAGCAGGCGGTTGTGCTTGTTCATAAACCAACGGCTTCCGAGCTTTCTTGCCATTGGTTACAGCTTCAAGATAGGACTGATGTGCTGCTTTGTATTTCTTGGGAGCAAGTTCAACGCGAACCTGCGCGTCGATGAGCTGATGATTGACGTTGCGGGTTTTTGCCAGTTCAGCAACATTAGTTTGATCGACAGTTTTTGTCATTGCCGGATTTGCGCCAAAATGCGCAAAAGAACATAGCATGAAGAACTGGGCCAGCCGGTCATCGGAGAGATTGGTGATTTCTTCTAAGATGACCGTACTGTCATAGAGAAGTTTCCCGGTTTTATCTTCAGACCAGCCAAAGACTTCAAGGATGGTCCTCTGGTGGTCGCGGGGAATCTGCCGGAAATATTCCTTGGCAATTTCATTCCACTCTGTTCGTACAAGCGGCCACGCGTAATTCTTAACTGCTTCAGCCATCACCCGCTTTCTGACTGCTTCATCTACTTTGAGGTCAAAGAGCTCTTGCCTGCGTTCGCTGCGGGTTTCTGAGGAGTGAGGCTCAGGTTGTCTTGCATCCGAACCGTTATTCCTGCTTCTGCCTAAATGGTCTTTGCACGATTTTTCCTTGCAAATCCATTTGACCTGACCGGTCTCATCGCCCTCAACAAAGACAGCTTGCTCTGCATGCTGACAGCGGTCATTCTTCTTGGGAAGGACTTGATAGGTTCCTTGAACCAGAGCGCCTTCGGTTACCAATCGTGAGCTATAGAACGGCGAGAGGAGAATCGCTGGTTTACTGGTTTTGGTCTCAAGCTCTGCTCGTTGCAGTTGTACGAGTGTTTGAGTCTTAGATCGGAAACACGGTGGATTCAGGCAAGTGTCGGTATTGGAGATGTCATTGAAAAGCATCTGATTGTGGCCGGTGCGTTCTGGACAATCTATGCATGTCAATCCATCTGGCCGTAGCCTTGCATCATCAAGCTTAAACGGCGCGGACTGTAGGTTGAGATGCACGTTGTGTTCAAGCCAGGACTGTAAATACTTGACGTTACGGGCTGGCAGTTCTTTGTCTGGCACGTGAATATGGGTTTGCTGCTCTTTGTCCCAGAGAACCTTGTATTCATAGCAGGCATCTAGTGTCTGTTTTTGAATGTCGGGAGAATACCGGCATATTTCTAAGGCATGGGCAAGCGTAATCAGGTCTTTCTTGAAGTCTGCTCGCGCTTCTTCGATCAAGTTGGTGAGCTGTAGACGTCGTGCGACGTATCGGGCATCTTTGCCGATCCGTTGCGCAATCTGCGGGATTTCTAAACCCGCCTCTTCTTTGAGCCGCAGGAGTCCTTTGGCTTCGGCAAGAGGGTGAACATCTTCACGCTGGATGTTTTCGATCAATTGGGCATTTAAAGCCTGAGCATCGTCAAGCTCGCGGATCTGTGCTGGAATTTGTTTAAGTTTTGCAGCTTTGGCTGCATAATACCTTCGCTCTCCGGCAACAACTTCGTAGCGGATAACGCGGCCCTGTTTTCGAGGCCGTACCAGGATTGCCTGTAACACGCCATTATCACGAACACTTGCATTCAAGTCCTTAGAGCTAATCTTACTGTCTTCTTCCTCATAGCGGGTATTTCGCTGTGGCGGATCAATTAACTCCATATCAAGCATGCAAACGCGCGCATCAACTACTGCCTTTGCTTTCGAAATCACATTCTGTCTCATGTCTATTCTTTCCTCCTAGATATTCATAACCAACAAGAAAGTCGCTTTGACCTGAAGGCGTAAGTGACCTTCCCGCTGCAATGAAAGGCATGAGATCAGAGCATCATACTTCTACGATATACAGCGTTGGATGGAAGCGGTAGGCAGGAAAAATAGCCTCAGGCGGCCGAATTCGCACCTGACTTCTTGTTCGTAGCCTGCTCCGAATCCGCTGTAAGCGGGCTGTCGGCTACGACAAAAAGCCTCACAAATTCAAAAGAAACTACGATTTCCCGCATCGAGAATCGGCCGCTTCCGGCTAGTTATTCAGTTTGACTAATCGTGCTCAGATGTTACGCTGAAATTAACTGACATTCATTGTGGTTTGTAATTGGACCTACCTTCGGTCAGAGAAAGATGAAGGCATCAATTGATTAACCAATGAGCCTGAAGATTAGGTGCAAGCTTCGGATACCCTTTAAGTAAAGGCATTCAAAGCTCGCTTCCAATCGTCAATGCGACTTTGGAGCGAGAGTGGATTTGACAGCAAATTTTCGTTTGGGGTTTGCTGCAAAACCGATCCAGAGAGCCGTGGCCAGACGGTTGATGATCGCTGTGTTTATCGTGGGAGAGGCCGCTTATGGTTAGAGCAACGACGGTTGCTTCCTTCTGAGTCCTTTCGCGGTCCTCTTCCCACCAAACACACTGCTATTCCTCAATAATTTTCCTAAAGAACAACAAGACCTAATTTAAAAATAACGGAGGATATCTATGGAACTGTTACCGCCAGCAGTGCGGGCAACGCTGCCTGCGCTCTACGCTCAAGAGAAAGCAGATGATCCAATCGCTTACGTTAAGTTTTTCACGCCCTGGACGAATTGGACGTGGTATGCAACCGAAGGATCACCGGAAGGTGATGATTTTACGCTATTTGGGTTCATCGTCGGCCAGTCCAAAGAACTGGGCTACTTTTCGCTCAATGAAATGCAAAAGGTTCGCGGACCAGGCGGGTTAACCATCGAACGTGACCTGTATTTCAATCCCGTCCGACTCAGTGAAGTCAAGAAACTTCATCCGTAGGAGACTCTATGACGCTCAAGGACTACAGTCGTCTCATTATTGACAAACGTTGCCGCTGGTGCAAACGACGCCTGCCAAAAAGAGTCAAAGGCTATGATCACCCGGACGGTTACCCAGTTGATGGCTTTGCAGCACCTCAGTGGCTGTATGTTGAATGCCCCAACCGAAGCTGCGGTTATATGTGGTCCCTCAGGAAACTTGGTATTGCAAAACGTGTCGCATAAACGTTTTTCTTTGCCTGTCATTGCCTGAATACGCAGAGAGTAGGTTAAACCCCTGCTCTCCTTTTTTATAGTAATGATTATAGTCGCAGAAGATGTCCCGCTGACAGTTGAAAGTTAAATAGGTGGCGGTTCACCTGGCCGATTTTGTAAGATCGGCAAATCCTAATTTCAGTGAAAGGAAGAACCGCCTATGAAGAAAGTTAAC
>Ga0070741_10018075_pt1 | contig 11480 bp, 7 predicted proteins | sample Coa_R1_4_FD_66440 | JGI IMG/M metagenome (GOLD analysis project Ga0070741, IMG submission 66440) | Surface soil microbial communities from Centralia Pennsylvania, which are recovering from an underground coalmine fire - Coalmine... | ecosystem: Environmental > Terrestrial > Soil > Unclassified ...
GCCGACCGTGCGGTTGGGGAACTTGTCCACGGCGTCGGGGTGCGGGTAGTCGGTGGCCAGGATCAGGCAGTCGTCGGTCACGTGCTCGGCCACGACGGGCACCAGCTCCTCGCCGGCCTCGCAGCTAATCCAGCACTGCCGCTTGAAGTAGTAGCTGGGCGGCTCCGACGTGCTGCGGCTCTTGCCCATCGAGTAGTGCTCCCAGTGCTCGTCCATGCGCTCCAGCCAGAAGGGCAGCCAGCCGCAGCTCGACTCGAGGTGGGCCACCTTCAGCTCGGGGAGGCGCTCCAGCAGGCCATCGGCGCAGAACTGGGCGCAGGCCAGCATCTGCTCCAGCGGGTGGCAGGCGATGTGGCGGGTGAACTCGCTGTAGCGGTCCGAGCCGGCCTGCGGCAGGATCGTGCGGGCGCCCTCGTGGACGCAGATCACGACGCCCAGGTCGGCGGCCGTCTCGTAGATCGGCAGGTAGTCGGGGTGGTCGAGCTTGCGGCCCTTCACGGGGTTCGGCCGCCAGAAGATGCCGCGCAGCCCCAGGCCCGCGGCGCGCTTGAGCTCCTCCACCGCGAGCCGCGTGTCCTGCAAGGGGATCAGCATCACGCCCTTCAGACGGGTGGGATCGTGGCTGCAGTACTCGGAGAGCCAGTTGTTGTAGGCGCGGCAGATCGCGGCTGAGACCTGCGGGTCCATGTCGCTCTTCCAGATGATGTACAGGCCCATCGTCGGGAAGAGCACGCTCACGTCTACGCCCTCGCGGTCCATATCGCGCAGGTTCGAGGCCGGATCGAAGTCGGCGTCGAGCGCCTCGCCGAAGACGCGGCGGTAATGCTCGTCGCCGCTGAAGATCTTGTCGTACTTCTCGTAGCGCCGCATCTCGCCCTCGCCGGGCAGGCGGAAGGCGTCGGAGACCAGCTCGCCGTCGACGAGGCGGCGGCCCTGGCCCGGCCCGAGGATCTGCACGCGGCCGCGGAAGGGCGGGTCCATGTAGCGGTCCCACAGATCGGCGGGCTCGATGATGTGGCGGTCGGCATCGATGACCAGGAAACCATCCTTCATGGGGCGAACTCCCTTCACGGCGCGCGGCGCTGCGTCCCCGCACTCGTCCGGATGCTACGGCCCTGGCGGGCGCGCTGTCAACGCGGGCCCGCCGCGGCTCAGCGCCAGCGCTGGCCAGGCGGCGGCTGAGGCGTGGCGATGGGCACGACGATCGGCGGCAGCGGGCCGGGCGGGCGCAGATAGGGCGGCACCATGCCCGGCGGCGCCATCATGGGCGGCACCGGGCCCATTGGCGGCGGGCCCCAGGGGACAGGATAGGGGGGCAGGACGACAGGCGCGGGCGGCACGGGCACCTGGGCCGCCCGCGGCGGCGCGGCCGGAGGCTGCGAAGCGTGCGGCTGCGCGGGGGCCGGCCCGGCGCCGGCCGGCCCCGCGGCGGGCGCGGCAGGCGCCGGGGGCTCGGGCGCGACCGCCGGCGCGGGCTCCGGCTCCGGGGCCGCGAGGGCGACGACCGGCGCCGCGGGCTCGGGCGCCGGCTCTGGCGCGCTGACCTCGACCGCGCGCGCCGGCGGGGCGCCAGGCGGCGGCTCCGGGGCGGGGCCCGTGGAGGTGGCGCCACTGAGCGCGGCGACGGCCGGCCGCGGGGCGGCGGGCGCGCGCGGCGGGGCGCTGGACGGAGGCGCCGGCTCCGGCTCGGGCGCGGCGGTGGGAGGCGGCGTCGGCAGCGCGGTGGGCTCGGCGGGGGGCGCGGCGACCGGCTCCAGCGCCACCGCGGGTACGGCCGCGACGATGGTCGGCTCGGGTGCGGCCGGTGGGAGCGGCGCGGGCGGCGGCGGACTCGCCAGGGCCTCCGTCGGCACCGTCGGGGGCGCTGGCGCCTCGGCGACCGCGGCCGGCTGCGCGCGCCAGGTCCCCACGATGGCCCGCGCGCCGACCACGCCGATCAGCGCCAGCGCGGCGGCCACGGCGACCGTGGCGGTCGTGGCGTAGGGGTCGCGGTGGCCGTGGGGGCGGACGCGGCGCGCGCCCGCGGGCGGGTCTGCGATGGCGACCGGTCTATCGGCGGCGGGCGGTGAGGGGGTGGGGGCCGGCCGGCGAGCCAGCCGCCCCGGGAGCCGGGCCCCGGCCGCGCTGGCCGCGCGCCGCAGCCGGGCCGGGAGCGCCAGGGCCGCCGGCAGCGCCCGGTGTGCCGCCACGGCGGCGCCGTCGGTGCGCGGCGTGGCGCGGCGCCGCGGCTGGGGCGGCGCGGCCGGGGGGGCAGCGCCCGGCGCGGCGGCTGGCCAGGCGGCGCCGGGCGCGGCAGCGGGTGCCGGACGCGGCGCGGGCGTGGGGCGCCGGCCGCCCGCCTCGGAAGTGCGGCGGGCGGCCAGGCCGCTGGTGGTTACCGATGGGGCACCGCGCGGCTCGTCCAGCGCACGCAGCGCGGCGCTCAGCGCCGCCCCATCCGGGAAGCGCTCGGCGGGGTCTTTGGCAAGCGCGCGCGCGACGATGGCGGCGAGCGCGGGAGGCACGGCGGGGTTCACGTCCGCGAGCGGCGGCGGGACGGCGTTCAGGTGCTGCATGGCGACGTGGACGAAGCTCTCGCCCTCGAAGGGACGGCGCCCGGCCAGCATCTCGTACAGGACCACGCCGAGCGAATAGACGTCGCTGGCCGGGGTGACGCCGCCGCCGGTCGCTTGCTCGGGCGCCAGGTAGTGCGGCGTGCCGAGGATGGCGGCAGTGGCCGTGAGCTGCGGCACGGCCAGCATCTTGGCGATGCCGAAGTCGGTCACTTTGGCGTGGTCGTCCTCGGTGAGCAGCACGTTGGCCGGTTTGACGTCGCGGTGGACGATGTCGAGGGCGTGGGCCGCGCCCAGCGCCGCGGCAATCTCGGCGCTGAGGCGCGCGGTCCGGTCAGCGGCGAGCGGCGCGCCCTGGCGCAGCCGCGCCCGCAAGTCGCCCCCGGCCACGTACTCCATGACCAGGAAGTAGGTGCCGAGCGCCTCGCCGTAGTCGTACACAGGCACGATATGGGGATGGGCCAGGCGGCCGGCGCTGCGCGCCTCACGCTCGAAGCGCGCGACGAACGTCGGGTCGGCGCGTAGCTCCGGGCGCAGCAGCTTCACGGCCACGGTGCGGCGCAGGTGACGGTCGGTGGCGCGGTAGACGAGCGCATCGCCGCCCTCGCCGAGCAGCGCCTCGAGCGCATAGCGGTCTTTGACGAGCTGGCCCCGCGGCTCCATCAGCCCTCCGCGGCCGGCGCCCCGGCGGCCGTCCCCCCGGCTCGCGCGCGACGTCCTGCCTATCGTAGCCTCCACGCCGCTCCCCAGAGCAATCTACCGCAGCCCGCGGCGGACCGGCACCCATTTTCCTCACCCTATCTGACAGTCGCGAGCGCGCTGGCGCGACACCGCCGACTCGTTTACAGTCTCCCCAGGCTGGCGGGGCGCCGCGGCTGGGACCCGGCGCCCGCGTGGGGAGGGACGCGGATGATGGGTAGGGGCTGGACACGCGGTGGCCCCGGCCGGCGGGGCGGGTTGTTGGCGGCGCTGACGGCGGTGGTGCTGGTGGCGGCGTACGGTGGGCCGGCGCCGCTGGGCGCGGGGCCGGCGGGCGCGCCGGTGGCAGCGCGGGCGGCGAGCATCCAGCGCGTGTACGCCGAGCTGCCCCTGCGCTTCGAGCCGAACGTGGGGCAGGCCGCAGGGGCGGCCGAGTTCGTGGCCCGGGGCGCCGGCTACGCGCTGCTCCTGAGTCCCGACGAGGCGCTGCTTGCGCTGCGTCCCGCCCTCAGCGCCGCTGACCGGGCCAGCGCTCACGCGGATTCCGTCTCTGCCGCGCGGCCGCGAGACAGCGCGGGCGCGGAGACGGCCTGGACGACCGTGCGAATGCAGCTCGTGGGGACGAACGGAACCCCCGCCGGCGAGGGCGCGGCGCCGCTGCCCGGCGTCGTCCACTACTACCTTGGCAGCGACCCAGTAGCCTGGCGCACGCACGTGCCGACCTACGCCCAGGTGCGCTACCGCGATGTCTACGCTGGCGTGGACCTCGTCTACTACGGTGACGGCGGCCAGCTCGAATACGACTTCGTCGTGGCGCCGGGCGCCGACCCGGCCCAGGTGCGACTGCGCTTCCCGGGTGCCAACGCCATCGCCGTGGACGACCAGGGCGAGCTCGTGCTGCATGTCGGGAACGCCACGCTGCGCCAGCGCCGGCCCGTCGTCTACCAGGAACATGGCGGCGCGCGCCAGGAGATCGCGGGCGGCTACGTCCTGCTCGACGACGCGCCAGCGGCCCCGGCCGCGGCGCCGCGGGACGTGGCGAGCGGCGACCCACTGGCGCTCCGCACGCCGCCCGCGGTCGGCTTCGCCGTGGCGGCCTACGACCGGAGCCGCCCGCTGGTGATCGACCCGGTCCTCGTCTACTCGACCTACCTCGGCGGCAGCAGCAACGACCAGGGCTTCGGCATCAGCCTGGACGGCGCTGGCAACGCCTACGTCGCCGGCTCGACCGCCTCCGCGAACTTCCCCGCCTTCAACACGTTAGTCCAGACCACCTATGGCGGCGGCACGCTCGACGCCTTCGTGACACGGCTGACGCCCAGCGGCGTCGTGTCGTACTCGACCTACCTGGGCGGCACGAGCGAGGAGCAGGCCTTCGCCAGCGCGGCCGACGCGAGCGGGAACGCCTACGTCGCGGGCTACACGACCTCCAGCAACTTCCCCACCACACCGAGCGCCTTCCGCCGCACGATCGGCCTGACGCTCGATGCCTTCGTGGCGAAGCTGAACACGGATGGCACGCTAGGCTACTCCACCTACCTCGGCGGGAACGGCGTGGACATCGCCAACGGCATCGCCGTGGACGGCAGCGGCAACGCCTACGTCACGGGCGAAACGCTGTCCACCAACTTCCCGACGCTGGGCGCCATCCAGGCGTTCCCGAACGGGGCGAATGATGCCTTCGTGACGAAGCTGAACCCGCAAGGCTCCGCGCTCGTCTACTCGACCTACCTGGGCGGCAACCAGCTCGACCGCGGCCGCGCCATCGCCGTCGACAGCGCCGGCAACGCTTACGTGACCGGGGAGACGTATTCGCCAAACTTCCCGACGCAGAATGCCGCGCAGGCTACCTTCGGCGGCGGCGTAGGGCCGCACTGTGGCGTCAGCTTGAATTCGCCGTGCCCCGACGCGTTCGTGACCAAACTGACTCCGGCCGGCAACGGCTACGTCTACTCGACGTACCTGGGCGGCACCGACGCGGACTTCGGCCGCGCCATCGCCGCCGACGCGAGCGGCAACGCCTATGTGGCCGGCCAGACCTTCTCGACGCAGTTCCCCCGCACGGCGACCTTCGGCTACTGCTGCGATCAGTTCGCCTTCCTCACCAAGCTCGGGGCGAGCGGGCCGGTCAGCTACTCGGTGCTGCTCGGCGGCCTCGGCGACACCAGCGCGCAGGCCGTCGCTGTGGACAGCGGCGGCAATGCCTACGTGGCCGGCTATACCCGCGCCACCAACTTCCCGACCCAGGACCCAGTGCAGGCCGCGCTGGCCGGCGGCCAGGGTGCCGACGCTTTTGTGGCGAAGGTAAACGCCACGGGCAACGGCCTCATCTACTCGACCTACCTGGGCGGCACCACGAGCGCCAGCGGACAGGTCGAGGAGGGCGCCTTCGGCCTGGCCGTGGACGGCAGCGGCAACGCTTTCGTGGCCGGCTTCACGCAGGCCACCAACTTCCCGCTTCGGAACGCCTGGCAGGCGACGCTCGCCGGGGGCACGGATGCCTTCGTAACGAAGCTGAACGACGCGACCGCCACGCCGACCGCCGGCCCGTCGGCGACGCCGACCATCACGCCCTCGCCCACGGCGACGCTGCTGCCCGTGAGCTGCGCGCCGCGGCCCAGCGTCGTTCTCGCCACGGCGCCCGGCGCGCCGGGCAGCCTCCAGGTGACGGTGACGGCCACCGGCGCGAACAACCTGCTGCTGGCGCTGCGTTTCGGCGACCCGCGCCCCTCCAGCAACGAGCTGATCGACGTGGGCGGCCAGACGGGGCGCAGCGGCGCCTTCACCGTGACGCTGCCGCCGCCGGGCGTGGGGCAGACGCAGTTCACGATCCGGCGGGCGACGCCCGGCCAGGCGACGACGGTATCCTTCACGGTCGTGGACCGCTGCGGCGACTGGCCGACGCTCGCCGGCGGCGGGCCGAGCGCTTTCTAGCGCGGTTGACGCCGCGCGCCGCGCGTGGCATGTTAGGGAGCCGCCGCGGCGGGCGCGGCACACGCCGAGAGCACAGGGGGTAGCCAATGCGCAACGCGCGCGTGATCGTACTACTGGCAGCGCTGCTCGCGCTCGGCGCGGCCTGCGCCCCCGCGCCGCCCCCTCAGCCGCCCAGTTCCGCGCGGAGCCAGGCCGCTCAGCCCGCGAGCGCGGCGGGGAGCAGCGCCGGGGCGCCGCCCGCCCAGCCCTCCAGGGCCGAGGGGAGCCAGCCCGCCCCAGCCTCCAACGCTGGGGAGAGTGGCGCGGCGCCGGCCGACGCGGCCCCCACCGCCCCGGCCGCGCCCATTCCGCTGCGCTTCGCCTACTCCGCGATCAGCGCGAACACGACGCCGTTCTGGGTGGCGCTCGAGCGCGGCTACTTCCGCGAGGCCGGCTTCGACGTGGAGGCGGTGTTCCTCGGCGCGAGCGCCGCGATGCAGGCGCTGCTGGCCGAGGACGTGCAGCTCGCAATCGTCGGCCCGGAGGGGATCGACGTCAACCTGGAGTACGGCAGCCCCGTCACGCGCTACGTCGCCGGCGTGCAGACGCGGCTGGTCTTCAAGCTGCTTGCCACCCCGACGATCCAGTCCGTGCAGGAGCTGCGCGGCAAGACGATGTCGGCGTCGCGGCCCGGCTCGATGGGCTTCTACGGCGCGCGCAAAGCGCTGGAGCTGGGCGGGCTGAACCCCGATACGGACGTCTCGATGCTCTACGCGGGGAACAACGACGCCTCGTTCGAGGCGTTCATGGCCGGGCTGGCCGATGCCACGATGGGCGCGCCGCCGCGCGACGTGCAGGCGATCAAGCAGGGCCGCGCGGTGCTCATGGACCTCGGCCAGCTCGACGTGCCCTACTTCGGCGCCGGCATGATCGTGCGCGACGCCTACGCGACGGCGAACGCGGGGCTCCTGGAGCAGTTCCTACGGCCCTACCTGCGCGGCGTGGCGACGGCGCACGCCGAGCTGCCGGCGGCCATCGAGGTGCTGGCGAAGTACTTCCGCACGGACGACCAGGAAGCGCTGCGCGCGTCATACGACGCCTACGAGCCGACCTGGAGCCGCGACCAGCTCGTGCCCGAGGCGGCCATCGTGGCGCAGCTCCAGGCGTCCGACCGCCCGGCCGCGAAGACCGCCGACCCGCGCGACTTCTACGACAACCGCTACCTGGAGCGCCTGAAGCAGAGCGGCTACGTCGACAGCCTCTACGCCGGCCGCTGAGCGTACCGCGACCTCTCGCCAGGCCCCCGACGCGGCTCCCTGCCGGCCGCCGTCCCGCGAGCCGCGGATCGCTCCCGGTAAGCCGCACCATCTCCTGCCAGTAGGACAATCGGCAGCAGTTCGCTGCCGATTGTCCTACTGGCACTGTACCGCTACGGCGCGTCCAGCGCCGCGCTACACCGCGATCGCCGCGGGCGCGGCAACCTTGTTGCGGAGCGTGCCGATGCCGGGCGAGGAGACTTCGAGCGTGTCGCCGGGCTTCACGAAGCGGTCCAGCGGGAGCTTGCCGTCGGCGTCGCGGCGGCTGGAGTCCATCGCCGTGCCCGCGCCCGTGCCGCCGCTCACTACGTCGCCGGGCAGGAACGTGAAGTCGCGCGACAGGTACTCCAGGATCTCGGGGAAGGTGAAGATCATCTCGCTCGTGCTGTAGCTCTGCCGTACCTCGCCGTTGAGCCTGGTTTCGACCGGGATGTTCTCCGGGTCCAGCTCGCCCACGACGACGCACGGGCCGATCGCCGTGCTGCCGTCGAAGTTCTTGCCCAGGTTGTAGCTCATCGCCCGCGGCGTGCCGCGGTCGTCGCGGATGCTCCAGTCCACGAACAGCGTGACGCCCCAGTAGAAGTCGCGCGCCTTCGACGCCGCGATGTTGCGGCCGCTCTTGCCGAGGATGATGGCGCACTCGCCCTCGTAGTCGAGCATCTTCGTGCGGCTGGGATAGGTCAGCGTGTCGTCGGGGCCGAGGATCGGCCGGCTGATCTTCCAGAAGCCCCACTGGCCGTCGCGACGCGCGGCGTCGTAGACCTCCTGTTCGGTCACCTCGGTACCCTGGTTGCGGCGCATGCCGGCGCTGTGCTTGGCGTAGTTGGCGCCGCCGCAGGCGATGCGGCTGCCGGGGCCGGGCACGGGCGCCTGCAGCTTCACGGCGCTCAGCGGCCGCACGATGGTCGCGCCGTCGAGGCCGGTCTGGTCCTGCGCGCCGCTGGCCAGGTAGTCGAGCGCCTGCTGCGCGCCCTCCAGGCCGCGGGCGCCGCTCTCCACGAGTCCCTGCAGGTCGCTGGGCACGACGGCGGCGGCCAGGGCGGCCGCGCGGGCCTCGCCCTGCTTCTCGGCCAGATACTTGGCGTAGGCGCGGTTCAGGTCAACGACCTGCTCGCCCACTAGCGCGCCCACGCGGCGCTCGGGACCGTAGACGACGATCTTCATGGGGGCACCCTCCTGCGCGTGTCGCCGCGGGTCGTCTGCCGCCGCGAGGCGCCGCCCGCCCCGCCGCCGGACCGCGGCGAAGCCACGATACCGGCCCGGGCGCCCGGCGTCAAGGCTCGCCCGAAGCTCGGCGCGCTCGCCGCGCGCTCAGCGGCGCGGGCGCCAGCGGCGCCACCAGGGCCCTGGCGGGGATGCCTTGTCCGATGGCAGCGGCCGCTGCTGGATCGCCTCCCGCAACGCCGCGATGCGGTCTTGCGGGCGCGCCGACTCCAGGCTTGGCCCCGCGCCCTCACCAGGGGTGGGCTGCGAAGGCTCCGGCTCACCGCGGAGCTGCGCGGCGATCTCCGCGTCCGAGCAGCCCGCGCGACGCAGCTTGTCGATGATCTGCAGCAACGCCACTGAGATGGGCGCCCAGCGGCCCGGCGCGGGCGGCTCGGCCGGGATCAGGTGCTCCGCGAAGCGGTCGCAGTAGTGCGCCGCCGTCTGTTCGTCTAGGCCGGCGGCTTGAGCCAGCTCGGGCACCGTGAGCGACTCGTCCATCCTCTGTCCTCTCGGGCGTCCTGCCACGAGAGTCTAGCGGCCACGGACGGTCCGGCCCAAGCGCTGCCTCGGGGCATGCCGCGGCTCCCGCATGACGACCACCGCGCTAGGCGGCGATGAAGCGGTAGCCTAGCCCGCGCTCGGTGCGGATGTAGCGCGGCCGCTCGGGGTTGTCGCCGAGCTTCTCCCGCAAGCGGCGCACGTACACGCGCAGGTAGTCCACCTCGTCCACGTACTCGCGGCCCCACACCTTGGCGAGCAGCGTGCCGTGGGTAAGCGTGCGCCCCGCGTTGCGCACGAGATGGTACAGCAGCTTGTACTCGGTGGGAGTCAGCTCGACCGGCTCGCCGCGCAGCCGGACCTCGGGGATGGCGAAGTCCATCTCCAGGTCGCCCGCCCGGAACGACGGCGCGCGGCTGCGCGGCATCGGCATGTCGAGGCGCCGCAGCACGGCGCGCACCCGCGCCAGCAGCTCCAGGTGGTTGAACGGCTTGGTGACGTAGTCGTCGGCGCCCAGCTCCAGCCCCTTCACCTTGTCCAGCGTGTCGTCGCGCGCCGTGAGCATGATGACGGGCACGTCGGAGAACTCGCGGAGCTGCCGCAGCACCTCGTACCCATCCATCTCCGGGAGGCCGATGTCTAGCAAGACCAGGTCCGGCGCGGCCTGCTCGACTAGCTCCAGGGCGCGCTTGCCGCTGGCCGCGGGGATGATCTCCACGTCGCGCCACTGTAAGAGGAAGCCGAGCTTGACCGACTCGATCACGTCGGGCGCGTCGTCGACGACGAGGATCTTCACGGCTCCTCCGCATCCGCCGGGCCCTCCGCCGGCACGCGCAGGGTGAATGTGCTGCCCTCTCCCACGGCGGTCTCGACCTCGATCGAGCCCCCGTGCGCGAGGGCGATGGCCCGGGCGATGGGGAGGCCGAGCCCGGCGCCCGCGCGCCCGCCGCCCGCCCGCCCAGCGGCCGTAAAGAAGCGCTCGAACAGGCGCGGCTGGTCCGCCGCCGCGATGCCCGGCCCCTCGTCGGCCACCGCCCAGGTGACCGCGTCGCCCGCCGCGGCCACCTGGAGGCGGATACGGCTCCCGTCCGGGGAGAACTTGTGGGCGTTCGCCACGAGGTTGAGCACCACCTGTTCGAGCCGGCGGTGATCGCCATACACCCAGAGCGGCGCGCGGGGCAGCGCCAGGTCGAGCGTCTGGCCGCGCGCCTCCAGCAGCGGCGCCATGACGGCTGCTGCGTCCTGAGCTAGTTGGCGTGCGTCGAAGCGCCGAAGTTGAAGCTGCACGCGCCCCGCCCGGAAGCGCGCCAGGTCGAGCAGATCGGCAAGCACCTGCTGCATGCGGTCGGCGCTGCGCGCGATCGTCTGCAGGAGCTGCTCGCGGGCGGCGGCGTCTGGCGTCGTGGCCGGGTCGAGCAGCAGGCCCACGCACGTCCGCACGGCCGTCAGCGGTGTGCGCAGCTCGTGGGCGACGGTGGCGAGCAGGTCGGTCCGCAGTTGCTCCAGCTCTTCCAGACGAGCCGTCACGTCCGCCTGGCTGGCGAGGCTGGAGCGCGCGTGCTCCTCGCCCAGCGCGGTCCGCACATAGTAGGCCTCGCCGTGGCGCGGGGCCGCCGCGCAGACGAGCCCGAGGGCGACCAGCCGGCTCAGCAGCGCGGCCGCCCGCGGCGGCGTAAGCCGAGCGCCGAGCGCGTCGAACCGCTGGGCCAGCGCCGTCGCGGTAGCCCCCTCGTCGAGCAGGTGAAGCGCGGCCAGCGCCAGCGCGTCCTCGCCGGCGTTGGCCGCTCGCGCGGTTGTTCCCATCGCCTTCATCATACCGCGTGGCCGGCACGCCAGCCCCGCGGCCACCTACGCGAAGAAACGCTAGTCCACGCGCTCCACCACGATCCAGCGCGTGCCGCCGGGCGCGGCCACCTCCGCGGCGTCGCCCGCGCGGCGGCCGAGCAGCGCCCGGCCCAGCGGCGACTCGGGCGAGATGCTGCCGGCGCGGGCGTTCGCTTCGCCCGGCGCCACCAGGGTGTAGGTGTCGCGCTCTCCGTGGTCGTCGCGGATCACCACGCGGCTGCCGATGACGGCTACCCCGTCGGGCGTCACCACGCGGGCCTGGGCCAGTACCCGCCGCAGCGTCGCCAGCCGCTGGGCGCCCAGGTGCAGCTCCCAGGCCGCCGGGACCGCGACGCCCGCTCCGTCCGGGGCGTCGGCGTCCGCGGGGAGCGCGGGCGGCGCGGTGGGCAGGCTGTCCGCCAGGCGCTCCACCTCGATTTGCAGGCGATCGAACACCGCGCGGGTCATCGGC
>Ga0070741_10018076_pt1 | contig 11480 bp, 12 predicted proteins | sample Coa_R1_4_FD_66440 | JGI IMG/M metagenome (GOLD analysis project Ga0070741, IMG submission 66440) | Surface soil microbial communities from Centralia Pennsylvania, which are recovering from an underground coalmine fire - Coalmine... | ecosystem: Environmental > Terrestrial > Soil > Unclassified ...
AATGCCGATGGAGCTGGCGAAGGGATTTGAACCCCCGACCTGCTGATTACAAATCAGCTGCTCTACCGACTGAGCTACGCCAGCTGGAACAAAAGGGGAACTTTAGCACGTCCTGTGCCAGCCGTGCAAGTCCATGCAACGGCCGAGCTAGATCGCCCTCGTGTGCGGACCGGCAACCCTTGATTGTACACGGTTTACCGGCGCGACGAATTTCTTTGTCGCCGTGCTTCGAACAGCGCGATGCCGGCCGTAACTGACACATTCAGGCTCTGCACGTGTCCGCGCATGGGGATCGACACGACCCAGTCGCAGCGCTCGCGGACGAGACGCCGAAGCCCGGTCCCTTCCGCGCCCAACACGATCGCCGTCGGCAGCGTGTAGTCGATCTCGTCGTAGCGTTTCTCCGCGTCGCCGGCAAAGCCCACCGTCCACACGCCCGCGTCCTTCAACGACTCGAGCGCGCGCGCGATGTTCACGACGTCGGCGACGCGGACGTGCGACGCGGCGCCGGCCGACGCCTTGGCCGCCGCGCCGTCGAGCCGCGCCGCATGCCGCGACTGACGCACGACGCCGTCCGCGCCGGCCGCATCCACCGTCCGCAGAATCGCGCCGACATTGTGCGGGTCTTCGATGCCGTCGAGAACGACGATGAGCGGCGCCCCGCTCGCCGCGACGACGAGATCCTCGACGCTCGTCGGCGCCGCATCGCGCACGTCCGCGACAACGCCTTGATGCGCGCCTCCCTGCGCGAAGCGCTCGAGCTCGTGGGTCGGCGCGCGCCGCACCGGCACGCCGCGCGCCTCGGCCAGCCGCACGATCTCCGCGAGGCGATCGTCGCTGCGCGCCGACACGCGCAACGCCGTCACGCGTCCCGCGCGCAGCGCTTCGAGAACGGGGTTGATGCCGTAGATCCGCACGGGAATAGGGATTAGGGAATAGGGATTAGGGAATAGGGATTAGGGATTAGGAATTCGGTCGAGCGCGCCTGCGAAGATCTTCGCGCGCTCGCGGCAGCCGACGATCGGCGGGATGCCCGCGTCTTGCGCGAGCTCCGCGCCGCGATCGATCGCGGGGACCGCGAGGTCCAACTCCGGGCCTTCCACGCGGGCCGTCAGCGCCAACCGAATCGGATGGAACAGCGCTTTGCCCTTCTGCCCCGTTTTCGCCTTCACCTGATTCGCCGCCGCACGGAACGCGTCGCGATCGAGCCGCGGCCGCGTCGCGAGCTCCTCGGCCAGCGCGGCGACGACGGCGCGTGCCTCGGGCGCGGCCAGCTCCGCGCGGATCGTCGCGGCGTCGAGCGCGCGCTCTGGCGAAAAATCGAACAGCAGCGCGAGCCGCGCCGGCACCTGATTCAACCGATCGACGCTCGCGCTCGCCATCGCCATCGCGGACGCGAGGAACTCCAGTCCGCGATCGTCCGGCGTCATCGCGACGCCGGCCTGCTGAAAGAAGGGCACCGACAGTTCCGCCAGCCGCCGCGGATCCGCGATCTTGAGGTAGTGACGATTCGCCCACGCGAGCTTCTCCTCGTCGAAGACGCCGGCGCTGTGCCCCACAGCCTCGAGCGAGAATCGTCGCGCCAGCTCGTCGACGGGCAGCAGCTCCTCGTCATGACCCGGCGACCAGCCGATGAGCGCAAGATAGTTCACCAGCGCCTCGGGCAGATAGCCCTTCGCGCGGAACTCCGACACCGACGTCGCGCCATGGCGCTTCGACAGCGGCGTGTGATCCGGTCCCATCACGAGCGACAGGTGCGCGAAGGCCGGCGGCGTGAAGCCGAGCGCTTCGTACAAGAGGATCTGCCGCGGCGTGTTCGAGATGTGATCCTCGCCGCGGATCACATGCGTCACCTCCATCAGCGCATCGTCGACGACGACGGCAAAGTTGTAGGCGGGCATGCCGTCGGCGCGGACGATGATCGGATCGCCGATGACGTCGGTCTGAAACCGCACATCGCCGCGGACGATGTCGGTGAAGACGACGTCGCGGTGCTCGGGGATGCGAAACCGGATCGCGGGCGTCGCGCCGGCGGCCATGCGCTCGTCGACCTGCTCGCGCGTCAGGCGCCGGCATGTGCCGGGGTACTGCACGGCGCGGCCGGCGGCCATCGCCTCCTGGCGATCGGCTTCGAGTTGCGCGGACGTGCAGAAGCAGTAGTACGCATGGCCGGCGTTGATCAGTTCCTGTGCGTACGACGCGTACAGGTGCATCCGCTCGGTCTGGCGGTACGGACCGTGCGCACCGCCGATGTCGGGGCCTTCGTTCCAGTCGAGACCGAGCCACCGCAGGTCGCGCAGCACCGACGCTTCCGACTCGCGCGTCGACCGGGCGGCGTCGGTGTCCTCGATGCGCAGGATGAAGGTGCCGCCGTGGCCGCGCGCGAGCAGCCAGTTGAAGAGCGCCGTGCGCGCGTTGCCGACGTGCAGGCTGCCGGTCGGGCTCGGCGCGAACCTAACGCGCACGCGTCAGCGCGATCGCGTGCGCCGCGATCGCCTCCCCGCGCCCGACCGCGTCCACCCCTTCGTTGGTCTTGCCTTTGACGCTGACGCGCGCGGCGTCGATGCCGAGCGCGCGCGCGAGGCTGGCGCGCATCGCGTCGATGTGATCCTTGATCTTCGGCCGCTCGAGCACGATCGTCACGTCCACGTTGCCGACCTCGTAACCCTGCTCGTGCACGAGCGCCACGGCCCGCGCGAGCAGGTCGAGGCTGTTCGCGTCCTTCCACTGCGGATCGGTGTCGGGAAAATGCCGGCCGATGTCGCCGAGCGACAGCGCGCCGAGGACCGCGTCCGTCACCGCGTGGCACACCACGTCCGCGTCGGAATGGCCGAGCGCGCCGCGGTCCGACGGCACGGCGACGCCGGCGAGGATCAGCGGCCGTCCCTCGACGAGGCGATGCAAATCGTAGCCGGTCCCGGCGCGGCCCGTCCGCGCCGGCTTGCTCGGGCGCGGCGCCGCCGCCGCGACGATCGCTTCGGCCGTGCCGAGGTCGTCGGGCGTGGTGATTTTGATGTTGGTCGCTTCGCCTTCCACGATCCGCACCTGATGTCCTGCGCGCTCGGCGAGCGCGGCCTCGTCGGTCGCATCGCCGTCGAGCGCCATGGCCGAGGCGAGCACGTCGCGGCGAAACGCCTGCGGGGTTTGCGCGAGGTACACGCGCTCGCGCGGGAGCGTCTGCTCCACGATGATGAGCTCGCCGTTCGACGGGCTCGGGGCGAGACGCTCTTCACGATCGCGGTCCGCCGGCGGCGCTTGCCGCTCGTGGTGAGCCTGTCGAGCCACGAGCTTCACCGTGTCGCGTGCCGCGATCGCCGCCACCGCGGCGCCCGACTCGGCGGCCGCGCGGATCGTGCGATCGATCAGGTCGGCACTCGCGAACGGACGCGCGGCGTCGTGGATCACGATCACCTCGCTGGCAAGCGATGCGGCGCGAAACGCGTTGGCGACCGAGTCCTGCCGCCGCGCGCCGCCGGCGACGATCCGGACGCGCGGCGCGGCGAGATAGGCGGGCGGGTCGGCCGCCAGCGCGTCGGGCAGCGCGACGATGACCTCGGCGATCGACGGATGCGCCGCGAACGCACGCACGCTGCGCGCGAGCATCGGTTCGCCGCCGATCTCGATCAGTTGTTTCGGCTGCGCGCCGCCGAAGCGCTGGCCGCGGCCGCCCGCGGCGATGATGGCTGTGACAAACACGTCCCGCCATTCTGCAATGTATCGACGGTCCCCGCAACGACGGCATGGACGCGGTCGGCGAGCGCCTTCGCGTCGGTCGCGGTGGGCGCTTCGAGGGCCGGCGGCTGAATGGGCGAATGGACGACCAGCCGCACGTCCGCCGGTTCCGTGCGCAGCCGGCCCTTCGGCATCACCGCGCGCGTATTGATCACGGCCAGCGGCACGATCGGAAGCGCGGCCTCGATCGCCAGCATGAAGCTGCCGCCTTTGAAGCGCGCCACCTGGCCATCGCCGCTGCGCGTCCCCTCGGCGAAGATGATGAGCGACAGCCCGTCGGACACCAGGGCGCGCCAGCGCTTGAGGATGCCGCTGCGATCCGGGTTCCGGCGGTCGACGAACAGATGGCCGCCGCGCTTCAGGTGCCACCCGAGCACGGGAAAATGGGCGAGCGACGCCTTCGCGATAATCCGCAGCTGATACGGCAGCGACGCGAAGATGACGGGGATGTCGTAGATGCTCTGGTGGTTCGAGACGAAGATGTAGGTCTTGCCCGGCTCGATGCGATCGAGCCCCTCGACGGCCACCCGAACGCCGGTCGTCTTCAGGATCAGCCACGACCACGCGCGCGCGCATTTATGCGCGAAGTGCCCGCGCGGATCGAAGAGGCTCGAGACGATCGACGTCGTCCCCAGGACGATCGTGTAGAGGCTGATGGCGGGAATCAGAAAGAAAACGGTTCGCCACCAGTGGTAGGGGGGCAGGCGCACGGCGGACACTGTAATGCAAAATGAAAAATGAAAATGAAAATGAAAATGAGGGAGGCCTGGTCGCCTTTCATTTTTCATTTTTCATTTTTCATTCTTCATTTCGCGTTCTTCGTTCCTCTCACGTCTGTTGCGGCTGCGGCGTGCCGACCACGGCGACCGGCGCCGGCCGAGCCACGGCCATCGGCACCGGCGCCGTCACCCCCGCCTCGATGTAGCGGCCGAAGATCATCTTCCCGGCCGTCGTCTGCAGCACGCTGGTGACGACGACGTCGATCGTCTTGCTGATCATCTTCCGCGCGTTGTCGACGACGACCATCGTCCCGTCGTCGAGATAGGCGACGCCCTGGTTGTATTCCTTGCCTTCCTTGAGGATGAAGACCTTCATGATCTCGCCCGGAAGCACGACCGGCTTGAGCGAGTTGGCGAGCTCGTTGACGTTCAGCACTTCGACGCCGCGGAGCTGCGCGACTTTGTTCAGGTTGAAGTCGTTGGTGACGATCTTGCCGTGCAGCGTGCGCGCGAGCTCGATCAGCTTCAAATCGACTTCGCGCACGTCGGGAAAGTCGGCGTCGGAGATCGTCACCTCGACGCCCGACATCTTCTGGATGCGCTGCAGGATGTCGAGGCCGCGTCGGCCGCGGTTCCGCTTCATCGAGTCGCCCGAGTCGGCGACGAGCTGCAGCTCCTTCAACACGAACTGCGGGATGACGAGCGTCCCGTCGACAAAACCGGTCTCGCACACGTCGGCGATGCGGCCGTCGATGATGACGCTCGTGTCGAGAATCTTGTAGCGCCGCTGAGGTCCGGTCGCGCGGAACAGGCTCAAGAGCCGCGACGGCTCGAGCCACTCGCCGTGCTTGGCGCCGAGGACCAGGCCGAGATACGGCAGCACGATCAGCGTGAAGCTATGAAGGAACTCGACACGGGTGTTGCCGTTGTCGGCCCAGAACAGCCCGCTGACGATGGCGTGCGCGATCGTCAGGCCGATTGCGCAGCCGATCATCGCGCCGAGCACGCGCGTGACCGCCGTTTCGCGGAGCCGGCTCTCGAACGTGACCACCGCGGCGGCCAGCGCGAGCGCGAATCCGACGTTGGCGGCCGGCCCGAACGGGAGCGGCTGGAGGATCGCCGCGGTATAGGCAACCGTGACGACGAAGAGAACACGACCGAGTACGAACCAGGCCATGAACGAACCCCCCGTAAACCGCGATGAAAAACCGCGATAAAGCGATAAAGAGGGGTTGTTATATCACCATTTGTATCTGATTGTGGATAGTTTTAACCGAACGCGGCGTCCAGCGCCTCGCCGATGGTCCGCACGCCGACCAGCTCGCAGGCCGCCTTTTCCTTCGGATCGATGTTGGCCTGAGGCAGGATGCACCGCGCGAACCCCATCTGCGCGGCCTCGCGGATGCGAAGCGACGCCTGCGTGATGCCGCGGACCTCGCCGGCCAGGCCGACCTCGCCGAACATCGCGGTGGTCTGTGGAATCGGCCGGTTGCGCACGCTCGACGCGATCGCCGCCAGGATGCCGAGGTCGGACGCCGGCTCGTCGATCGTCATCCCGCCCGCAACGTTCACGAACACATCGTCGCCGATCAAGTTGAGGCCGGCCCGCTTTTCGAGGACCGCGAGCAGCAGCGGGAGGCGCTGCGCGTCGATGCCGCTCGCCATGCGCCGCGCGGTGCCGTACGTGCTGGAGCTGACGAGCGCCTGCACCTCGACGAGGATCGGACGCGACCCTTCGACCGAGCACAGGACGGCCGAACCCGGCGCGTTCGCGGGACGCTCGGCCAGGAACATCTTCGACGGGTTCGGGATCGGCTTCAGCCCCGACGAGGTCATCTCGAAGACGCCGAGCTCGCTGATCGCGCCGAACCGGTTCTTCACCGCGCGGACGACGCGATGCGAATGGTGCCGTTCGCCTTCGAAATAGAGCACGGTGTCGACGACGTGCTCGAGCGCTTTCGGACCCGCGAGGCTGCCTTCCTTCGTGACGTGGCCGACGAGAAACGTCGGGATGTTCTGCCCCTTCGCAGTGAACAGCAGCTGCGTCGCCGCTTCGCGCACCTGACCGATGCTGCCGGGCGCCGACTGAAACTTCAGCGAGAAGATCGTCTGCACCGAGTCGACGATGACGAGCGCCGGCCGCAGCCGCGCGATCTCGTCGAGGATGCGCTCGAGACACGTCTCGGCGAGGAGATACAGCGGCGCATCGCCGACCGCCAGCCGTTCGCCGCGCGACTTGATCTGATGCTCCGACTCCTCGCCCGAGCTGTAGAGCACCGGACCGATCGTGCGCGCGACATTGGCCGCGGCCTGCAGCAGCAGCGTCGACTTGCCGATGCCCGGTTCGCCGCCGAGCAGCACGAGCGACCCGGGGACGATGCCGCCGCCGAGGACGCGATCGAACTCGTCGATCCCCGTCGTCAACCGCGCGTGCTGTTGCAGCGCGACGTCGCGATAGAGCTGCGCGGAGCCGCCGCCGCCCGCGAGCGCGTAGCGGTTCGACGCCGCCGGCGCGCCGCCGCTCTCCTGCGCGCGCTCTTCGACGAACGAGTTCCACGCATTGCAGTCGGGGCACCTGCCGAGCCACTTCGGCGACTGCGATCCGCACTGCTCGCAGACGAACACGGTTTTCGGCGCCTTGCTCATGCGTACAGTCTCTCAATCCGGCTGCCCACGCGGCACAGCATTTCGTACGGGATCGTACCAATCTGTGCAGCCATCTCGCGCACGTCGATGCGGTCCTCGCCCTGCACGCCGACGATGACCACTTCGTCGCCCGTGTCGGCTTCGATGCCGGTGACGTCGACCGTCATCATGTCCATCGACACCGCACCCACGATCGGCGCGCGCCGCCCGCGGATCAGCACGGCGCCGCGTCCGCCGAGCCGCAGATCGAGCCCGTCCGCGTAGCCGGCCGGCACGATCGCGATCCGCGCCGGCGTCTCGGGCCGAAAGCGCGCGCCGTAGCCGACGCCCTCGCCGGGTCGGACTCCCTTCACCGCGACGATGCGGCTCTTGAGCGTCATGACGGGCGTCAGCTCCAGTGTCGACGCGAGCGGCGGCGGCACGAGGCCGTAGAGCAGCAGCCCGGGACGCACGCGGTCGTACCACACGCGCGAATCGCGCAAGAGCGCGGCGCTGTTCGCGGAATGACGGTACGGAACGCGCGCATCCGGCAGCGCCGCTCGCCCTGAGCCTGTCGACGGGCGAAGCGTCGCCACGGCGCGCTCGAAGCGCACGCGCTGCTCGCCGAAGAGCGGCGACTCGGGATCGTCCGCCGTCGCAAAGTGCGTGTAGATCGCCTCGAGCTCGAGGTTGTCGCTGTCGAGGAGTTCCGGCAGCGTCTGCCCGAGGTTGTCGTGGCGGAAGCCCAGACGGTTCATGCCGGTGTCGATCTTCAGGTGATACCGCAGGCGCTGCTTGTATCGCGCCGCCGCTGCCTGCACCGCGCGCGCGGCGCCCGGCGTCGAGATCGTCGGCGTCAACGCGCAATCGAACAGCCCGTCCAGATCGCTGACGCTGAGCGCGCCGAACACGAGAATCTGCGCACGCACTCCGGCCGCGCGCAGCGTCGCGCCTTCCTCGATATCGGCGCACGCGAGCAGATCCGCGCCCGCGTCCTCGAGCGCCCGCGCCACCTGCGGCGCGCCATGCCCGTACGCGTTCGCCTTGACGACGGCGATCACGCCGGGCGCGCGGTCGCGCCGCTCGGCGCGGACGTAGTCGACGATGTGACGGTAGTTGGACTGCAGCGCGGCGAGATCGATCCGCGCGACGGTCGGCCGAATCATCCCCTCGATTGTAGCGCCGGCAGAAAGAACGGCAGGGGCAGCCCGCACGCGGCGCCGCAGCACGCGCCGACGATTGCGAACACGACTGCGATCGGGGTGAGTTCGATCGATACGGCGCCGAACATCATCGCCACGACGCCTGCCGCAAACCCCGCGCCGATCACCGCGCCCGCCGGCCCGGCGACCGCGAACACCGTCGCACGCGTCCACCGCTGACGCCGATGCGCCGCACCCACGACGGCTAGCGCGATCGTCGCAAAGACCGCCGCCCATTCGGCGACGGGCACGTACAGGAACGCGGCTACGACCACGGCCGGCCACGTCCACGGTCCTTGGTAGGCGGGCCGATAATACAGTCGGCCGATGGCGGCGAACGCCACCGCGATGACGAGAGCGACGATCGCGGCGGCCGCCGCATAACGCCATCGCTCACGCGTCATGAGCGGAATCAGGCCGACGAGGATCAGGAGCGGGGCCAACGCGATGAGCAACCCTGTCAACATCGGCGTCGACATGTGCCTCATCATGGGCTCGTGCGTTACGCGTTGCCGGCGGCGAGGTTCTCGAAGCGCGTGTACTCGCGGATGAACGCGAGCTTGACGACGCCGGTGGGGCCGTTGCGCTGCTTGGCGATGATCAGTTCGGCCACGCCCTGCGCATCGGTCGGCGGCGCGTTCTTGTCGAGGTACATGTCCTCACGGTAGATGAAGGCGACGACGTCGGCGTCCTGCTCGAGGGCGCCCGACTCGCGAAGATCGGAGAGCTGCGGGCGGTGATCCGAGCGCGACTCCGGCGCGCGGCTCAACTGCGAGAGGAGGACGATCGGAACGTTGAGCTCCTTGGCCAGGCCTTTGAGCGATCGTGAGATCGACGCGAGTTCGAGCGTGCGGTTCTCGAAGCGGCCGCGACCCTGCATCAGCTGCACGTAGTCGATGATCACGAGGTGCAGCCCGTGCTCCGCTGCGAGGCGGCGGCACTTCGCGCGCATCTCGAGCACGCCAATCGACGGCGTGTCGTCGATGAAGATCTTCGCCTCGCTCAGCGTGCCGATCGCCTGGGACAGGCGCCCCCAGTCGCGCTCGCCGAGGAAGCCGCCGCGCAGGCGGTGCGCGTCGATCCGCGCCTCGCCCGTGAGCATGCGCAGGAACAGCTGCTCCTTCGACATCTCGAGGCTGAAGATGCCGACCGACATGTCGGTCTTCGTGCCGACGTGCTGCGCCATGTTCAGGACGAGCGACGTCTTCCCCATCGACGGGCGCGCGGCGACGATGACGAGGTCGGACGGCTGGAGGCCGGACGTCATCTCGTCGAGATCGGTGAAGCCGGTCGGCACGCCGGTGATCAGTTCCTTGCGCGCGTGCAGCTTCTCGATCGTGTCGAGGCTGGACTGCGCCAGGTCCTTCAGCGCGACGAAGCCGTCGCGCACCTTGTCGTCGGCGATCGCGAAGATCGCGTGCTCGGCCTGATCGAGGATGACGTCGGCTTCTTCTTCCGCGTCGTAGGCGGACGCGACGATCTTGTTCGCCGAATAAATCAGGCGTCGAAGGGTCGCCTTCTCCTTGATGATGCGCGCGTAGTGCTCGACGTTGGTCGACCGCGGCACCCCGTCGACGAGCGCGGCGATGTACGCGGGACCGCCGACCTCGTCGAGGTCGCCCGAGCGGTTCAGTTCTTCCTTGAGGGTGACGAGATCGATCGCGTCGCCGCGTTCGGCGAGCGTGACCATCTTGTCGAAGATGCGCCGGTGCGCGTCGCGGAAGAAGTCCTGCGCGTCGATCACCTCGGCGGCGAGGTTGAACGCGTCGTTGTGGATCAGAATCGCGCCGAGCACGGATCGCTCGGCTTCCAGGTTGTGAGGAAGGGTGCGTTCGGCTACCGCGACGTCCGCCATGGCACCCCCCTCGCCGCTACTTGCTGTCCGCCGCTTTCTCGGGCTGTCCTTCGGCGACGACCTTCACTTTGACGTGCGTCTGCAGATCGCGGTGCAGCTTGACCGGAACGTCGTACTCGCCGAGCTTCTTGATCGGCTCCTGCAGGACGATCTTGCGCCGATCGATGTCGAGCCCCTTGGCGTGCAGCGCGTCGGCGATGTCGGCCGTCGTCACCGATCCGTACAGCGCCTCGGTCTCGCCGACCTTCCGGCCGATCTCTATCTCGATGTTGTTGACGCGCTCGGCGATCGCCTCGGCGACCTTTTTCTCTTCCGCTTCCTTGGCGTCGAACTTCGCACGCTCGCGCTCGATCACCTGCTTGTTGCCCGCGGTGGCGAGCAGGGCGAGCTTGCGCGGCAGCAGATAGTTTCTCGCGTAGCCGTCGGCGACCTTGACGATCTCGCCGCGGCGCCCGAGGTTCTCGACGTGTTCTCGCAGAATCACTTCCATGGTCGGCCTCAGTCAGTCACGTACGGAATGAGCGCGATCTGCCGCGCCCGCTTGATCGCCGTCTGCAGCTTGCGCTGGTGCATCGCGCAGGTGCCCGAGATGCGCCGCGGCAGGATCTTGCCGCGCTCGGGCACGAACGGCGTGATCAATTTCACGTCCTTGTAGTTGATGTCGTCGATCTTGTCCGCGCAGAACTTGCAGACCTTGCGGCGGCGAAACAGCGTGCGGCGCTGGCCCTGGGCCTTGTCGCCGCTCTTCTTGTCGCCCTTGCCGCGTCCGCCGGAGCGTCCCTGTCCGAAAGGCATCTAAACCTCCGCCTCGAAGTGATCGTCGTCCATGTCGTCGGTGTCGACCGAGCGGCCCTCGCCAGGCTGGCGCACCGGCGGCAGCCCGCGGCGCACGCGCCGGCGCTCGGATTCGGTCTGGCGCTTGGTGCGCGTCCGCTCGACCACGCTCTTTTCTTCGTCGACGCGGACGATCATGTGTCGGATCACCTGGTCCATCACGCGGAGCCGGCGATCCAGTTCCTTCATCAGCTCGCCGCTGCCGTTGATGACGTCGAGGACGTACACGCCCTCTTTCTGGCGGGCGATCTCGTAGGCGAGCCGACGGCGTCCCCAGTTCTCGGTCTTCTCGATCGTCCCATTCAGGCGCGAGACGACGCCCTCGACCTGCTCGTGCAACTCGGTGACCTGCTGGTCGGTGGTGTCGGCGGGAAGGATGTAGACGAGCTCGTACTGACGGTCTGCGACTGCTGCTGCCATTCACTGCTCCTTCTGGACCCGCCTCCGCGGCGTCGCCGCTTCGGCGGGGCGAGCCCGCGGGCTCGCAAGGTGCCCCGTGCGGGGCTACTCCGT
>Ga0070741_10018078_pt1 | contig 11478 bp, 8 predicted proteins | sample Coa_R1_4_FD_66440 | JGI IMG/M metagenome (GOLD analysis project Ga0070741, IMG submission 66440) | Surface soil microbial communities from Centralia Pennsylvania, which are recovering from an underground coalmine fire - Coalmine... | ecosystem: Environmental > Terrestrial > Soil > Unclassified ...
GCGTTCGCGATCGCGGCGAGCGGGTTGCGCAGCTCGTGGCTCAGCATCGCCAGGAACTCCTGCTTCGCCCGGTCCGCCGAGCGCAGCGCGTCGCGCTCGCGCACGAGCAGCTCGCCGCGCTCGCGGATCGCGTGCGAGGCGCCGTCGAGAGCCCAGGCGAGCTGCTGCAGCTCCTTGACCGTAGTGTGCGTCCCGACCCGGGCGACCCCGGTGCCGAGCGCCGGCGCGGCCGACGCGAGCGCCTCGATGGGCCCGGCGATCCGCCCCGCGAGCCAGAGCGCGATGCCGATCGCGATCGCGAGGAACAGGGCGACGCCGATCGCCATCAGCCACACCGCGCGGGTCGCGCCGCCGAGCACGACCTGCGCCGGGATCGCGAGGCCCACGCTCCACCCCGAGTAGGCCGAAACCGCGAAGGCGGTGAACGTGTCGATTCCCTCCACCGTCGGACCGCGGTAGAAGCCTTCGCTCGCCGCGCGCACCCGCTCGAGGTACGGGCGGCTCGCCGGGCTGCCGATCGGCCGGGTCGGGACCCTGGCCACGAACACCCCGTTCCCGTCGACCAGCCCACTCACCCAGCCGGAAGGCAGCTGCTGGCTCTCGATCAGCCGCTGGAAGACCGCGGGATCGACGATGGCGGTGACGACGTAGACCGTCGCGCCGTCGCGCACGATCGGCACGCGCACCGGGATGCCTTCGCGCTTCACGAGCGCGCCGGGCGGGGCGACGTTGCCGACGACCGGCGCACGCGTGCCCGCCGCCCGGGCGAGCGAGTCGGGCTGCACGGGAGTCGTCCGAAGGGTCCTTCCCCGGGACGCGAGCGCGTTCATCACCTGATGTCCGTCGGGCGTGGTGAGGACCACGTTCAGCCAGTCCGGCTGGGTCCGCAGGACCGCGGCGGCGTCCTCGTGGAACATGCGCAGGTCCCCGGCCGCGAGGCTGCGCGCGGCGGCGAGCGCCCGCAGCGAGGTGACGTTCCCCTTCAGCTCGGCGTCGACCGCGCTCATGAACGCGCGGTCGCGGTCGACCATGGCCTGGATGAAGTTGTCGCGCTCGTAGCGGACGAGGAAGACCGTCACGAGCGCCGCGAACAGCACGAGCGGCACGACGGTTGCGACGACGAGGGTGACGAGACTGGAGCGGAGCCGCATGCCTGCCCTATTCTAGCTCGGCCTTATACTCGCCCGATGGACAAGCCCGAGCCCCTCTTCCCCGCCATCGCCGCGTGCCCGAACTGCGGCAAGCGCACGCGCCTGAAATGGGAGGCGCCCAAGCAGCTGCCGCGCGGGGTCGAACGCGTCGGCATTCTCAACTGCCCTTCGTGCGGCGGCTCGTTCCTGCGCACCGTCGGCAGCTCCGAGGGCATCGCCGCGCTCGCGCAGGCGCTGCGCGAGGAGCACGTGCGCCATCACCAGCACGACCACGGCGAGCCGAGGATCCTCGGGCGCACCGAGCGCTGGGCGTACATCGAGGTGCCGCACCACTAGGCGGCGGCCCCCGGCGCGGACTAGAGCACGACCCGCGTCCCCAGCTCGACCACCCGCTCGGGCATGAGCTTGAAGTATTCGGCGGTCGCCGGGCTGTTGCGCTGCATCCAGCGGAAAAGCTCGCGCCGCCAGGTGAACAGTCCCGGCTTCGCCGCGCGCGCCAGCGCGGTCTTCCCGAGGAAGAACGTGGTGTCCATCGGCTCGAAGCGCAGCCCATGGCGCGCGAGCAGCTTCAGGCCCTTCGGGACGTCGGGCTCTTCCATGAAGCCGAAATGCAGCTTCACCCGGTACGCCCGGCCGATCTCCATGACGGTCACCTCCGTGCGCTCGCGATCCGGGACGCGCGGCTCGTCGGAGTCCACCAGCGTCAGGAGGACGATGCGCTCGTGCAGCACCTTGTTGTGCTTCAGGTTGTGCAGCAGCACCGCGGGCAGCGACTCCGGATCGGGCGACAGATAGACGGCGGTGCCGGGGACGCGCGGGGTCTCCGGACCGGCGAGCTTCGCGAGCTCAGCGAGCGGCAGGCGCCGGCGCGACTCGTGCGCGGCGAGCACGGTCTCGGCGCGCTTCCAGGTCGTCAGCGCGACGAAGATCGCGAGCCCGCACGCGAGCGGGAACCAGCCGCCGTCGGCGAACTTCAGGCTGTTGGCGGCGAAGAACATCAGCTCCACGAGCCCGATCACCGCGAGCAGCGCGAGGAACGCGACGCGCAGGCGCGCGCGCGCGAACCAGGCGACGACGCCGACCAGCACGGTGGTCAGGAGCATCGTGCCCGACACGGCGATGCCGTAGGCCGCGGCGAGCGCCGTCGACGACTTGAACTCGAGCACCAGCAGCACGACCAGCACGAGCATCACCCAGTTGAGCTGCGGGACGTAGATCTGCCCGGGCTGGCTCTCGGAGGTGTGGCGCGTCGGCACGCGCGGCAGATAGCCGAGGCGCGTCGCCTGCTGCGTGACCGAGAAGGCGCCGGCGATCGTCGCCTGCGACGCGATCACGGTCGCCGCCGTCGCGAGCAGCACGAGCGGCAGCGTCCACTCCTGCGGCGCGAGCAGATAGAACGGGTTCTTCATCGCGGCGGGATCGCGCAGCGCGAGCGCGCCCTGGCCGAAGTAGTTGATCATCAGCGCGGGAAAGACGAGGGCGAACCACGCCAGCCGGATCGGCGCGCGCCCGAAATGACCCATGTCGGCGTAGAGCGCCTCGGCACCCGTGATCGCGAGGAACACGGCCCCCATGACGATGAACGTGAGGCCCGGGAACTGCCACGCGAAGCGCAGCGCATGGCGCGGATCGAGCGCCGCGACGACCGACGGCGTTTGCGCGATCGACTGCGCGCCGAGGCCCGCGATCACCAGGAACCAGACGACGATGACCGGCCCGAAGAGCCTGCCGACCGATCCCGTGCCGCGGCTCTGGATCGCGAACAGCGCGACCAGGATCGCGATCGTGACCGGCACGACCCAGTGCTCGAACGCGGGCGTCGCGACCGAGACGCCTTCGACGGCCGACACGACCGAGATCGCCGGCGTGATGATCGCGTCGCCGTAGAAGAGCGACGCGCCGAAGATCCCCACCAGGGCCACCGCGGCCGCCAGGCGCGGACGATCGCGCGTCACGCGCGACGCGCGCGCGAGCAACGCGAGGATCCCGCCCTCGCCGCCGTTGTCGAAGCGCAGCACGAAGCCGACGTACTTGAGCGACACGATGAGCGCGATCGACCAGAACATCATCGACAGGACCGCGAGCACGTTGGCCTCGTTCAGAGCCAGCGGATGCGCGCCGGCGAATGCTTCCTTGAACGCGTACAGCGGGCTGGTGCCGATATCGCCGTAGACGACGCCGAGCGCGGCGAGCGCGAGCGCGCGCAGGGACGAGGGTTGGCCGTTGGTGTTGTTGTCCATGGGAAGCCTTCCGGGACCTCGAGAGACGCCACTCTACGCCTGCCGATGTTGCATCGCAACACGGCCCCCTGCGCACAAAGTCACGCGTAACGCCGTGATCCGGATGAACTAAATCACGCGGCTAGCACTCCCAGGGTATCGCCTGCTGCTTTCGGCGTAGGGGACGCACAAGAACAAGATCCGCCGCTCTTTGCTGGGGAGAACGGCGCGCGGAGGAAAGCTTGAAGGAAGATAAGGAAATTCAGCATGTTATCGGCTTCTCGGTATCCGACATCGAGGAGCTTCCGATCGGTCCCGCCCGCTATATACGGACGTTCCGGATCCGCACTCTGCTTGGAAACGAGCTGGTCCTCACGCTGAGGAGCGAGAGCCGCCTGGGGCTGGTGCTCGAGGCCGAGCGCGACGGCCCGGTCATCCCGAAGCAAAAGCTGCGTCGCAGGAAAGACGACCGCGAGCGCAAGCCCGAGCATTGAATCGCGCGGGCATCGCCCGCCTGCGCATGATCCGACCGGGCCTACGCTCCGGTGGAACCTTTCCGCAGCGCCGCGTTCTGAACCTACAGATGGCTTCGGCCATCTCCCGCTTCTCCTCCCTGAGCGGGATGCCTTCTAAAGGCATTTTCAGCCCCGGCCTATCCCTTTAGTCCGGGGCTTTTTTATTTCGGTACGGCGGCAGGAAGCCGGTGTCGAAGCGATCGACGTCCGCCGCGTCGGCGAGCGGCGGACTCTGGCGGAACGTCACCGTGCACGCGCCGCACTTGTAATAGCGGGCCGCGATGAGCATCAGCGGAACGCGCTCGACGTCGTGCGATCCGCACGCCGGGCACGGGGGTGACGGGTCTCGGGCCATCGGCCGAGTGTACGGCCGCGATGCGGTCGCTTTCGTGTCCGCCCGCGGCGTGCCGAAGAACTATCGGCGCGCCCCGCTCAGGCGACCATCTCCTTCGTCATGCCGGCGAGCTCGGTGCTCAGCCGCTGGATCTCCCGCTCGAGCGCCTGGCAGGCGGCCTCGGCCCGCGGGTCGTCGCGCGAGCAATCGAGCGCCTGCAGGCGCGCGGCGGCCTCCTCGGCCGCGGCCGCCGAGAAGTTGCGCAGCATCCCGCGCAGCGTGTGCGCGGCGTAGCCGAAAGCGTCGCGGTCGCGGCGTTCCAGCGCCTCGCGCACGCTGGCGATGAGCTTGGGCGCGTCGCGCAGCAGCATCCCGGTCACCTCGGAGAGCAACTCGTGGTCGCCGGCGACGCGCTCGAGCAGCGCCTTGCGGTCGAGCACCGGGGCGCCGGGTTCGGCGACCTGCGCGGCGGCCGGCGCCGCGCGCGCGGGCGCGACGACCCGGAGGCGCTGGATCGCCTCGAGCAGCGTCGCGGGCCGGATCGGCTTGATCAGATAGCCGTCCATCCCGGCGTGCAGGCAGCGCTCGCGGTCCCCGGCCATGGCGTGCGCGGTGAGCGCGATGATGGGCACGTGCGCGCCGGTCGCGCGTTCCTTGTCGCGTATCGCGCGCGTCGCCTCGATCCCGTCCATCTTCGGCATCTGCACGTCCATGAGGACCAGGTCGAAGCTCGACGATTCGAGCACCGAGAGCGCGGCCTCTCCGTTCTCCGCGGCGACGACGTCGTGACCGTCCTTCTCGAGCACGTGCACCGCGAGCCTGCGGTTGACGGGATTGTCCTCGACGAGCAGCACGCGCAGCCGCTCGCGCGCGGACGCCGCGGCGGGCGGCGCGGCGGCGGCCTGCGCGGCAGCGTCGCCGCCGAGCGCCAGGCCAACCGCGGCGAGCAGCTCCGAGGGCTTCACCGGCTTGGCGAGCGCGGTTCCGGTCTCGGCGTCGCGGCGCAGCGCCGACGCGAGCACGATCACGGCCGGGCACGCGGCGCCCCCGTTATGGCGCAGGCGCGCGAGCAGCCCCGCGGCGTCGCCCCCCGGCAGCGCGTCGTCGATCAGCGCGAGGTGGAACGGCGTGCCGGCGCTGCGCGCGATCGCCTCCATCGCCTCGGCGGCGCTCGCGGCCTCGGCGACCTCGATGTTCCATTGCCGCAGCGTCGACACGATGAAGCCGCGGCTCACCGGGTGGTCCTCGGCGACGAGCGCGCGCGCGCCGGCGAAGTCGCCCGCCGCGTTTTCGAACGAGCGCTCGGCGGCGGCTTGCAGCCCGAAGCGCACGGTGAAATGGAAGGTGCTGCCCGCGCCCGGCTCGCTCTCGACCCAGATCTTGCCGCCCATCATCTCGACCAGCCGCGCCGAGATGGTGAGACCGAGGCCGGTGCCGCCGAAGATGCGCGTCGTCGACGCGTCGGCCTGCAGGAACGGCGCGAAGATCGCCGCCTGCTTCTCGCGCGCGATGCCGACCCCCGTGTCGCGCACGGCGAAGCGGCACACGACGCCCCCGGCGTCGATGCGCTCGCGCGAGACGCGCATGACGATCTCGCCGCGCTCGGTGAACTTGATCGCGTTGTCGACCAGGTTAACCACGATCTGGCGCAGCCGAACGGGATCGCCGACCACCGCGTCGGGCACGTCGGGCGAGATGTCGTAGGCGAGCTCCAGACCCTTTTTCTTGTGCGCCTGGAAGCCGAGCGTCTTCATCGTGTCGCCGACGCTCTCGCGCAGCGAGAAAGGGATGGTCTCGACCTCGAGGCGCCCGGCCTCGATCTTGGAGAAGTCGAGGATCTCGTTGATGAGCTTCATCAGCGTCTCGCCCGAGTCCTTCACGAGGCCCAGGTACTCGCGCTGCTCGCCGTTCAGCCAGGTCTGCAGCGCGAGCTCCGTCATGCCGATGATCGCGTTCATCGGCGTGCGGATCTCGTGGCTCATGTTGGCGAGGAACTGCGACTTCGCCAGGTTCGCGGCCTCGGCCGCCTGCTTCGCCTTGTGCAGATCGGCCTCGGCCTCCTTGCGCGCGGTGATGTCACGCACGTAGGCCGCGAAGAACGGCCGACCGCCGAGCGTCGCCATGGCGATCGTGAGCTCGGCGGGAAACTCGCTGCCGTCGCAGCGCCGCGCGGTGATCTCGACGCGGCGCGCGCGGTCGGCGGGATCGTCGGGCGCGAGCAGCGTGCGCAGCAGCCGAAGCTGCGCCTTGCGCGTCGCCGCGGGCAGCAGCAACCCGGGCGCGTAGCGCCCCACCGCCTCCGCGCGCACGCAGCGGAAGGTCTTCTCGGCGGCCGGGTTGAACTCGAGGATCCGGCACTTGTGGTCCATCGTGACGATGCAATCGAGCGCCGACTCGAGGATCGCCGTCTTGCGCGCCTCGCTCTCGCGCAGCGACTCCTCCGACAGCTTGCGCTCGGTGATGTCGGTCGCGATCTCGATGAACCCGGCCGGGGCGCCGCCGTCGTCGAGGATCGGACGGCACTCGACCGCCAGCCAGTACTTGCGCCCGCCGCGGCTGCGGCGGACCATCTCGGCGCGGTAGCCGCCTTCGACGTCGGTGCCGGCGGCGACGCCGACGTCGCCGGGTGCGCGCGGGAACACCTCGTCGGCGCGGCGGCCGCGCACCTGGTCGAGCGGGTAGCCGAACATGCGCGTGAAGCTCTCGTTCACCCACTCGACGCGCTCGTCGGCGTCCTTGATCAGCACCGCGTTCTCGGTCAGGCTCGCGACCAGCGACAGGCGCCTCGCCTCGGCCTCGCTGCGGCGCAGGCGCTCCTCGACGCGCTCGCGCCGTCCGATCTCCTTCTGCAGCAGGTCGTTCGCCGCGATCAGGCTCGCGGTGCGCTCGCGGATCTTGGTCTCGAGGTCCTCGTTGGTCCTGTAGAGCTCGCGCTCCGCCTCTTTGCGCCTGTGGATCTGCGTCGTCAGCTCGGCGCTCTTGCCGTAGAGGTCCACGAACACGGCGACCTTCGACGTCAGCACCGCCGGGTCCACGGGCTTGAGGATGTAGTCGGCGGCCCCGACTTCGTAGCCGCGGAACATCGACTGGGTGTCTTCGACGGCGGCGGTGAGGAACATGATCGGCGTGTGGCGGCAGCGCCGCAGCTGCCGGATGAGGCCCGCGGTCTCGAAGCCGTCCATGTCGGGCATGCGCACGTCGAGCAGGATGACGGCGAAGTCGTTCTTCAGGACGTGGCGCAGCGCCTCGCGCCCCGAGCGCGCCGGGACGACGTTGCGGTCGGGGCCCGACAGCAGGTGCTGCAGCGCGATCAGGCTGTGCAGCTCGTCGTCGACGACGAGGATGTTGGCCTTGGACGAGCGCAAGAGCGGCGCTTTCAGCCCAGCGACCGGGCGAGCGAAGCCCGCAGCAGCAGCGCGAGCTGCTCGATGTTCACGGGCTTCGAGATGTAGTCGTTCGCGCCGGCTTGCAGGCACTTCTCCCGGTCCTCCTTCATCGCCTTGGCGGTGACGGCGATGATCGGGACGTCGCGCAGGCCGTCCAGCCCGCGGATGATGCGCATCGTGTCGTAGCCGTCGAGGTCGGGCATCATGATGTCCATCAGCACGACGTCGATGCCGGGCTCGCTCTTCAGGACCTCGATGCCCTCCTTGCCGCCCTCGGCGTGAACCACCGTCATCCCGAGCTGCTCGAGCGAGGCGGTCATCGCGAAGATGTTGCGGATGTCGTCGTCGACCACGAGCACCTTGCGCCCCGCGAGCTCCTCCTTCACCTCGCGCATGATCGCCGCGGGCACCTGCGGCTGCGCGCGGGGGACGGCGCGCGGCCCTGGGCGCGCCGCGTACGCCGCGCTGAAGCCGGGCGCGCGCGCGGCCGCCGGCGCCGGCTCGCCCTCGGCCGCCTTGTGCGCGACCGGCAGATAGACCACGAAGGTGCTGCCCTTCCCCGGTGCGCTCGACACCCGGATCTCGCCGCCGAGAAGGCGCGCGAGCTCGCGCGAGATCGACAGGCCGAGCCCGGTGCCGCCGTAGCGCCGCCCGGTCGAGCCGTCGGCCTGGCGGAACGCCTCGAAGATGATCTTCTGCTTGCTCTCGGGGATGCCGATCCCCGTGTCGGTGACGGCGAAGGACACGACGTGGCTCGCGCCGTCGAGGCGCGAGTTGCCCGGCAGCCAGCCCGAGCGCGCCGGCGCGATGTGCAGCGACACGCGCCCGCGCTCGGTGAACTTGATCGCGTTCGAGACGAGGTTCTTCAGCACCTGCTGCAGGCGCTTCGAATCGGTTTCGATCGCCTCGGGCAGCGCCGGGTCGAGCGTGACCGCGAAGTCCAGGCCCTTCCCGAGCGCGACCTGCCGGAAGGCGCGCTCGACGTATTCGCGCAGCTGCGAGAACGGCTCGGGCCCGATCTCCAGCGTCACGGTGCCGGACTCGATCTTGGCGAGATCGAGGATGTCGTTGATGATCGAGAGCAGGTCGGTGCCGGCGGCGTGGATGGTCTGCGCGTACTCGACCTGCTTGGGCGTGAGGTTGCTCGCCGCGTTGTCGGCGAAGATCTTGGCGAGGATCAGCAGGCTGTTGAGCGGCGTGCGCAGCTCGTGCGACATGTTGGCGAGGAACTCGGACTTGTAGCGCGACGAGAGCGCGAGCTGGTCGGCCTTCTCCTCGAGCGCGGCGCGCGCCTGCTCGACCTCCTTGTTGCGCAGCTCGACCTGCTTCATCTGCTCGGAGAGCGCCTTCGCGCGCTCGGCGAGCTGCTCGTTCGAGCGCCGCAGCTCGTCCTGCTGCTTGAGCAGCAGGCTCTCGGACTTGCGCAGCGCCTCCGCCTGGCGCTCCAGGCGGTCGTTGGTCTTGATCAGCCCGTCCTGCTGCCCCTGCAGCTCGCGCGTCAGCGCCTGCGAGCGCTCGAGCAGCTCGACGGTGCGCATGTTCGCCTCGATCGTGTTGAACACGATGCCGATGCTCTCGGCGAGCTGGTCGAGGAAGGCGAGCTGCGTCTCGCCGAATTTCTTGAACGAGGCGAGCTCGATCACCGCCTCGATCTGGCCCTCGAACAGCACCGGCACGATGACGATGTTGAGCGGCCTCACCGATCCCAGCCCCGAGCTCGCGCGCGGGTAGTCCGCGGGCACCTCCTCGAGCAGCAGGCGCTTCTTCTCGTACGCGCACTGGCCGACGAGTCCCTCGCCGATGCGCAGCGACGGCGGCGCCGCCTGGTCGGACGAGGTCGCGTAGGTCGCGAGCAGGTCGAGGCGCCCCTCGGCGGCGCGCTTGGTGCGCCCGTAGAGCACGCCGCGCTGGACGCTGACGAGCGGCGCCAGCTCCGAGAGCACCAGGCGCGAGACCGTGACGAGGTCGCCGTGCCCCTGCAGCATGCGCGTGAACCGAGCGAGGTTCGACTTCAGCCACTCCTGCGCCGCGAGGTGCCGCACCATGGCGTTCACCGCGTGCGCGATGCGCAGGAAATCGCCGCGCAGCGGACGGCCCTCGAGCTCGAGCGGCATGGCGCGCGAGAGGTCGCCGTGGGTCACCGCCTCCACCACGCGCGCGACCTCGGCGAGCGGCCGGCCCGAATCGTCGAGCAGCGTGTTCACCCCGTCGAGCAGAGACGCCCACGCGCCGGCCGCGGCGGGCACGCCCGCGCGCTGGGCGAGCCGGCCCTGCCCGCCCACCTGGTCGCGCAGGCGCGCGACCTCGGCGGCGCAGGCGGCGCTCGTCTCGACCAGGTCGTTGAAGACCTGCGCGATCTCGCCGTCGACGCCGACCAGGTCGAGCGGCAGCCGCGCGGAGAAGTCGCCTTTGCGGTAGGCGCGCAGCGCGGCGAGGATCGAGCGGCGGTCGAGACCGTCTTCGAACTTCATGTCGCTCACGAGGTCTCCGCGTGCGACAGCCCGCGCAGCACGTCGACCGCCTTGTCGAACTCGATCGACTTGTCGAAGAAGTAGTCGGCGCCGCGCGCGAGGCACAGCTGGCGCGCCTCGGGGTCGACGAAATTCGTGAGGACGATGACCGTCGCCGACGGATTGGCGCGCTTGATCGAGCGCAGCACGTCGAGCCCGCTGCCGCGCGGCATGCGCACGTCCAATATCGCGACGTCGGGCCTCAACGTCTCGGCGAGATTGCTTCCCTCCACCGCATCCTCCGCTTGCCCGACGATCTCGACGCCTTCGACGTCGCCGAGCAGATAAGCCAGCCTCTCTCTTACGATCTGCGAGTCGTCAGCGATCAGGACTTTCATTTCGAACACCGGAACACCCGCGAAATCATAGAGCGCGGGGGCTCCGGACGGGTATCGCCGCGGCGTGATTCCGCCGTCGAGATCCGGCTACACGCTGTAGAGGATCCGCGACGAGCGGACCGTCTCCTTTTCGAGACACTGGTTCTTTCGTCGCAAGAGGCCTATAAAGCCGAATCCGCTGTTTCGGCCGGCGGGGGGAACATGTCCAGGGACGTCTTTGTCTGTTTGGTCTGCAAGAAGCTGTCGCGCCTCGGTGACGTGCACGGCGGCAAAGCGCCTTACGTCGTGTGCGCGCACTGCGAGACGCAGAACAAGGTCGTGCGCCTGAGGACTTTCCTCGACGGCGCGCCCGAGTACGCCGTGATCGGGATCCGGCTGAAGGACGATCAGTAGCGCTGCGCCACCGGCGCCGCGCGCGACGGCGCCCGCAGCGCCTCGTACGCGGCGAGGAGCTTCGGCACCTCGTGGCGCCATTCCAGCTCGCTCTCGACGCGGCCCCGTCCGAAGGCGCCCATGCGCGCGCGCCGCTCCGGGTCGTCGAGCAGCTCGAGGATCTTCGCGGCCAGGTCCGCCGGATCGTTGCGCCGGGCGTACAGCGACGCCTCCTGCGCCGAGAACCGGCCCTCGGTGAGGTCGAACTGCACGATCGGCTTGCCGAGCGACATGTACTCCATGATCTTGTTCATGGTGGACTTGTCGTTCATCTCGTTCGCGACGTCGGGATTGACGCAGACGTCGGCCGTGTTGAGCATCGCGAGCAGCTCCGCGTCGGGAACCCGGCCGGTGAACGTGACCCGGTCCGCCACTCCGAGCTCGCGCGCGAGCGCCTTCATCTCCCCGAGCGACGTGCCCCCGCCGACGAGACCGAAGTGCACGTCGCCGCGGCCGTGCTCGTGCACGATCGTCCTCGCGGCGCGCAGCAGCAGATCGATCCCTTCCTGCCGCCCCATCACGCCGACGTAGCCGACGAGGTGGCGCCGCCCGCGCTTGAGCGCCTCGACCGGCGGCACGATCTTCATGCGCTC
>Ga0070741_10018079_pt1 | contig 11478 bp, 9 predicted proteins | sample Coa_R1_4_FD_66440 | JGI IMG/M metagenome (GOLD analysis project Ga0070741, IMG submission 66440) | Surface soil microbial communities from Centralia Pennsylvania, which are recovering from an underground coalmine fire - Coalmine... | ecosystem: Environmental > Terrestrial > Soil > Unclassified ...
GCTGGCCATCGCCTCGAGCGGCACGAGCCCCCAGGGCTCCTCCCAGAGCACCGGGAAGACGAGGGCGTCAGCCTCGGCGTAGGCGGCCGGCACCTGCGAGCGCGGGACCCGGTCGAAGCTCACCCGCCCCTTGAGGCGCAGCTCGGAGGCCAGCGCGCGAAGGCGCTCCGCGTAGGCGTCGTCGCCCGCGCCCACCACGCGGAGCGTCGCGTCCTCGAGCAGGGCCAGCGCGCGCACTGCGATCTCGATGCCCTTGCGCGGGTCCAGGCGGCCCAGGTAGAGCAGCCGTCCCCGCCACTCGCGCGAGGGGCGTGGGGCGAAGAGCGAGGCGTCGATGCCTGCGTGGGCCACAGTCGCGCCGGGAAGCCGCCACCCGTTGGCGCGGGCGTGCTCGACGAGCGTCCGGCTTGCGAAGAGCCAGCGCAGCGCGGAGTCGAAGCGAAGCCGCGAGGGCACGCCCGTGAGCCGCTCCAGCGGGCCCCGCAGGGGCCCCGCGCGGCGGGCGGCCGACTGCCACTGATCCACCTTGGGGCCGTAGAGGAGCCACTCGTCCACGACGACCGCGGCGGCCGGCAGGCCGCGGCGCCGCGCCCACTCGATCATGGACATGGACATGCCGCCCATCGCCCACCAGCAGAGCGCGTCGGGGGCCAAGTCCTCGACGTGGCGCTCGAGCGTCGCCAGGTTGTGCCGCTCCACCCGCAGCCGCTCGCGCAGGCCGAGGCGCGGGAACTCGTGATCGCGCCAGTACCAGCGAAGCTCGCGGTGCACGTCGGCGTCCTCGGCGATCGCGGGATCGGGCGCGGCGGAGCGGTAGTCGGTGGTCAGCACCCGCACCTCGTGGCCCGCCGCGCGCGCGTGGCGAACCCAGGAGCGCCACATCAGCTCGTAGCCGCCGAGGTGGTGCGGCGGGTACATGTTGCCCACGGTGAGGACGCGCACGGCCACAAACGTAGCCCGCGAGGCCTGCGCCGACTACCCTCACGGGGGTGCTCGCGGCCAGCCGCAAGCGGATCGAGGCGATGCTGCCCGAGGACGCGCTCGTCCTCGACGTGGGCGGCTGGGCCAAGCCGCTGCCCCGCGCGGACTGGGTGCTCGACCTGATGCCCTACGAGACGCGCGGCCTCTACGGGGCCCTGGAGCCGGAGGCCGAGCGCTTCACGGCCGATACCTGGGTCCAGCTCGACATGTGCGCGCGCGAGCCCTGGCCGTTCGCCGACCGCCAGTTCGATTTCGCGGTCTGCTCGCACACGCTCGAGGACGTCCGCGACCCGGTCTGGGTCTGCGCCGAGCTGGTGCGGGTCGCCAGGGCGGGCTACATCGAGGTCCCCTCGCGCCTCGAGGAGCAGAGCTTCGGCGTCCACGGCCCCTGGGTGGGCTGGTCGCACCACCGCTGGCTCGTGGACGTCGAGCCGCACCGCGTCACCTTCGTCGCCAAGCCGCACGTGCTCCACGGCCGCCCCGAGCTTCACTTCCCCGCCGGGTTCGCCGAGCGGCTGAGCGCCGAGGAGCGGGTGCAGACCCTGTTCTGGGAAGGGGGGTTCGAGTTCGGCGAGCGGATCTTCATGACCGCCGAGGAGCTGGACGGCTACCTGGCCGAGCTCGTGTCCCGGCACCGGCGGCCGGTGCGGGCTCCCGCGAGCGAGCCGGCAAGCGGCATCGCCAGCCGGCTGCGCAGCCGCCTCGCCCGCCGCTGACCGCGGGAGGCGCGCCGCCGGCGGCGCCGCTCGTAACATACGGCCGCCTCATGGAGCAGCCGCGCGAAGACGCCGCCCCCGCGAGCGCGGGCCGCAGGGCGGCGACGCAGGATCGGCGCGACGGGGGCCGAGGCGAACCCGACGCCCTACGCGAGGCGGTCGAGCGGCAGCAGTGGTACCACACGTTCGAGCTGGCGCCCGGGCTCGTGACGCCGGGCTGGTTCGATCTGCGGCCGGTCGTGCGCCGGATCCCGTTTCCGCCTTCGCTCGCGGGGATGCGCTGCCTCGACGTCGGGACCTTCGACGGCTTCTGGGCGTTCGAGATGGAGCGGCGTGGGGGCGACGTGCTGGCCATAGACGTCCTCGACCCCACGCAGTGGGACTGGCCGGCCGGAAGCGAGCAGGCGACTCTCGAGGCGATCGACCAGCGCAAGCGCGGCGGAGCCGGCTTCGAGCTGGTCGCGAGGGTGATCGGCTCGGAGGTCGAGCGCCGCGAGCTCTCGATCTACGACCTGGACCCGGCCGACGTCGGGACCTTCGACCTGGTCTACGTGGGCAGCCTCCTGCTCCATCTGCGCGATCCGGTGCTCGGCCTCTCCCGCGTGCGTGGCGTCTGCGCGGGCACGCTGATCCTCTGCGACGCGGTCGATCCGCTCCGGAGCCTCACCTCCCCGCGGCAGCCGCTGGCCCTTCTCGACGGACGCGGTCGCCCCTGGTGGTGGCGCCCCAACGTGGCGGCGCTCGAGCGGATGGTCGAGGCGGCTGGGTTCCGCCGCGTCGGCAAGACCCGAAGGCTCCGCATGCCGCCAGGCCGGGGGATGGTCAAGCCGGCGATCAGGCCGGCGACGCTCCGGGGTCGCGCCGCCAGGGAGCAGGTGTTCCACTCGCGGCTCGGCGACCCGCACGCGATCATCGTGGCCCGCCCGGCGGGGTAGGCGCGAGCACGGCGGCCTTGCGCGCGCGGGGTCGCGAGCTTCCGGTCAGCCCGGGCGAGGCTTGAATAGGGCCACCCGGGCCAGCCGCTCGCCGTCCGCGGTCGCCACCAGGACCCGCTCGGCGCGGGCGCCGGACTCGTCCTCGTAGGTGAGCACGTAGGCCGCCGTGGGGTTGCCGGGAAGCAGGTCGGACGCGAGCTGCCTCCAGCGCAGGACGGGATCCTCGGTGAGCGCCTCGATCAGGCGATCCCTGCCGGCCTCGCCCTCGAGCACCACCGACGTCGCCCCCTCGCCGATCCGCACCGAGACGTCGGGCGCCAGGAGGTCCGCCACCTGCCGGGCGTGGCCGTCCACGGCGTGGCTCAGCAGCCTGTCCATGAGCCAGAGCACCGAATCGGGGTTGGAGGGCCTGGGCGCGGGCGCCGGCGATGCCGGGCGCAGGCGCCGCAGCGCGGCGAGTCGGCGGGTCACGGCGCGGAGCGCATGCCCGGTGGGGGCGCTACCCGCCTCCGCGGGACGCCCGTAGCCCAGCTCCGCCATGAGGTCACCCGCGATCGCATCGAGCTCGCGCAGCTCCCTGCGGGTGAGCGGTCGCTTCCGGGGCACGCCCGGTTCGGGGGCGGCGGGGGCGACGTTCACCGGTACGCGGGCCGCCTCGATCGCCGCCTCGATCGCCCCCGGCGAGCGGGGCAGGCCCAGCGCTGCGTAGAGGCGCTCCACCTCGGCCCGAGGCTCTGCGCGCAGCCGCTCGTAGCGGATCTCCAGGTAGCGCGCATGGGTCCGGGCGGCGAGGCCGCCGAGCACCGAGGCCCGCCACTCGGCGGCTGCCTCCTCCACGCTCGCGGGCCCCCAGGGCTGGGCGATCAGCGAGCGCACCACGTCGCGCGGGTCGCGGACGATGTGGACGAGGTGGGCGTCCGGGTAGACCTCGCCGATCAGCCCCGCGTGGTCGGCGTGGAGCGCCGTCCGCTCGAGGAGGCGGGCCCCGCCGGGGGGCAGGAACTGGCCGAGGACGCGGTCGCAGAGGTCGCGGACGGAGTCGATCAGGAGCTCGCGGTCCACGTAGACGAGCGCGGTCTTCGGCGAGTCGCGCCCTCCGTGGTGGAAGCGCTCCATGAGCTGGGCGATGCCGAAGAAGAGGTGCGTCTCCGAGGGGACGGCGGTGACGCCGGGGTGCGCCGAGATCACCCGGTCGAGCCAGTAGGTGCCGCTCCGGCGGGCGCCGAAGGCGAAGATCATGCGGTCCTTGAGGGGACTGTCCGTACGGCCCACTGGCGTTGCTCCGCCGCCCGGAAGCTAGCATCCGGCCGCGGGGATGACCGCGCCAAACCTCCTGCTGATCGTGTTCGACACCGCGCGGGCCGACGCCTTCGAGCCCTACGGTGCCCCGCCCGGCTCATCGCCGGCGGTCGCCCAGCTCGCCTCCGCCGGCGCCGCCGCCCCGCTCACGCACTCCACCGCCTGCTGGACCATGCCGGCGCACATGTCGCTGCTGAGCGGGCTGCTCCCGCGATCGGCCGGGTTCGAGCCCGCGGGGCGGATGCGCGACTATCGGCCTCAGGTGGCGAGGCTCGGGAGCCGCATGCTGCCCGCGGTGCTGGCGCGCGCCGGCTACTCCACGCTCGGGCTCAGCACGAACATGTGGGTATCCCGCGTGACCGGCTTCGACGGCGGCTTCGGCGAGTTCGAGTTCGTCCGCGGCTGGCGGGCGAGGAAGGTCAGCGCCCAGGGGCTCAGGACGCGCGCCGCCTGGTACCTGGAAGCGCTCCGGGCGCGGGTGGACGACGGGGCGGGCGAGCTCGCGGGCCGCTTCGAGGACTGGCTCCGGCGCTCGCCGCCACGGCCGTTCTTTTGCTTCGTGAACCTGGTCGAGTGCCACTCCCCGTACCTGCCCCCGCGGCCCTACAACCCGCTGGCGGCCCCGGACCGGGTGCGCGCCGCGTACGAGGCCCGCCGCTACCTCAACCTCTCCTCGATCTGGAAGTGCTCGACCGGGGGCTTCGACGTCCCGGAGGGCGCAATCGCCCGGATGCGCCAGCTCTACTCGGCCTCCGTGCGCCAGCTCGACGACTGGCTGGCCCGCGTGCTCGAGGCCCTCGACAGGCAGCGCCTGCTCGGCGACACCCAGGTGGTCGTGACCTCGGACCACGGCGAGAACCTCGGCGAGGGGCGGATGCTGAGCCACGCCTTCTCGCTCGACGAGCGGCTCCTGCGCGTGCCGCTGGTGACGGCGGGGCCCGGCTCGCTGCCGCCCGGCGGGCTCGCGAGCATCCGCGACCTGCCCGCCTGGCTCGCGGGCCTGGCGGGCCTCGGCGAGCACCCGTTCCCCGCCCTCGGCCCCGGGCCGGCCGTGGCCCAGTTCGACACGCCCCTCTCGCCCGGCGATCCCCGGGTGGCGCAGACGCTCGACGCCTGGCGCACCCCGGCGGGGGCGCGCGACGAGGTCGCACGGCGCCTAACGACCTCCTTCGACTGCGCCACCGACGGTCGCCTGAAGCTCGTTCGCCGGCACGGCGGCGAGGAGCTCTTCGACCTCGAGGCCGACCCGCTCGAGGAGCGCCCGGCGGCGGTGGGCGAGGCCGAGGAGCGCCGCCACGGTGAGCGCCTTGCCGCCCTTCGCGGCGCGCTCGCCGCCGCCGACGCGGAGCTCGGCGTGGCCCGCGTGGGAGAGGGCGAGGGCGCGCCGGCCGAAGGGCAGGAGCCGAGCCCCGAGGAGCTGGCCCAGCTCGAGGCGCAGATGCGGATGCTCGGCTACCTATGAGCGCGGGCGGGCGGCCAGAGCCGAGGCGTGCCGCGGCCCCGTCGCTGGAGACCAGGCCGGTGGCCGGGGCGCCCCCGGCCGCCGCGGCCGGCCCGGCCCCGGCCCCGGCGCCGCCCCGTCCGGGGCCGAGCTACGCCCAGGGCTTCGTCCTCGCGGGCGAGGCGACGACGGTGCGGCGCCTCGTCGCTGACGTCTGGCGCTCGCGCGAGCTGATCAGGACGCTGGCCCGCAAGGACTTCTTCGTCGCCTACCGGCGGGCCGCCTTCGGGCTCGTCTGGTCGGTGGCCGTGCCCGCCCTGCAGGCGACGGTGATGTCGCTGATCCTCTCGCGCTTCATCCGCTTCAGCGAGATCTCGCACTTCCCGATCTACGTCTTCAGCGGCGTCGTCGCCTGGTCGTTCTTCTCCGCCGCGCTCAGCAACGGCACGACCTCGATCGTCGACGGCAGCGACCTGGCGACCAAGATCTACTTCCCGCGCGCGGTCCTGCCGCTCGTCTCGGTGGCCACGCAGTGCTACTCGCTCGTCCCGACGCTGCTCGTCCTCGTGGCCGCGACCCTGGTCGTGGCCGGGCTCCCCGGCCCGCAGATCCTGCTGCTCCTGCCCGCCGTCGCGCTGCTGGCGGCGATCACGGTCGCCTTCACGCTCGTGCTCTCGGCGCTCTACGTGTACTTCCGCGACACGCGCTTCATCGTCTCGGCGTCGCTGATCGCGTGGTTCTACGCGACGCCGATCTTCTACCCGATCGGCCGCACCGGGGCCCTGGAGCCGCTCGTCCAGGCGAACCCCCTGACCGGGGTGGCGATGCTCTTCCACGAGGCGACCGTCGGCGCCGGCGACAGCCTCGGCGTCCCGCTCGCCTGGACGGCGGGCTGGACGGTCGGGCTCGCTGCCCTCGGGCTCTGGCTGCACCGTCGCTACGACCGGGTCTTCATCGACCTGCTTTGAGGTGAGGCGAGGGTGGCGTCGCTGAACGGGAACTCGATCGTCGTCGAGGGCGCGGGCAAGCGCTACACGAAGTACGAGGACACTCCCACGCTCGTGGGCCGGGCGCTCAAGCTGCGCAACCTGACGCGCCGCAGCACGCTGTGGGCAGTCAGGGGGGCGACCTTCTCGGTCGGGCGCGGGGAGTGCCTGGGCGTCATCGGCCAGAACGGGTCGGGCAAGTCCACGCTGCTTCGGATGATGGCCGGCGTCAGCGCCCCGACGGAGGGGCGGGTGGCGGTCGAGGGTCGCGTGGCGCCGCTCATATCGGTCGGCGTCGGCTTCCACCGCGAGCTCACGGGGCGCGAGAACGTCTACGTCAACGGGATCGTGCTCGGGCGGACGAGGGAGGAGATGGACCGCCGCTTCGACGAGATCCTCGAGTTCTCCGAGCTCGGCCACTTCATAGATACGCCGGTCAAGTTCTACTCGTCCGGGATGTTCGTGCGGCTCGGCTTCGCCGTCTCGATCATGGTCGAGCCCGACATCCTGATCGTGGACGAGGTCCTGGCGGTCGGCGACCTCGCCTTCCAGCTCAAGTGCTTCGACCGCATCTCCGAGCTCCGCGACGCGGGCACGACGATCGTGCTCGTGAGCCACAGCATGCGCTCGATCCAGCGCCTCTGCGACCGCACGCTCGTCCTCCATCAGGGCGAGGTCCGGTTCGACGGCGACACCTCGGAGGCGATCGGCGTCTACCACGACCTGCTCGGCGAGACCCGGGACCTGGTCGAGGAGGGCCAGTTCTTCGCCGAGGGGCAGAAGGTTGACGCGCGGGCCGAGATCGAGAGCTTCGAGCTGCTCGGCCCCGACGGGCGCGCGGCCCGCCACTTCAAGGCTGGCCAGGAGGTCACGGCGGTGCTCACGGTGCGCTTCGCCCGCGACACCGCGGACCCGATCGCCGGCCTCAACGTCTTCGCCGAGGGCGGTGTGCTCGTGTACGCGAAGACGACGCCCTGGAGCGAGCGACGGACCTTCCGCGCCGGTGAGCGCGCGCGTTACGCGGCGCGCTTTCGCCTCGGCGTCACCTCCGGCTCGTACACGGCGCGGATCGGCCTGATGACGGCCGACAACACGCTGCTGACGCCCTCGGCGCGGCCGCTTCTCTTCTACGTGGACGGCGCCGACGGCGCCAAGGGCTTCGCCGACCTCGACGCCCGCTTCGAGGTCAGCTCCGCCTAGCGCCGGCCGCTCACATGTAGCCGAGCAGGCGCATCTGGGCCTCGAGCTGCGCCAGCTCGTCCGGGTCCTCCGGCGCGCTCACCGGCGCCGCGGCGGGCTCGCCGCGCTCGCCCGCGGCGGCCGCGTCGAGGGCGCCTCGGAGCTTCGCCAGGGCGGGCCCATGGGCTGCCTCCTCGGCGGCGCCGACGGGGCGCGGCCGGAGCTCCAGCGGGTCCTCGGCGAGGACGATCAGCTCCTCGCCGCCACCCCTGCGGATCAGCTTCAGGGCGCCGTCGGTCGCGCAGGTGAACGAGGTCGTGAGGCGGCGCGCGGCGTCATCGCCCAGCTCCCAGCGCTCGAGCACGTCCTCAACGCGCTGGTCGCCGGGCAGCCCCGGCGCATCGAACTCGGCCACGGCCACGCCGCCGGGCTGGAGCTCCTGCCAGGGATGCTCCTCGAGGCCGATCAGCTCCGCGAGCACGCGGGGAAGCAACGCCAGGCTCAGCGTCCCCTCCGCTGAGAGCTGGCCCGGCCCGGAGGTGACGAGGGGGACGCGCAGGAGCCGGTCGTCGAGGCTGAACGCGTGGCCGAGCAGCTCGCCCTCGCCGATGTTCTCGCCGTGGTCGGAGGTGACCACCACCTGGGTCTCGGGGAGGAGGCCGTGGCGATCGAGGAGCTCGAGCACCCGGGCCAGCCAGGCGTCGAGCTCGCGGATCGAGTCGGCGTACAGGCGCCGCATGCGCTCGAGCGCGGGGGCCGGGACGTCGAAGCCGCCGCAGCAGCAGCGCCAAATGTTGTCGACGCTCAGGTGGCGCGCCGCCTCGCGGGCCGCGCGCAGGCGCCCGAGCGGTCCGAGGCCGTTGAAGGGCTTGGGCGGCAGGTACGGCGAGTGGCACTCCATGAGGTTCACGAACCAGAAGAACGGGCGCCGGTCGCGGCTCCCGACCCACTCCTCGAGCGTGCGCTCGGCGATCCTCGCTCCGTCGTCGCAGCGCGCGCGCAGCGCCTGGAGCTGCCAGTGAAGCCGGTCGCGAAGCCGCTCGGCGCCGATCCCGGCGGCGCGGTCGCCGCGGAGCTGCACGAAGCGATCGAAGCCGGCCGCGAAGCCCGTTCGCCGCGAGATCCAGCCGTTGGTGCTGATCGCCGACGTCTCGTAGCCGGCGCCCGCGAGCACCGCCGGCAGCAGCCGCTCGCGGACTCCCTCGAGCACGGCAGGGAAGTCCTTGAACTGGGTCATGCCGACGTGCCCGAGGCCGGCGCTGCGCGGGAGGAGGCCCGTGAACATCGAGCCGTGGCCGGGGATCGTCCAGCAGCCGGTCGAGTAGGCGCGGGGGTGGGCCGCTCCGGCCGCCGCGAGCTGGGCGACGGTGGGGCTCGATCCCGGCGCCGCGCCGTAGGGCTCGAAGGCGTCGCGGCGGGCGGTGTCGAAGACGACCAGAAGGAGGTTGGGGCGCATCCGCGGGCTAGACCATGGCCCTGGCGATCCCGCGCAGGCCCTTCCAGGGCCCGCCCGCGGTCGCCGGGAGCGTGAACGGGCGGCCGCCCTCGACCCGGCCGAAGCCGGCGGCGAGGAGCAGGCGCTCGAGCGCCGGCTGGGTGAAGGCCCACCACTGGAAGTTGTCGATGCCGTCGAGCTCGGCCAGGGCCCGCCCGCGGGCGAAGCGAACCTCGACGATCGGCGTGCACACGACGGCGGCCTCGCGGCAGACCGAGCGGATCCGCTCGGCCGCCGTGATCGGGTCCTTCAGGTGGACGAGCAGATCACCGCAGAAAACGAAGTCGAACCGCCCGAGGTCGGGGCCGAGCTCGTAGACCGAGCGGAGCTCGCGCTGCACCCGGGAGCCGAGCGCATCGCGCACGAGCGCGAAGCGCTCACCCTTCGTCTCGTCCAGCGTCTTCACCGTGCGCTCCCTCAGCGACGCCGGCCAGTCGAGCGCCTCCGGGTCCTCGATGTCGACGGCGACCACCTCGGCGGCGCCGCGGCGCTCCATCTCGAAGGCCCAGAAGCCGTCCATCGTCCCCACGTCGAGGCAGCGCTTGCCGGCCAGGCTCGGCGGGAGCATGTAGTTGCCGAGCACGGGGCGGTGGTCGAACATGCCGGGCGTCACGATCCCCTGGCCGAGGTCGATCGTGTGGTACCAGGGGTATCGGCCGACGGCCGCGGCGAGGTCGGTTGTGCTGCCGGCCCCCGTCACAGGCGCGGTCGCGCGAGGACGGCGCGGTGCAGGACGCCGGGCGCCCCGGAGCCGGCGATGAGGCGGCGGATCAGGTACTCGCCGCGGCGCCTCAGCGTAAGCCTGGGCTTGGGGTTGCGGTTGTACTCGACCACGTAGGGCTTCGAGATCCGCTCGGGGGCGAACCCGGCGGAGAAGAGCATCCGCAGGTGGCCGGCCGCGTTCGGCACCCACCACTGGCACATGACGCCGCTGCCGTCGAGGCGGGCCAGCGGCTTGCGGCGGCCGAGGATCGAGAGCCAGAGGTCGATCGGCTCGGAGGAGAGGAAGAGGCCGGCGCAGACCGAGCGCACCGCCTCGAGCGCCCGGATCGGGTCCCGGAGATGGAGCAGGAGGCTGCCGCAGACGATGAAGTCGAACCTGCCCACCTCGGCCGGGCTCAGGTCGTAGACGCTCAGCACCTTGCGCTCGACCCTGGAGCCGAGCGCCTCGGCGGCGAGCCGGAAGCCCGCTCCGCGCTCGGGCCCGGCCAGCTCCAGGAACTCGCGGTAGCGGGGGTCGTCGGGGCCGCTGAAGCGGTAATCCGCGGGCCAGTCGAGCTGTAGGTAGTCGTCGAGGTCGATGGCCACGACCTCGGAGGCGCCGCGGCGCTCCATCTCGAAGGCCAGGAAGCCGTCGAAGGTGCCGACGTCGAGGCAGCGCTTGCCCTCGAGGTCGGGCCAGGGCCAGCGCCCCACGACCCCGCGAAGGTCGAAGTAGCCGGGGGTCGTGATCCCGGGCGCGAGGTCGATCGTGTGGTACCAGGCGGGAAGCGCCTCCACCCGCGCCCTCAGGTTCTCGCCGGCGAGCACCCCTTCGCTCGAATGCATCGCGCGAAGCGTACAGCGGGCCTCGCGGCCCGGCGTCAGCCGCTGAGGGCGAGGTTCGCCGGCGAGCCCCAGACGCCGAGGTCGCGCCCGAGCCAGGCCGCCAGGCGGACGGTGTCGGGCGCGAGGCGGGCGCGCAGCTCGCGCTCTATGCCGGGGTCGAGCGGCGGGTACCGGGCCTCGCGCGTCATCGCGTTGCCCAGGGCCAGCGCGGCCCGCTTGGGCAGGAAGCGCCACAGGCGATGCGCGTGCATGAAGTCCCAGAGCCACTTCGGGCGGTACTCCCGGTACGGGTTCGCCTTCGGCAGCTCGGGCGGTGCCGGCGGGGGCTCGACGCCGAGGAACCGCCAGACCGGGGCCAGAGCCCGCGCCGGGTCGGCGGTCAGCTCCTCGAAGATCAGGACGCAGAGGCGCTCGCGCGGGAAGTGGTTGCACACGCGCTCGAGCTGGGGCAGGTACCGGCTGTGCTCGACGTACGAGTAGGCGGGGCGGCCGGCGGCGATCCGGGACGGCTCGGCCGCCAGCGCCTCGGCGAAGCCCAGGTCCTCCTTGCCGCGGCGGCGCATGTGCCAGTAGTGGGCGTAGGTCCGGGCGACCGGATCGCGCAGGACCGCGATCAGCTTGGCGTTCGGCACCGTTTCGGCGATGCGGGTGATCGCCTCGTCGTGGGAGAGGTAGCAGGGGCACTTCTCGCCCACGAGCGCGCCGGGACTCAGCTCCGCGAACAGGTCCCGGTACCAGTCGAGGTCCCGCCTCGCGTAGTCGCAGCAGAAGAAGTGCGCCTCCGGAATGCAGGCGACGGCCGGGTGGCTGTCGAGCGCCCACTGCAGCGAGGTGGTGCCCGACTTCTGGGCGCCGATGACGAGGAAATCGGGGAGCCGGCCGCTCACGGGATCATCCG
>Ga0070741_10018080_pt1 | contig 11478 bp, 5 predicted proteins | sample Coa_R1_4_FD_66440 | JGI IMG/M metagenome (GOLD analysis project Ga0070741, IMG submission 66440) | Surface soil microbial communities from Centralia Pennsylvania, which are recovering from an underground coalmine fire - Coalmine... | ecosystem: Environmental > Terrestrial > Soil > Unclassified ...
GCGTACGGCCTCGTGTTCGCGGCGGCGAAGTCCGCCGGGCGGACGGGCCGAGCGCGCCTGGCAGATCTGTTGATCGCAGCCACGGCGGCGGCCAACGGGCTCCCGCTGTACACCCGCAACCCATCCGATTTCGCCGGCCTGGAGGCGATCGTCGCGGTCAAGGCCGTGTGAGCAGCGCGGTTCGCTCCGCAGGGGTCTCCTTGACGGACACCGGAATTCGCTCTCGACGGAAGTCACCCGGACTTCGCTTGGGCCCCAGCAAACAAGCCGCCGCCGAGGAAGCGAGCCCTTCCGAGGAGGATCGGGCCGGTCACGGCGACCCTGAACTCGAGCCTTGCCAGCCCCGTTAGCCCGATCCCCGGAATGCCACCGACCTTCAACAATGTGACCGATGGGTCCGGCAGGGCACGCCGTCGACACTCTTCGCGTAGGTCCGCAGCAAGCGCTTCGCCTGCATCGCCAACACGTCGATGGCGATTGACCACATACGGCGTCACGCTCTCCCAAACCCGCGCCGGGGCAACGAGCGGGTCGACAACGGTATCGATCCACTCACGCCGAAGCCTCAGGAGTCCCGCCGGACCAGCACGGAGTTCGCTTAGACCTTCGAGTGCCTGGTCCAGCACAGCGAGATGTTTCCTCTCCTGGAGCGTCGACTGACGTCGGTCCTGCACGTGTGGCGCCACAAGGAGGATCCTCGAACGGGTGAGGTCGCAGGTGAATGCCAGATGAGAACTCTGGCGAGCGCGCGTTGCAGACCCGTCGGCCTCGTGTCCGGAGAAGAACGCGGGAAGGGCCCCGCCCCCGAGCATTGCCCTGGCCCTTGACATCACAGCCCTCCGTAACGCCCGTGCGATGCCCTCTGGATCCGGGGTACCGATCAGGCCCGACTCGATCGACAGGACGTGGATGCCGATCGTCTTTGCGCGCGGCTCCATGACACCCAGCCCCATAAAGCGGCCGTCGCCGATGACGAGCGGCCCCGAGACCGGCGCTTCGAAGGTCACCTCCACGTGCCAGAGCCGGTCCTTCCCGAATCGGGTCTCGCCAGCAAATGCCTCCACACGCGCTCCGTTCGCGTCGAAGGGCTCGCGCTGGACGCGAATCGCCTCCACGTTCGTTCGCACGCCAGCGTGGCGAAGCGCGTCCCATACCCCGGCCGCAGCCCGAGCTTGCTCCGCGGCGCGCTCACGTCCAGCTTTCGCCTCGTCGAACTTCCGCGCCGGGTTGATCCGCCGGCGTCGGGCGTCCTCCGGCAACGCGGCAGGCGTCACCGTGCGCCACACTCGGTGACGCCCGTCACCCTTCAGGCCGAAGTGACGCAGGAATCCCTGGTCATCGGTCCGGGTCAAGATCGCCTGCATCTCTCCCGTTTCCACGTCGAACACATCGAGGCCGGAGAACGCCCAGTGCACATCATCCGAACGAAGCGGGCAGGTCGGCGGCACCTCGACCAGCACACGCCGGATCTCGCGGTCGGCGTGGAAATACCCGATTGAGGGCAGCGGAATGATGCGCACCCGGTCCTCCGGCGAACCACCGTTCGTCCCGTCGGGCTTCTGACCCACGAGGGCGCGCTCGATGTCCGCGCTGCTCCCTGGCAACGCGTCCTTCAGGCGCCTAACCGCACCGTCACGCAGCCGGACGACGAGGGCCGAAACGCGCGCCAGAGGCCATGGAGCGAAGCGGTCTTCGGCGCTTGGATCGCGAAGTTCGTAAAGCTGCCGCGAGGGCGGGCTGTCGTACGGGGCGCGTCGAAACCCAGGCATGAGCCACCTGCGCAAGATCACTCTGCATGAGCTTGCCATGCTTCTCGTGGCGCAAGCGTTGGCCGAAGGCTCCATAGTGACGCTCGTGGCTCTCCAGCAGGGACGGCAGGATGATCGTGCCCATCCCGGATGAAGACTGGAAAGAGGCGGCCTGGATGCCTGGCGAACAGGTCGTGGAGCTGACGTAGCGTGCCTATGGGCAGGTCATATCTTCGGCTCATATCTCCACGGACCGGTCCTCCATTGCCGGTTCGAACTGCCCCGCACCGAAGTGAGCATCGGCACCCAACGGCCGACCGAGCACGACGGGTTGGCTGAACGTCAATCTAAGCCAGAACCCAAGGCGCGGCGTGAAAGTCCAACGCCGCCCGCTGCTGGCGTACTCATGGGTTGGCATGGATAGGACGCTGCCGATGCCGCCCGGGCCGGGCAGACTCTCGACACGCGCGGGCCGCTGGCCGCAGACTTGCTCGACGCACCCAACGACTTGCTGCTCCACGCACGTCCCGTCCCTTCCCCGCCGGTGGCGCAGCGGCGGCAGGAACGGGGTGGCGCTGCACCATCGACGCGCTGGCGTCGCGGGCTCAGCCGTCGCCAGGACGGCCTCGGGCACCACGGTGATCGGGTAGCCGGGTCCGCCTGCGCGGATGCGCCCGACGCCGAGCAATGCGTCGAGTTCCAGACGGGTGAGGCGCCCGCCAGGCACGCGAACCAAGAGCTCATCGAGAGTCACAGCTCCTGGACGCACGCGCGGCAGGTAGTACGCGTGCTTATGACCTCGAGCTACGGCGCCGTCGACTTCGCGACCGCTCAGCATCGTCGAATTTTCCCCTTTCGCCATCTGTCGATGCGCCTCGACAGCTGCGTCGCGAAACGCGCGGGCGACGGCAACCACGTAGCGAAGCGGAATGGGCGTGCGGCGATTCAGGCGGAAACGAATCTCGGCCACGTCGACCTTTGGCGTGGCACGCGGTGCTGACGGGCGGGGACGGATTTCGTGAACGAGGGCCGCTGCCGGCACCGCGTACTCCACCCAGCGGGTTCCGCAGGGCAGCGGCATCCTCTCTCTGAGCAGCACGTCGACGAGATGGGTCGGGTGTCCGTCCTCAGCAGTCTGATCCTCGCTGCATCGAACCGACCAGAGGTCTGATGCCAAAAAGTCTGGTGTTGTGCAGAGTACCCGTCGGTACACAGTAGGTGACGCCTTGTCAGCGTCCTCACGGTGGGTCACGGTGTAGGCTCCAACCGGTGGCCGGTGGTACTCCACCAAGCGGAGCCGGGCGCGGGACTCACTTCGTCCGAAATAGCGAAGCCGTCCGAGCAAATCGGCTAGCAGCGCTCGTTGCTCGGGCTGGAGCGCCGCCTCGAAGCGGAACCAGAAGCGCCCCCCTTCGGGAACCGCAAAGTGGTCGTGATGGAGGACGCGATCGGAGGCGCCGAGCCGCACGGGCTGGTAGGAGCGAATCTCGTGTACTGATGTACGCGGCAGCCAGATCTGGGGCGCGCCGGACCGACCCAGGGCCTCAAGAAGGCAATCACGGTCGGCCTCCGTGGAGGGGGACGGGCGCGCGCAGAACCACGCGGACGCCAGTGCCCGGAGGAGTCGCCAGGGCGACGGCGGCCACTCCGGACCCGCCATACCGAACTGGGCTTCGCCCCACAGGTGCGCGTGGTAGCGGCCCGAGAGAAGCTCGACCTCGATGACGGTCGCGTCGGTCATCCGTGCTGTTCGTCCGCCTGCTCGGCGCTCGCATCCGGCTGCTGGGTCTTGCCGCCGCCCTGCTTCTCCTTCTTCGGCTTGGGCTCGTAGGTGACCTCCACGAGCGGGCCGTCGTAGAGAGACTTCTTCTTCTCCTCGGCGGACGATTCCTTCTCTGTCGCGGCGCCCTTCTTCCCGCTCGACTTGCTTCCCTTCGACTTCTCGGAGGTCGCTTCTTCGTCCTTCTCGTCCAAGAGGAGCTTTTCGACCAGCGCGCGGAAGGTCACCCCGGACTTCTCGGCCTCCTTGCCGTCGTTCTTGCCCTTGGTATCTGGCGTGAAGGACGGGCCCTCAGCTTGGCCGAGGCCGGTGGGCTTCGCGCCCATCAACTCGGTGGTGGTCGTCGTCCCCGTCGATGAGTTGCCGCTCCACGAGATCGACGCGTCGCAGGTCAGGTAGCAATCGGCACGGAGGCGGAGACTCGGCCCGGTCGATCGGCTACGAGGATCGAACGACGCCTTGTTGGCGAGGAAGGCACCCATCTTCCACAGAGCAAGGCCGAGAAGGAACTTCTTCCGGTCCTCTTCGAGCGACAGGCTCTTCAGCCCCAGAACGTCGATCTCGAACGTGGCGGTGATGTTCTTGGGCACGATACGACTCTTCGCGGCGATGCTCTGCCCCTTGTTGGCGCGCTCTTCGCGTGTCGACTCGGGCTCGATCGCGTCCCACTTCACCATGCCGTAGTGGACCTCGGGGTCGTCTGCGAGCTCGGCCTCCAGCCGCGCGTGAATGAGCCGAGTCTGGCGCAGGCCGACGAACTTCCACTGCATGAACTGGAAGCCGTGCAGGAGCGCCGCCGGATCCAGCGCAAAGACGAGCTGTTCGAGGTCGGCACGCTTGTCGAGCGGCCAGAAGTCGCCGCCGTCGCGCAACCCGAGTGCGCCCTCGAAAAGCGCCCGCATGTCACTGTTGACCGCGCGTTTGCCGTCGAGAATGTACGACGATGCGATCCGATGCGGCTCCGTTAGGTTCGTCGCGAGGAGACCGCCAGCATTGTTTCTTACCACAATCAGCGGCAGGCCCTTGAGGTCGTCTACCCAGATACCCGGCGACTTCATGCAGACCGCCTCGAGTCGATTCGACATGCTCTGCTCGCTCTCGACGAGGCACCAGCGGCGGCCTTCCTTGTCCCGGTAGATGCAGGCATCGATGTCCGGAAACCCGGTCGGCTGAAGGAAATGTCCGTTCGCAAGCTTGAGCGACGCCGTGATCATGACACGGTCCTGGCCGTAGAGCGTCTCCAGAATGGAGTCAGTCTGTCCTGACGCGGCTTCCGTATGGTTTGTCATGCAGCAGTCTCCTGTTCGTCGATCGGCACCCAGAGGCGCCGTGACAGAGCGAGCGTGTCGGCCGGCGAGATGGGGACGAGGACGGCCAGCAGCATGCGCGCAGCCTCGTCACCGGGTACCTTTACGTTGAACCGCGCCACGGCTTTTCCTGTCGGTCTCGGGTCCGCGCTCCAGGGAAGCCCGGCCACACGAAGGCGCGCGAGCGCCAGCGCGACGGCGCGCTCGACCTGGCTCGCGCTGCTCAGCGACAAGAGCCGTGCAACGGCCCCGTCGCGCGGCGCGCCGGAGTCGGGCGGCGGATTGATGCCCAGATCGAGCCACAGTCGAAGCGCCGCGTACGACGGCGGCAATGGCCCTGCCACGCTCGACTGTGCAGCTTGGCAGGCTCCCGACGACTGCCAGTCGAGGAGCGAGTAGAGACCCGCGAGGCGATGAAGTAGCCGAACGTTCACGTCACCGCGAAGCAGAGCGGCGATATCGTCCAAGGACGCGAAGCGGGCGGCGGCGAACGGCAGCCTCGGCAGCTCGGCCGCATCGAGCCAGCGGGACCAGAAGAGGTCCTTGAAATCACCGAGGGGGTCGAGTCCGGACCATCTCAGGGAGCGCGACGGCGGTGGGTCCGGGATGGCCCAGCCGCGGCTGCCCCAACGCACCGGGAGCATGTGCTCGAGGACGGGGCCAACAGCCGCCCCCTCGGCTCGAGTCCCGAGGATCGAACCGATCGCCCGTCCCAGTCGATGTGCCGGGTCTGTCTCCAGCCCGTCCTGGAGGGCGGGCTCCCACAGTCGCGCAGGGAGCGATGGCAAGGGGCGGGGTTTTCGGCGGGAGTCCTCGAGGTCCCGGCGTAAGGCACCGGGGAGAATAATCGCGCGGTTCAGATCCCAGAGCGCCTCCAGGATGTCACGATACGCGTCCAGCCCGGGCTCATCGACGGCTCGATGAATGGCCTCCTCGGCTCGCGCCCGCGCCGCGCGCGAGCGATCGGTGGTGAACTGGTCAAACCATCCCGTCTCGGCGAGCGGCGCAAGCATGACGCGCAGGCTTGCGTCTCCTTTGCCCTTGCCTCCAACGCGCGTCGCGCCACGTGGGATGCCTTGACGCATCGGCTGGCGCTGCCCTGGCCGGCGCCCCTCGAGGACGAATCGATGGAACGTGTCGAAGGCAGCGCCGGCGCCGCGCCCGACGACCGCCGCACGGAACTCGGCTGCGGTAGCCGCGAAGCCCCGGTCCGAGAGACGCGCCTGGAACTGGCGCGTCTGGATCTCGAACTCGGCGAGCGTTCGAGGGCGGTCGACGTTCCACGTCGGGAGGTGGATCTCGACGTTCCGGAAGAACTTGCCCTTCCCGAGCTCGACCACCGAGCCCTCGAACACGAACGGGAATGCCGGGTACGCGCGGCGACCCCAGCGGAGGCGACGAAGGCTGCCGCGCAGGAGCAGAGCACCGCGCACTGCAAGGAGGAAGCACCATGGGCTGATCGCCGCCCGATCCTGCACCCACTTCGCGACGCCCGTCGCGTAGCGCTTCATCGGTTCAGGGAAGAAGAGATAGCCGCTCTCGAGCTCCCCACTGAGCGTCGGATTTCCTTCTGCGAAGAGCGACCAGCTGATATCCAGGGGGGCACCTCCGGCCGCCTTGACTGCCTTCTCGATCTGGGAGAAGTAGTCGCCGCTTCCCTCCTGCCCATGGGCCGGGAAGAGCGGATGCGGTTCGGTCTCATCGGGCCATTCGCGCGGAGAACTCGACCGTACTTCCTCCGGCAGCGGAACCGCGACTGCGCGCGCCAGCTCGGCCAGCGAGGACTCGAGTTCGTCGTGGAACCGCCGCGTGCGCAGCAGAACGGTACTTTCCTGGCAGGTCCCACTCGCCTTCCTTGCGCCGGCAATCCCGTGATACGGGCAGGGAAGCGGCTGGTCGCACTTCTGTCCACGCCGAGGCTTGAACCGTCCACCGACGCTGTTGCCCCACGCGAGCAGGTTGCCGCGCACGACATACTCGATCGCCTGCCTCGCGGTCGCCTGAGTCGCGCCGTCATCGAAGGGCCTCTCGACCGCCAGGTGAAAGGCCTCGTCCCACCAGAACAGCGCGTCCGGACAGTCCTCCCCGACGATGGCCATGACGCCGAAGCCTTTGAGGAGATCGCCGAGCGAACGCGGTGAGACCCCGCCGAAGACGACCGCTGCCATCAGCTCGCCCTCCAGTCCGCGACGCGCACGAGGCCTTCCAGATAGGCGACGAGCAACGGCCCGTGCTTCTCGAGCAGCTGACGCACGCGCCCCTGCCACCCCCGGTGCTCGCGCGACGGCAGAACGGTCTTCGTGTCGAGCACGATCGGCCCAGTCCCGATGGGCAGCGCGACCGCGGGGATCTCGTCGCCGTCCCGCACGCCGCAGAGGTCGACGGGGTCGTCGTCGTCCCAGGCGTCCGGGAGCAGCCGTACCTTGCCGTGGTGAGCGAGGATCAGGAACGCCGCGAGGTCGTCGTCGGCGTGCTTCGACTGGAGGAACGCGAGAAGCGAGGCCATCTCGTGCCGGAACCCAGATTGTGGTCCGCCACTCCGGTTCGACTTCGCGTAGAGCGCGCCGGACCTGGGATGGCCGTTCTCCGCGACACCCGCACCAAGGAGCATGTTCTGAAACGGCAGGCGAGTCTCGCCGTTCACGTTTCGTTCGAGCGCCTTCCCGACGTCGTGCCAACGCGCGGCTCGGACGACAGATTCGCCGACGGTGCCATTCAACCGGAGCCTTGCGACGAGGTCCTTTGCCTTCTGCTCCGCCGCGAGCAGGTGTGGTTCGAGCTCCATCCACTCCTTCGTGAAGCAGCGGTGATCCTCGAGTCGTGCGCGCGGCCCGACGATGTGAGCGTCGATCTCACGGACCAGCGACGTCGTTCCTCCATCAAGCCGCACCCATGCTCGCACGAGCTCGCCGTCGTCCTTTTCAAAGCGGTCGATGACGAGGGTCGGGACGTCGGTAGCCCTGGCCGTCCACCCAGCGTCTTCGCGATAGCACCCGGCCGTGCGATCGATCATCACCGTGTCGCCCGCGCGGATCTCGCGCCCCGACATCGCGATGCGCCAGGCGGCGCGGCTTCTCCGCCCAGTGGAGAGCGTCAGGATCCAGACCCACCGTTCTGCAAGCGCCTCCTGCGCTTCGTAGAACGGCACCGGGCACAGTTCGTCGCGATGGATCGGCACCTGCTCGTCGGCGTCGAGCCCACCTTCAATCCTGCGCCAGAGCAGGTACGCATCGATGTCGCGATCGGCGGCGCGCAGATACGGCGTCACGTCCGTGTGACCACCGGAGAGGTCGGGATCCGTGTCGAAGAGATCGTCCAGGTCGAAGCGCCGAAGGACGGGTCCTTCGAGCGGAAGCGAGATCGACAGCCTCGAGAGCGTTTCGGGAGAAAGTGAGCCACCGTGCGCTGCCTCCACCTCTCGAAGGACCTCGCGCGCCTCCTCGAGGGGCCGAGGGTCGTAGGGCCGGCTGACCTCCCGCTTCCGCCGCTCCTCGTATTCGCCCTCCGACTCCCTCTCCTTGCGTGCCGGAGTGGGCGGCTCGAAGACCACAGCCTTTGCGGGCTCTCGCTTTCCGCTTTCGACGTCCTGAGCGCTCGGCCGCTTCCCGCTGCGATTCAGTCGTCCAAACCGCTGCACAAGCGACGGCCACGGGCACAGTTCGGTGAAGAGGGCATCGGCGTCGAGGTCCGCGCCGGCTTCGAGGACCTGCGTCGTGACGACCACGCGGCCGGTATGAGGCGGATCACGCTCGAGTAGCTTCGTCACTCTTTGCCGATCATGCGGGCGCATGCGGGCGTGAACAAGGAGAACCTCCGGCCCATCTCCGGCGCTCTCGCGCAGACGATCGTGAAGGTCGCGCGCGCGCTTTACCTGGTTCACGAAGACGAGCACGAGGCGTCCGCCCTTCGCTTCACCGCGAATCGACGCTAGCAGATCAGCACTCTGGACGGTCCACCCGCGGTCGATCGTCTGTGCAGGCTCTTCGGAGGTGTGCTTGCGCTTACCACGCGCTGGCTTGGCGACAGCCTTCGCAACGACAGCGTGCTCCAGGCGCAGCTCCAGGCGCTTCGGCGCGGTCCAGCGCGCGGCGAAGCGCTCGTGGCCGAGGTCGGCCTCCGTATGCCGGTGAAGCGGGATCGCGAGCTTTCGGCTCGCTCTCTCAGGCGACTTCATCCAATCCGGAAGCTCGACGGGGTTGGCGCTGCTGCCGAGCGTGGCGCTCATCCAGATCGTCTGACGCGACCCGTGAGATGGCGGTGCCTCGTCCCAGAACTGCTGAAGCTGCACGCTCGTCGTGCGCCCCGGGCCCATGAGCTGGACCTCGTCCATCACCCAGAGCGCGTCGACGTTGAGGAACCCGAAATCGACGGGCCACATCTGGGGCGGCATCGCGAAACCACGGTTGAGCACCCGCGAGAGGAGCATGTCCTGCGTCCCGATGAGGATGGCCTCGTGCTCCGGATGCTCGTGCCAGTCGCGCTGGGACTCTCCACCCATGAGCGTGACGACTGCGATCTTGTGCTGCTGCGTCCAGTCGACTTCATAGCGTTCGAGCCGTTCGCCCTCGAATGTCGCCGCGCCGGCTAGCAGGCCGAGGTTGTTCAGCCAGCAGATCGCACACGCGCGCGTCTGGTCCACGAGCACGCGCATCGGCAGGCAGTACACAAGACGGCGGGGCGTCGCGTCGCGTACGGCCCGATCGGGATGAAACCGCCGACGCCAGAGCCAGCCAAGGACGGCGGCCGCCGTTTTCCCGGTTCCCGTTGGCACCTCGAGCAGTTCGGGAAGCCGATCGCCCAGGGCGAGGTTGCGCTGGTAGGGATAAGGCGTGCGACCACCACCCGTCGCGCGGGAGAACCACTCGTCGAAGCTCCCCACTCGCTCAGTCATGGCCTCGCGGCTTGCCCATACGCGGAAGTGCCAATGGCTCACGCCTGCAAGACTCGTAGCCTCTCGGCAGACCCGCCTCCACGCCCCTGTAACGAGCCAGGTTGTGATGACGGCGATGACGGCGGTCTTGCCAAGACCGGTTGGGATGTCGACAGACTCTGGTGTGTCGCCGTTCCGAAAGCAATCGTGCGACTCGACCTGTCGGGGATCGGCGATTCCGCCTCACCAGGCCCACGGACTTGCATGGAGTAGCCCGGCCCCACTGGGGGACGCTAGCACGCCCCCTCCCTTCCACTTGGTCCGCACGTGCCAACCAGGCCGACCGCGCTCCCTCGCGCGCGGCCCGGAACCCGAGGAGCTCACTCGATCGCCGATCCCCCGCCCCGTAGCGATCGCGAGACATTGCACCCGCCACCAGTCTCTTCGCCGTTGCGTATCAAAGCACTTCTGCGGATCGCGTGTCGACCGGCCGGCGGTCCACAACCTTCGACTTCACGATGGTGAGATCCATGCGGAGGATGGTGCCATCCCCCTCTGACACGAACGCATGTTCGAGTAGGTGATTTCTGTCCCGAGTGTGATCCTGTTCACAGACAGTCGAACGGGTGTTCGGTACTCTCGGGCCATGAGCACGTTGCGGTCGGGTCTCGACGAGCTGGCCACAGAAGATCTCGCGTTCGCCTCGGACGATGAGCTCGAGGCATCGCTCGTCGAGATCGAGCGAGCGATGGGGGTGCTGGTGGCCGAGCGCGCCCGCCGCGTGGCCGAGGTCGAGCGCCGGGGCGCGTTCGCCCGCGACGGTCTCCTGTCGCTGACGATGTGGCTCGTCCACCGGCTGCGGATCGCCGGGTCCTGCGCAGGCCGCTACGTGCGGTGGGCGCGGGCGCTCGAGCGCATGCCGCTCGTCCGCTCGGCGCTGGCCGCCGGCGACGTGACGCCGTCGGCCGCAGCAGTGCTGGTCTCGGCCGCCGAGTCGCGGCCGGACGACTTCTCCGGAGTAGAGGAGACCCTTGTCGATGCGGCGAGGAGCCTGCCGGTGCGCGACCTCCGCCGCCTGGTCGCGTACTGGCGGCAGGCGGCCGATGCGGCCGGAGCCGAGGACGAGGCCGAGTGGCGTCACGGGCTCCGGCGGCTCCACGTCTCCCCCACCCTCGACGGAATGGTCCGGGTGGACGGCGACCTCGACCCCGAGACCGGGCAGACCCTGATCACGGCGCTTCGCGCCGTCATCGACGCCGACGTCGGATCGACCGGCGACCTGCGGACGTACGCGCAGCGCCGGGCGGACGCCCTCGCGGAGATCTGCCGCCGCTACCTGGACTCGGTAGACCGCCCGATCGTGGCCGGCGAGCGGCCGCACGTCACCGTGATCGTGGACCTCGAGACCCTCGAGGGCCGGGCGGGCCGGCGGTGCGAGCTCGACGAGGCGGGCGTGATCACGCCGGAGACGGCCCGGCGGCTCGCCTGTGACGCGTCGGTGGCGCGGATCGTGACGGCGGGCCGCTCCGAACCACTGGACGCCGGGCGCAGGACGCCGGTCGTACCGCCGGCGCTCCGCCGCGCGCTCGTGATCCGGGACGGCGGCTGCCGCTTCCCGGGTTGCGGACGGCCGCCGGGGTGGTGCGACGCGCACCACGTCGTGCACTGGGCCGACGGCGGCGGGACGGCGCTGTCCAACCTGGTGCTGCTTTGCCGGCCGCATCATCGGGCGGTGCACCGGCTCTTCGGCGTGCGGATGGTGAGCGGCCGTCC
>Ga0070741_10018081_pt1 | contig 11477 bp, 7 predicted proteins | sample Coa_R1_4_FD_66440 | JGI IMG/M metagenome (GOLD analysis project Ga0070741, IMG submission 66440) | Surface soil microbial communities from Centralia Pennsylvania, which are recovering from an underground coalmine fire - Coalmine... | ecosystem: Environmental > Terrestrial > Soil > Unclassified ...
CTAGCCGAGTTTATCGACCAACAGGGGAAGACATCTGCAGAGCTTGAGAGGTGAAGCCACCCACACATCAGCCCCTACTGGTTGGGAAGGCGTTCACCTCTCAGCCTGCGGCGCGCAGCGGCTACTCAAATACCAGCCGTTCCTGGAGCGCGCCGAGCTTGTCCTTCGTATTGGCATAACTCAGAAAGTCATTCGCGGTGTTGCGAACGGTTTCCGCGTGCGCCTGAATTGCGCTGACATCATCCCTGTACGAAGGCGCGACGAGCCAACGTTTGTTGTCGTTCAGGTAGCGCAGAGCCGAATCAGTGTGCTTTGCGGCCATCAGTGAAGACGCATGAATGCGGTCGATCGCCTCCTGCTGCCACGGATGGACAGAGCTGCGCATCGACTGCAGCATCTGCAGCTTCTCGCCGATTTCATTGACGCCATCCTTCGCGTCATTGAGGCGCGAAAGATGAGTGGTCCAGTGAAGTTGATTCGCGCTCGACGAAACCGTAAGCGTGCCCGTGCTGTCCGACACCCTCGCGGCTAATGCACGAACGTCCTTCAGTAATTCCGACGCCTGCTCTGCATGCACCGAGCTGATATAGGCCGCCGGTGTGCTGGTTGCATTGGCAGCGTGCATCGCAGCCGGCGCGACCATCGCGAGCGCGAGTGCGAGCGCTGTGAGGGGATGACGAGTATTTTTCATAACGAATTTAGCTCCTTCATTTCTTTTTAGCTCCCGATTTCTTTCAACAATTTCTTTCAAACTCTCAGTGATCGAAATTCCCGGAGAGACCTCTCGGCCCCTCCGGTTTTCCCATTCTGGTCGCGTGTGTCCCGGTTGGGTGTGAGCAATTCAGCGCTCCAGATCGCGACCAGAAAAGAGGACTTGTGAGCGGGTTGCGCTGCTTCGCGACGAATGAATCTCAGTGAGGGAGTGTCACTGAGATTTTTTCCGCCGCTAGCTAATAGACGCGAATTTCACTGTTAGGTTCTTTAGATAAACCGAACCCAATCGATAAGATTTCGTTTACGCCGACGCTGTGCAGGTTTTTATGGCCGGCGTGCGTATCCAATCGAATTGTTCGCGGCAACGCTTGGCTTTTCTCAACTAATTCGAGGAATCCGAATATGCCGTAGAAATTCATGGCTGCGACCGTAACTTTTTGTCCGTCTCCGGCGATTACCTGATTGAGAATGGTTCCCCGAGGGAGACGCGAGTGAGGGTCCTCGAATGCGAAGCCGATGAGCGGTTGCTAATTGAAGCGGCGCAACGCGATCCGCTTTGCTTTGCCGAGCTGTACGAGAACAATTTCCAGCGCGTATACGCATTCATGGTGTACCGGCTGCGTGATCGGGCGGAAGCCGAAGACCTGACTGCGGAAGTTTTTCATCGCGCACTCGCCGGAATTCAAAACTTCGAGTGGCGAGGCGTTCCGTTTGCGGCGTGGCTGTTGGGCATCGCGGCCAAAGTGCTGGCGGACCGGTGGGAGCGTCTTGGCAAGCGGCAAGAAGTTCCGGTTGACGAGCTGGAGCAGACGGGAATCGACGCCGCCATCGAGCAGCGCGCCATGTTATTTCAGTTAGTCGATGCTCTCCCTCAAGATCAGCGTCATGTGGTTCTGCGGCGCTTCATCGATCAAAGAAGCATTCGCGAGATCGCCCAGGAGATGGGACGCAGCGAAGGAGCCATCAAGCAACTGCAATTCCGCGCGCTGCACACTCTGCGCGCGCAGATGAGGAGCAAGTATGTCTAGCCCAGTACTAATCGAACAACTCGATTTCGCTATCGACGTATTACTGAGCGATCCGGATGCTGCGATTTCGAGCGTCGATTCGAGCGCCGCGGAATTGCTCTCCGTCGCCGCGGAATTGCGCACGCTGCCGCGTCCGCAGTTTCGTGCTCAGCTTCGCGATGAATTGACGCGAGGCAGTCTCGTCGCCGAAGTTGGGGCGCATCGCAGGACGCGCTCGAGCTCCAATGCTGAAGCAAGCAACGAGCAGAGTTCGCCCGCGGAAGTCTTGCCGACATTGTTCGGCGGTGGGTATGGAAGCTATGCGATGCGCCGCTCCAATTTTGCGATTTCAATTGGCATGCATGCGGCTGTCTTGGCACTCATCCTCAGTTCCGGATTATGGTTTTCTCGTGCTCAAGTACGTCAGGAGCGGACAGGGAAATCTGTAGATTTAAGTGAGTATGTCTCCATCTCTCCCGATACAGTACGCTCCCTGCATGGCGGGGGTGGCGGTGGAGACCGCGACAAAGTAGCCGCTCCGCAGGGACATCTGCCCAAGCTGGCCATACAGCAGATCACCCCTCCAGAGGTCGTGGTGCGTAACGACCACGCGAAGCTGACAGCCGAGCCGACTGTGGTGATGCCTCCCAGTGTGCATCTGGCGGATAATCGTCTTCCCAATTTGGGCAATCCTGTTTCCAGCGTTGTTGGCCCGCCGTCGAATGCGACGGGATCCGGTGCCGGCATTGGCGAGGGCGCCGGTGGTGGCGTCGGAAGCGGAGCTGGAGCAGGTGTGGGACCAGGGCTTCGTGGTGGCTACGGCGGCGGGGTCTTCAGAGTGGGAGGAGGAGTTAGTGCTCCTTTGCCCATCTATAAACCGGAGCCTGAGTACTCGGCGGAAGCACGCCGGGCGAAGCTCCAAGGCACCGTGATTCTCTCTCTCATCGTGGGTATTGACGGTAAGGCGCACGCCATCCATGTAGCCCGGTCTTTAGGCATGGGATTGGATGAGAGAGCGATCGAAGCTGTGCGGCAGTGGCGCTTTGATCCCGCTAAGAGAGACGGTAAGCCCGTCGCCGTGGCAGTGGACGTCGAAGTAAGCTTCCGATTGTTCTGAATTTTGGCGTCGAACCAGCTAAGCAGGGGGAGAAGCAGAGAATGTTTGTCACAAATCATGACAGCGTGCCCCGGCTCATTGTGGAGTAGCGGTTGCGTTCAGCCAAACGGCTTAGCCATAGCTCAAGTGGTTGGGGGCTCCCGCTACACTTTCGTCCCAAAAAAGGGATTTCGGAGTTCTGAAATCCATACACACTTTCTGTTTTCTGTAGCCTCGCCGAATTCTCAAAACTAAACTCCTGAAAATCAGCGGTTTGCGAGCATGCGGAGTTGGCGCACTGCTTGCATATATACGGGCTAGCTGCTTTATGCAGCTTTACTAGTTCATCCCGCTGGAGACCCATCGGGTCCCACGCACAGGAGACGATAGATGCGAGTGTTCTCCCAGTTTTTACGAATTTCAGGCGCTGCAATGGTTCTGCTTATGGCAACGGCCTTGTTTGGACAATCAGCGGCCATACAAGGCCAAGTCACCGATCAGAGCGGCGCGGTAATCCCGGGTGCCACGATCACAGTCACAAACACCGCGACCTCGGTGTCACAGACCACGAAAACTGATTCGAGTGGCAACTATCGAGTCCCCGCTTTACCCGCCGGGACCTATGACGTCTCCATACAAGCCTCGGGGCTGCAGAAGGAACTCGCAAAGGGACTCATTCTCGATGTTGGGCGAAACACAGTTCAAAACTTTCAGTTGAAGGTCGCCCAAGCGAGCGAGGTGATCACGGTAGAAGGCGAGGTCCCTATTGTGGAGAGCACGACCATGACCGTGGGGCAAGTCATGGACCCGAAGAACGTCCAGCAAATACCTTTAAACGGACGTCACTTTGTTGATCTCGGATTCCTGATTCCTGGTTCCGTGACTCCGCCTGCAAATGGCTTCCTGGCCCAGCCTATTCGCGGACAAGGTTCACTGGCGTTTAATACAGCCGGGCAGCGCGAAGACGCGGTGAACTTTCTTGTTAACGGCGTTAATTTGGCAGACATGACAAACGGGCAGATCACGTTCCAGCCAGCGATTGCCACGCTCGATGAATTCAAAGTTGATAACTCGACCTATAGTGCTGAAGAAGGACGTAACTCGGGCGCGGTGGTGAACATGGCGACCCGTTCTGGAACCAATACGTTCCATGGCGAGGCGTTCGATTTCATGCGCAACAACTACTTCGATGCCCGAAATTTCTTCAATAAAGTCGGCAGTCCGCAATCGCAGTTCATTCGCAATGATTTTGGGGGAGATTTCGGTGGGCCGATCGTCAAGAACAAATTGTTCTTCTTCGGTGCATACGAAGGATTGCGTCAGAAACAGGGAATCACGATGAACCAAACCGTTCTCAGTGCAACTGAGCGAAACCAAGCCCTGGCTTCGCCAAGCCCAGCGGTGCGGCAACTGGTCCCGCTCATCCCGCAGGCAAACGACTCCTCTGGCACAAAGTTCATTGGCTCGGCATCCGCTCCGGTGACCCTAGATCAGTGGACTGGCGATATCAGCTATGACCTAAGTGAGAAAGACCGCATACATGGCTACTACGCGTTGCAGAAGGATGTTCGCACTGAACCCAATGATGCAAACGCCGGTAGTACCGTTCCGGGATACGGTGACCAACGCACTGCCCGGCGGCAGCTATTTACGTTCAATGAAAGTCACGTTTTCAGTTCAAGCCTGGTCAATGAGGCACGGGTAGGATTCAATCGCATCCATATCCTATTCGATCCGATCAATAGCGATGATCCAACGAAGTTCGGAATAAATGACACTCGGAGCGGCCCCGTCGGCTTGCCGGAAATACTGATTCAAAACACAGGGCTCGATTTCGGCGGCGTCTCAGGATTTCCCCAAGGGCGCGGCGATCTCACCACGGTGATTAACGACAGTGTGACTTACCTACATGGTCGCCACACTTTTAAGTTCGGCGGCGAAGGCCGACAGGTAAACGATAACGGGACTTTCATCCATGACAATGGATTCGTTCGATTCGCGAACACTCCAGACTTCATCAACGGACGAGTCTCTCTGTTCACGAACGGCGGAGACGTAACCCCTCACTTTGTTGCACGAGCACTTGATTTCTTCGTTATGGACAGCGTGAAAGTAACTTCAGCTTTCACACTTGAACTTGGGCTGCGGTATGAGTGGAACATGACTCCGTTCGAGAAGAATAACCGTTGGAGCGAGTTTCTCCCGGCTAGCGCAACCCTAGTGCAAGTAGGATCGCCTGCTTTGCCACTGCTGTACGAGCAAAATAACAAGAATTTTGAGCCGCGTGTGGGTTTTGCATGGGATGTTCTTCATAACGGGAAGACGGTTCTGCGCTCCGGTTATGGCTGGGCAGTAGATCAAACACTTCCGATCACGAATCCCGATAGCAATCCGCCATTTTCAACTGCGTTGAATTTCTCCTCCAGCGGAAATAAGTTCTCGAGCTTCTCGACCCTCGCTTCCGATGCGGCGGCCGCCGGCGCCTCAGTAAACACGGTGGATCACAATCTGAAGAACGGTTACGTTCAGTCCTATAATCTCAACATCCAGCAGGAACTCACTCCTTCAACCTCAGTAATGATCGGATATTTCGGATCGAAGGGCACGCACCTGCGTCAAAACATCAATCTCAACCAGCCGTTCTACATAAATACCACTACAGGAGCTCAGTCCAAGCCGTTTCCTACCATCGCTGCAAATAGTCCGATAGACCCGGGCGTCGCGCTTGGTAGCAGCCTCACGGACCGAGTCAGCAATGGCAATTCGAATTACAACGCTCTGTGGATTAGCGGAACGCGGAGGCTTGCGAGGGGTTTACAGTTCTCGACTAGCTACACGTGGTCAAAATCGCTGGACTACGCCTCTCAGACGGGTTCGGGACAGCCCGAGAACAGTCTCAATGTGCGTGGGGACTACGGCCCATCCGATTTCGATGCGCGCCACCGTTTTGTCTTCGCTCCGCTGTACGAATTACCGTTCAAAGGCAATCGATTTTTTGAGGGTTGGCGCCTGAGTGGCGTGCTCAGTCTGCAATCTGGCAGCCCAATGACACTCGTCAATGGCGTTTCGTCGACCGCCTTCACAGGTGTGAGTACGAACCGACCCGACGTAGTTGGACCGATAACAGTTGTTAACCAAATCATTAACTCTGGTCCAAACGTTGGGCTCATTCAGTGGCTAGCACCTGCCCCGAATTCCGTTTGCGATCCTCGCCTAGGCGCCTGCGCTCCGGGAACTTCCTTTGCAATTCCCGTATCGCTTTCATCCACCGGGGTCAGCATCTTCCACTTCGGAAACATGCGGCGGAATTCGATTCCGGGACCGGACTTCAAAAACGTAGACTTGTCGCTCGCCAAAACAACGAAAATCACTGAGCGGCTGGGTCTGGAGCTTCGCGCAGAAGCGTTTGACCTTACCAATCATCCGAACTTCGGATTCGGTACTCCAACTCGCACTGTTGCGCCGGGCACGCCGACGAATCCCGGCTCGTTTGGTGTGATCAACTCCACTCGTTTTCCGAACGGAGATTCCGGTTCAGCCCGGCAACTTCAGTTCGCCGCGAAGATGATTTTCTGAAACTCACGCCGGCAAAAAAGCCCAGTTCTGAACGAGAACTGGGCTTTTGCTTTGGGCGAGCGTGAGTTCTATTTCGGAACTACAGGTTTCTTCTGGCTCTTGCGGTCGTAAACGTATCCACCGCCTGCTCCTGCCAGAGCGCCAACCGCTGCGCCTTTCTTGCCAGCGGCGAGTCCGCCGATGGCTGCTCCGCCGAGCGCTGATCCGCCTACTATCGCTGCCGATTTCTTCGTCGAGCGGCGCTTTACTACTTTCTTCTTCGCCGCAACCTGCATGTAGTAGCGACTTTGTGACGCAACCGGCTGCGCGCTCTGTACCAGACGCGCGCCTCCGAAACTCTGCGCTGACAGGCCCATGGCCGACAGCAGCATGGTTGAAAGTACCCACTTGGGCTGTTTCATCTGAGATCCCCTCCCGAAAACAAACCACTGCTCAAGCGAGTGCCTGGCGTGTGTTGTGGAATGCTTTTTGCTGTCTTGTTCGATGAAAAGTGTCAGGAGGGAGTTGGAGCGAATCGCGAGCTGCGGAAAAACTGCGTGAGGTGGTACGTGAGCTTCTTAGAGAAGCAAGCATAGGCGTTGTCATCCCGAAGGCCCTTCTTTTGGCCGAAGGATCTCCCGCAGACGCTTCGGCTAAAAGCGTCCTTTGTTGGGTTCTCGGCAGTGAAGTGAGGTTTCGGTGAGAGCCCTTCTGAGGGCGTTTAAGTCTGAGACTTCTGCGGGAGATCCTTCGCGCAAAAAACGTGCTCAGGACGACAGTTGAAAGACGATTGAAAGATGACGGTCGAAACTGTGTGCATATTTCGGGTGCTCACCTTTCCAGCCGCAGCAAATCTGAAACTCTCTCACGCTTCCGCACCAGCTTTGCCGACGTGCCGTTTACCAGAACCTCGGCAGGACGAGGACGGGTGTTGTAATTCGAGCTAAGAGACATTCCATAAGCTCCGGCGTCGAGGATCGCCAGCAGCTCGCCTTCCGCGACTTCGGGCAGCTCGCGATCGCGGGCAAAGAAGTCTCCGGTCTCGCAGATGGGGCCGACCACATCGAATTGAGCAGCCTGGCGATCGCCGTGACGCACGACAGGCACAATCTCGTGATGCGCTTTGTACAGCGACGGCCGAATTAGATCGTTCATGGCGGCATCGGTGACGATAAAACGCTTTGCGCCGTTCTGCTTCACGTAAATCACGCGCGTGAGCAGCGCGCCGGCAGGTCCAACGATCGTGCGTCCCGGTTCGAGCAGAAGATGAACATCTAATCCTTGCAGCCCCTTGCGTAGCGCCTGCGCATATTCTGAAGCGCGAGTGACAAAATCGAATTCAGCTTGAGGAGAGTACGAGATGCCGAGCCCGCCGCCCGCGTCAACGTAGCGAATATCGTGTCCCGCGCTGCGAAGTTGACGTACGAAGTCTGCGACGCGTTCCATGGCAGCCAGAAACGGATCGAGACTCAGAATCTGCGATCCGATGTGAACGCTTACCCCGGCGGTTTTGAGCCATTTGGATTGTGCGGCTCCCCGGTACAACTCGAAAGCTCCCGAAATGGGAACGCCGAATTTGTGCTCGCGCAGTCCAGTTGAAATATAGGGATGGGTCTCAGCCGATACATCAGGATTTACCCGCAACGCTATCTGAGCACGCTTCTTCAGCGTCGAAGCTCGGTCGGCAAGGACCTTTAGCTCGCTCTCACTCTCAACGTTGAAAATCAAAATCCCCGATTTGAGAGCCAGGTCAATCTCTTCGCGGGTCTTACCAACTCCGGAGAAGACAACGCGGCGCGCAGCCGTCTTGTTCGCACGGAGCACGCGTTCCAGCTCTCCGCCGGAAACAACGTCGAATCCCGATTTCCTGCGCGCAAGCATCTTCAGGATGCTGAGGTTCGAATTAGCCTTTACCGAATAGCAAATCGTGTGCGGAACGCCACGGAATACGGCATCGAAGGCTTTATAGCGCGCTTCGATATGCGACCCCGAATACGCGTACAAAGGCGTGTCATATTTTGCGGCGAGAACGCTCAACGGCAGTTCATCGCAAGTGAGTTCATCGATTCCAGTTTTGCTGTTCTCTCGGTAGCGGAATGGGCGCTGGGGAATTTTCAATTTAGGGAGATTCCTAATTTAGGAAGAGTCCTAACCGGTTGCGCAGTCTTTTCGGTGGAAGCCACCGACTGAAGTCGCGGGCTTCCACCCAAACACATCTTCGGGGCTTTCCGCCCCAAAATGCCGATCTGTTCGACCACTAAAGTCGCAATTACCCGCGAATCCTATCTGACCTTAACAGCCAAAACGGTTTCGTCATCGAAGGTAGCATGCCGCTGCCGGTGAGCACCCACGGCGTTGAAGATGGCCTGCACAATTTGCTTCGCGTCACGCGTCCAATGTTCTTTAACGACCGCTTCCAATCGCTTTCGCCCGAACTGCTCGCCGGTGGGACTGAGAGCGTCCGCTATCCCGTCGCTAAAGAATACGAACAGGTCGCCTGACTGCGCGTTGACCGTGACCTCGTCATAGCTGGCTTCTTCGAAGAGGCCCAAGGGCAAGCCGGCGCTTTCGATGAGTTCAAGATCCCCATTTCGGCAAACGATCGGGCGAGGAATGCCGGAATTCGCTACCGTCATCGTGCGCGACTCGTCATCCCAGACCGCATAGACGAGGGTCACGTATTGTGCTTCGATGTGGCGCTCGTTCAAAGATAGATTGATGGCTGAAAGCATCTGCGCGGGCGACGGCTCGAGCGATGCCGTCGAACGCAGCAGACCGCTGACCAACGCCGCATACAGCGCGGCGGGAGCGCCTTTACCGCTCACATCGCCGAGCGCGAGAGCTACACGCCCCCCGCTGTATTCGAGGAAATCGAACATATCGCCGCCGATCAGCAGCGCCGGTTCAAACTTGGCGGCGAGATCGGCATTGCGAAGCTGCGGACACACAGGAGGCAGCAGCCGTATCTGGAGCTCGCGTGCCATGGAGAGATCGCGCTCCAGACGTTGTTCTTCTCGTGCAAGGCGCTCGTACAGCCGCGCATTTTCGACCGCGATGGCGATCTGGCCGGCAAGCGTCGTCATGGTGCGCACGTGATCTTCGGTGTAGTAGTTGCGTCGCGTGTTTTCCAGATCCAGGACCCCGATCGCGCGCTCCTTATAAATCAGGGGCACGCACAGTTCGGAGCGAGTTTCGGGATTGAGTTCGATGTAACGAGGATCCTTGCTCACGTCTGGCGCAAGAACAGCGACTTTTTCTCGCACTGCGTAACCAACGAGTCCGCGCCCGATGGGAATATCGTGCTTGAGGTGGATGTTCTCCTGGTAGCGGAGCGAGAAACGGTGCACCAGCATGCCTTGTTCTTCGTCGAGGAGAAGGATAGAAAACATCTGGTACTCAATGACGCGAGTGAGCAATTCACCGATGCGCTTGAACAGCTGATCGACGTTAAGGATCGACGTGAGCTCGCGGCTGATCTCGTTCAGCACCGTCAGCGTCTGTGCCTGGCGCGCAACGCGGGTGTATAACCTGGCATTTTCAATCGCCGCAGCGATACGCGATGCCACGAGGCTTAGAATGCGGCTGTGTTCTTCAGTGAAGTACGCCTCTTTGCTCGCCTGAATGTCGATAACGCCGATCACACGCTTTTTGGCAATCAGCGGCACCGCCAATTCCGAACGGACTAAAGGGTGAGCATTGATGTATTTGGGTTCTTGGCGAACGTCCGGGACCAGAATGGCACGCCGCTGCTCGACCGCCATTCCCGTTATGCCTTGTCCCACTTTGATCTTCAGCCGCTCGACTTCGGGTGTGTGCCCGATTTGGAACCTCATGCGCAGCTCTTGCGTGCGCTCGTTTAGAAGAAGAATCGCGAAAATTTCATAGTCGATGACCTGGCGCACGAGTTCGGCGACGCGCGCGAGGAGCTTGTCGGTTTCAAGCGTGCTGTTGAGCGTGTCCGCTACATCGATCAGAAAGGTTTCGAGCTTGAGCGAAACTTCGGCTGCGCGTCCACCTTCCTGGTTCGTCTTCAGCACCTCAGAAAGCGGAGCAGTATTCTCGACTGGATTGCCCTTGCCGCCGTTGTTGACCGGCTCTGCTGCAGAGGTGTCCTGCGCAGGAATTTTTGTGCGTGTAGCGGCCATGGTCGACTTCGATGATAGCAGTGGAGGTTACAGGCTCGAAAAGGCCTATTTCACACGGAGACAATGGAGGGCACGGAGAAAGAAAGCCATTGAAGATGCAGGTCGCGAAGCGCACAAAGGAGTTCAATGTTGGATTGTCGCGTGTATCGCTCGGGTCTTTAACGCGTAGTGCTCAAAAGTGACGAGCGCAATACAGATCATCAAACCCCGGTACGTCGTGATCTTCGTGTTCAATTTCGTTTCTGGTTTTCTTCGTGGCTCCGTGAATCAGAGATTGACGTTATTTCGCGCGGCTTCTACGATCGCCACCGCGGAGTTCGTGGTGATGCGATTGGCACCGGCTTCCATCATCGAACGGACATCTTCAAAGGTGTCGATCCCCTCAGAAGCCACTACGTCCAGCCTGTCACCGAGTACGCCGCGCATTAACGCGATGTCGGAGGGCAGGGGAGGGATAGCATTGAATCCGCTCCCACAGCTTACGCCGTCGCTCGCTGCAGCCACTGCGAGCTGGCAAGCGAGGATCTTTTCCTCAAGCGACAGCAGAGGCAACTGGATGTTGACGTGGAGCGAAGCGCCGTTTTCGTGCGCAATCTCTACCAGGGCTTTCATCTCGCGCTCCACCCGAACTCGATCGCCCGACTTCAGCGCGCTCACGTTTATGATCAGTTCAAGATTGCGCGCGCCTAATCGAATTGCGTCGAGAGCTTCGTACCGCTTGGTTGTTGTTGTGCTGACTCCGTAGGGGAAGCCGATGATTGTGCCCACCTTCATCGCCGTGCCGGAGAGGAGGGAAGCACACAAGGCGATATGAGCAGGACTAACGACTACGGAATAGCAGCCGAAATTGTTAGCTTCGGTACAGAGTTGTTCGATGCCGGCGTAAGTGGCGTCTGCTTTGATGAGACGCAAGTTGATGCGAGAAGCAAGAAGCTTCCAGTCCTGCGCCACAGACCCCAC
>Ga0070741_10018082_pt1 | contig 11476 bp, 12 predicted proteins | sample Coa_R1_4_FD_66440 | JGI IMG/M metagenome (GOLD analysis project Ga0070741, IMG submission 66440) | Surface soil microbial communities from Centralia Pennsylvania, which are recovering from an underground coalmine fire - Coalmine... | ecosystem: Environmental > Terrestrial > Soil > Unclassified ...
GGACGAACTCCTTGCGCACGAGGGCCGTGAGCTGCGAGACCGTCTGCGGCTCGTTCGGCGCCAGGGCCTGGACCGCGCCGCGGTGGAAGACGCGTCCCTCCACAGCGCCGCGCTGGAGCACGTCGCGCTCGGTCGGGTCGAGCTGGTCGAGGCGCGCCGCGAGGAGCGCCTGGATCGTCGGCGGGACGACGACGTCGCCGCCGCCCGACTCGCGGGCCATCGCGACCATCTGCTCGACGAACAGGGGGTTCCCCTCCGCCGCCTCGCGGATGCGCTCGCGCAGGGCCTCGTCGACGTCGGCGAGACTCTCGATCAGGAGCTCGGTCTCGTCGGCGCCGAGCGGCTCGAGCAGCACGGCGGCCGCGTTGGCCTTCCCGGCCGACCACCCCGGCCGCCGGTCGAGCAGCTCCGGCCGCGCCATGCAGAGGAGCAGGATCGGCGCGTCCTGCGAGAGCAGGGCGACGTGGTCGACGAGGTCGAGGAAGGTCTCCTCCCCCCACTGCAGGTCGTCGAACACGCAGACGAGCGGCGTGTCGGCCGCGACCGACTCCAGGAGCTTGCGGAACGCCCAGGCGATCTCCTCGCTCGAGGTGACCGTGCTCCGCTCGCCGACGACGGCCTGGATCGTCTGGGCGGCGACCGGGTCGAGCTCCGCCGGCGGCAGCTCCTTCACGACCTCGACCACGGGCCAGTAGGTGATCCCCTCGCCGTAGGGCAGGCAGCGGCCGCGGACGACGAGCGCGCCATCGAGCGAGGCCAGAAACTCGGCCACGAGGCGCGACTTGCCGACCCCGGCCGCGCCGACGACCGTGAACAGGTGGCAGGTGCGCTCGGCGACGACCCGCTCCCAGGCCGCCGCGAGGGCCTGCAGCTCGTCGCCGCGGCCGACCATGGCCGCCGCGAAGCGACGCACCTCGGCCTCCGCTCCCTGCACCGACCGGAGCCGGTACGCCGGGACCCGGTCGGCCTTCCCCTTCAGCTCGAGCGGCTCGACCCCCTCCGCCTCGATCGCGTCGCGGGCGAGCCGGTGGGTCTCCTCGCCGATCAGGATCTCGCCCGGCGCCGCGGCCTGCTCCAGCCGTGCCGCGACGTTCACCGCGTCGCCGGTGACGAGCCGCTCCTCGGTGCCGGTCACCACCTCCCCGGTCGTCACTCCGATCCGGCCCTGGATCCCGAGCTCGGGGAAGGCGTCCCGCATCTCGACGGCCGCCCGCAGCGCCCGTAGCGCGTCGTCCTCGTGCAGGACGGGCACGCCGAAGACGGCCATCACGGCGTCGCCGATGAACTTCTCGACGGTGCCCCCGTGCCGCTCGACGATCGCCTTCATCCGACCGAAGTACCGGGCCAGGAGCAGACGCAGCGCCTCGGCGTCGAGCCGCTCCCCGAGCTCGGTCGATCCGGTCACGTCGCAGAAGAGCACGGTGACCACCTTGCGCTGCTCCCGGCCCGCGGACGCTTCGGCGAACGGCGCGCCGCAGTGCGGGCAGAACGCGAAGCCCTCCGGGCTGTCCTGCCCGCAGCTCGTGCAGATCGGCACGGACGGAGGCTAAGCCATGCGCCTCAGGCAGTCACGCAGACCGTCGCGCCAGTGCGGGAGGCGCGGCGTCCCCGGCACCTCCGAGCGGAGCACCGAGTAGGCGGGACGCGGCGCCGGGGCGCCGTACTCGGCCGTCGTGATCCGGCGCACGCGGCAGTCGAGCCCGGCCTCCTCGAAGATCGCCGCCGCGAACCCGGCCCAGGTGCAGTCGCCGTCGGCGGCGACGTGGTAGGTCCCGTAGGGCAGTGCGACGAGCTCGCGGGTGGCGGCGGCGAGGTGGCCGACGTAGGTCGGGCAGCCCCGCTGGTCGTCGACGACGGCGACCTCGTCGCGCTCGGCGCCGAGCCGCAGCATCGTCCGGACGAAGTTGCGCGACGTCCACCCGAACAGCCACGACGAGCGGACGATCCAGCCGTCCCGCACCTGGCGCTCGCCGGCGAGCTTCGTCGCTCCGTAGACGCCGAGCGGCGCGGGCTCGTCGGACTCGACGTACGGCTCCCGCTTCGTTCCGTCGAAGACGTAGTCGCTCGAGAAGTAGACGACCGGGGCGCCGCCGGCGACCACGTTGTGCGTGCCGAGGACGTTGACCGCCTCGGCGCCTGCCGGGTCTGCCTCCGCGCCGTCGACGTCCGTCCAGGCCGCGGCGTGGAGGACGAGGTCGTACGCCTCCGGCAGCTCGCGCGTGACGTCCAGCTCCGTCCGGCCGAGGGCGCGCGCCGCCGGGAAGGCCTCCGCGAGCGCCGTCCCGAGCTGCCCGCGGCCGCCGGTGATCAGGACGCGGGCGTGTCTCTCGCCGACAGGATCGGAGATGAGGTGCTCCAGACGCTCCGGACCCGGGGGTCGTCCCAGGGGATCTCGTGCTCGTCGGGGTCGGCCGGGTCGTACTCCTCGGTGACGTGGTAACAGAAGACCAGGTCGGTCAGCGCCTCGAAGCCGTGGGCGTGCCGGCCGGGGATGTAGAGGGCGACGGGGTTCTCGTCGCCGATGTCCTCGACGAACACCTCGCCGGACTCGCGGTCGAGGACGACCACGCGGGCGGTGCCGCTCAGGCAGCAGAACAGGTCGTCCTGGCCGCGCTCGTGGTAGTGCAGGCCGCGGATCACCCCGGCCCGCGAGAACGAGACGTTGGTCTGGCGGGTCGGCTTCGGCAGCCGGCTCTCGCGGCGGATCTCCATCAGCCAGCCGCGGTCGTCCGCGAAGCGGCGCAGCGGGAACCGCTGGATGCCGTCGACCACGCTAGTCGTGGTTCGCGCCGCCGGCGCGGACGAGGTCGTTCACGGCGTAGTAGGCGTCGATCGACTCACCCGCGTCGCCCCAGAAGCCCTCCAGGACGTCGTACTCCATCGTCCCCTGCTCGACGTACCAGTTGTTCACATCGGTGATCTCGAGCTCACCGCGTCCAGAGGGGACGAGCGTCGGCAGCACGTCCCAGACGGTCTCGTCGTAGAAGTAGATCCCGGTGACCGCGTACTCGCTGGGCGGCTGCTCGGGCTTCTCGACGATGCGGACGATGCGGGAGTCGCCGTCGAGCTCGGGCACGCCGAGGTGGCGCAGGTGCTCGGGGTCGTACTCGCGCGAGAGCAGGATCCGCGCGCCGCGCGCCTGCGCGGCGAAGCGCTCCGCGGACGGGCGGAACGACCGTTCCAGCAGGTTGTCGGCGAGCATGACGCAGACGCGGTCGCGGTCGACGAACCGCTCGCAGAGCGCCAGCGCCTGCGCGATCCCGCCCGGCTGCTCCTGGTACGAGTAGAGCAGCGACTTGACCCCGTGGTCGTGCCCGTTCCCGAGCAGGCGGAGGAACTCGCCGGCGTGCGTGCCGCCCGTGACGAGCATCAGCTCGTCGATCCCGGCGCGGACGAGCGCCTCGATCGCGAACGAGACCATCGGGCGGTCGTCGATCGGCAGCAGGTGCTTGTTCGTGATCCGGGTGAGCGGGTCGAGGCGCGACCCGGTGCCGCCGGCGAGGATGACGCCCTTCATGCCGGTCGCGCCCGCCGTGACGGTCGCGGCGGCGAGAACTGGGCTCCGCGGCGTGGCACGGCTGCGATGCTACAGCCGTGAGGATCGGAATCGCATTGTTCGACGGGGCGGAGGAGCTCGACTTCGCCGGGCCGTGGGAGGTCCTCGCCGCCTGGTCGCGGCAGTGGCCCGACGACGGCGTCGAGGTGCTGACCGTCGCCGACTCCCTCGAGCCCGTCCGGTGCGCGAAGGGACTGCGCGTCCTGCCCGACGCCACGTGGGAGACGGCCGGCCGACTCGACGTCCTCGTCTACCCGGGAGGGAGGGGTACGCGCTCGCAGCTCGGCGACGACTCGGTGCGCGGCCGCCTGCGCGGGCTCGCCTCCGGCGGGACGCTGATGACGAGCGTCTGCACCGGCTCGCTCGTCTTCGCCGACTCGGGGCTGCTCGACGGCCGGCCGGCGACGACGTACTGGGGCGAGCTCGAGCTGCTCGCCTCGCTCGGCAAGGACATCGACGTCCGCGAGCAGGACCGGTTCGTCGACGACGGGGACGTGGTCACGGCCGCCGGCGTGTCGGCCGGGATCGACATGGCCCTCCACCTCGTCGCCCGGCTCCATTCCGTCGAGCGGGCACGGGGCGTGCGCCGCTACATCCAGTACGACCCCGAGCCGCCGGTCTAGGCGGCCGCGCGACGGCTCGACGGGCGCCGGGGCGGCGACGTGCGCTCGCCTCGGGGCGGATCCTTACGGTGCCAGGCACGGTTAAGACCGGCCTCCGGATTCCCGCTCCGTGCAGGGTCTTTACCATGCCTGGCACCGTTAAGGCGGCTCGCGCTTCGGCCGCCGCGACCGGCACCGCGGGCGCGGCTCCCGCGGAGCGGGAGCCGGTCGTCAGGCGGTCAGACCCAGCCGCGCTGGCGGGCGATCTTGCACAGCGCCCGCCGCTTCGCGTACGGCGAGCCCTCGGTGAGTCCCGCCTTCGCGTAGGCCCGCCGGAGGGCGGCCTTGACCGTCTCGGTCGCGCCGGGGGTGCCCAGGCGAGCGGCGATCTCCTCGTTGGTCGGCAGGTCGTCGAGCGAGCCGCCCGCCAGCCAGCCGGAGCACAGCGCCTCGACCACCTGGCGCTGGAACGGCGACAGCGGCCGCGTCAGGGCGGGCGGCCCCGTCTGCAGCGCGGTCGTCACCTCCGGATCGACGAGCGAGGCCGGCGCCGAGAAGACGACGCTCTCCGCGCCGAGGCCGATGCGGTCGCCGTGCCGGAGCGGGACCTTCGACCCGGCCTGGATGCGCGAGCCGTTCAGGAACGTCCCGTTGAAGCTGCCGCGGTCCTCGACGAACCAGCGGTCGCCCTCCTCGCTGACGACGAGGTGGTGGCGGCTGACCGTCGGCTTCTCGATCGTCAGGTCGTTGTCCTCCGCCCGGCCCACGGCGAACTCGGGAGCGAGCGCCCGCTCGGTCCCGTCGGGCAGGATCAGGCTGGCCCTGGCGGCCACGGGCGAACTTGTACCAATCCCCCTGCCCTCGCGCAGCGGGCTGCGTGAGCGCCGACGCCGCCGTGACGTTAGCGTCTGCTAACTTAGTGGTCACTAGCCGGGTTCGAGATCGGAGGCGAGGGTACCCTTTGCAGTCCATGCCGAAGCGACGTGAGGTGCATCCCGAGCAGCTCGAGGAGCTGTTCGCCGACCTGTGGCAGCTCTCCGGCTTCACCGCCCGGCGCGGCGGCTACCGGCCCCACGTCGACTGCTACCGCTCCGACGAGCCGCCGGCGGTCACCGTCGTCGTCGACCTGCCCGGCATCGACCCGGAGGACGTGGAGATCACGGTCTCCGAGCGCACGGTGACGATCGCCGGAGAGCGGCGGAGACCCCGCCGGGAGAGCCGCGTGTCCTACCGCCAGATGGAGATCGAGTACGGCCCGTTCCACCGCCGCATCTCGCTCGCCGAGGACGTCGACCCCGACCGCGCCGAGGCCCTCTACGAGCGCGGCCGCCTGACCATCGTGATGCCGCTGGCGCGGAAGCCGCGCGCCGGCCGGATCCTGATCGTCCTCGGCGACGGATCGAGGCCCAGATGAGAGACCGCTCGTGAGCGAGCTGGAGCAGGAGGTCGTCCTGGACGGCGGCGAGGTCGAGATCCCCTCGACCCTCCCGGTCCTGCCACTGAAGGGCGCCGTCGTCTTCCCGCAGTCGATGACGCCGCTCGCGATCGGCCAGGAACGCTCGATCAGGCTCGTCGACGAAGTCGCGTCCGGCGACCGGATGCTCGCGCTCGTCGGCGCCCGCGACGAGGAGATCGAGACGCCCGGCTGGGACGACCTGTACGAGGTCGGCACCGCGGCGATCGTCCACAAGCTGATCCGGATCCCGGACGGGACGCTGCGCATCCTCGTGCAGGGCGTGCGCCGGATCCGGATCGAGCGCCGCGTCCAGGACGACCCCTACCTGGTCGGCGAGTTCGCCGAGGTGCCGGAGGTGGTGGAGGAGTCGAAGGAGCTCGAGGCGCTCACCCGCAACGTCCAGAACCAGTTCGGCCGGATCATCGGCGCGCTCCCCTACCTGCCGGAGGAGCTCCAGATCGCAGCCGCGAACGTCGACGACCCGACCGCCCTCTCCTACCTGGTCGCCTCGACCATGCGCCTGAAGACCGAGGAGAAGCAGCAGCTGCTCGAGACCGCGAACGCCGAGGAGCGGCTGCGCGCGATCGCGGGGATCCTCAGCCGCGAGCTCGAGGTGATCGAGCTCGGCACGAAGATCCAGTCGCAGGTCCAGTCCGAGATGGAGAAGGGCCAGCGCGAGTACTTCCTGCGCCAGCAGCTGAAGGCGATCCAGGAGGAGCTTGGCGAGGGCGACGACCAGCAGGCGGAGGTCAACGAGCTGCGCTCGCAGCTCGACCGGCTCGAGCTCCCCGAGGACGTCCGCAAGGCCGCCGACCGCGAGCTGTCCCGGCTGGAGAAGCTGCCGCCGGCCGCAGCGGAGTACGGGGTGATCCGCACGTACCTCGACTGGATCCTGACGCTGCCCTGGAGCACGGTCACGGAGGACACGCTCGACCTGGAGCAGGCCCGGCGCATCCTCGACGAGGACCACTTCGACCTCGAGAAGGTCAAGGACCGGATCGTCGAGTACCTCGCCGTCTCCAAGCTCAAGGGCGACGTCAGCGGCCCGATCCTCTGCTTCGTCGGCCCGCCCGGCGTGGGCAAGACATCGCTTGGCCAGTCGATCGCGCGGACGCTCGGCCGCAAGTTCACCCGCATCTCCGTCGGCGGCGTCCGCGACGAGTCGGAGATCCGGGGCCACCGCCGGACCTACATCGGCGCGATGCCGGGGACGATCATCCGCGCGCTGCGCGACGCCGAGTCGCGGAACCCCGTGTTCCTGATCGACGAGATCGACAAGATGGGCGCCGACTGGCGCGGCGACCCGGCCAGCGCCATGCTCGAGGTGCTCGACCCCGAGCAGAACGCGACCTTCCGCGACCACTACCTCGACCTGCCGTTCGACCTCTCCAAGGTGCTGTTCATCTGCACCGCGAACCAGCTGGAGACGATCCCCGGCCCGCTGCTCGACCGCATGGACGTGATCCAGCTGTCCGGCTACACCGAGGACGAGAAGATCGAGATCGCCAAGCGGTACCTCGTGCCCAAGCAGCTCGAGGCGCACGGGCTCTCCGCCGAGCACGTCGAGCTGGACGACGGCGCGCTCCGGACGATCGTCCGCGAGTACACGCGCGAGGCCGGCCTGCGCAACCTCGAGCGGCGGATCGCCGACGTCCTGCGCAAGACCGCCCGGCGGGTGGCCGAGGGCGCATCCGGCGACGTGCACGTGGACGAGGCCGCGGTGCGGGAGGCGCTCGGCGCGCGGCGGTTCTCCGGCGAGGTCCGCCGGCGCACGTCCGACCCGGGCGTCGCGACCGGCCTCGCGGTCACTGCGGTCGGGGGCGACGTCCTCTTCATCGAGGCGACCGCGTACCCCGGGAAGGGCGGCCTGCGGATCACCGGCCAGCTCGGCGACGTGATGCAGGAGTCGGCCCAGGCCGCGCTCTCCTGGGTGCGCAGCCATGCGCAGCGGCTCGGGATCGACGAGTCGTGGTTCGCCGAGCACGACATCCACATCCACGTCCCGGCGGGTGCCGTGCCCAAGGACGGGCCGTCGGCCGGCGTGACGATGGCGACCGCGATCGTGTCGCTCGCGACCGGGCGGACCGTCTCCGAGGAGGTGGGGATGACCGGCGAGATCACCCTCACAGGCCAGGTCCTCCAGATCGGCGGCGTCCGCGAGAAGGTGCTCGCCGCGCAGCGGGCCGGCCTGAAGAAGGTGGTCCTGCCCAAGGAGAACGAGGCCGATCTCGCGGAGCTCCCCGAGGAGACGCGGAAGGAGATCGCGTTCGTCCTCGCCGACACCGCCGACGAGGTGCTCGACGTGGCACTGGACGGCGGCGTGTCCGCGCGGCCGCGGCCGGCCGCCGAGCGCCAGGCCGCGTCTAGCGGAACGCGAAGCTAGCCGCGAGCTGGGCGCAGGCGGCGGGCTCGCCGTCCGAGTCCCGCCAGCGGCACGTGAGCTGGAAGTTCCGCTTGCCGCGCAGCACGAAGGTGACCGCGTCGACCAGGTCGCCGTGTGCGACCCGGTACTCGCGCGCCTGACGTCCCGCGACCTCGACCGTCCGGCGCGACGTCACGCGCCCCTTCAGGTTCGCCGCGTACGTGTCGGCGACCCGGTCGAGCTCCTTCACGACCTTCGGGAAGAGCGCGAGGCGATACAGCTTGACGAGCGGCAGCACGGCCACGGAGACGAGCGTCGACGGGTCGTGGCGGGCCGACGACCCCGTCGGCCCGACGACGGTCGTCCAGTCCGGCGGGGCGCGGAACGTGAACCCGGCGCCGTTCACTGCCTTCCCGGCCGGCTCCGTCTGCGTGGTCGCGGCGCCCCCGCCGCCGCATCCCGCCGCCCCGAGGAGCAGGGCGAGGAGCGCTCCGTACCACGCAGCCCGTTTGCGGCGGTTTCGCTGGGGATACACTCGGCTCAGATCGACGACCGAAAGGACTCGAAACATGCCGAAGACGACGGACAGAGTGACCTCGGCGGCCGGAACGGCGAAACCTTACGTGGATCGCGCGCTGCACGACGACGAGTTGCGCGAGCACGTGAAGCAGGCGTACTCGGCCGCACGCGTGATCTACGACGAGCTGATCGCGCCGCGCGGCGTGGCCAGCGCGGCCCACCGGGTCGCGACCGACACCGACATCCAGGACAACCTCCGCGTCGCCGTCGCCGAGCTGCGCCAGGCGGCCGGGCGGCTGCACAAGGGGCCCGAGAAGCACTCCGGCCGCACCCTGCTGCTCCTCGTGGGCGTCGCAGTCGGCCTTCTCTACAACCCCGTCACCGGCCCGGAGACGCGCCGCTGGCTGAAGGGCAAGCTCTTCGGCGGCGGCTCGGACGACTTCGGATTCGAGGACCAGTCCGGGAACGGCGTCGGCGCGGCCTAGCTCGGTCGCGTCGCAGGCCGGGCAGAGCCCGGCCGCTCGGTCGCGCTCCGCGCGGGAACTGCAAAGGCCAGGAGAGGTCGGGTGAAGGACGGCAATCCGGGCCCGGTCGAACGACGCGTCGCCGACCTCGCTCAGGCCCGGTCGAGCATGGGGAGCGGCACCGGGAGCTGGCCGAGCGGGCTTCCGGCTGCGGTGATCGCGACGGGACGGCGCATCGCCGCGCGCAGCGAGCCGGGATCGAGCCCGCTGGCCGTCGAGATGTCGCTCGACTCGAGCAGCACCGCGCCCGGCGGAGGCGCGTTCACGGTCACCCCCGAGGGAGTCGCCGAGAACGGCACCGCGGGCAGGATCCTGACGTCCTCGAGCCGCTTCCAGGCGTCGAGGTACGTGGTGGGGTCGACCGCCCCGTCGTAGCCGAGGAACAGCATCGAGACGGGGTGCACCTCGAAGTGGAGGTGGAACGGCGTTCCCTGCGCGTCACCGGTATTGCCGACGAATCCGAGCACCTGCCCGGCGGTCACGTGCCGGCCGTTCACGGCCAGGCTGGTGTAGGCGGAGAGGTGCGCGTAGTAGAACTCGTTCCCGCCGCTGTCCCGCAGCCACAGCCGCCATCCGCCGATCTCGTTCCAGCCGACGGAGAAGACCGTGCCGCTCGTGACCGCGAGGACCGGCGCCCCCAACGGGGCGAAGATGTCGTCGCCGTGGTGCCAGCCGCCGGACACGTCTCCGCGAGGCGCGCCGAACGAGCTGCCGTACCCGGACGGGCCGTAGATCGGGAAGACGTACCCGTTCGAGGTCAGCTTCGGCGTCACGGCCGGCGGGCTGAGGACGAGCGGGCCGCCGCGGCGGCGCTTCGTGTCGCCGGCCTTCGGCCCGGTGCCGCCCGCGATGGTGAGCGACGGCGGCGGCATCGTCCGCGCATGCGTGGCCGTCCCGGTCGTCGTGGTCGTCCTCGGAGACGGCTTCGTCGTGGTCGTCGTGGTGGCCTGCGGAGCGGCGGGAGGCCGCGCGAACGCATCGGCGTAGCCGAGCCGGATCTCACTGCCGGCGGGCAGCCCGCCGTGGTCGGCGTCGAGATGGACGACGAGGGCCGTGACCGTGCCGTGCCACGACGGCGACACATCCGTGCCGCTCTTCGTCGACTGCGGGAGCACCAGGGCATAGCCCCAGTCGGCGAGCGGGATCCGCGCGTTCGGGGTCGCGGAAACGGGCGTCCCGAGCACGACGAGGTTCGCGACCGTCGAGTCGCCGAGGTCGCCCACCGTACCGGCCGAGCTGACCGAGCCCAGCAGCGCGTCGGCGGTGATCTCGCCGCCGAAGAGCCTGAGGCCGGTGAGGCTGGTGGTCGCGCTGGCGGTGCCGTCGACGGCGCTCGCGGTCGCGCTCACCGACGTCGAGACGGCCGACAGGACCGAACCGTCGCCGGGGTAGGCGAACGTCGCCTCGGGCACCTCGGTGTCGGGCGGGGCGTTCGCCTGGCCGGTCGCCGCGGTCGTCGTCTGGTCGGGCGCGACGATCTGGACGGCGAGACCGACGGCGGTAGCGGGCGGACCGGGAGCGACCGGCGGCGACGCGGCCGCACTCCCTCCGACCGCGGCGCACGCAGCGGCCAGGCCGACGACAAGGCCGAAGCGCCCCTTCACGGCACCTCATTATGGGGATTCCCGCTGGACGGGGCCGCCGCCGGGCGCCCGCGGCGCCACGCGCGCCAGGCCACCTGGGCCGCGATCACGATCATCAGCGCACCGAACAGCCGCTCGAGCACGCCCTGCGGCAGGCGCTCGGCGACGACCACGCCGCCCTCCACGCCGGCGACCGCCGCGAGCCCGATCACCACCGCCGGGCGCAGCCTGACGTTGCCGTACCGGTGCTGCCGCCACGTGCCCGCGGCGACGGTGGGGATGATCGCCAGCAGCGAGGTGGCCTCGGCGTGCAGCTGGGTCAGCCCGAGGCCGAGCGTGAGCGTCGGCACGAACAGGATGCCGCCCCCGACGCCGAACATCCCGGCGAGTACGCCGGCAACCACGCCGAGCCCGATGGCGAGCAGGGCGATGCCCATCAGACGAGCAGCTTGACGCCGAGCACCGTGAGCACGAGCGCGAAGAGGAACGAGAGGTTGCGGCCCGCGATGCGCTGCTGGAGCATCGCACCGGCGACGGCGCCGGCCGCGGCCGGAAGCCCGATGAGCGCCGCCGCGCCCGGTTTCAGCTCGCCGTGGAGGCCGTACGAGATGGCGCCGGCCAGCGCGATGATGCCGATCGCCGCCAGCGACGTCGCCATCGCCGGCCGCTCCTGCCAGCGGCCGACGATTAGCAGGAGGGGCACGACGACGATCCCGCCGCCGACGCCGAAGAGGGCGCTGAAGAAGCCGGCGACCAGACCGATCAGGACGAGCCGCACGGGCCTATGCTACGAGGGTGGCCGCCACGGCCGAGTCCTTCCTCGAGCAGCTGAAGGCGCAACCGGCGGCGACCGGGATCTTCCTCGACTTCGACG
>Ga0070741_10018083_pt1 | contig 11476 bp, 9 predicted proteins | sample Coa_R1_4_FD_66440 | JGI IMG/M metagenome (GOLD analysis project Ga0070741, IMG submission 66440) | Surface soil microbial communities from Centralia Pennsylvania, which are recovering from an underground coalmine fire - Coalmine... | ecosystem: Environmental > Terrestrial > Soil > Unclassified ...
AGGCTCGCGCGCCGCCGGACTTTCCCCGAGTCGCCACGGGTTTTGTCGACACCACCCGCTACGAAATGTAAGAGCCGGCTCCCGTCGGGAGCCGGCTGCGGTGTTGCAAAAGCTACCGTGACCGCTCTCTTCCGGGGAAAGACGGCATACTGCGAGCCTCGAGCCGAGGCGCTGGCTCGCTTCCCCCACCAACTGACCCGACCCTACAACATGTCGATACCTCACGTTTCGTCATGTTGGACGCGCCTTTTTCCGCAAAAGCGTGTATGATTCCGCCCCGAACCCTACAGTTGGGTGTTTTCTGGAGTATCGAGTAATGGCGAAACGTCCCCCGAACGATGGCGCGTCCTGGAGCGCCAGTGAGCTGAAGACCTTGAAGTCGCTCGCGAAAGCGGGAACCCCGACCAGCGAGGTCGCGAAGAAGCTCGGGCGTACCGCGGCCGCCGTTCAGCAGAAGGCCATGCGGGCTGGGATTTCCTTCCGTGCGGCCAAGAGAGCCGGCGCCCGCAAGAAGAAGTAAGCGCCGCGCGCAGTACCGAACGGGGGGCCGCCTCGCAGGCGGGCCCCCGTTCCGTTTTTGGGCGCCCATCCTTGGTGTCGTCGCCGCTGATGCGGGGACCGACAGCTCCGCCCTTGCCACGGCCGGCATGTCTTGTCAAACTCTGCCGCGCTGATCCCGTGTCAAGAAACCTAAAGAGGGGGCGGCATGCGGCGTGACATTGGTTTTTTATTGATAGCAGTGGCGGCGCTGGCGTCGGCCGGCTGTGACGTGCAGTTACAGGACCAGACGCCGGGCCGGTTCCAGGCCAACCCGGACGTCGCCATGTATCCTCTCAGTGTAAAGGTGACCTCCGGCGCTCTCGTGAGCCAGCCGGTATACGTGTTTGCCGTCTCCGAGGGGCAGAAGGTCCCCTTGTCGTTGGATACTGATGGCACCTACACCACGATGTTCGGGGTGAGGTGCAAGAGCAGCTTCCCGCTGCAATTCCTCGCCGTATGGCGGCTGCAGGGCATGGCCACTCGACAGCAGCTCTTTCCGGAGCAGCCGCGCCAGATCGAGCTCACGCCGCCGCCGCTGACGCGGCAGGCTACCATCGACACCTCGGGCAAGCCGGACAAGAAGACGCGCTCCTGGACGGGAGGGGTGCAGTACAACGTGGTGAACGCCCCACAGGCCCGCATCACCGGTGCGCATCTCGAGCCGGTGAGTCAGGACAAGGCTGACCAGGCGGCGGCAAAGGAGATCAGTATCGTGAGCACGTTTCCCATCGATGCCACCTGCGGCACGCCAACGGCCGTGCAGCTTGCATCCAGGAAGCAGGTCGCGCACGCCAATCTCATCATCGATACCGACCTGGCCGCCATCCCACATTGGACGACGCGGGTGGATTTCGCGCCGCAGCCGCAGCAGTGACTTTCCGGTAACGGGGGAGTCGACGTCAGTGAGTGTCCCGCAGACGTGCCCGCAGGCTGCCGATCTGCGCTGCGTCGAGGCCGATGCGGGCGAGGTAGGCACGTATGCCGCCGGCGCGGTCCAGGTACTGGAGCATGTTGTAGACGGCTTCCTGCGGGCAGCGAACGGCCTCGATGATGGCTGCCGGGTCGGCTGTATGGTAGCGGCGCAGGTAAGCGTCTCTTAAGTTTCCAGTGCTCGCTGCATAATCGTTGGCAATCGCATCCGGTGTGGCGTCGGCGAGGGTGAGCAGAAGCGCGGCAATGACGCCGGTGCGGTCCTTACCCGCCACACAATGAAAGAGGAGCGGACCGGACCCCGCCGCGGCAATGACACTCAAGGCCTCCTTGAGCTGCGGCTGCAGGCGCTCGAGCACCGTGCAGTTCCACTGCTCCTTGGCGCAGTACCCGCCGAGGGTGCCCCACTCGGCCGGATTGCCGGCGAGCAGCGACACCGATACATAGCGTACGCCCCGCAGCCGCCGCGGCACCGGGCTCGGGGCGGCCGCAATCTCCTCCGGCCAGCGCAGGTCGAGCACCGTCTCGACGCCGTAAGCGGCCAACGCCAGGAGCCCGTCAGAAGAGAGCTGCGCCAGGTCATCGGCACGGATGAGGGACCGCTGTAACGTAACGTCGCCGTCCACGGTCGGGTACCCGCCGAGATCGCGCGCATTGAAGAGGCTGGGGAACATCCGAGCGAGTGTAACTGAAGCGGCGGCAACGGCATCGCCGGCTGCCGGCTCGCGTACAATGAGGCTCATGCCGCTCAGCTCCAGCGACCGATTCCTGGGCCGTGTCGAGACGTACGCCAAATACCGGCCCAGCTATCCCGCAGCCGCGATCGATCTGTTGGAGGCCCGTTGCGGCCTCAAGGCGGGCGCGGATGCCGTCGACCTCGGCTCGGGCACCGGCATTCTCTCGGCGTTGCTGCTCGAGCGCGGTGCGCGTGTGTTCGGGATCGAGCCCAACCGGGAGATGCGCCACTTCTCCGACCTCGCGCTGAGTCGCGGTGAGTTCTATAGCCAGGCCGGCACCGCGGAAAACACGGCCATGCCGGACCGGTTCTTCGACCTGCTCGTTGCCGGCCAGGCCTTCCATTGGTTCAATCCCGGGAAGGCGCGGACGGAGGCGTTACGCATCCTCAAGCCCGGCGCCTGGGCGGCGCTGCTCTGGAACGAGCGGCCGAAGGGGCTGATCCCGTTCCTGGAGGATTACGAGGCGTTGCTGCGCCGGTATGCGCCTGAATACGATGCCGTCGCGCGGCTGCGCGCGCAGGAAGACGGCATCCGCCAGTTCTTCGGTCACGCGCCGCAGCTCGCCACGTTTGCCAATCAGCAGGTGTTCGACTTCGAGAGCCTGGCGGGCCGGGTCATGTCCTCTTCCTACGCGCCGATGCCCGACCGTCCGGAGCACGCGCCGCTGATGGCGGGTCTGCGGGAAGTGTTCGATCGCCACCAGCAGGAAGGGAGGGTCATCTTCCCTTACCGCACGCTGGTGTACTTCGGGCAGCCGGATCGGGCGGTCTAGGCCGACACTGAGCGCGTGCGGTCAGGCTCGCGTCCACCACTCATAGAATTCGTCGAAGCTGATCGAGCCGTCGCGGTCGCGGTCGATCGCATCGAAGCCGACCTCGCATTCCGCGGAGGTGATGTTCTCATCAACCGACTCCATGAAGCGGATGAATTCCCCGAGCGTCAGCCGACCATCCCCGTTGAGGTCGTTGAAATCGAAGGTCTCGCGCAGCCGTCCGCGTTCCTCGGAGCCCGGACGCACGTAATCGAGCGTCGTGCGATCCTTGTGCGTGTGCCGGCTCATGTGACCCGGGCAGCAATTTTCAGGCCTCGCCGCAACGGGTGCTAGAGTACCCGCATGTTGCCTGCACTCATCGTGTTCGACCTCGACGGTACGCTGATCGACAGCGCGGCCGACCTGGCGGCGGCGATCAACGGCATGCTGGCGGACTTCGGCTGCGCGCCGCTTCCGGTCCCGGACGTGCGCGCGATGATCGGCGATGGTGTCGCGATGCTCGTCGCGCGCGCCCTGACTGCCCGCCACTGCACGCGCGCCGATCACGCCGAGGCTGCGCAGGTCTTCATGCGACATTATGAGGCCGATGCAACATCGCGAACGACTGCCTTCCCCGGTACGCATGAGGCCCTGCAGGCGCTGCACGAGGCGGACATTCCGCTTGCGGTGTGCACCAACAAGCCGGCGGGCATCAGCAGCCGCATCCTCGCGAAGCTCGGACTGGCGAAATATTTCGCGCGCGTGGTCGGGGGCGATTCACTCCCCTACCGCAAGCCCGATCCGCGTGTGCTGCGGCATCTGCTCGAGGCATTCGACGCCAGGCGGGAGGAAGCGCTCCTCGTAGGTGACAGTGAGGTCGATGCGGCAACTGCCAGCGCCGCGGGAGTGCCCTTCGTGCTCATGAAACACGGCTATCGCCGCGGACCGGCCGAGGTGATCGCGTGCGTTGCAGCGCTGGAGGGCTTCGGGCCGCTGCCGGCGTTGGTCCGAGGCCTGCAGTCATGAGAGTCCTGCGAGGCAGATCCGCCAAACGGCCGCAGGCCAGTTTGGCCTGATCAAAACGCGAACTGAGTCACGGATCATGCCCGGCTCGCCGCGCAATGGGAGCGGCCTGCCTGCTGCGCGGTGCCCAGCCGCGCATGGCTGCTGAAGACTGTAGTAGGCTCGCGATCAGCTGCGGGGGTGGTGCGGCAACGATGGTGAGGCGGGTCGAAGAAAGCTTCCTGAGTCCCGGGACGGAGTCCGAGACGGACTCAGGGCGGCCTTTTCCCCGCGCACTGCCGCCCGATACCCGCTGCCCGGAGGCCGCACTCGCCAAATCCAATCGCGAGCTGCGGATGCTGATCGACTGCAAGCGCGCGCTCGCGCGGGCGCAGGACGAGCCGCAGCTCCTCGCGGAGATCTGTCGGATCCTCATCGGCCCCGGAGGCTATCGCCTGGCGTGGGTCGGATATGCGGACGCCGAGCCTGATCGTGCCGTTCGGATTGCCGCGCATGCCGGCCACGACAGCGACTATTTCGAGCGCCTGCGAGTCAGTTGGCATGATGACGAAAGAGGCCACGGCGCCACGGGGCGCGCCATCCGCGAGCGCAGTGCCCAGGTGTGCCGTCACATCGACACCGATCCGGACTTCCTGCCCTGGCGTGAGCAAGCGCATCGCGAGGGTTACCGGTCGTCCGCCGCCTTACCGCTCGTGCTCGATGGCGAGTGTATCGGTGCTCTCAACATCTATGCGAGTCCGCCGGATGCCTTCGACCCCGCGGAGCTCACGCTGCTCGAAGAGCTCGCAGCCGATCTCGCCTTCGGACTGAAGCTGCTGCGCCAGCAACGCCAGATCGGACGGCTGGCGCAGATCGTCCGCATGCAAAGCGCGATGAATGCGGCGATATTCCGCATCCGCGACCGCGACGAGCTGCTGCTCGAGGCATGCCGTCTCGCCACCGGTCTCGGCGGGTTTTTCGGCGCGGTTGCCTGGATCGTCGTCGGCAGCGGTCGCTGGGCGTGGTTCAAGTGCCGCACGGGCACGGCCATCGTCGACAGCGAGACGCTGTTGCGCGTCGAGGTCGGCGGTGGCACCGGGCCAGACCCCAGTCTCATCGGTCGCGCACTGCGTACAGGCAAGGTCACCGTGTGCGCGGATATAAGCCGGCCGGACGTACCGATCGCCGCGCGCGCGCGGCTGCTCGCCCGCGGCATCCGCTCGCTGATCGCCCTGCCGCTCATCGTCGATGGCCGGCGGGTCGCTGTGCTGACACTGACCTCGCAGGACGCGGCCCTGGCGGAGGACGCTGAGCTGTTGCGGCTCTTCGAGGACATGACGGTCAGCCTGTCGTTTGCGCTGCGCTCGCTCGAGCATGCCGCCGCGGCCCGGTATCTGGAGCGTTACGACGCACTCACCGGATTCGCCAAGCGGGCGCTCTTCTGCGAGCGGCTGGAGGCGGAGCTGCACCTGCAGGACGCGAGCGCACCCGGAGGGCGGCTCGCCGTCCTCGCGTTCGACATCCGGGGACTCGGCCGCCTGAATGCCACCTACGGCGGGCGTGTCGGCGATTCCGCTCTGCAATGTCTCGCCGAGCGCTTGAAGCGGCATGCGGGGGGCGACGACCACCTGGGTTATCTCGGGGCGGGCACATTCGTGTTGATCGAGCGGACAGCGCAGCCGGCGCCCGAGACCGCCCAGACCGGCCTCGACGCCGCCGTGTTCGATCAGCCTTTCGAGATCGAAGGACGGCCGATCCGGCTTTCGGTCAGTTACGGCGTGGCGCGATACCCACAGGACGGGGAGGCCGGAGCCGTGCTGGTGCAGCGCGCCGAGGCGGCCCTGAAGCGGGCCAAGGAATCCGGCGAGCACGCCCTCCAATATCGGTTGGAGATGAGCCGCGAGACGAGCGAGCGCGTGGCGCTCGAGCACAAGCTCCATGTCGCGCTCAATGAGCAACAGTTCGTACTGCACTATCAGCCGCAGATCGATCTCTCGACCGGTGAGATCGTATCCGTCGAGGCGCTGTTGCGCTGGCGTGACGGCGATGAGGGGCTGATACTCCCCGGCCGGTTCCTGTCGATCCTCGAGTCTTCGGGAATGATCGTGCCGGTCGGCAACTGGGCCCTGCTCAAGGCGGTGGAGGACCTGGAGGGATGGTGCCGTGCGGGCTACCGGGCGATGCGCCTCGCGGTCAACGTGTCGGCGACGCAGCTGAAGCAGCCGGAGTTCGTCCCCGGATTGCTCGGTCTCGCCGAACGGCTCGCGCCGCTCACCGGGTTCGGACTCGATATCGAGATCACCGAGACCACGCTGCTGCAGGACCTCGAGGGTACGAGCCGTAAGCTGCAGGAGCTGCGCCGGGCCGGCATCCGCATTGCGCTCGATGATTTCGGCACCGGCTATTCCTCCCTGGGCCTGCTCTCGAAGCTGCCGGTGGATGCGTTGAAGATCGACCGCTCGTTCGTCGCCGGTCTGCCCGACGATCAGGCGAGCGTCACTCTGGTGGCGAGCATCGTCGAGCTGGCCTCGGCCTTCGACCTCATCACCGTCGCCGAGGGCGTGGAGACCGCGGAGCAGGTCGCGGCGCTGCGCGCGTTGCGCTGCCGCCAGTCGCAGGGGTTCCTTCACAGCACACCCGTGGCCGCGAGTGAGCTCGAGCACATGCTCGCCCGGGCCGACGCTCCCCGTCGGGCCAGCTCCCGAGGGTTTTGAGCTACAATTCCGGCCTGGAATTCGCTCGCACACGCCCTCGGGCGTCCCCGGAAACAGCTTCCTTCATGCACGGTACTGCGCGAGGCGCGGCTTGCCTCGAGTTCGGACGCTTTCGACTCTTTACCAGACAGCGTGAGCTGCATCTCGGTGATGCGCCTGTTCCGCTCGGGTCTCGGGCGTTCGACGTACTCCTCATCCTCGTCGAGGCCCAGGGTGAGCTCGTCACCAAGGAGGAGCTGCTGGCGCGCGTCTGGCCGGGTGCCGTCGTCGAGGAAAGCAACATCCAGGTACAGGTCTCGGCGCTGCGCAAGGCCCTCGGCGAGGACCGTCACTTCATCCTCACCGTGCCGCTTCGCGGCTATCGCTTTACCGGCGAAGTGCATGCGCTCGACGGCGAGGGGCAGGCGCTGCCGGCGTCCGCTCCGCCGCCTGCACCGCCCATTCCCACGAACCTGCCGGCGCCCGTGTCCGATTTCATTGGCCGCGAAACCGAGCTCAGCGAGCTGGGCGAGCTCGTGCGGCACAACCGGCTCGTATCCCTCGTGGGCACCGGCGGGATCGGCAAGACGAGGCTCGGCCTGGAGGCCGCGCGCGGCGCCCTCGAGGAGTTTCCGGACGGCGTATGGATCGCCGAGCTCGCGCCCCTGACCGATCCCGACCTCGTCGCGAGCGCAATCAACACCGCCTTGGGCCTGCAAAGCGGAACGGCCTGGACCTCGGAGCGGCTCGCAGCAGCGCTGCGGGGACGCCAGCTCCTGCTGGTGCTCGATAACTGCGAGCACGTGATCGGCGCGGCAGCGCGGGAGGCGGAGACGCTGCTGCGCGCCGTACCGGGTGCGCGCATCCTCGCCACGAGTCAGGAGCCGCTGGGGCTCGATGGGGAGTGTACCTATCGGCTGAGCCCGCTCGAGTTTCCTGCCGAGGGCACCGCGGAGCTCGCGGCTGCCCTGCGTCACGATGCAGTCAGACTCTTCGTGGCCCGGGCGCGCGCTGCCGATCCGCATTTCAACCTGAACGAGCGCAACGCCGCCACCGTGGCGATGATCTGCCGCCGCCTCGACGGCATTCCGCTCGCCATCGAGCTCGCCGCCGCGCGCGCCGCGGCCCTCGGCATCGAAGGCCTCGCCCGTAGGTTGGATCTCAGATTTCACGTGCTCACCGGCGGCCGCCGCACGGCGCTGCCACGCCATCAGACGTTGCGCGCGACCCTCGACTGGAGCCACCGGCTCCTCACGGAGCCCGATCGCATCGTGCTGCGGCGGCTCGCCGTGTTCGCGGGCAGCTTCAGCCTGGAAGCCGCAGCGAGCGTCGTGGCGGACTCGGCGCTCCCCGAATGGGAGGTGGTCGGACGAATCGCCGAGCTCGTCGACAAGTCGCTGGTCGTTGCCGATGCCTCGGGTGCCGCGCGCCGCTATCGGCTGCTCGAGTCGACACATGCCTACGCGATGGAGAAGCTCGCCGACAGCGGGGAGTTTGGCTCGCTCGCGCGCCTTCACGCGGTGCACTTCCGCGACAGCGTGCGTAGCGCCCTCGCCTCCTGGGAGGAGACTCCTTCGGTGCAATGGTTGGAGGCGCAGGCGCCGGAGATCGACAACATTCGAGTTGCGCTCGATTGGGCATTCGGCGCAGACGGCGATCCGGCAGTGGGCATCGAGCTCGCCGCAGCGTCCTATCCGCTATGGTATCTGCTGTCGCTGATGCAAGAGGGCAGGGCACGTCTGGAGCGCGCGATGGACGCGGTCGGCCCGACAACCGCGAAAGCGGTCGAGGCGCGCCTGCGGTACGGCTACGGCTTTCTCTCGACGGGTGAGCCGCGCGGGCGCGCCCTGCCGGCGTTGCGACGCGCCGTATCGCTCTATCGCGAGTCCGGGGAGCCCCTCGATCTCGGGCGCGCGCTCAGCTTCTGCGGTCTGAACCTCGCGCGCACCGGGGGGCTGACGGAGGGACTCGCCGCACTCGAAGAAGCTCGCGGACATCTCTCCGCGGCCGCCCACCCCAAGAGTCTCGCGCTCTGCCTCACCAACCTCGCCATCGCGCGCACGGTAGCCGGAGAGTTCGAGGCGGCCCGCGCGCTGCTCGATGAGTCCCTCGCGGTCGGCGCGCACTCCAGGGCCGACTTTTGGGTGTGGCGCGCCCGCATATACAAGGCGGAGGTGGAGTTCGCCGAAGGTCAGCTGGAGCAGGCGATCGGCCAGGCGCGCGAAGTCGTCGCGCTCTCCCGTACGGCGCGGCGCACGGGACTCCTCGGACACTCCTTGTGCAATCTCGCGGGCTATCTCATCGCCCGCGGCGAGCTCGAAGAGGCGGGAGCCGCGTTGCGCGAGGGACTGCCGCTGGCGCAGGAGAGCGAGCTCGATGCGGTATTGCTCGCGGGCGGGGTGCAACACCTGGCCGCCATCGCTCACCGCGAGAATCGGCTCGAGCGCGCAGCGCAGCTCATCGGCTACGCGCGCGCCTTTTTCTCCTCGGAGTTCGAAGGGCGCAGCCCCGCCAAGCAGGAGATCCAGACTCGCATCGTCGAGAGCCTGCGCCGCGCCATGCCGCCAGAGCGTCTCACCGCGCTCATGGAGGCGGGTGCTCGCTGGACTGAGGAGGAAGCAATGTCCACCGCCTTGGAGGCGTGAACTGCCTCACAGGATGCCGACTTGCGCCAATTAACAATTAATAACGATTAAGGCGTAGCTAAGGATTTGCACGGGCACGGGGCGCCATGCTCATCGGGTCGAAAAAGACCGGTGATCGCACTGCCCATCATGGATCGTCCCGCCCACCGCCGCATTGCAAGGCTACTGCCCCTTTCGGCCGCGCTGCTCCTTGCCGGTTGCCGCTGGGCCGTACTCGATCCCAAGGGTCCGGTCGGCCTCGAGGAGCGCGCGATCATCCTCACTGCGGCGATGCTGATGCTGATCGTGGTGGTGCCGGTGATCGCGCTCATCCTCCTCTTTGCGTGGCGCTACCGCGCTTCGAACGTGAAGGCCGAGTACCGGCCGGACTGGTCGCATTCCAACAGGATCGAGGCGGTGGTGTGGCTGATCCCCTGCATCATCGTGGCGGCACTCGGTGTCATCGCCTGGGACTCCTCGCACACGCTCGATCCCTACCGGCCGCTCGACTCGCGCGTCAAGCCCTTGCGCATCGAGGCGGTGGCGCTCGACTGGAAGTGGCTCTTCATCTACCCGGATCAGAAGGTGGCCACGGTGAACGAAGTCGCCTTCCCGGCGAACGTGCCGGTCGAATTCCACATCACGTCCGCGACGGTGATGAACGCCTTCTTCATCCCGCAGCTCGGCAGCCAGATCTACGCCATGGCGGGCATGCAGACTCAGCTGCACCTCCTGGCGAGTGAGCCCGGGACCTATCAGGGTCTTTCCTCCAACTACAGCGGCGATGGGTTCTCGGGCATGACGTTCAAGGCCGTTGCGCTGCCCACGCGGCAGGGGTTCGATGGGTGGCTCGCGAAGGTCAGGGCCTCGCAGCAGGCGCTAGGGGCCGCGGCTTACGGGCGGCTCGCGGCGCCGAGTGAGAGCAATCCGGTGGCTTACTACTCGCAGGTGCAGCCGGATCTTTTCGCCGACATCCTCGCGGGTCGGCTGCAGCAACCCGCGCGCGGGCTGCTCGCGCGCACTCCCGAGCGCACTCGTGCGGTGGCTGCGACGGCGCCAATGCCTTCCATGACCGGGATGTCCGGCATGGCCGCCAGGAGGAGCAATTGATCATGCTCGGCAAGCTGACGCTCTCGGCCATCCCGTATCAGAATCCCATCGTCATGGGGGCAGTCGTCTTCATGCTGGTCGTGACGATTGCCGTACTCGGCGCCGTCACGCTGCTTGGCAAGTGGAAGTATCTCTGGACGCAGTGGCTGACGTCAGTCGATCACAAGAAGATCGGCGCGATGTACCTCATTCTCGCCGGGGTGATGCTGCTGCGGGGGTTCGCGGACGCGATGATGATGCGTGCCCAGCAGGCGCTCGCCTACGGCGGCCACGCGGGATACCTGCCGCCCGAGCACTTCGACCAGGTCTTCAGCGCCCACGGCACGATCATGATCTTCTTCATGGCGATGCCGTTCATGATCGGACTCATGAACTGCGTGCTGCCGCTGCAGATCGGCGCACGCGACGTCGCCTTCCCGTTCCTCAACTCGCTCAGTCTCTGGCTGACGGTGGCCGGCGCGGTCCTCGTGAACCTCTCGCTCGCCCTCGGCGACTTCTCACGCGCGGGCTGGCTGGCCTACCCGCCGCTCTCGGAGCTTCGCTTCAGCCCGGGTGTCGGGGTCGACTACTACATCTGGGCGCTGCAGATCTCCGGCATAGGCACCACACTGAGCGGCGTCAACTTCATCGCCACCATCCTGAGGATGCGTGCGCCCGGCATGACGCTGATGCGCATGCCGGTGTTCACCTGGACCGCGCTCTGCACCAACATCCTGATCGTTGCCGCGTTTCCGGTTCTTACCGTGTCCCTTGCCCTGCTGACCCTCGACCGCTACCTCGGGATGCACTTCTTCACGAATACCCTGGGCGGCGATCCGATGATGTACGTCAACCTCATCTGGATCTGGGGACATCCTGAGGTCTACATCCTCATCCTGCCCGCCTTCGGCATCTTCTCCGAGATCATCGCCACCTTTTCCGGCAAGCCTCTTTTTGGCTATACGTCGATGGTGCTCGCCACGATGGCTATTGCCCTCCTCTCGTTCCTCGTGTGGCTGCATCACTTCTTCACCATGGGCTCCGGGGCCGACGTCAACGCCTTCTTCGGGATCACGACCATGGTGATCGCGGTGCCGACGGGCGTGAAGA
>Ga0070741_10018084_pt1 | contig 11475 bp, 11 predicted proteins | sample Coa_R1_4_FD_66440 | JGI IMG/M metagenome (GOLD analysis project Ga0070741, IMG submission 66440) | Surface soil microbial communities from Centralia Pennsylvania, which are recovering from an underground coalmine fire - Coalmine... | ecosystem: Environmental > Terrestrial > Soil > Unclassified ...
GGAACCGCTTCGGGGCGAGGCGCGGTCGGCGCCCGGTAGCGCAGCGGGTTCTCGACGAGCCGGGTGGTCAGATACGCGAGGACGCCCGACACGAGCAGTATCGCGGTGCCTTCGACGAACCCGGCGTGATTGTGTCCGCTGTAAGCGAGCCAGAAGATCAGCAGCGGCCAGTGCCACAGATAGAGCGAGTACGCCATCGCGCCTAGCGCGACGAAGGGGGCACTGGCCAGCACCCGATTGGGCAGCGGCATGCGATCGCGGGTGCGCGGGTCGGTCTGACGATTCGCCGCCGCGAGGATCATCAGCAGCGTGGCGCCGACTGGCACCAACGTCCACGGGCCGGGGAATTGCTTGACGCCGTCGATCAACGCGCCGCAGGACACGATCGCCGCGAGTGCGACGGTGGCGATCGCGGTGCGCAACCACATCGGCCAACGCACGTACGGCACCAACGCGCCGACGAGCGCGCCCAGCAGCAGCTCCCAGCCTCGGGCGAAACTGTTGTAGTACGCGATCGCCTGGTTGTCCTCATGCGCGAAGACCGCGTACACGAACGATGCGATGGTCAGTGCGCTCAGCAACACTACGAACGTTGTCCGCAGGTGTTTGCCCAGTCGCCTGCGGCTCAGATACGCAAACCCGAACACCACGGCGAGAAAGCCGATGTAGAACTGGCCCTGCACCGACATCGACCAGATGTGTTGCAGCGGGCTGACCGCCTGCCCCGCGCGCAAGTAGCTCGAGACGGTGTTTGCCAACTCCCAGTTCTGGTAGTAGCCGAGGCTCGCCAGACTCTGATCAGCAAACGCTTCCCAGCGAGTCTGCGGTTGAATCAGGATGGTCAGGAGGGCGGCACCGGCCAGGACGACGACGAGCGCGGGAAGCAGCCGGCGCACCAACCGGGTGACCTCGGGCACCGGTGACAACGACGAACCCGGGGTCAACGCCGTCCGCAGCAGCCGGCCGCCGAAGAAGAATCCGGACAGCACCAAGAAAACGTCGACACCACCGGAAACGCGGCCGAACCAGATGTGGAACATCGCGACGAGCGCGATCGCGACACCGCGCAGTCCGTCCAGATCGTGGCGGTAGAACTCGCTTTTGCGGTCGGTCGGCGGTGGCGCTTGCGGTGGCCGCAACGGGGGAGCCGGCGCGGCGGGCGCGCGCGTCAGGGTGATCATGGTCGGAGTCAATGTACCCAAGGCGGCGGCCAACCTCATGCCTTGGTCTACACGGAGCAAACACCAAGCGGTTCTTCAGAAATGGCTCTATTAGGCTCAATGCCCGTGCCTGGGTTGACGCCCGACGAGATCGGCGCAATCGACGCCGCGCATGTCTGGCATCCCTACAGCCCCGTCGGCCCTGATGCGTTGGCACCCGTGGTCGCGGTCGGCGCGCACGGGCCTTGGTTGAGTGTCATTAACGACGGCCGGCGTGTCGACGTGCTCGACGCGATGAGCTCGTGGTGGACCGCGATCCACGGGCACGGCCATCCGGTGCTCGACGCGGCGATCACCGATCAGGTCGCCACGATGAACCACGTCATGTTCGGCGGGCTCACGCACGAACCGGCGGCACGGCTCGCGCAGTTGCTCGTCGACGTCACACCCGACGGGCTCGACACCGTGTTCTTCAGCGATTCCGGCTCGGTGTCGGTGGAGGTGGCCGTCAAGATGGCGCTGCAGTATTGGCGCGGCCTCGGCCGGCCGACCAAACACCGGCTGATGACCTGGCGGGGCGGATACCACGGCGACACGTTCACGCCGATGAGCGTCTGCGACCCCGACGGTGGCATGCACTCGCTGTGGGTCGACGTCCTTGCGCGCCAAGTGTTCGCGCCGCAGGTTCCTGCCGAGTACGACCCGTCGTACAGCGCCGCGTTCGAGCAGCAACTCGCCGAGCACGCGGACGACCTCGCGGCGGTGATCGTCGAACCGGTGGTGCAGGGCGCGGGCGGAATGCGCTTTCACGATCCCCGCTACCTCGTCGACCTGCGCGACGCGTGCCGCCGCCACGACGTGCTGCTGATCTTCGACGAGATCGCCACCGGCTTCGGCCGCACAGGGGAGTTGTTCGCCGCCGACCACGCCGGCGTCGCACCCGACATCATGTGCGTCGGCAAGGCGCTGACGGGCGGCTACATCACCTTGGCTGCGACGCTGTGCAGTGCGGAGATTGCCCGGAGCATCAGCAGCCACGAGCCCCGCGCGTTGATGCACGGCCCGACATTCATGGCCAACGCGCTGGCGTGCGCGGTTTCGGTCGCCTCGGTGGAGTTGCTGCTCGGCCAGGATTGGCGCTCTCGCGTCGCCGCGATCGAGTCCGGTCTTAACGCCGGGCTCGGGAAGGCGCGCGATGTCCGCGGTGTCACCGACGTGCGGGTGCTCGGCGCGATCGGCGTGATCGAGATGGAGCGTCCCGTCGATCTTGCTGTCGCGACACCGGTGGCGCTCGACCATGGCGTCTGGCTGCGGCCGTTCCGCAATCTGATCTACGCGATGCCGCCCTACATCTGCACGTCCGAGGAGGTCGACCAGATCACCTCGGCCATGGCCGCGGTGGCCAGCTCAGTAGGGTAAGGCGCAATGAAAGGCCGTATCGACGTTTCCCCGCTGGCGTGGCTCGACGAGCGCGAGCAGCAGCGTCGCAGCGCCGGACTTCGTCGGTCGTTGCGTACCCGCCCGGCGGTCGCGGTCGAGGTGGACCTGGCGTCGAACGACTATCTGGGGCTGTCGCAGCATCCGGCGGTGATCGAGGCCGGCGTGCAGGCGCTGCGAACCTGGGGTGCCGGGTCGACCGGCTCGCGGCTGGTGACCGGCAACACCGAACTGCACGAAGAATTCGAGGCGGTGCTGGCCGAATTCGTCGGTGCGCCATCGGCTTTGGTGTTCTCGTCGGGCTATACCGCGAACCTGGCTGCGGTCGTCGCGCTGTCCGGCCCGGGCGCGCTGATCGTGTCCGACGCGCACTGTCACGCGTCGATCGTCGACGCGTGCCGGCTGTCGCGTGCCCGGGTGGTGGTGGCCGCGCACCGCGACGTCGACGCCGTCGAAACCACCCTTGCGTCGCGGGTCGAAGACCGGGCCGTCGTCGTCACCGACTCGGTGTTCTCCGCTGACGGTGCGTTGGCGCCGTTGCCGGCGTTGCACGACGTCTGCCGCCGGCACGGCGCGCTGTTGCTTGTCGATGAAGCGCATGCACTGGGTGTCCGGGGCCAGGGCGGCCGGGGATTGCTGCACGAGGTGGGGCTAGCCGGCGCGCCGGACGTGGTGATGACGACGACGCTGTCGAAGGCACTGGGCAGTCAGGGTGGTGTTGTGCTGGGGCCGCGCGCGGTACGCGATCATTTGATCGACGCGGCCCGGCCGATGATCTTCGACACCGGGCTTGCCCCTGCTGCGTTGGGTGCCGCTTCGGCGGCGCTGCGCGTATTGATCGATGAGCCCGACCGGGCGTCGCGAGTACTGCGCATGGCGGCGGTTCTGGCCGAGACGTGCGGTGTCGACGAACGGCCCGAATCCGCCGTCGTCTCGGTCATTCTGGGCGAACCCGAGGCGGCGGTGGCAGCTGCAACCGCATGCCTGGACCGCGGCGTGCGGGTGGGGTGTTTCCGGCCGCCGTCGGTACCGGCGGGGACGTCGCGGCTGCGATTGACCGCCCGCGCATCCCTTTCCGACGACGAGCTGGACACGGCGCAGCGGGTGTTGACGGACGTGCTCCGCAGCGCACGCACGTGAGCGTCCTTCTCGTCACGGGAACCGACACCGCCGTCGGTAAGACGGTCGCGACCGCGGCGCTAGCGTGTCGTGCGCGGCTCGCGGGGATCGACGTCGAGGTGTGCAAGCCCGTGCAGACCGGCACCGCGGACGGTGACGACGACCTCGCCGAGGTCACCCGGCTATCGGGTGTCGATCGCGTCGTCGGGTCGTGGCGCTACCCCGAGGCGCTGGCACCTGTCGCGGCGGCATCGCGTGCTGGGCTGCCGCTGCCGAACCGCGTCGAACTCGACGTTTTCATTCGTACTGTCGGCCGAGCACATCAACTCACTCTGGTCGAGGGAGCGGGCGGCCTGCTCGTCGAACTCGGCGACGACGGAGTGACGTTGCGCGACCTCGCTGTCGACCTGCACGCGCCGGTGCTTGTCGTCGTCTCAGCCGGTTTGGGCACGCTCAACCACACCGCGCTCACGCTGGAAGCCCTTGAGGCGCGGAATGTTTCATGTGAGGGTCTGATCATCGGCGCGTGGCCGTCCGAACCGGGGCAGGTCGAATTGGGCAATAGGGAAGCGCTGGGACGGATGGCGCCGCTGCGGGCGGTGTTGCCGGCGGGGGCCGCGGCGCTGTCCCGCGAGCAGTTCGAGCAGGTGAGCGAGTCGGCCGTCGACAAAGACTGGCTGGCAGCTCTGGCGGGCTGACATGGTGCATTCGATCGAGCTGTTGTTCGATCCCGATACTGAGACAGCTATTCGCCGTGTGTGGCAACGACTTTCGGATCTCAGTCTGCGCAGTCCCACTCAGACCAGCCGTCCACACGTCACGCTGGTGGTGGCCGACACCATCGCCGCGGACGTCGACCCACTGCTGTCTGCGCTCAATGCCCGGCTGCCTTTGTCCGCAATCGTCGGCGCGCCAATGGTTTTCGGTCATTCACCGTTGATTTTAGTGCGGGCGGTAGTGCCGTCGACGGATCTACTCGCGCTGCACGCCGAGGCATGGCGGATGTGCCAGCCGTACGCCGACCCCGCTCCGGCGCCGAATACGGCTGTGGGCCAATGGACTCCGCACGTCACGCTTGCTCGCCGGGTGGACCCGGCGCAACTACGTGAAGCGTTCGCGATCCGGCGGCTGTCGCGGGACGTTCACGCGGAGTTCGTCGGCATCCGCCATTGGGACGGAAACAACCGCGTCGAGCACGTCATCAGGTAACCCGCGAAACCGCCGTTTCGCACGTCGCTACTCGCACTTAGCGTGCGAAACCGCCGTTTCGCGCGGTCCTATGCCGTCGACTAGCAGCCGCAAACCGAACGTGAATCGCGCGGACGGGTCCGTCGTCAGCACCGACTGCCCATCGGGCAACGCGCCTGCTGCGTCCCACTGCAGTCGCGACTGCTCGTCCGCTGTGAAGCCCAGCACGTAGTAGACGACCGTGCGAGCGGCGAGTTCGGCCTGCTCACCCGCGAGGCCGGCGTCGGCCGCGGCGGCGGACAAGTACGCGACGATGCGCGTCGTCGCGGCTGACTGGCCCGCCGCGAAGCTTGCCGACACAAGCTCCGCGCCGTCGGTGTGCGAGAGCAGAGCATCGCGAAGGCGTGCGCCTACCTGGCCGACCCGGTCGCGCCAGTCGCCGGGCGCGTCGTCGACTCCACGCAGAATCCGGTCGGCCACCGCGCCGAGCAGGGCCTGCTTGTTCGGGAAATGCCAGTACAGTGCGCCCGGGCTGACGTCGAGTTCGCGTGCGAGCCGGCGCATGGTCAGGTCGGCGATCCCGTAGGTGTCCAACAGCGCGGCCGCCGCGTCGACGAGGTCCGCTTTGTGGAGCTGCACCCCGCTACCGTAACCTGAACGCTGTTCAAGTGAGCTAAGGAGCACCGTGACCGACATTCTGGAACAGGCCCGCGAGCAAGTGCTGGAACGCGGCGAAGGCCTGCGCGAGGACCAGGTGCTTCAGGTGCTGCGGCTACCCGACGAGCAGGTCGACGAGCTGCTCGCGCTGGCCCACGAGGTGCGGATGCGCTGGTGCGGCCCCGAGGTCGAGGTCGAGGGCATCATCAGCCTCAAGACGGGCGGCTGCCCCGAGGACTGCCATTTCTGCTCGCAGTCCGGGCTGTTCGCGTCGCCGGTGCGCAGCGCTTGGTTGGACATTCCGAGCCTTGTCGAGGCCGCCAAGCAGACCGCGAAGACCGGCGCGACGGAATTCTGCATCGTCGCGGCGGTGCGGGGACCCGACGAGCGGCTGCTGGCCCAGGTGGCCGCGGGTATCGAGGCGATCCGCAACGAGGTCGACATCCAGATCGCGTGCTCGCTGGGCATGCTCCGCCAGGATCAGGTCGACGAGCTTTCCGCGATGGGCGTGCACCGCTACAACCACAACTTGGAGACGGCACGGTCCTACTTCACCAATGTCGTGACGACGCACACGTGGGAGGAGCGCTGGCACACGCTGTTGATGGTGCGCGACGCGGGCATGGAGGTGTGTTGCGGAGGCATCCTCGGGATGGGGGAGACGCTCGAGCAGCGCGCCGAATTCGCTTGCCAGCTAGCTGAATTGGAACCCGATGAGGTCCCACTGAACTTCCTCAACCCGCGTCCCGGCACGCCGTTCGGCGACCTGGACGTGCTGCCGGTGCCTGAAGCGCTCAAAGCCGTCGCGGCGTTCCGGCTGGCGCTTCCGCGCACGATGCTGCGGTTCGCGGGCGGGCGCGAAATCACACTCGGCGACCTCGGCGCCAAGCAGGGGATTCTCGGCGGCATCAACGCGGTTATCGTCGGCAACTACCTGACCACCCTGGGCCGGCCGGCGGAGTCCGATCTCGAGCTGCTCGACGACCTTCAGATGCCGATCAAGGCACTGAACGCCACGCTGTAGTGATGGCAGAAAATTTCAACGTCTACACGGGCGAACCGGCGGGCAGCGGCACTCCGATGGCGGCACGGCTCGGGCTCGAGCCGCCGCGCTACTGTGCCGAGTGCGGGCGGCGAATGATCGTGCAGGTGCGCCCCGACGGGTGGACGGCCCGATGTTCGCGGCACGGGGAGCTGGACTCGAAAGACTTGGAGACGAAGCGGTGAAATTGTGGCTCGCAGTGGTGGCGGGCATGGCCGTTGCCGGTGCCGTTGCCGGTGCCCTCTGGGCGTGGATCGCGCCGCCGGTGCACAGCGTCGCCGCAGTGTCCAAGTCGGGCAAGCGAATTCACGAATACCTCGGAAACGAGGCGGACCACTTCTTCGACTCCGCGGTGATGATGTTCGGCCTGCTGGTGGGATTGGCGATCGTCAGCGCGGTGCTGATGTGGCAATTTCGGCAGCGTCGCGGTCCCGCCATGGTGATGGCGCTGACCGCGGGCGGAATCACGGCTGCCGGCGCGGCTGCCGGCGTCGGCGCCGGCCTCGTTCGACTTCGCTACGGCCACTTCGACATTGGAACGGTCCCCGCCGATCACAAGCTTCACTACTTCACCGAAGCACCGTCAGTGTTCTTCGGCCACAGTCCGCTGCAGATCATCACGGTGTTGCTCTTACCCGCCGCAGCGGCCGCCCTCGTCTGCGCGGCGATGGCCGCCGGATCGGCCCACGACAACCTCGGCGTCATGCCGGAGGTCGCGGAAACCGAGGACGCGCCCGTCGCGAATTAGCCTGCGTCAGCGTAGGACAGCGGACAGCGCTCGACCGTGCGCCCGGTGATGACCTTCGCGGCGATCTTCACAAGTCGTACCATCCCGACGTACGTCGACGGATTGAACAGCGTCGGCCAGGTTGTCCGCACAATGTGCTCGTTGACCGGTCGCCCGGCGAAGCGGTCACGAAGCCAACGCAACGTCATCGGCGCCGACAACGGGTGCAGCAGCATGTGCTCGCAGAACCGGTCGCGGTGGTAGGTGACGGTGGTCCCGCCCGCGCGGTAGTTGTCGGTCAGCTCGTCGATGTCGTCGACGGACACGATCTTGTCGTGCACCGCCTGCACGACGAGCACCGGAAGGCTGGGCGCGGTCTTGCCGAGCTTGATGTCGGCGAATACGTGCTGCACCTCGGGCTCGTCGAGGATTTCCTCCAGCGGCCTGTCCACGTAGGAGTCCATGTCCTTGCGGATCATCCGCAGCACGGCCTCGACGGTCGTCATCCGCTCCAACGACTCGAGCAGCTTGCGACCCTCGTCGGTGGCATGGCGCTTGATCACCCGGTCGAGCTCCGGATAGACGTGGCCCAGGGCGGCGACGACCATCGCGGGCAAACCGGAATAGAACGAACCGTTGAGTCGGCGGAAGGTGCTGCCCAGGTCGCCGACGGGCGAACCAAGCACGGCGCCAACGAGATTCAGCTCGGGCGCATAGTCGGCCGCGACTTCGGCGGCCCATGACGATGCCAATCCGCCGCCCGAATAACCCCATAAGCCGATCGGAGCCGTAGCGGCCAGGCCGAGGCGCTCACAGGAAAGCGCGGCCCGGACGCCGTCGAGAATCCGGTAGCCCGGCTCATACGGCGCGCCCCAGATGCCGTGGGAGCCCTCGTGGTCGGGCACCGCGACCGCCCAGCCCTCCGCCAAAGCGGCGCTGATCAGCAGCAGCTCGAACTGTGCCAGGGCGCCGACGGCGAACGCACCGCGGCGCAACGCGTACGACGGAAAGCAGCGCGAAGCGATCGCGTCGATCGCGCATTGATACGACACCACCGGGCAGACGTCCTCGGGGCCGCGTTCGGCGGGCACGAGCACGGTCGTCACGGTCGCTTCCGGGGTGCCATGACGGTCGTTGGACCGGTACAGCAACTGGGTGGCGGTGAACTCTTGCTTGACGAGGCCCATGAACGCCAGCTCGACGTCACGCGACCGCAACACCGTTCCGGGCGCGGCGTGCTCGAAGCCCTGCGGCGGGTCGTAGAACGGATCGTTCTCGGGGAGCACGGGGCGACCGCGCTGAACCTCCTGGTGAGGCTCGCGGCCGATCCACTCAGCACCGGTGGTCGTCGCCGGCCTGGCAGACGTCATGTGAACACCTCTCCGATGAGCGTTCGGGCGAAAAAGTCGATCTTTGGTAGCCCCCCGGCATTCTTACCTTAAGAAGCCATTAAGAATCCAGTCGACTCACCCGGGCGGCCGCAACGCGGCGAATTCGTCGGTGACGCGGTATTGGGACTCGGTGAATTGGTACAGCGCGGCCGGCCTGCCCCCGCTTCGTCCGGACCGCGCGGTCCCGCCGGTCGGTGTGATCACGCCGCGACGGGCCAGCACGCGCTGCAGGTTGGTGGCGTCCACCTGATAGCCCAGCGCCGCACCGTAGATGTCGCGCAGGGACGACAATGCGAATTCCTTTGGCGCCAAGGCGAATCCGATATTCGTGTAAGACAGTTTCGCTCCGAGCCGGGCTCGCGCGTACTCCACCATCGGTTCGTGGTCGAATGCCATCGTCGGCAGCGCACCGACGGGATGCCATCGAGTATCCGGCGGCAGGGCGGGCGTCGCGGGGGAGGGCACCAATCCGAGGAACGTCGACGCGATGGTTCGCGTGTCCGGCACCCTCGCCGGGTCCGAAAACACAGCCAACTGCTCCAGGTGAGCTATCTCACGCAGGTCCACTTTTTCGGCCAGCTGACGGCGAATTGAGCTGGTCATGTCCTCGTCATCGCGCAGCCGGCCCCCGGGCAACGACCAGGTGCCACGCTGCGGATTCATCGCCCGTTCCCACAGCAGCACGCTGAGCTCCGGATCCGGTGTGTCGAGGTGGCGAACCTGGAACACGACCGCGAGCACCTCGTGCTCGGTGCTAGTATGTGGCATGTTTTCGATTATAAGTCGAAAACTACCCTTGAGGAGAGCGCGGCGATGACGATCCTTCAGGACGGCCCCTACACAGGCGTGGAGCCGGATGCTGCGTGGGCCGCCGAGGTCCGTCGACTCGCCAAACAGCGCGACGCGACGCTTCTCGCGCACAACTACCAGATCCCGGCCATCCAGGACGTCGCTGACCATGTCGGCGACTCGCTCGCGTTGTCCCGCATCGCCGCCGAGGCGCCCGAGCAGACCATCGTGTTCTGCGGCGTGCATTTCATGGCCGAGACGGCCAAGATCCTCAGCCCAGACAAGACCGTGCTGATCCCGGACCAGCGGGCCGGGTGTTCTCTGGCCGACTCGATCACCGCCGACGAGTTAGCGGCGTGGAAGGCCGACCATCCCGGCGCCGTCGTCGTGTCCTACGTCAACACCACCGCGGCGGTGAAAGCGCTCACGGACGTCTGCTGCACCTCGGCCAACGCCGTCGACGTCGTCGCGTCCATTCCCGAGGACCGCGAGGTGCTGTTCTGCCCGGACCAGTTCCTCGGCGCGCACGTGCGACGGGTGACAGGCCGCAAAAATCTGCACATATGGGCGGGCGAATGTCATGTCCACGCCGGCATCAACGGCGACGAATTGGCCAACCAGGCGCGCTCGCACCCCGACGCAGAGTTGTACGTGCACCCCGAATGCGGATGCGCGACGTCGGCGTTGTACCTCGCCGGTGAGGGGGCAGTGCCGCCCGAACGCGTCAAGATCTTGTCCACTGGTGGCATGCTCGAGGCGGCGCGCGGAACCCATGCACGGCAGGTCCTCGTCGCCACCGAGGTTGGCATGCTGCATCAATTGCGCAGGGCCGCACCGGAAGTCGACTTCCGGGCGGTCAACGACCGGGCGTCGTGCAAGTACATGAAGATGATCACCCCGGCCGCATTGCTGCGCTGCCTCACAGACGGTGTCGACGAAGTCGACGTTGATCCCGAGATCGCGCGGTTGGCGCGCCGCAGCGTGCAGCGGATGATCGAGATCGGCCAGCCCGGCGGCGGCGAATGAGCGACTGGCAGGCGCGTGCCGACGTCGTGGTGATCGGCACGGGGGTCGCCGGTCTGGCGGCTGCCCTGGCCGCATCCCGGCGCGGTGCCACGGTCATGGTGTTGAGCAAGGCCGGCAACACCGCGACGTTCTACGCGCAGGGCGGCATCGCGGTCGTGCTGCCGCAGACCGAGGACTCCATCGATGCCCACGTGAACGACACCGTGGCGGCAGGCGGAGGATTGTGTGACCCCGACGCGGTTCGCTCGATCGTCGCCGACGGCTATTGTGCGGTCACCGAATTGTGTTCTGCCGGAGCTCAATTCGACGAGAGCGCACCTGGCCAATGGGCGCTGACCCGCGAGGGCGGGCATTCCACGCGCAGGATCATTCACGCCGGCGGTGACGCGACCGGCGCCGAGGTGCAGCGCGCGCTCGATCACGCGGCCGCTTCGCTGGACATCCGCCGCAATCACGTTGCCCTGCAACTACTTTCCGATACCGAGGGCATCACCGGGGTGGAAGTGGTCAACGACGACGGCGTGGGCGTCGTACACGCACCGGCTGTGATCTTGGCGACTGGCGGGCTCGGCAACATGTACCTCGCCACCACCAACCCGCCGGGCTCGACGGGCGACGGCATCGCGCTGGCGCTGTGGGCCGGAGTTGCGGTCAGCGACATCGAGTTCATCCAGTTCCACCCAACGATGTTGTTCGACGGACGCGACGGACGGCGACCGTTGATCACCGAGGCACTGCGCGGAGAAGGCGCCAAACTCGTTGACGCGCAGGGCAGGTCGATCACTGCGGGCGTTCACCCGATGGGCGATTTAGCACCTCGCGACGTAGTCGCCGGCGCGATCGATGCGCGGCTGCGCAGCACCGGCGATCGCTGCGCCTACCTCGACGCGCGCGCTGTCCCGAACCTCGCAGACCGGTTCCCGACTATCACCGCGGCGT
>Ga0070741_10018085_pt1 | contig 11475 bp, 13 predicted proteins | sample Coa_R1_4_FD_66440 | JGI IMG/M metagenome (GOLD analysis project Ga0070741, IMG submission 66440) | Surface soil microbial communities from Centralia Pennsylvania, which are recovering from an underground coalmine fire - Coalmine... | ecosystem: Environmental > Terrestrial > Soil > Unclassified ...
GGATCGCCGAGCACCTCGTCGGCGAGGTCGCAGAACGCGTCGACGACATCGGGGTCGAAGTGTTTGCCCCTGCGGGCGCGAGCGATGTCGACTGCGGCAGCGGTGCCTGTGGCGCGGTGGTGGACCTCGACGGTGTCCGCCAGGTGGAACAGCCGCATCGACAGTGCGATGTCGTCACCGCCGAGATCCCCGGGTACCCCTTTGCCGTCCCAACGGGCGAACACCTGCTGCAGCGGACGGCACACGTGATCGTCGAGCCCGAACCGCTCGGCCATGCGTGCCGTGGTGAGGCAGTGCGACATGAGTCCGCGCTCGATCTTCTTGCCGCCGGTCGCCACGAGATTCGCGGCCAACCGCAATCGGTGCAGTGGTGGGCTACCCGCGCCGATGTGACGGAGCATGAAGCCGAGCATCGGCAAACCGGCGAAGTCGACGTCGTAGGAGTCGCGGCGGAAGGCGATGTCGTCTCCGAATACGGCGGCCACCTCGGGCGTGTCCGCCACGCAACCGACCCAGGCGAGTGTCGTGACGTAGTAGAGCGCGCCGCGTTCGTCCGGTTGCACGCCGAGGTGATCGCCGAGCCGCGCCGCGATGCGCCACGAGCGCAGCACGTGTTCCATGGGCAGGCCCATCCCGAGATCGGTGGCGAGGGAGAACGCGGCGACGAGCTCGGGCAGCTTCACGCCCGAGTCTCGTGAAGAGGTCTCGAATGTTGATGCCGTACTCGTCACTAGTCCGCCCTCCTTGGTGTGTGTTTGTGGGGTGAACCCCGGACGACGCGTCGAGTCGTTCTCCGTACCGTCGACGTCATGTCAACCACGCAAGATCCTGAGACGGTCGCTCGTTGGTCGGTCGGCGGTGTCTTCCTCGAAGCGCTCGCGAACCGCAACTTCGACCGGTTGGCCGAAACCCTGGCGCCGCAGGTGCGGTTCCGGGCGATGTTGCCGCCAGGCCCGATGCACTGGGAGGGCGCCGACACAGTGAGCGGGGTGTTCGGCTCGTGGTTCGGCGACGCGGACGACTTCGAGTTGATCGATGCCACAGTCGGCGAGATCGGTGGGCGTTTGCATCTGTCGTGGCGTTTGCGGATCCGGCCGGCGCCGTTCGACATTGGCGACGGCTGGCACGTCATCGAACAGCAGGTCTACGCCGATGCCGGCGACACCATCCAGGCGCTCGACTTGCTGTGTTCCGGTTTCCACGCCGAGTAGCCCTACGCCGGTCGGGTTGCCGAGAACAGGCCGCGGCGAAGTAGGCCTTCTTCGATGGCGCGTTGCTGTACACGGCGGTCGCGCTGGCGCTCCGCGAACGCGGTCGGACCCTCGAGCTCCTTCAGCTCCTCTGCGTTCCGATCCCACTGGTCGAGCCAGGCTCGCCCGGTGGACGCGAACTCGTCGGTCAGGTCGATCTCGTCGATGTCGACAAATCCCGCCGACGCCAGCAGCCGAGGCTGTTCCGCACGAGAGGCAACAGCCCGAGGTCCTGACCGATGGGCGCGACGTCGATCCGCTGGCGACAAGCCGGGCGCGACGTAGATCGTCGTGAATGCGATCCGACGACCTGGGCGAATCAGACGTTTGAGGGCTCGCAGCACGGCGAGCTTCGCTTGCAGTCAACACAGCACGTCGGTGAGGACGATGGCGTCAAAGGACTTTGCCCGGAATGGCTGCGCCGCGCCTGCGGCAGTGACGAACGCAGCGCGATTTCCAACGTTGTCACGCGTGGCGCGGCGTGCTGCCGAGGCGAGTGCTCCGTGAGGGAGATCGGTCCCTACCACTGAACAGCCAATCTTGGACGCCAGGTACAGCGCCGGGTACCCCCGACCAGTACCAACGTCGAGTAGGCGGTCGTTCTCGCTCAGCTGCAGCGCCTTACCGAGTGCGTCTGCCTGCGCCACCGTGGTGTACCCGTTAACGCCCCATGCCTCGCCGAGCACTCGCCGCTCGATGTCGCGCAAGGTCAACGACGAAGGGAGGGCATACCTCTCGGAGAAGTGAGCGCGTGCCTCCCGCTCGTCGCGGCTGGTCATCCTGCACTCTGTCCGGCGTTGCAGACGCAGAACTCGTTGCCCTCGGGATCGGCCATCACGACCCACCGGTTGCCGTGCTCTTCCATCGCGTCGTCCACGATGCGTTGCGCGCCGAGCGTTTCGAGTCGCGCGACTTCCTCGTCGACTGTCGGGGTCTCGATGTCGAAGTGCATGCGGTTCTTGCCCGACCTCGGTTCGTCCACGCGTTGCAGCAGCAGCTTGGGTTGTTTGCCGTCGCCATCGATCAGCAGCACGTAGTTCCCGGCGCCACCGAGCGTCGTGTAGCCGATGGCGGCGGACCAGAACTCCGCGAGCTTTTCGGGATCAGCGCAGTCGAGGACGAGTCCGAGTGTGGCCGCCATCAGGCTCCTTTGTCATGGCTTGCGAGCGAGGAACGAGTAGCCGTACACCTCGAACGCTCGCGCTTTCTCTTCGCCGGTCGCTCCACCGAAGGTGTCGACTGCGTCGCCGATCTGGATGTCGACGAACCCGGTGTCTTCAAGCATCTTCTGCCAACCCGCACGGGGCAGCCCACCAGCAATTCAGCCAGTCCATAAGTCGATGTCCCGTAGCGCCTCCGGCGGGACGGGACGGCCATTGGCGATGTCGGCGAACTGCAGCCACCCGCCGGGCTTGAGCACGCGATGGATCTCCTCGAACACCGCCTTCTTGTCGGCGCACAGGTTGATCACGCCGTTGGAGATGACCGCGTCGGCCCAAGCGTCTTCGACAGGGATGCTCTCGGCCAGGCCTTCGCAGAACTCGACATGTGCGAACCCGAGCGCGTCAGCGGTGGCTCGTGACTTCTTCAACATCTCTGGTGTCATGTCGACGCCGACCACCCGCCCGGTCGAACCGACTTGGTCGGCGGCGACGAAGGAGTCGAACCCGGCGCCCGAGCCGACGTCGACGACGCGCTCGCCGGCTTGGAGCCGGCGCAGCGAGAACGGGTTGCCGACACCGGCGAAGGACTCGACGGCCCGATCGGGTAGTGCGTCAACGACATCGGATTCGTAGCCGAGCCGTGCCGCGTTCACGCGGCCGACGTGGAAGTGGAACGTGCGGTGCGGGTCGACCGCGACTTCGCGGTACTTGTCCCGCACTTGCTCTCGCAGCGTGTCAGGGTCGACGAGCAGTTCGTCCGCCATTGTTCAGTTCCCCTCTCCTACGGCCACTGGCAGGCCGGCTCGCTTCCACTCCGGGAACCCGTCGATCAGGCGTCGGGCCCGGAATCCCTTCTTGTTCAATTCGCGGACCGCGTCGTCGGCATAGACGCAATACGGACCGCGGCAGTAGGCGACCACGTCACCGTCCTTTGGGAGCGCGCGCAGATGGCGACGCAACTCGGCGATCGGCACCGACCGTGCCCCGGCAATGTGCCCGGCCGCGTATTCCTCCGTCGGTCGCACGTCGAGGACCATCACCTCACGGCGCTTGAGCCGCGCGGCCAGCTCGGTCCGGTCGACGACCTCGACGCCGTCACGCTCGCCCAGGTACGCGGCAGCCAACCGCTCGAGCCCAGCAACGTGTTCGCCGGCGACATCCCGTAGCGCACTCCACAGTTCGGCGACGCGCTCACTGGCCAGCGCGTAGAAGATGCGAGTTCCGTCTCGTCGCGTGGTGAGCAGCCCGGCGCGGGCCATGGCTCGGAGGTGATGCGAGGTGTTGGCAACGCTCTGGCCGATTTCCTCCGCGATGTCGTCGACGGACCGCTCGCCTTGGGCGAGGACGTCGACGATCTCCGCTCGGCGCCCGCTGGCGAGGGCCTTGGCCACCTCGGCGAACCCGTCGTACAGCGCGTCCTTGGCGGCTCGATCCCCCACGGCGCTCATCGTGCGCCCGCTCGACCCCAAAGTCAAGAGTTCAAACGATTACTTGACAATGATCGGCGCGGGGCTCAGGATTCGGTGAACGACGCCGACGCGGGAGGGCCTCATGACGACGAAGCTGGCGGCGAAGGAAATCGCTGCGCTCGACCCGTACAAGTTCATGGCCGTGATCGGCAAGCGGGTCATCCACCCCGGTGGCCGGGCGTCGACCGAGTCACTCCTACATCGCGCGCAGATCACCGAGGCGACACGCGTTCTCGATGTTGGTTGCGGAGTCGCCACGACCGCCGTCGAGATCGCCAAGCGCTACGGCGCGCCGGTCACTGCGGTCGACATCTCGCCGGTGATGCTCGAACGCGCCACCGCGAACGCGCGTGCCGCCGGTGTCGCACACCACGTGACGGTCGAGGAAGGCGACATCTTGAGCCTTCGCTATGACGACGATTCGTTCGATGTAGTGCTCGCCGAGGCGGTGACGATGTTCGTCGATCGAGCGCGCGCCGCCAAGGAGCTCGCCCGCGTCACCAAGCCCGGCGGACGGGTGTTAGCCACCGAGTTCTTCTGGCGCGAACCGCCGACCGCGGAGGCGAAGGAGATCTTCCTGGGGCAGGTCTGTCCCGGCCTCGAGTTCGACACCATCGAGGACTGGGTGCGCATCTACGAAGGTGCCGGCTTGACCGGGCTGGAGACCGAGACGGGACCGTTCGAGATGATGACGGCGAAGGGCTTCCTCGGCGACGAAGGATTCGTGCGCTGCATCGGGATCATGGGCCGCGTCGCGTCCCGTCCCGCCCACATCCGCAAGATGGCGTGGCTCATGCCGCGCATGGCCAAGGCGGTTCCCTATCTCGGGTACATCGTGGTCGCGGGCACGAAGCCGACCTGATGGCGCGGGCGGGCATCGACGCCATCGTCGACGAGGGACTGGGCAACAGCTCCTATCTCGTCGATCTCGGCGACGGCCGGGCCCTCGCCCTCGATCCGTCGCGCCATCCGGGTGGCTACCTGGCACGTGCCGAACAGCGTGGATTGACAATCGCCTACACGGTGGAGACTCATCTGCACGCCGACTTCGTGTCCGGCAGCCGCGAACTCGCCGCCCTCGGCGCACAAGTGGTAGCGCCAAGCGCCGCCGGTCTCGAATACCCCGCACGCGGCCTCGACCACGGCGACGAGATCGACCTCGGCGGATTGACACTGCGCGCCCTCGCCACACCAGGACACACCCCCGAACACCTCTCCTACCTGTTGCTCGACGGCACCGAGCCCGCCGCGCTGTTCTCGGGCGGTTCGCTGCTCGTCGGCGCGGTCGCTCGCACCGACCTGATCGATCCCAACCAAACCGAGCCGCTCGCGCGAGAGCTGTGGCGATCGTTGCGGACGACGGTTCTCACGCTGCCCGACGACCTCGCGGTCTACCCCACCCACGGCGCGGGCTCGTTCTGCTCCGCGCCGGCGGGCGGCGAACGCGTGACGACGATCGGGCGCGAGAAGGCCAGCAACCCGTTGCTGGCCGCGGCCGATGAGGACGCGTTCGTCAAGCTGTTGCTCGAAGGGCTCGGCAGCTACCCGCCCTACTTCCTGCGGCTGCGTGACGTGAACCGTCGCGGTCCACATGTCTACGGCCCCGGCCCGGCGCACCTTCCGCTCCTCGACGTCGCCTCCGTCGACACGTTGGTGCGCGACGGCGCATGGATCATCGACGCCCGCGCCATCGAGCGCTTCGCCGCGGATCACATTGCGGGATCGATCTCGATCGCGCTGCGCGATGTGTTCGCCACCTGGCTCGGCTGGCTCGTACCCGACGATGTTCCGTTGGTCTTCGTCGTCGACGACGACCAGGACGACGACTTGTTGGTCCGGGAAGCGCGCAAGGTGGGCTACGAGCGCATCGCCGGCGCGCTCGCCGGCGGCATCGACGCATGGCGCGCCGCCGGCCGTCCGCTCGCCCGCACCGGCCTCGTCGACGCCGCCTCGGCAACAGGCCCGTTCGTCGACGTCCGCCAACACTCCGAGTTCGCGGCTGGCCACATCCCCGAAGCCCGCCACGCCGAGCTCGGCGCCATCGCGAGCGGCGCCATCGCGGTGCCGTCCGGGAGCGTCGTCATGTGCGGTCACGGCGAGCGCGCCATGTCCGCCGCCAGCATGCTCGAGAGACACCAGCACGATGCCAACGTGCGCGTGCTCGTGGGCGGCCCCGACGAGTGGGCCGCCGGGCACGGAACATCACTCGTTCGCGCATGACCGACACCCGTCGCCCGGTCCGGCTCGGGATCCGCGCCAACCTCGCGCAGTTCAGCCTGCTCGTCGCCGTCAACGCCCTCGTCGGGGGCATGGTCGGCCAGGAACGCACCGTCCTGCCCCTGCTCGCCGAGCGCGAGTTCCACCTCACCGCCTACACCGCGACCCTCACCTTCATCCTCGCCTTCGGCACCGTGAAGGCGATCACCAACTTCGTCGCCGGCACACTTTCCGACCGCATCGGACGAAAGCCCGTGCTCGTCACCGGTTGGCTGATCGGCGTGCCCGTGCCACTACTCATCATCTGGGCACCGTCATGGGGCTGGGTCATCGTCGCCAACGTCCTGCTCGGCATCAACCAAGGCCTCACATGGTCGACGACCGTCATCATGAAGATCGACCTCGCCGGCCCCGAACGCCGCGGACTCGCCATGGGATTGAACGAAGCCGCCGGCTACGGCGCAGTCGCCATCACCGCGCTCGCCACCGGCGCCATCGCGTCAAACGCCGGACTGCGACCCGAACCCTTCTATCTCGGCGTCGCCTACGCCGCCCTCGGGCTCGGACTGTCAACGCTCTTCGTTCGCGAAACGCGCGAGCACGCGCGACACGAGACATCGATCACAACGACCAGCACGGCCGCCGCGTTGTCGACGCGCGAAGTGTTCACACTCACCAGCTTCCGCGAACCCGCGCTCTCCGCCGTCAGCCAAGCCGGGCTCGTCAACAACCTCAACGACGGACTCGCCTGGGGTCTCTTCCCGATCCTGTTCGCCGCGCACGGGCTCAGTGTGGAGCGCATCGGTGTGCTCGCCGCGCTCTACCCCGCGGTGTGGGGCCTCGGACAACTCGCCACCGGCACGCTTTCGGATCGGTGGGGACGCAAGCCGTTCATCGCCGGTGGGATGTTCGTACAAGCGATCGCCATCGGCCTCATCGCAACGGTCGCGTCGTTCACGTGGTGGGCCGCAGGCGCGGTCCTGCTCGGTGCCGGAACCGCGATGGTGTACCCGACGCTGCTCGCCGCCATCGGTGACGTCGCCCATCCCGCGTGGCGGGCGTCATCGGTCGGTGTCTATCGATTGTGGCGCGACGGCGGTTTCGCTGTAGGCGCGCTCACCGCCGGCGTCATCGCTGACCTCGTCAGTCTCGACGCCGCCATCTGGACCGTCGCCGCGCTGACCGCGCTCTCCGGTCTCATCGTCGTGGTCCGCATGTACGAGACCCACCGACCCGCGACTGCCGCCATGACATCGGACGCGCCGGTCAGAGAGGCCGAACCGGCACGCCGGTGACCGCGCCCAAGTGCGCGGCAAACCGATCACCCGACAGCAACCACGGATGGCCGGCACGGCTTGTAACGACTCCGTCGTGCACCCAACTCGATACCTCGGCCAGCGCGCGCAAACACACGACGGCCTGGAACCACTCCAAGGTGGCGCGGTCGACCGCGTGGCCGCTGTGGTACCGGTAGCGCGAACGGAACCGGCGGGCGAGACCGCGACCGGCGCCGCGCAGCAGGGGACGCACGGACCGGGGCACGGCGAGCGGCGGGTTGCTCAACATCAACGATGTGAACGCGACGTCAAGCGCGCGCGGCGCGAGTACCGCTGTGCTCCAGTCGAGAACGGTGACTCGACCCCGCTCATCGATGAGCATGTTGAACGGATGAAGGTCACCGTGACAGATCACGTCATCGCCCGCGACGACGGGGTGATCGATCAGCCAACGCGTCGCGGATACGAGGTCGGCGCGCTCGGTCAACGTCGTCCAGGCCTCGATGTGCTTGAGCATTTCCGGGACGGTGCGAGCTACACCATCCACATCCGCGAGCCGCCCGCGGATAGGACGCGGATCGACGGTGTGGAGCTTGGCCATCGCATCAGCGAGCAGCTCCGGCATTCGCCACAACCGACGGGGAGCTCCAATCAAGCCGGCCGCGCTGTCCAACCCCGCGAGCAGTGGCACACCGTCGGCCCGGTCCATCACCATGAACGCCCGCCCGAGCCCGTCGTCGGGGCCGCCCGCGCCCCGCACCCGCGGTGTCGGCACCCCCGCGATCGCGACTGCGGCCTGCACGACGGTCTCCTTGCGCGCCAACGCCGGCTCCGGCATCACCCGAGCGACCAAGGGGCCCTCCCAGCCCGCCGGCGGATCCTGCAGTTCGAACGCAAGGAGCTCGGCCCAGAACCCGCCGGTGAGCTGCGTCGGCGGTTCGAGATACTCCAGCGTCGTTACTCCGATGTGAGCGCGCAGCACGCACAACAACCGGTCGGCAAGATCATCACTCATAGTTACGGTGTTTACCGTAACGGTTTGTTCCGGTACTGTCCATGGGTGGTGACCGTGGCAATCGACACAGCAGCGGAAGGCGTCACGGTCGACGAGCTCGCACGCGACGCGGGGCTGCCGGTGCGCACGATCCGCGAGTACCAGACGATGAAGTTGCTACCTTCGCCCGTCCGGCGCGGTCGCGTCGGGTTCTACGGCGAAGAACATCGACGCCGGCTCGAGCTCATCGCCCGGTTGCAGCGCCGCGGCTACTCACTCGCCGGCATCAAGGACCTCCTCGAAGCCTGGGACACGGGCGTGAACCTTCAATCCCTGCTGGGCGTCGACATCGGCCCCGCAGCACTCGACGAAACGCCTCTGCGGCTCACGCGTCGCCAACTCGGCGACCGACTTCCCGGTCTCACGGCCACCACGCTGCGGCGAGCGGAGAAGGTCGGTCTCGTCCAGGCGCATGGTCGCAACCACTACCTCGTGCGCAGCCCCGCCCTGCTTGCTCTCGTCGCGGATGCCACCGCGATTGGCGTTCGTATGAACGACATGCTCGACCTCGTCGACCACCTACGCACCCACCTCGGGACACTGGCCGACACGATCGCCGACCAGATCGTCGAGCGCGTGTGGCTGCCACTGTCGAGCGGGGACCGGACCAGTGACGTTGAAGCGCTGCTCCGCCGAGGACGCGTCTTGCTGTTGCAGGGTGTCGTCTCCTTGCTCGCCGATCGACTCGGTGCCGCTCTCGCGCACCACGCCAGCAACGCGCCAGACCATGACCAGCTCAGCGCGTTGCTCGACAACATCCGTGTCGGCGCAGTCACCGACGCCGACGGCAACGTCACCTCATGGAGGAACACATGAGCGCGCCCAACCGGGAGCAGACCGAGCACTGGAACAACCGCGACGAGATCGGGCAATGGGTCGACGAGAAGACCGAGCACGACCAGATGCTCGAGCCCTTCATCGACATGCTCATCGAAGGCGCGCAACTCACCGCGGGCGACGCGGTTCTCGACATCGGCTGCGGCAGCGGTGCCACGACCATCTCCGCCGCGCGCGTGGTCGCACCCGGCACGGTCACTGGCATCGATCTGTCGGGACCCCTGCTCGCTCGTGCACGCAAGGATGCCGAGACGGCAGGACTCGTCAACACCGCGTTCCACCAAGCCGACGCGCAGACGCACACGTTCGACGACGGCGCGTTCGACGCGGTGATCTCGCGATTCGGAATCATGTTCTTCGACGATCCTGTCGCCGCGTTCACCAACATTCGCACGGCGGCACGGCCGGGTGCCCGTCTCGCCTTCGTGTGCTGGCAGCCGCTCACCGCGAACGAGTGGCTGCTCGTACCCGGAGCGGCACTCGCGCAGCATGTACCACTGCAAGAGATCGGTGGCGCCCCCGGTGCGCCCGGGATGTTCGCGTTCGCCGACAACGACCACACCATGCGCGTGTTACAGGCCGCGGGCTGGTGCGACGTCACCACGACCGACGCGCACGCACCGATCTACGTCGGCGGTCACGGCACCCTGGAGCACGCGGTCGACTTCCTCCGCAACGGATCCATTGGCCGCACGATGCTGAACGGTGTCGACCCTGACACGCAGGAGCGCGCCGTTGACGCGGTACGCCAAGCGCTTGAGCCGCATCACGACGGCCACGGCGTGAGACTGGACGCCGCGGTCTGGCTGGTGACCGCCAGCGCTTGAATCGCCGGGACAGCTAGAGGCTCCGGCCCCTCCCCTTCGGTAGATCCTGTTCGATCGCGAGCGACTGACGCGCAGAGCGCCGCCCGATGTTCCGCAATCGCTCCCGTGCACTCGATGCCGGGCTCGGTGCGTGCGCCTCCTGAACCGCGTCTTGAAATGTGTCGACGAAAAGGTCGGTGCGAATGGTCGCGCGTGATAGCGCGGTGTAGAGATGTTCGTTGGCCATGGCGTCGTCCGTGAGCACGAACGCTCGATCGACCGTCATCCCCTGCGCCTTGTGAATCGTGACCGCGTAGCCGTGGGCGAGATTGCCTTCGACGACGTAGGCAAACGGAAGGTCGACGACTCGTCCGTCGTCGGCCGAACAACGCAACCATTCGCGCGGGACATCGGCTTCGGTAATCCGCAGCCGCGTTCCGTTGAGTACGCCGATGTCGTAAGCGTTGCGCAACGCGATGACCTCGTCACCGGTCGCGAAGTCCCGCCCGCCGAGCGACACCTCGTCGGCAGCCAGCCATCCGCGTGACTGGAGTTCAACGCGAGCGAGCCGGTTGAGTGCTTCGACGTCCGCTGCCCTTGCGGCGATCATGACTCCGGACCCCTGCGACTCTCGGACCGTCACCCACGACGAGACCATCGCCCTTTGAGCATCGTCACACTCGTGGATCCTGCCTCGCCTCTCGTAGGCGCGCAGTGCGTCGTCACGTCCGACCCGGACACCCGCAAGCGCACGTCGTTCCCATCGCTCGAGCTGTCTGCGGTTGGTGGCGAGCGCCACGTGTCCAACAGAACGGGTCAGCGCCGCGAAGGCACCACCGGCGTCGATCTCCGGGAGTTGTCGTGGGTCGCCGATCAGCACGACCTTCGCTCGCGCTCGATCCGCGTGATCGAGGACGCGGGCGAGTTTCCGAGTGCCCACCATGCCCGCCTCGTCAACGACGACCACGTCATTCGGTCCGAGGACTACGTCACCGCGCTCGATGCGGCGAAGGAACCCATCAACCGTCGTGGACAGCATCCCGCTCGCGGCCTGCAGTCCGGCCGCGGCGCGAGCCGCCAGCGCGCAACCGCGGACGGTCAGTCCCGAGGTCATCCACGCGTTGTTCGCGACAGCGAGAGCGGCCGTCTTGCCGGAGCCGGCCACACCTTCGATCACATCGACTCCAGCACCGGACCTACACACCTGATCAACCATCGCGACCTGCTCCTGGCTCAATCCGGCGCCCAAGACCGCGTTCGCAACGACGCGTGGATCGAGGACCGGGTCTGCCGCGACTTTGGTTGACGGTGGTTGTGTCTGATCATGCCGCGTGAACGGCCTCGGGGAGATGGTCGAAGGCGAGCTCGAACTCGACGGGGGTGAGCTTGCCGAGGGCGCGTT
>Ga0070741_10018086_pt1 | contig 11475 bp, 10 predicted proteins | sample Coa_R1_4_FD_66440 | JGI IMG/M metagenome (GOLD analysis project Ga0070741, IMG submission 66440) | Surface soil microbial communities from Centralia Pennsylvania, which are recovering from an underground coalmine fire - Coalmine... | ecosystem: Environmental > Terrestrial > Soil > Unclassified ...
ACGCTGTCGGCCCGGGCACTGACCAGCCTGATCGTGGGATAACGCGCCAGCTGCTGCCGCGCCTCGGCTAGGATGTCCAGCGGTGGCTTGTGATCGTGGCCGAGCAGGCCATGCGAGTGGCCGGCGAAGCGATTGCGCGGCAAGCCGGTATCGAGAACGGTGACCTTGCGGCGGGCACGGCCGAGTTGCAGGGCGGCGGCGAGGCCGGCAAAGCTGCCGCCGATGATGATCACGTCATCCATGGAAGCTTCGCGAGCAGTGTTCATCGAAATCGTCCCTTAGCCGACGCGAACTCTGCGGTGGCATGTCCGCTCGATCGAGGCGTTATGCCTCACAGCCAGCGGCGAACCCTCTCCTGGTACGCACCATACTCACCGCCAAACAAGGCCGAAAGCGCGCGCTCTTCGGGTTTGATTTGGAAGCGGTTGATATAGAGCACGAACGCGGGCACGAGAAGCAAAGCAAGTGGGTTTGCCAAGAACGCGGCCCAGCCAAGCAGTGCCAGCAGTAGCCCAAGGTACATGGGGTTGCGTGTAATGCGATAGATCCCACCGCTGACCAATGCGGACGTGGCCATTGGCTTGGTTGGATTGATCGTGGTTCTTGCGCGCCTAAACGAGACGACCCCGGCCGTGCTGACGACAACCCCAAGCGCGACAAGCGTCAGAGCCGCGCCCACACGCAAGACGAATGGCAACTCGAGCGGTGCGACAAGCGACGAGGCGAGCCACATGCAAACCGCGAAGAACAGCGCCACGACAGGAGGCGGCATTTTCAGTTCAAGTGAACTCATGGCAGCATCCGTGCGGCATAACGCTCCGGGGGCATCATCAACGTTTATATCCTGGACTATCGAGTACAGTAAGTATCAGTGATCTATACTGGACTGTCAAGTCCAGAAAATCAGATGCCCAAAACCGAGAACGATGCGGCGCCCAAGCCGCTGCGCGGCAGGCCCCGCGATCCCGCGCGCTTCCAGCGCATCCTGGAAGCGGCGAGCAGGCACTTCTCTGCACACGGCCTGGAGCGGGCCAGCTTGGACGCCATCGCCGCAGAAGCCCGCGTGTCCAAGATGACCATCTACAGTCACTTCGCATCCAAGGAACGATTGTTCGAGGCGGTGGTGCGCGACCGCACCGGGCGTGTGGTGGGCGGCCTCTCAGGAGTCGAAGCGCTGGACCCGAAGCAGCCCCGCAAGGCGTTGCTCGCGATCGGCGAGCAATTCCTCACGCTGGCGCGCGACAACGAGGCGCTGGGCCAGATCCGCCGCGTCTACGGCGCCGCCCGGGCTCAGCCCGACGTTTGCCGGGCGTTTTACTGCCAAGGGCCCGACCGGCTGATCGCGGACCTAGCTGCCTACCTGCGCCGCGCAAACCGCGCGGGCACGCTGAAAGTACGCGATCCGCGCCAGGCGGCGGACTTGTTTCTGTCGATGTTTCTTGGCGACGGCCACATTCGCGGCCTGCTCTTGCTAGATATGCCCGATGCCCGCGAGAACAAAGCGCTGCTTCGCGAGGCGGTGCGCGTGTTCATGGCGGCCTATGCAGAAGTTGCCTGAGCGGCCTGACGCGCGGGCCACGGTCGACGGCACGAGAGCGCGGTCGTCGAGATGAGATAGCGATCGCGCAATTGCAGTCGCCGCATTATCCGCTTCATGGCGCCGGGCGCGTGCAGCGTGGTCCGCCGACCCGCGCTGACGGCTTGCGATTACCATCCCAGGGAAATGACCCGCTGGAGTACCTGATCATGCTCGACCGGTGCCTGCGCGAGCCTCCTCGCAGAGGCGTTCGCGCTACCTGTGACCACCCGCCCAACGCCGTGCCCACATCAATGACGCAGATCCTGCGCGCGATAGCATTTGCGGCCGTGCTTTGCCTGTCGGCCGAGGCTCACGCGCGCGCCGATCCCGCAAAGGTGCTGCGCGTGTCGTCGAACGACATTGTCAGTCTCGACCCGCAGCAGGGAACCGATCTGTCGTCGACCCGGGTCGCGAGTGCGATCTTCGAGGCGCTGTACCAATTCGACTACCTGGCCGAGCCCGCGAAGGTCGTACCAAACACGGCCGAGGCAATGCCCGTCATCACCGAAAGTGGCAAAGTTTGGACGATCAAGCTGCGCCACGGGATCCGCTTCAGCGACGCCGCGGTGTTCAAGGGCAGGCCACGGGAGCTGGTCGCCGAGGACTACGTCTATTCGATCAAGCGCTTGCTCGACCCCAATCTGCTGACCGGCGGCGACCCTGCCCTGACCGATCTCATCGAAGGTGCGCGTCCCGTCGTCGATGCCGCGCGCAAGCCCGGCGCGAAATTCGACTATGACGCACCGATCGCCGGGTTGCGCTCGCTCGACAAGTACACGCTGCAGATTCGCCTGACGAGCGTCGACTACACGCTGCTCGAGCGTCTTGCCGGACTGTCCACGATGGCGGTCGCGCGCGAGGTCGTCGAGGCTGCCGGCAACGACATCAAAAGTCAGCCGGTCGGGACGGGGCCCTATGCGCTGAAGGAGTGGAGGCGCGGCTCGCGCGTGGTGCTCGAGTCGAATCCGCATTACCGGGAAGTGAAGTTCCCCGAAAGCACGAATCCGCGCCAGCGTGGCCTCGTGGAATCGATGCGCGGCAAGACGTTGCCGCAGATCGGCCGAATCGAGATCAGCATCATCGAGGAATCGCTGCCGAATCGACTCGCTTTCGAGCAGGGGGATCTGGACTACCTCGCGCTGGGCGGCAACGATCTCAATAGCGTGCTCGCCGGCGACAAGCTCAAGCCCGAGCTCTTGCGCAAGGGCGTCGTGCGCATGCGCTACAACGCGCCGTTCCTCACCTTCACCTATTTCAACATGAAGGACCCGGTGGTCGGTGGCTACTCCAACGCGCAGATCGCGTTGCGGCGCGCGATTGCGATGGGGTTCGACGTCGACGAGCTGATCCGGGTGCTGTACGCCGGACAGGCTTTACCGGCGAATCAGCTGCTGCCGCCTGGCGTTGACGGGCACGACGACTCGCTTCCACCGAAGTCCATCTACAACCCGGACGCCGCACGCGCGCTGCTCGACCGCTTCGGCTTCAAGGATCGCGACGGCGACGGCTATCGAGAAACGCCCGATGGCAAGCCGCTGACGCTCGTTCGCGGCACGCTTCCGGAATCGTGGTATCGCGAGGTCGACACGCTGTGGAAGAAGAACATGGATGCGATCGGCATTCGCATGCAGGTGGTCCAGAAGACGTTTGGCGAGCTCGTCGATATGAGTCGCGGCGGAAAGCTCATGATGTTCAACCTGGGATACCGGTCGCTCGAACCGTCCGGCTACGAGATCCTGCAGACGCTCTGGAGTCGCTCGCCGCTCGACACGAATCCATCGCAGTTCCAGAACGCCGATTACGACCGGGCGTACGAGCAATTCCTGAAGACACCCGGTGGACCGAGTCGCGTCGCGCTGGCCCGCAGGATGTCGGACATTTCGCAAGCGTACCTGCCGATGCAGCTGTCGACATTCGGTGTCGGCAACACACTGCTCTATCCATGGGTGGAGGGCTACTGGCCGTCGCAGTTCGGGTTTTCCTGGAAATATCTGGATATCGATTTGGCAAGGCGCAAGGCGGCGGGCAAGCAGTAGCTGTTTCATTCCCCCGCAGGCGGCGGCAGCATGCATTCCGTGGCACCGCCGTTGCCCGGGCAGGCAGTCACCGTCTTGGCGTTGCCGTCCAAGAACTTGCAAACCCAATCGCCAAAGCTGTTGTTGTAGCAAATGCCCGAGGCGTGGGGCTGCTCCACCTTCCAGCAGTTGTGTCCCTTCTGATAAGCCATGTAGCCGATGACGCCACAGGACCACTCGTTATACCCGCCTCGCACAGGATAGACCGGCTTGGAAGGATCGCTGTCCGGCCAGGCGTCCGTGCTCATCATGAACGGACGGGCTTTCCCGACCTGCATCGTGACGTCGGTAAGCAAGTGGAGCGTCTGTCCGCCACTGCCGTTGGTGACGCCTTCTTCCTGGCAAATGAATACCTTCCTCATCTGCTCGCCCGTGGGCGCGCCCTTCTGCGGCTCCTTGATGGACGCGCAGGTGCGAGGATCGCGCGCACCGAACTGCGCGCCCGCACCCTTCTGCGCAAAGGTCGCGCCGCTAGTCAGCGTCAAGCCAAGAACCAATGCCACGAAAGCTTTTTGCATGCATGCTCCTGAGCAGAGGGCAATCGTTACATGACGGTTAGCGCGCCCGCTCGCTAGTATTCGTACACTTTTTTGAGCTCTGGAACGAACATCAATCCTCCGAGCCGGAAGCGATCCAGCTCTCGCTTCCCGTCGGCCAGGATCGGTGCACCTGGACGCATATGGCTAGGGATTATGGTGCGCAGCTTCGGATTGTTCGTCGTCAGTAGCTGCGCGACCTGAGCGAACTCTGGTGGATCTCCGGCGAGCCCCAGAATTGCCAGATCGGGTTGGTAGAGCGAAGCATAGAGCGCGAGATCTGCGATCAGCGTGGAGTGACCGTTGAAGAAAACGGTGAACCCATTCTCGAATGTAATGAAGAACGATGCGGCCGGGCCGCCATCGGCTCCGGTGGCAAGCGTGTTGTCGTGGCCGCTGGGCCCAATCTTGAACGTGATGCCTTTCAAGACGAACTGATCGCCGATCCCCGCACGCCGAAATTGCTCCTGCTTGAGTCCGTTTCCGATGAGCCACCGGCCGAGCGGCGCGGGAGTAATGACGGTGGCACCCGAAAGCGCCGCGATTTCAACCGGATTTCCCATGTCATCCGTGTGAGCATTGGGAACGAGAATGAAATCGGTTCGGGCGAGATCGTTGAGTGGAACGGGCCCATCGGGGTTGGCCAGCCAAGGGCTCGTAATGATCACCACGCCTTTGGGCGAAGTCAGTCGATAGAACTCGTGACCCAACCATTCGATCTTCACCTTTCCCTGCGCCGTCGGTACCTGCGCCAATCCGCACGATGCGGTGAGATTGATCAGAATGAAGCCGAGCGTCAGAATGGCGCGTGAGATGAATCGAAACATGTGTCCCCCGTTGCTGAGATGGCACGCGGCAGGCATCTTACCTCCGGACACAGGTATTTCGCACGATCCGGGCTCGATACTCGTTCACATAGGCGAGGTGCTTCGTTTAACATGAGCCTGTGCATGCCGAAACTCCACGCGCCACAGAGGAACCCGATGATCCTCAATTCACGATATTTGTGGTCACTCTTGACCGTCACTGTCGCGTGTTCTGCATCGGCGGAACCTGGATACGATGCGCCAGCTAAGAACGGCAACGTCGCCAAGCCCGTCGCAACCGCGCCAACGGCAGACGCATTGCTTGCATTGGAAAAACGGGCGAATCAAGCCTACATCAAGGGTGACGGAAAGTTCTTTGAGAGGCTACTCAGCGACAAGTTTGTAATGCAAAGGGACGGCGCTCGCCTTAGCAAGGCTGAGGTCGTCACCGTGATCAGCGGCATCAGATGCGATGTCAAAGACGCATGGGCGTTGAGGAAGCCGCAAATGCTGAAGGTCGACGATGATGCTTACGTCCTCACCTACCAGTCGCGCAGGAAACGCAGCTGCATGACCGATGGCAATGGTCCCGTTCGTGTGGCAACCCTGTGGGTCAGAAGTGGAAGCGCATGGCGAGTCGCTTTTCATGGCGAGAACCCAATCGTGGATCCGAAGGCTGCGCCGGCAGCCAACAAGAACGAAGGGGCCAAAAATGATCAGACGGCAGCACACGCCAACTCGGTTGCTGCCGCGGCATCTGCCACAGCGAGCACCGATCCGATCACCGACGCACTAATGTCGGCAGAAAACTCCGTGTGGGACGCATGGATGACTCACGACACCGACAGGAGCAAAAACCTGACAGCCAAAAATATTGCGTTCGTGGATCTATTCGGGAGTCTTTTCGCGAACAAGGACGCCACGATAAAGGACTGGACCAGCTCCCTGTGTCAGGTCAAGAGCTTCGCGTTGACCAACGGAGTTGGAACTGCCGTTTTGCCAACCGTCGGCATCCTGACGTTAACGGGCACGGTTGTGGGCACCTGCGGCGGGCAGGACATCAGTGGACAAAAAATCTATGGCAATTCTGTCTATGTAAAGGAGGGTGGCGTCTGGAAGTGGGTGTTCGGCTTCAATTCGCCATCGTAAGTTTCCACTTCTGTCATCGAACTGGTGGACAGCCAGGTAGACGCTCGCTAAGAACGGCCCACCGCCGGCGATTCCAGCTCTCCAAATGACGGCTAACGAGATCCGTCACACTCAACGCGTATCCGTCACGGCCGCAGACTTGCGCGAGCTAGCTTCGCCTCGCGCAGTTCGCAGGTAACCGCGCTTAATGAGGCCCACGCATGCTCCAGCTAGTGTGTAACCGATGTCTGATTATCCGCGAAACGCCCGGCACAGCGTCTTCAGCCCACAAGCTGCTCAAAATCCCTCGTCCGAAGAGTGACGTCGCATGTGGATCGACAGTCCAAGCATGCTCATATCGCTCTCACCGCGCCTGAGAATCTCGTCGCATAGTGGTAGGAATTCTTGTTCCTCGAATCGGGCATGAGCTTGATACACATCCACCAAGCCTTGCAGTTCTGACGGCGTTAGCTCCGGGTGCGAACCTTTCGCCAATGCAGCGAGCCGCGGTTCCAGCTTTCGCCATTGGCCTTCGATCGTGCGGTGCTCGTCCATGAGTCGTTCGATTAGCGCTCTGACGCGCTCACGTTCAGCACCCTTTTCACTGGCGCGTAATACTGCGGGGAAAAGTTCCGCCTCTTCCTCACCATGGTGGACGAGCACCACTCGTTCAAACAGGGCCACGGTGTCCGCAGCAATTCTTTGAGCACGGCTCATGGGCTCGAGAAGCGGGGGAAGTTCGACAAGAGTGGCCAATCGTGCGGCGATCCCTTGGTGGCAGTCGGAGAACGCCGTTAGTGGTGCTTGCAAATCGATCCGGGTCGCATCAGACGAGGACTCCGTTCCCATAGCTGCACTCCATTTGGTCAATGATGATGTCCCGTCGCTTGAACAGCCGACAGTGCTTCGCAAGCGCCACACACCATATCGTCGACGATCTCGGCCGCGGGTCGAATGGCTCTCAACAGGCCGGCCCCCTCGCCTGCCGGATTGTTGTGCAAATCCCACCTGCCTGCAGCCGCTGCTGCTGCGTTGAAGTCGTCCATCAACACCTTCTGATACGGCGACGGCAGCGTTGGCAGCCCGGACGCTTCCCACGCTTGAATGACGGCATTGCGGAACCCGCGCATGGGTAAGCCGGAGTAGATGCGATTCGCAGAAAAGTCTTCCGAACGACCCGCGATAATCTGTTCCTTGTGAGCCTCGGGAATGGCACATTCCGTTGCAACAAGAAAGGCAGTTCCAACCCACACGCCTGCAGCGCCCAACGCCAGGCTGGCAGCGACTCCCCGGCCATCTGAAATGCCGCCAGCCGCGAGCACCGGCACTTTGACTGCATCTACGACCTGCGGTACCAGCGCAAACGTGCCGATCCTGCCAATATGACCACCGGCTTCTGCACCTTGCGCGACGATGATGCTCGCGCCCTGTTGCACGAAGCGGATTGCTTGCGTCACGCTCGTGGCCAGAGCCAACACCTCAACATTTCGGCCGCGAGCGCGCTGTGCAATCGCGTCGACAGGTCCCATTGCTCCCCCGACCACCTGAACGTCTTCGCTGAACACGACGTCAAGCTGCTGCTCCAGAATCGATTCTGGGGTTCCGCGCGGACCTGATACGCCACCATCAGCGGTTGCAGCCTGTGATACGACGATGTCGGCATCGAGCTGATGCGGGACCAGCCCAAACTGGGCCATCAGTCGCTGCAGCTCCGCCACGTGTTGCGGAAACTGAAGCGCAAGCTGCTTGCGAACTTCTGCACGATTGAGCGAGCCGTTCCCGTGCTTCGCTGGCATTATCAGGTGCACGCCGATCGGTCGTGCCGTCAATGCGCGAACCTCACGAATCACCCTGCGCAATTCGGACGGACTCAGGTTCGCCCCACCGATCACTCCAAGTCCGCCCGCGTTCGACACTGCGGCGACAAGGGCCGGGGGTGTCGCGCGTCCCTGCGATCCCATGCCAGCGAGACAGATCGGATGCTCGATGCCGAGCATCTCGGATAGAGACGTGCGCAGGTATCTGTTCATCGCGCGCTCGCGTGATCAGAGAAATTTAGGTTGCAGTGCGCGGTCGAGCGCGGCTAGATCACTGGGTCCCACAATGGCACCACGATCGATGACCTGGACGTCCTCGATCCAAAGCGAGTGCCGGATGCAAACGGCATCCGGATGGTTTTCGCCGCCGCCTTCGGCCCACCACGGGGTGCCGAAACCAATCGCATCGTTTCCCCGCACACGAATGTCCTCGTTGAACGATTGACGGGTGAAACGCGCAGCAGGATGCAAGCCGTGTGAGAAGTGAATGATCGAGCCAAGCTCGCCTTTGCCGGCACGCCGCAACGACCGCTCAAATACGACCGCCTGCTCATCGCCGCCCTGGATATCGCGGATCCTTCCTTCCACGGCGATCTTCATTGGCGTCCGCAAAGGGGTATACCACTCATGGAACACGGCATGCACCACAACAGTTCCGGCCACCGATGCCGGATCCGGGAGAATGACGACTGATCCAGGGGGTGCCGCGGTGCCTGCTACGTCCTGATGTCGGCGCTTCGGTGGCTTTTGTTTGGCAAGAACGAAGCTCACGTCGGTGCCAGCATCATTGGTGACGCGGCACCGCTTGCCTTCAGCGCGCGCGATGAACATGTCGAGGGCAGTCTGCACGGCGAAAAGCGCTTCGAAATCGACGTGCGCAAACAGCCGGGCGACGCCGCCCGCCCCCAGATCGAGGATATTGACGGACCTGGTACGTTTCGCGGCCAGTATCTGCGCGTGTGCGTCGGAGCCGCTCAGGTATGGGAACGTGAAATCGAGCCACACGTCGCTTTCTTTGACGGCTGCGACGAGCGCCGGGGGCACGTAGGGATCGGCGAGCTTTCCCTGGAATGGAAGTCGTGGAATCGTGAGAACGGCCGGGGCGGCGCCCAGCACTCTCGCCGCATTCATTACCGCGGCTATTGCAGTGCAATCCGACGACGTGTCCGCCGTTAGAATGACCTTCTCACCCGCTTGCACCCGCATGTAATCACGCAGCAAGAAGTCCGCGGCGATCGCAAGGGTCGTCGGGTCATCCGATGTGTAGGCCATGGCGAACCGTCCTTTCAGATGGCAGCTGTTTCCGCGTCATACTCGTAAATCCAGTCATACCAGTCACTCACTTTTGTCGGAGCCCAGTGCTCGTTGATGTACGGCACTGCGGTCTCAGGAAGAGCCAGGGCCGGGTGATGCCTACGCCTTGATTGCGCCCATGACTTGTCCACGACCGCACGCGCGCGCGGTTCGCGCACCGCCTGATAGCGCTTGAGCGCTCGCACCGGGTTCTGCTTGTCGCGCTCGAGGCAGCGTGCGAGCACCACCGCGTCCTCGATCGCCATCACGGCACCCTGCCCCAGCGAGGGAGGCATCGCGTGACACGCATCGCCCAACAGGGTGGTACGGCCAAGCGACCACTCGGCCACGGTCTGATAGAGATACGACCCCCACTTATAGGGAATGTCGATCTGGGAAATGATCGATCGGACGTTCTCATGCCAACCTTCGAAATCGATGAGGCACTCTTTCTTCGTGCCTTCCTCGGTCCACGAATGACCCGTCCAGTCGGGCCGCTTCACCGTACCGACGAAATTCAGCAAGCGGCCGCCGCGCACTGGATAAACCGTGACATTGCCAGTCGGCGAGATCCAGCTGCCTGCAACGTCGCGCTCTCGTTCTGGTACCAGGTCCATCGGCACCATGCCGCGCCAAAAGACATTGCCGGAGAACTGAGGCTTTTCGGTCGCATGCAGCCTCGCACGTACCACTGAGTGGACGCCATCGGCGCCGACCAGCACGTCGGCGACGACGATCCTTCCGTTGGCGAAGGTCGCCTGCACGCTGTGTGCATCATGGTGCACATCTTCGCACCCGAAGCCCGTGTGAATGCAATCAGGCTTCAGTGCTCGTACTGCAGCGGCCAACATGTTGTGCAAATCCGCACGATGCAGCAGCACGTAGGGAGCGCCATAGCGCGCTTCGGACGTCGTGCCTTGGTCGGGCAGCGTCCAGGCCTGACCCGTGTTCCACAGGCGGAGCTCTCGCTTCTTGGATCGAACGGCGATCTTCTCCAGCTCGTCGCCTAAGCCCATTTTGAGGAGAAGCTTGCTACCGTTCGGGCTCATGGTGAGACCGGCGCCGATCTCTGTTAGATCAGGTGCTCTTTCGTAGACATCAACCTCAATGCCTCTGCGAAGCAGCGCCAACGCGGCGGCGAGCCCGCCGATACCTCCACCGACTACCGCGACCTTGAATGCCATCGCCAGCCAAGCCTGTTCGTTTGGTTCGATGGTGGCAGTGTAGACAGCGTCACCCGGGGTGTGTACGTGAGCAGGATCACTAGCTGCTATGCAGAAATGGCAGGTGGAACCCGCGACAGGCGGGCGCATAGGAGGTATTCCTCGCCTCCCCTACTTGGTCGGCTGAGCACTCCCTAGACTCCCGGGGACAGCGATACGCGTCTTGATAGGTCCACCTATGACCACCCCACCCACCAAGCAACAGGCGGCCGCGCCCAAGGGCCGTTGGCAGTTCTGGATCGACCGCGGCGGCACATTCACGGACATCGTCGCGAAACGGCCGAATGGCAGCCTGGTCACCCACAAACTGCTCTCAGAAAACCCGGAGCAATACAAAGATGCCGCCATCGCGGGCATCCGTCACCTGATGGGTCTCGCGCCAGGCGAGCCAATCAGCCCCGAAAAAGTGGAATGCGTAAAGATGGGGACGACGGTCGCCACGAATGCGCTGCTCGAGCGCAAAGGCGAACCCACCGTTCTCGTCACTACGCGGGGATTTCGCGACGCACTCCGCATTGCGTACCAGAATCGGCCGCGCTTGTTCGACCGACATGTCGTCTTGCCCGAGTTGCTCTATGAGTTCGTCATCGAGGCCAGGGAGCGTATCGGCGCGCATGGCGAGGTGATCGAGCGTTTGGACGAATCACGACTGCACGAACAACTCCTAGCGGCACATCGACAGGGATTTCGTAGCGTCGCGATCGTCTTCATCCATGGCTATCGGTACACCCAGCATGAGGCAGATGCCGCGCGAATCGCCCGTGAAGTGGGGTTCAGCCAGGTGAGCGTGTCCCACCGGGTCAGTCCGCTCATGAAATTGGTGAGCCGTGGTGACACGACCGTGGTGGATGCGTACCTCTCGCCGATTCTGAGTCGATACGTCGATGAGGTGGCGAACGAAATGCGGGGGGTCAAGCTGTTGTTCATGCAGTCGTCCGGCGGCTTGACCGAGGCGCACGTTTTCCATGGCAAGGACGCGATCCTGTCCGGTCCGGCCGGAGGAATCGTCGGCATGGCG
>Ga0070741_10018087_pt1 | contig 11474 bp, 10 predicted proteins | sample Coa_R1_4_FD_66440 | JGI IMG/M metagenome (GOLD analysis project Ga0070741, IMG submission 66440) | Surface soil microbial communities from Centralia Pennsylvania, which are recovering from an underground coalmine fire - Coalmine... | ecosystem: Environmental > Terrestrial > Soil > Unclassified ...
GTCGCGCACGCGGTCGAGGGCGACCGCCGCCTCGTCCTGGGGAATGCTCACCCAGCTCGCGATCAGGGCCGTGACGTCGTCGGCGTTGGCCGGATCGCGCAGGTACTGCACGCCGCGGATAGCGCCGCGGATCATGCCCGCGACTGCCTCGGGCTCGCGGCGGATGTACTCCTCGCCGGTGCCCAGGCCGGCCAGCGGTACCTCCAGCAGCGTGCCCATCGAGAGGAGCAGCTTGAGGCCCTGCCGCTCGGCGACGATGTCGGCCGGCACGGGCAGTACGGTCGCGTCCACCGCGCCGCTGAGCACGCCCATCAGGCGGTCGGTCTCCCGCCCCAGGCTGATCAGCGTCGCGTCGGGCACGCGGTAGTGGTCGAGGGCAACGCGCACCTCGAACGCCGTCAGGTCGCCCTGGCGGTTCACCGCGATGCGCTTGACGGCCAGGTCGGCGATGCCGTTCAGGTCCGCGCGACCCAGGAGCTGGTGCTGCAGCTTGGCGGCCATGAACTGCACGATCTTGACCGGCGCGCCCTTCGACGCGGCGGCCGCTGTGCTGGTGGGGGTGGTGCTATAATCGGCCTCGCCCGCCAGGACCGCCGACACGCTGAGCTCTGGCGAGAGCGTGCGCCAGTCGATCTCGAGACCCTCGGCACGGAAGTAGCCGCGCTCCTCGGCCACCTTCGCCGGCAGCAGACTGAGCGAGGCGGCGGGAGCGCCAATGCGCACGGTGCGCGGCGCGGGCGGCTGAGCGGCCGGCCGGGCCGGTGCAGTGCTGGACCCGGCTGGCGCCGGTCCGGCCCGCGCGGCCTCGCTCGGCGCGGGAGCCGCGGGCTTCCCTGGTGGCGCGGCGGCCGACGGGCTGCACGCCGCCGCGGCGGCCAGGCAGGCGATGGCTACGGCGAGCGCGGCGAAACGGTATGATGCCATCTGCTGCCCCCTCTGACGGGTGATCCGGGCCCAGGGCGGAACCGTGCAGCGAGTATAAGGGGCGCGCGGCCCGGCCGTCGCGGCGCAACGCGCAGTACGTCGTTCGGAGTATTGGACCGAGGGTAAGAGAGTCACCACCGCGGGAGGACCAGATGTACGACCTGGTCGTGAAGGGCGGGCGCATCTACGATGGCTCGGGCCTGCCGGCCTTCACCGCCGACGTGGCGGTGCGGGACGGGCGCATCGCCGCCATCGGGCGGGTAGACGAGGCGGCCCACCGCGCGCTCGACGCCGACGGGCTGGCCGTGGCGCCGGGTTTCATCGATCCCCACACGCACCTGGACGCGCAGCTCTTCTGGGACCCGCTCGCCTCCTCCTCGAACGAGCACGGCGTCACCACCGTCGTCATGGGCAACTGCGGCCTGACCCTCACGCCTTGCAAGCCCGCCGATCGCGACCTGCTGGTCGGCACTTTCGTGCGCGTCGAAGGCATGCCGCGCAAGGTGCTGGAGACGAGCATCCCCTGGGGCTGGACGACCCACGGCGAATACCTGGAGGCGCTGGAGCGGCTGCCGCTCGGCCTGAACGTGATGACCTTCGTCGGCCACTGCGCCGTGCGCCAGTACGTGCTCGGCGAGGAGAGCGTCGAGCGCGAGGCGACCGAGGCGGAGATCGGCCAGATGGAGGCGCTCGTCCGCGACGGGATGGCCGCCGGCGCCTTCGGCTTCTCGACCAACCGCAACGACCGCCACTTCCGCGAGGACGGCCGGCCGATCCCGAGCAACGTGGCTAGCCGCGAGGAGATCGACCGCCTGTGCGCGGTGGTCGGCGAGTTCCAGCGTGGCGCGGTGCAGTTCAGCCACGGTGGGTTCAAGGCGGCGGATCACATCGACTGGTACAACGCCGTGGCCGAGACGAGCCGCCGCCCCGTCATCTGGCAGAGCATCACCCACCGCTGGAGCGCGCCGGACATGTGGCGCCAGATGCTCGCCGACACGGCGGCCAGCTTCCGCCGCGGCGCGCCGGCCTATCCGCTGACCACGGCGCGACGTTTCGTCAACCGCTGGACGCTCAAGAACGCCCAGGTGTTCGACGAGATGCCGACCTTCCGCGACCTGATGTTCCAGCCGCTCGAGGTGCGCCGGCAGGCCTTCCAGGATCCCGAGGTGCGCCGCAAGCTGACCTGGGAAGCCGTCGAGGACAAGCGCCCCAGCACCTTCTCCCGTCGCTGGGACCTGGTGTACATCCGCGAGGTCGCGCGGCCCGAGCACCGCGCCTGGGAGGGCCGCAGTGTGGCGGAGCTGGCCGCTGCCGCGGGCAAGCCCGTCCTCGACGCCTTCCTCGACTTCGCGCTGGAGGAAGACCTCGACACGGTGTTCGAGAGCAGCAACGTGCAGGGCGACGACGAGGCCGTGGCGGAGATCCTGCGCAGCCCGTACGTGCTGATCGGCCAGTCGGACGCGGGCGCCCACCTGGCTTACGACGCCGGGTTCGGCTACTGCACGCAGCTCCTCGGCTACTACGTGCGCGAGCGGCAGGCGATGCCGCTGGAGGAGGCCGTTCGCAAGCTGACCTTCATGCCCGCGTCGATCTTCGGCCTCGCCGACCGCGGCCTGGCGCGACCGGGCTTTGCCGCCGATCTGGTCGTGTTCGACCCGGCCACGGTCGGCCCAGAGCCGCCCGAGCTGGTCCACGACCTGCCGGCCAGCGAGCCGCGCTACGTGCAGCACGCGCGAGGCATCCACTACACCATCGTGAACGGCGCGGTGCTGATGGACCACGGACAGCACACCGGCGCCAGCCCGGGCCGCGTGCTGCGCTGCGGGGCGCCGAGCGCAGCGGTCGTCGGCTCGGTTATCTAGTGGTCTGTCACTCGTGATTTGCTGTGTGGTGCGTGTCCGCACCACACAGCAAATGATCTGTGACGATCGACTAGCGCGAGGAGGGATCAGATGGGGAGCCGTCCGCCGGTCATCGACGCCGATGGGCACGTCGTCGAGCGCGAGAGCGACATTCGCGCCTACCTCCAGCCGCCGTGGGACCGTCGGCGCACGCCGCTGCGCCCCGGCGACCAGCCCTGGGACCAGGGGCAGTTCGCCACCCACGGCTACCTGAACCCGGAGTACGAGGTGCTGCCGGGCGTGCGCTACACGCTCGGCATGAGCCCGGCCGAGCAGGTCGACGCCTGGCACGCGATCATGGAGCGCGAGGGGATCGAGCAGGTGGTCTGCTTCCCGACCTTCGTGGGCGGCATCGCCAAGAACCGCGAGCGCGACTGGCAGCTCGCCGTCGCTCGCGCCTGCAACGACCACTTCGCCCGCGAGTACAACGCCCGCTCGGAGCGCATCCACTGCGTGGGCGTACTGCCGGTGGCGTACCCGGAAGAGGCCGCGCGCGAGCTGCGGCGGGGCGTGACCGAGCTGGGGCTAGTGGCCTTCGCGGTCCTCACGGCCGGGCTGTCGGTCGGACTGGGCGATCCGTACTACGACCCGCTCTACGCCGAGGCCGAGCGCCTGGGCGTGCCGCTGTGCTTCCACGCGGCGCGCACCTGGGCGCACGAGGTCGGCGGCGACTGCTTCAGCAACTTCAGCGAGATCCACACCTACGCCATGACGGCGGGCCAGCTCCTGCACTTCACGAGCGTCGTGTACCAGGGCCTGCCGCTGCGCTTCCCCCGCCTGCGCCTGGCCTTCCTGGAGGCCGGGGCAACCTGGCTGCCGTACTACCTGGACCGCATGGACGAGCACTGGGAGAAGCGGCGCGACGAGACGCCGCTGCTCACGCGCAAGCCGAGCGAGGTCGTCCGCGAGGCGAGCATCTACTTCAGCCTGGAGGCCGGCGAGAGCCAGCTACCCCAGACGATCGGCTACCTGGGCGACCGGCACTTCCTGTACGCCTCGGACATTCCCCACTGGGACAACGAGTTCCCCGAGAGCCTGGAACACCTGTGGGAGCACCCGGCCCTGTCCACGGAGACCAAAGAGCGGCTCCTGTACCGCAACGCGCAGGAGCTGTTCGCCCTGGGCGCGCCGGCCCGGGCCCCGGCCTGAGATCTGGCCTGGCGGTGGGGAAGACCACGTTCCCCACCGCTCCTTCGCCTTGCAGAACCCGCGGCCGGAGGGTGCGAGCGTGAGCGGTAGGTTGGCGTCCGAGGAATGCGGCGTCCGGTCCCTGGTGGTCCTGCTCGCCGCGCTGGGGCTGGCTCTGGTCGCTTGCAGCCGCGCCGCGCCCGCGGTGTCGGAAGGGGCGGCCGCGCCAGCGCCCGGCAGGGCGGCGAAGCCGGCGGCGCCGGCTGTCCCGCCGGCCGCGGAGCAGCCGACTGCCGAGTCGGCGGACCGCTTCTACGCCGGCAAGACGGTTCGGGTCATCGTCGGGTTCTCGGCCGGCGGCAACTACGACATCTGGGCGCGGATCCTGGCGCGCTACATGCCGAAGTACCTCCCCGGCAACCCGACGATGGTCGTCGAGAACATGACCGGCGCCGGAAGCCTCATCGCCGCGAACTACCTGTACAACGCGGCGCCCCGGGACGGCACCGTCTTCGGCACCTTCGGCAACGGCAACCTGGTCGCTCAGATCGTCGACGCGCCCGGCGTCGAGTACGACGTGCGGCGCTTCCACTGGCTCGGCGCGCCGATCAATGGCACGTACACCTGCATCGCGACCGAGGCCAGCGGTGTGCGGCGGCTCGAGGACCTGCTGCCGCCGCGCCGCCAGCAGGTCATCCTGGGCACCTCGGGACCCGGCTCGGCGAGCCACGACTACGGCATGCTGCTGATCGGGCTCCTCGACGCCAACATCCGCCTGATCAGCGGTTACCCTGGGAACAACGAGATCCGGCTGGCGGTGCAGCGCGGTGAGGTCGACAGCTACTGCCTGGTCTGGGACTCGGCCAAGGTGCAGCACCGCCCCTGGGTCGAGGCCGGCAATCCGAAGTTCGACTACATCGTGCAGTTCGGGCTGCAGAAGCATCCCGAGCTGCCCCAGGTGACGAATGCCTACGAGCTGCTGGCCAGCGAGGACGACCGGGCGCTGATGCGGCTCCTGATCGTCCCCGACCAGTTCTTCTATCCGTTCGCGGCGCCGCCCGGCGTCCCGCCCGAGCGTGTTGCCCTCCTGCGTCGGGCGATGGCCCAGGCCTTCGACGACGCCGAGCTGAACGACGAGGTCCAGAAGTCGGGCCTGGAGAAGAACCCGCAGACCGGCGAGCGCATCGAGCAGCTCGTGACCGACCTGCTCAACACGCCCGAGGCGGTCAGGAGCCGCTTCAAGCAGCTCTCGGGCCGCTAGGGTCCGGCTACCGCGGCAAGGAGGCCAGCGTGAAGATCGCGACGGTCGAAGTCCTGCCCGTCCGCATACCTATCGAGGGGCAGCACGCCGAGTCCGTGTCGGCCGCGGTGGCCCGCGTCCGCACCGATGACGGGCTGGAGGGGCTGGGCCACGTCATCCCGTTCAGCGCGCTCCACTTCCGTAGCCTGGTCGTCGCCATCGAGGAGCTGGGCGAGCTGCTGGTCGGCGAGGACCCTCAGCGCCCCGAGCACCTGCACCGCAAGCTGGTGCCCAGCGGCACCGGCTTCGGCGGCGTGGACAACGTGGCCGTCTCCGCGCTGGACATCGCGGGGTGGGACCTCGCGGCGAAGGCGGCGGGCCTGCCGCTGTACCGGGCGCTCGGGGGCTATCGCAACCGCGTGCCGGTCTACGCCAGCTTGCGCCTGGGCCGCACCGTCGCCACGGCGGACCTGCCGCGAGTGGCGGTCTCGCTGGTGGAGCAGGGCTTCCGAGCGATGAAGATGAACCTCGGCGGCCAGCCCTCGCTCGAGGCCGAGGTGGCGCGCGTGCGGGCGGTACGCGAAGCGATCGGCCCGGACGTGCGCTTGCTCGCCGACGCCAACTCGCGCTGGACGCCCGCCGAGGCGATCCGCGTCGGCCGCGAGCTGGAGCCGTTCCGGCTGTTCTGGCTGGAAGACCCGGTGCCGATCCACGACCTGGCCGGGCTGGCGGAGGTGCGCCGGGCCCTCGACACGCCGATCGCCACCGCCGAGGGGCTGTTCAGCCTGACGGCCTTTCCACCGCTGTTCGCGGCCCGCGCCGTGGATGTGCCGATGCCCGACCTGGCGCGGGTCGGCGGCATCACGCCCTTCGTCAAGGTCGCCCACCTCGCCGAGGCCTACGGCCTGCCGCTGGCCTGCCACCTGCTGCCGGAGATCTCGGCCCAGGCAGTGGCGGCGGTGCCCAATGGCTACATCGTCGAGTACGTCTCGTGGGCCTGGCCGCTGTTCCAGGGCTGCCCCGCGCTGGATAACGGGGAGCTGGTCCTCAGCGAGCGGCCCGGCCACGGTCTCGAGCTCGACCAGGAGTTCGTCGCGCGCCACGCGCTGCGCTAACAGCACGAGGCGCGGCTTACCAGGGGAAGTCTCTCAAGGCGCGCCACTCCTCGGGCGTCGCGGTGCCCCACTGGAAGAAGCTGACGCCGAGCGCCCCGGCGTCCTTGCTCGCCTGCAGCGCCGCCGTGATCTCGGCCGGGCCGGGGCTGTAGGGGCCGACGCCGTTGCGGCCGAAGGTGTCGTACATCTGGCCGATCGGGGCCACGGGATAGGCCGGGTCGCGAGCGTCCAGGCGGAGCTGGTCCACGGCGCGGGTCACGTAGCGGCGGACCTCGCTGCCCGTGAAGGTGCGCCGCGCCTCGCTCCAGTAGGCCATCGGCGCCAGCACGTCGACCCAGCCGGCGATGACGCGGTGCTGCGGCTGGCGTCGCGCGAAGGAGTGCTCGGGCGGAAAGACGACGCCCACCAGCAGGTAGTCCGGCCCGACCTGCGTGCGGAGCACCTGGACGTAGGCGCGCACCTGCTCGACGTCCATGCGCCCCTCCATGTCGAGCGCCAGGCCGTCGAGCCGGTGCCCGTCGGGGGTAGCGTAGCGCGTCAGGTCCACGCTGAGCGCCACGTCGGCCAGCGGGTCCTCCAGCATCGGCCAGATCCAGCCGACCACCCGCAGGCCGGCGGCGTGGGCCACCGGCAGGAGCGCCGCCAGCGCGTCGCGGTTGTAGAAGCCGCCGTGCGAGCCGGCCACGTCCACGTAGAGGTGCGTCAGCCCGAGGGCCTTGGCGGCTTGCACGAGATGGGTAGGGTTGGCCAGCGGCAGGAAGGGCCGCGAGACCCACATCCCCTTGCCGGCCAGGCGGCTCGCCACCTCGCCGGTCGCGGTACCCGCTGGCGGGTCGAGCGTCAGGTTCGGTCCGTACACCCAGCCCGAGCCGTCGTCCAGCGTCAGCTCGAACCAGGCCTCGCTGTCGTCGTCCGTGGCCCAGGCCGTGATGGCCCCCTGGCTGTCCGGGGGCAGCTCGGCCAGGAGCGGCGCGCGGGCGCTCGGCGCCGCCCGCCAGCGTGCCGTGGTGGTGGTGCGCCCCGTCGTCGCCAGCGGCGTCGGTCCCTTCGCGCCGGCCAGCGTGATGCGCGGCCCGGTCTCCCCGCGCTCCCAGGGGGGCGGCACCGCCTCCGGCTCCTGGTCGACGCTCACCTCGGCGGCGCGGATCCAGCCGCGCAACACGCCCCACAGCTCGACCTCGTACCAGGCCGGGCTGCCGGCCTCGTCCACGGCGCCGAGCAGCGGTAGCGGCGTGTCGTAGAACAACTGCGAGATCAGCTCGGCGCTGGCGTTCGGAGCAACCCGCACGAACGAGCCGCCGCGCCGCGCAAAGCCGATCTGCCCCGCGTCGAGCCGCCGGTAGCCGGGCGGCTGCTGAGCGGCGGGCGTCGGTTGCGCGTCTGGGGCAGATGCTACCTCGCCGGGCGGCAAACTCACTGCCGACACGCGTGCGCCGGTGAGCAACGGAGGCGCCGGAGCGGGCGCCTGGCTCGGTCCGGGAGCCGGCGCGGCCAGCAGGACGACGGCGACCGCTAGCCATACCCCGCTCGCCTTTGGAAACATGAACAACCAGCCCAGTGTCGACCTCCCTCCGTGGCGTCCTGGCGCAGCCCCTAGCGGCAGAGCGGCGCGCGGACTCGCAGGCCCGGCTGAGACTGTACCAGGGCTGCCAGGCCAGAGCCTAGATTTGTCCAGACGCCCGGCTGCCTGATCACGCCTTGACGATGCTCCCCGCGGGCAGTATGCTGCGGCCACCCTGCGGCGTGGGCCGTTTGCCCGGAGCCTAGCCATCGGAGGAGAGCGAGCATGGCCGTCACCACCCTTCGGGAGGAGCTGCGCGCGGCCGTCGAGAGCCGCCACAGTCGCCACCACCCGTACTACCAGCTCTGGCGCGAGGGCAAGCTGCCGCGCGAGGCGATCGCCGGCTGGGTCCAGGAGCACTACCACTACACCAAGGACGTGATGTGGCTCAGTGGGATCAACATGGTGGACGTCCCCTACGAGGACGTCCGCGAGCTATACCGCCAGAGCCTGGCCGAGGAGATGGACCCGCGCGAGCCGCACATCGAGGTCTTGCTGCGCTTCGGGGAGGCGATGGGGCTCGACCCGGCGGCCGTCAAACGCTCCAAACCCCTCCCGACCACCCAGGCCGTGCTCGACTGGGCCTACATCATCACCCGCCACCGCTCGCTGGTCGAGTCGATCGCCGGCAAGCAGATCGGGATGGAGTCGCAGCCGCCCACGCTGTACAAGGACATCGTGCCCGCGCTCAAGGAGAAGTACGGCTGCACGGACGAGCAGATCAAGTACTTCCCGGTCCATGTCGAGGCGGACACCGAGCACGGCGCCCGCGCCTACGCCCTGGTGGAGAAGTACGCCCGCACGGAAGAACAGCGCCAGCGCGCGGTGCTGGCGGCGCGCGAGGGCGCCGAGAAGCGCTGGTTCTACATCGACGGCATCTACGTCCACTACGTGCTGGGCTACAAGCTCACCGACGACCGTTGGAACGACTACCAGGCGGAGTGGGGGCCGAGCCCCTACTACCGCGGCGCGCGCTGAGCCCGCGAGTCGACGAAAGTGGTTGCTCGGCTAGCTCCGAACTCGTGATCAGGCCGAAGCGCTCTCAATCATCCGACCGCGCCATCTGCGACCAGGCGCGCTGGCGAATGCGCTCCAACTCGGCGCTCGACCAGCCCATCACCTCGTGTAGAAACTGGCCCACGGGCACCGGTTGGATCATCTGGCGCGGCCTGGCCGCTGCTTGATCTCCTCCATCTCGTGTTCGAGCTGCTCCTCGGTCAGGCCCCGCTCCTCGGCGGCTTCGCCGGCCGCTCGACTGAGCCGCTCGAAACGGGCGAGCCGTGCCTCTCGCTCTAGCTCTTCGTACTCGCCGATGGAGAGGATGACGACCGCCGGGATGCCATCCTTTTCCACTACGATCGGCACCCGTTCCAGGCAGGCGCGGCGGATCATCTCGCCGAAATGAATACGCGCCTCAGTAGCCGTCACGCTCTGACCTGCTCGCCGCTTCGCCATGGCTGCCATCCGGTTAATGATCAATATCGATGGATATCCATCAGTATAATGTTTCCCCGAACGTGGCGGGCGTGCGCACCTATCCCCTCACTACACGGCTAGCCTAGCGCGCTCCGCTCGAGAACTGAACTCTCTCGCCCCTGCAGACAGCAAACCGGTCCTGCCAGGCGACGCGGAGATTGCGAAAGTGTAGGCGGCCGTCTTACGGCTTCGCACGCTCGTACTGAGGGTGCCAGGGGACGTCGGCGCCGAGGGCGGTGGCGGCGTGGAGGGGCCAGTAGGGGTCGCGAAGGAGGGCGCGGCCGAGGGCGATGAGGTCGGCGCGCTCGTTGGCCAGGATCTCCTCGGCTAGCTCCGGGCTGGTGATCAGGCCGACCGCGGCGGTGCGCAGGCCGGTCTCGCGGCGGATGCGCTCGGCGAACGGCGTCTGGTAGGCGGGGCCGAGGGGGATGCGGGCGTTGGGGACGTTGCCGCCGGACGACGCGTCGATCAGGTCGACGCCTAGCTCGCCCAGGCGCCGCGACAGCTCCACGGCCTGCTCGAGGTCCCAGTAGCCCGGCTCCCAGTCGGTGCAGGAGAGGCGCGCGAACAGGGGCAGGCGCTCGGGCCAGACCTCCCGCACGGCGCGGGCGATCTCCAGCGCGAACCGCACGCGGTTGTCGAAGCTGCCGCCGTACTCGTCGTCCCGCCGGTTGGCGTAGGGCGAGTAGAACTGGTGGGCCAGGTAGCCGTGCGCCAGGTGGATCTCGACCACCTGGAAGCCGGCCGCGAGCGCGCGCTGGGCCGCCGCGACCCAGGCGCCTACGACGTCCCGGATCTCCGCGCGGCTGAGCGCCCGGGGCGTGTGCCAGCCGGCGTCGAAGGGGACGGCGCTCGCCGAGACCGTCTCCCAGGCGCCCTCGGCCGGCTGGAGCGGCTTGCCGCCGAGCCACGGCGCGTGGACGCTGGCCTTGCGCCCGGCGTGGGCGAGCTGGATGCCGGCCACAACGCCCTGCTCGCGGATGAAGCGCACGATGCGCGCCAGGGGCTCGACGTGCTTGTCGTCGTACAGGCCCGAGTCGCCCGGGCTGATGCGGCCTCGCCGCTCGACGGCGGTGGCCTCGACCATCACCAGGCCGGCGCCCCCGACGGCGCGACTGCCAAGGTGGACGAGGTGCCAGTCGGTGGGCGTGCCGTCGTCCGAAGAGTACTGGCACATCGGCGACATCATGATCCGGTTGGGCAGGGTCACGCTCCGCAGCGCCAGCGGCTCGAACAGGCGGACGGTGCGGCGGGGAACGCTGGCGAGAGGCGAGGCGGCGGCGCGATTGGTCGCTGTCTGCATCGGTTCCGTCACTTCTCCTGCCACAGATTCGTCGGCGCGCATCAGCGACGGATGCGGACGGTCAGCTCGCACTCGACGGGCGCGTTCTGGGACAGCGAGGCCACGCCGATCGCCGCGCGGGTGTGCTGGCCGCGCTCGCCCCAGAGCTCCACCAGCAGGTCGGACTCGCCGTTCACTACCGGCGGCAGGTCCGTGAAGCCGTCGGCGACGTTGACGTAGCCGATGACCTTGACGATGCGCTCGACGCGGTCCAGGTCGCCCAGCGTCGCCTTCAGCACGGCGAGATGGTTGAGCGCGCAGTTGCGCGCCGCCTCGTAGGCCTGCTCGATGGTTACCGTGTCGCCGACCTTGCCGCGGTACTTCAGCTCCCCGTTGATGCGGCCGATGTTCCCGCCCAGGAACAGCAGGTCGTCCACCTGCACGCAGCCGACGTAGGTGCCGGCCGGCGTCGGAGGCCGCGGTAGCTCCAGCCCGAGCGCCCGCAGCTTGTTCTCGATCTCCACTGGCCGCTCCTCTCGCTCGTGCCGGGCGCGCCGACCACGTTAGTGGTACTCGCCGAGCACGCCCACCGCGTAGTCGACGAACTGGTAGTCGATCAGCGACGGCACGTCTACCTTGCGCGGGATGTAGCCGTGGGCGGCGAACCAGTCCTGCGCCTCGATCAGCGTGGGGACGTTCAGGCGGCCATTGGGGTCCATGTAGGCCGCGACCATCCGGTCGTACAGGCTCGGGTCCTTCACGCCGGTGTTGCGGGCCAGGATGGCTACCACTTCGTCGCGGCCGCGGTTGCGGTCGAAGGCGTCGACGTAGTTGCGTACGCCGCGCA
>Ga0070741_10018088_pt1 | contig 11473 bp, 8 predicted proteins | sample Coa_R1_4_FD_66440 | JGI IMG/M metagenome (GOLD analysis project Ga0070741, IMG submission 66440) | Surface soil microbial communities from Centralia Pennsylvania, which are recovering from an underground coalmine fire - Coalmine... | ecosystem: Environmental > Terrestrial > Soil > Unclassified ...
CTGACGGGTTTGACGCGCACGACGGTCTCCCAAGCCGTCAACGAGCTGCTTGATCAAAAACTGGTCAAGGAAATCGGTCAAGGCGCATCCAAAGGCGGCAAAGCGCCCATCCTCTTGAGTGTCGCCAGCAATTCACGCAACCTCATCGGCGTGGATTTGGACAGCAATGAATTTCGCGGCGCGATTGTGAACCTGCGCGGCGAAACGCGTCACGCCATTACCCTGCCCCTCGATGGACGCCAGGGCGAGGACGCTTTGCAAGTCGCCTACGATTTGATTGACGCGCTCCAAGTGCATGTCACGAGTCGGCTGTTGGGCATCGGCGTCGGCGTGCCGGGCGTCATCAATCCCACCAAAGGCAGCTCCGTGCATTGGGCAGTCAATTTGAGTTGGCTCGATTTACCTCTGCGCGATTTATTACAGCGCCGTTATCAAGTACCGGTCTATGTGGCGAATGATTCGCAGCTCGCCGCGCTTGGCGAATCCTTTTTTGGCAAACAACGCAATCGGAATCTTATTGTTATCAAGACCGGGCGCGGTGTCGGCTCGGGCATTGTAATTGATGGACATTTGTGGCAAGGTGATGGGTTCGGCGCGGGCGAAGTGGGACACATCACTGTCGTAGAAAACGGGCCGCGCTGCAACTGTGGTCACTATGGCTGTCTCGAAGCAGTGGCGAGTACCGATGCGATTGTTAAACGCGCGATTGCGGCGGCAGCAACCAATCGAAAAAGCGTTTTACGCAGCATGATGAAAAAGGGGCGTGAGCTCACATTCGAGGATGTGGTTGAAGCGTTCGAGGACGATGATGCCGCCGCGCGCGCAGTCATGCTCGAAGTGGGACATTACTATGGCATCGCGGTGGCGAATCTCGTAGGCGCGCTGAACATCAAGCATATTGTCATTGCGGGAAGCGTCACCTGCTTTGGTCAACCCTTGCTCGACCAAATTTGCGAAACGGTTCGCACGCACGCGTTGGGTGTCCTCGCGGATGCGGCGGTCGTGGAATTTTCGGAATTGGAAAACGATAGCGTAATTCTGGGTGCGTCGGCTCTTTTGTTAAATCACGAGTTAGGCATTAACGCGCAACGTTAATTGGAATTGACCGTTGCAGCTTGCTCATCGCTTAAGACTCTATCGGTAAGTCCTCTAAACCTGACAGGTCTTGATCCATCCGAACTTGTTCCTCGACGAGGAGACCTGTGAGGTTTTAGATAGACATCAAGTGATGAGCTCCATCGGAAGGAGGCAGCGCACAAAAATAAAGCCTACCTATTTCTCACAACGCAAATCCATTCACCTAATGATTTCTAAAGGAGGAGAATCCATGAATCGCAAGCGAACAGCAAGTAATTGGCGAGTCGGGCTGGATGTCGGCCTCGTGACTGGCATCGTCGTGCTGCTCTTGTTGGCCGCGTGCGGCGCGCCCGCCACTCCGCCCCCGCCCGTCGTGCAAACGGTCGTTGTGCCGCAAACCGTCGCCGTACCCCAAACGGTTGTCGCACAGCAGACCGTCGCCGTGCCGCAAACGGTTGTCGTGCCGCAAACCGTCGTCGCGCAGCAAACAGTGGTTGTTCAACCGACTGCCGCGCCGAATCCCGAAGCGGTCATTCAGGGCGTCGAGCCGAACGCCGAAATCACGTTTTGGACGTTCTATCTTTCCCCCACGTTTGACGACTATATCAAGAGCACTATCGCGCGTTTCCAACAAGCCTATCCCGGTGTCAAAGTCAACTGGGAAGACCATCAAGCAACCTTCCAGGATGATTTGCGAAACGCGTTCGCCGCGGGCAAAGCGCCCGACGTGATCAACCTCTCGGTTAGCGAAGGTTGGGTCAGCGATTATGCCACGCAGGGCTTATTGCTGCCCCTCGACGACAAAGTTCCGCAGAGTGTCAAAGATTTGTACTTTCCCGGCCTGTGGAAAGAGCAACTAGTCAATGGGGTCAACTATCAATTCCCGTGGTATCAGGGCATCAACGTCGAGCTCGTCAACATGAAGATTTACAGCGACACGGCGGGCTTGAAACTCGAAGATTTCCCCAAGACGATTGACGGTCTGCCCGCGCTGTGCAAGACGATCAAGGAAAAGACGAACACCCTCTGCGACATTCGCCTCACCGTGAACGATTTGCTCGCGCAGATGGTGTACGAAGGCGGCGTCAAAGTCTTGAGCGATGACGGCAAGAGCTGCACCTTCAATTCGCCCGACGGCGTCGCGTGGCTCCAGCTGTACGTGGATATGGTCAAAGATGGTACTGTGGACAAGACAGTGCTCGTGACCGACCAAGATCGCACGGGGCTGGACCTCTTTGAAACGGGCAACGCCGCGTTCTATGCGACAGGTCCGAACCTGATCCGCGATGTGCGCCAGAACAATCCGGGCCTGTATGGCTATCTCGCCACTGTGCCTTCACCCGTCGGCAAGTCAGGCGTGCTGGGCAAAGGGTTGATGGGCATTTCGGTCAAAAAAGATACAAAGTTCCCGAACGCCTCCATCGCGCTCGCCCAGTTCTTTACCAATCCGCAAAGTATGCTCGAATTCTCCAAGATTGTGGCAATCTATCCTTCGACGCCGAAATCGTACGACGATCCGTTCTTCTCCGCCAAGCCCGTGGCGATTGAGGATAGCGCCAAGCCGATTGCCAAAGACATTATCAGCAAGTACGCGGACATCGTTCCCACCGTTCCCAAAAAGAAGGACGTGAACGATGTGGTGCTGCAAGCGGTTCAATCGGCATTATTCAACAACGTGGATGCCAAAACCGCCCTGGACGATGCCGCTGCCAAGTGCACGACGCTGATTACGCAGTAGCGATCAAGTTCTAAATAATTTACCGCCGAGAGCGCCGAGAGCGCAGAGGAAAGAAAAAATAAATAACTCTCTGCGTCCTCCGCGTCCTCGGCGGTTTTTATCGAATTGTCTTTGTCGCAATAGGATTTTCTGCTAATGACCAAAAAGTTTTCGCTTACGCCCTATCTCTTTCTCGCCCCGGCGCTGCTCATCATTGGTATTTTTATCCTGTATCCCATCGTCGCGGTGGTCTATTACAGTTTCACCGACTATAACATCACCACGCCGCCGCAATGGATTGGGCTGCAAAATTACACCCAGCTCGTCCAAGACCCGATTTTTTGGCAAGCGATTCAACATTCTTTTATTTATTTGATTGTCACACCGACCCTGATTGTCCTCTCCATTCTTCTCGCCATCGTCGTCAATCGCAAGCTCCCCGGCATCAATATCTTTCGCGCGCTGTACTATGTCCCCGTCGTCAGCGGCACGATTGCGGTAGGCATTGCATGGCGCTGGCTGTGGGATTACAACGGCGGATTGATTAATGGTGCATTGGTCAGTCTCGGCGTGTTGCAGCAGCCCGTCCAATGGTTGGCCGACCCCGCGTGGACTTTGCCGATTGCCATGTCGCTGACGATTTGGATAGGACTTGGCTATTACATGGTGATTTTTCTGGCGGGATTGCAAAACATTCCTGAAGATTTGTACGACGCGGCGGTGATTGATGGCTGTAACAATTGGCAGAAACATTGGTATATCAGTTTGCCCGGTCTGCGCCCGCAAATCGTTTTCGTCGCGGTCGTTTCCAGTCTCGCCGCGATTGAAGTGTTCAACGAAATCTTTGTCCTCACCGGCGGGCTGGGCGGAATTCTAAACAGCGGCGTGACGATGGTATTCTACTTGTGGCGTCAAGCGTTTCGCTTGCAGCACGCGGGTTATGCTTCCGCGATTGCGATTGTGCTGCTGCTCATCACGCTTGGCTTTTCCATTTTGAACATTCGCTTGCTCGAACGCAACACGGAGGCCGAGTAATGGAGCGCGCGCAAACATTCGCGGTTCCCACAGTCACCGTGCGTAATATCAGACCACGCCGCATCGTGGAAACCATTTTTTGGTACATTCTGCTATGTCTCGTCGCGGTGATTACCGTCTTGCCCTTTCTCTGGATTTTTCTCACATCGTTCAAAGGACCGCAAGACCAGATTGTTTCCATCCCACTGCAATTTCTGCCGCAGCATCCAACACTGGATAATTACATCCGCGTCTGGAATCAATTACCCGTCGGCAACTTTTTTATTAACAGCGTCATCGTCACCGCCAGCACGACGATATTAAATTTGCTCGTCACTTCGCTCGCCGCGTATCCATTGGCGAAAATGAATTTTCGCGGGCGCGATGCGATTTTCTACCTGCTCCTAGCGACATTCATCATTCCCGCGCAGCTCACCTATATCCCCAGCTTTATCCTCGCCATCAATGTCTTTCAATATTACGACACACTCTTTGCGCTTATCTTTCCGAGTCTCGCCACGGTCTTTAACATCTTTCTACTACGGCAGGCATTCAAAAGCGTGCCAAACGATTTGCTCGATGCCGCGCGCATTGACGGCGCGAGCGAACTCCGCATCTGGTGGCAAATCGCCTTGCCCGTTATCCGTCCCACCCTCGCCACCGTCGCAATTTTTACCGCCGTTGTCTCGTGGAACGATTTTCTCTGGCCCTCGCTCATGCTCCATACGCGCCAAAACATGACGCTGCCCGTCGGCTTGGTCGCACTGCAAGGCATGTTCGCCTCCGATTTTCGCGGCGTCGCGGCAGGCGTCGTTATCACCGTTGTCCCCATCCTCATCTTTTTCGTCATCTTGCAACGCCAATTCGTGCAAGGCTTGGCAGGCGCGGTCAAGGGATGATATTAGAAAAACCCGAAGGGTCTCGGAGACCCTTCGGGTTTTTCTAATGAAACTGCGGCATCACGTTCGACACAAAGAGCTCATAGCTCTCTTGGTCGTTTTCGTGGAATTCGAGCAGGAGATGGTCTGCGCCTTCGCGTTCAAATTCGCAGACCCGTTCGAGGAGCTGCGCGGGCGTTCCCACTAGCGATTTCCACCGTTCGGGCTTGAACCCTAACCGTTCCATTTTGGAATGCAATTGCGCTTCGGTCGGCGCGCACAAGACGACATCAAACGTCGTCTTTTCTATTTCGGCTTCATCGCGTCCTTCCACTTCGCAGTGGCGCTTTAAAATATCGCGCTCGCGGCGAAATTCATCCGGCGGTCCGAACAAATTGCACGCATCGCCGACCCGCGCCAATGCGCGCAATAAAACGCGCTCGCCGACGCCGCCAATCAGAATCGGCGGATGCGGTTTTTGAATCGGTTTCGCTTCGAGAATCGCCTCTTCGGCATGAAAAAATTTGCCGTGAAACGTCGTACGCGGCTGCTTCCACAATAATTTGATGAGCTGCACCGCTTCTTCCATCTGCGCGATGCGAAGGGATGCGCTCATCGGAAATTCAAACCCGTAGGCGTGATATTCAGGACGCCAACCGCCTGCGCCGAACCCAAAATAGAGCCGCCCGCGACTAATGTGGTCAAACGTCGCCGCCATGCGTGCCAACAGCGCGGGATTGCGATAGCCGACCGGCGTCACGAGCGGTCCCAGTTGAATTGTTTTCGTCACCATCGCCAGCGCGGGCAGCGTCGTCCACACGTCGAGAAATGGATCGGTCTCGTCCTTGCCGTGAAAATTGTAGAAATGGTCCATCAGCCAGAACGACGCAAAGCCGTCCGCTTCCGCACGCTGCGCCCGCATTTTCGTAAATTCCCACGCGTCCAATCCTTGCCAATCGCGCGAATGAAATAATTGATGCCGCAAGCCGAATTTCATATGTGTTCAGCCAGCGCGTAATGTGCGAGAAACGACGCGAGCGATTTTTCGCACAGCTTTAATCCTTCCACTGTCGCGTATTCATTCGGTCCATGCGCGCCGCCACCGTGTCCAAGACCAAACGGCACGAGCGGAATACCCAGCGTCTCGGTAAAAAGATACATCGGACTGCCGCCCGCTTGATGCGGCCAGATTTCTGGCTCTAATCCAAACTCGCGGCAGGTTTGAATTGCCGCTTGCACGGGTGGCGCAGTCACCGGCGTTTTCGCCCACGATGTTGTATCGTGCAGATATACTTCAATTTGTGGGAATCCTTTGCGCCGAAAATACTCAATGAGCTGCGCTTGAATTTTCTCCGCTGTTTGCTTCGGCACGAAACGAAAATCAATATGCGCCTCCGCCTCATGCGGCAAGATGGTATGCGAACCGCTTAACGAACCCGAATGAATCCCGCAGATATTGAGCGACGGCTCGTACAAGTATTTTTTGAGTAGCTCCACGCCGCGCGCATCCCATTTGAATCGCCGCACGCCATCATCCGCTAATTCGCTTTTTGGATTGAAAGTCCGCGCTAATGCCTCTAGTAATTTTTCATCCTCTGGCGGAATTGGCGCAACGTCATCATAGAACCCATCCATCAAGATGCGCTGCTGGTCTTGACTCCACAAACTCGCCAACGCCTGCACGAGCACAATCGTCGGACTGGCATACCACACCGCGCGACTGCTGTGCACCGCGCGTTCCGTAGGACCGCCCCACTCGCCGCCGCGCACGCGCAGATGAAAAAATGCGATGCCCTTGTATCCCAGTTTCATCACCGGCTTGCCCGTGCGGTCTTGACAGAGCTCGGGATAAATCCCTGCGTCGGCATAGAGTTGTGTTTGATGTTCCGCAATAAATTTTGGTAGATTTGGACTACCTAATTCTTCTTCGCCTTCCAAAACAAATTTCAAATTGACAGGAAAATTCCCATTTATTGCGCGCCAGCTATCGAGCATATTCAGAAAACTCGCAAGCGAGCCTTTGGAATTTTCTGCGCCCCGCGCGATTATACATTTCCCTCGCCCCGACAACTCAACAATTTCCGCCGCGAAGGGGTCGCAAATCCATGTCTCCCCTTGCACCGGCATTGTGTCATACATCCCATACACCATCACCGTACGCGGCGCGCCCGCATTCAATTCCCCATACACAATTGGAAATCCCGTCGTCTCAACGAGAGATGCGTTCGCGTCGAGCTCTTTCAGCCATGCTGTGAGCATCTCCGCCATCTCACGGATACCCGTTCCATCCGCGCTGATCGAGGGTTGACGCAGAATGTCTCGCGTCCGTTCAAGATGCGCGTCAAAATTCTGCTCGATGTGAGCGTGAACCGCTTTGAGCGCATCCGCAACGTCCAACATAGTATGATCCTGTTTATCCTATTCGCGTGGATTCGTGGCGACGTATTCCGTCGCAATTCGCGGTTTATTCCAAACGAGGCGGACACAAACGGTCGCGCAGCCAACCCGCCAGCGCGTACAAAAAGAATTGAGAATACGGACGCTTAAAGCTCTCGAATGAAATGCGTTCCCGTAACCGCTGTTCGATATCGTCGGGGGTGAGCTGCATACTGTGGTCTGCGCCGGGCACGACCACATGCGTCACATTTTGATTTCCCGCCGCGCGCAGCGTTTGTGCCACGTGAAAACTATTATCGGGTGGCACATTCAAATCGCGCTCGCCTTGAATCACCAGCGTCGGCGTTTGAATATAGCGGAATTGCTCGGCGGGTGGATACGCCAAATCGGATTTCAAACGGCGCAGCGGTGTACGCAGAAAAGTTTCGCCTTCGCCGTCTTCATAAAATTCATCGCCACGTTCCGCCGCCGCGACCATCGCGCGCCAGTGCGCGCTGATTTTGTAGGCGTGGGGCGCGACCTGTTTCACCCATTCTTCCTCTTCCGCTCCCCGCGCGCAAAACGTATGCAGCCGTTCATAATTGAATGCCATCATTTCGGGAATGGAATCATAGAGCGCGCCTTGCAACACATACGCGGCAGGTAAATCCGTGCGCGCCGCGAGCAGACAAGCCACATGCGCGCCCGCGCTTTCGCCAAGCACCGCGATACGTGCAACATCTACGCCCGCCACATTTGCCAGCGCGTTCAACGCTTGCTCCGCATCATCGGTATCAGTCACGGTGTCAGTATTGAGCGCGCGGTCAGCTCCTGTGCTTTCGCCCACACCGCGCTTGTCCCAACGCAGCGAACCGATTCCCGCATTCGCAAGCTGCTCCGCAATCACGCGCAGCATTTTGTGCGGCGGCGCGGGGTCAATCCAACTGGGTACGGTATCGCCGTCGCGCGTATCGGACAACGTTCCGCCAATGAGCAAGAGCGCGGGATGCGGACCTGTTCCTTCAGGCAAACTCACTTCGCCCGCCAGGCGTTCACCCCCGCTGTGAAAATAAATTGGCAAACGCAGCATAGGTCAGGCAGATTGGAGCGATTGAAGAAACGTGCGGGCAGGATGGTCGGGCGGCAGCTCATCGAGTGTGAACGTGACGCCTTCTTGCGTTTCCTGAACGAGCGAGGGCTTTAATTTCTTGTCCAAATAGTCCACAAACGCTTGGGGTTCAAGGCCGCGTTCGCCTTTGAAAATTAGAATGAACGCGGGTTCATCGAACGGCACTTCATAGCCCGCCGCGATGTTCGGACCAAAGTAGAACAGACTGCCCGGCTGCATCAAGTGGCGCTTGCCGCCCGTGCATGATACCCACTTGCCCCGCACGGTGTAAATGATTGCTTCCGTCGGATGCGGATGTTCGTATAAATACATGCGCGGCGGCATTTCGATATAGTGAGCGCGTGAGCCAACGCCTTGTAGCAGCGGACCGATTTTTCCTTCGAGCGTCTCGACGCCAAATTGCCGCGTGATGTCGTCAATAATCTGAATGCCCTCGACGGGACGTAGTATTTGCGCGTACTCTTTTTGTTCGACGGTAGGACTCGACAGCCTGCTTTGACCGTTTTCTCCCATAGCCGTTTCAGGATAATGATGCGCGGTCAGTTCGTGATATACAGCGCGCGAACCATTCTGAAACGGGTCAACGTGAATCGTCACATCAGTCAATTCAGGAATCTCGTGCATCAAATCATGCTGTACCTGTTCCGAAATTTGATGCCCCTGCGCCATCGTGATTTTATCGTCCACGCCGATGCGTAATTCCCCGCGCAAGCGGTGCCCAATCCAGCGAATCGAAACATCATACACGTCAATCACGCCCGACACGGCGCGCGCCGCGCGTTCCACCTTTTGCGAAACAGCGGGGTCCACCGCGTCCATCAAGCGATACCACATATCGCGCGCCGCTTGCAACACGATGCCGATAATGATGATGCCAATGATAAGCGCAACAATCGGATCGGCAAGCGGAAAGCCTAATGCAACGCCAATGACGCCGACCAGCACGCCGAGCGAGGTCAAGCCATCCGTGCGCGCGTGCAGCCCATCCGCCACTAACGCCGCCGAGCCGATGCGCCGGCCCACACGAATACGAATCCACGCGACTAGCTCATTGCCCGCAAATCCAATCAACGCGGCGATAGCAACCCAGATCAAATTTTCGACGGGACGCGGATTCAGAAAACGGTCAATCGCCTCGCGGAAGATTTCGATGGCGCTCAACAAAATCATAATCACAATCAGCACGCCCGCGAGGTCTTCGGCGCGCCCATACCCATAGGTGTAGCGCTGATTGCGCGCCCGCCGTCCCAAACTAAAGGCGAACCACAGCGGAATTGCAGTCAACGCATCGGAAAAATTGTGAACGGTATCGGCGAGCAAGGCGACGCTCCCGCTAGACAGCACGATAACGAGCTGAAAGACGGCAGTAAGGAACAAAAGCAATAGTGAAATTTTGACCGCGCGAATGCCTTCCTCATTCGTATTGAGCGCGGTATCGAGCGCCGCCGCGCTGTGGCTATGATGATGCAAGCCAAGTACGTGCATCAAGCGCGCGCCGAGACTCGCGTCCGCGCCGTGATCGTGGTCATGCCCGGTGATATGGCTATGTCCCGCGTGCGAATGTTCGTGGTCGTGCGGGTGTTCATGTTCTGTGGTTTCAGAATGGGAATGAGAATGGGTCATTTGGCTTCTCTGGATTGACTCCCCAACCGCGCGTGGTCAATGTGATTGGACGCCTCGCGCAAAATGGCAGCGATATGCACGTCTTCAATTGAATAAAAAACCTGATTGCCGTGACGATGAAATGTGACCAACCCCGCGTCTTTCAAGCGCCGCAAATGGTGCGAAACCGCCGAGGGCGACGCGCCGACCAGATCGGCAATATCATTTACATTGCGTTCCCCGCCTGTCAACGCAAACACGACCTTGACGCGGGTCAGGTCCGAGAGCGCCTGAAAAATTTGCACCAGGTCATTCATTCCCTGCGGCGGCAAAAATTTCACGCTGCGGGTCAGGTCCGGTAGGCTGTGAGTGTGAGGATGCAAAGTGGTTCGTTTTGCCATAGGATTTTATAATTGAGTATATGAATATACGTTCAGATTCCTAATTGCTATTCTAACTGAAATAGACCCAATGTCAAGACAATTGGTTGACAAGGCTTCAGAAGGATGGTACAAATGTGAGCATCACCTCTTGGCGTAATATTACATAGGTACAGACGCATTTCGCCTCTCTAACTTGCTCCATTGGATTCGCTCGTAAATCAATCATCCGCCGACCTTTGCATAGGCGTTGTAGGGACTTGCGATGTAGTTCATCGCCGCATTCGCTAGACGGTCAAGCAATTACACAACTATATCGGTGAATGGTTTGCCCCTACCCCAAACATCGGCGAAAGGAGGCTCCACTCCAAGAAACTTTTGCATTCTGCATACGGACGTGACTTTTTGTACGAGCAACATCTCTGGAGGAGAAGAGGAGTATGAAGAAGCGAACGTTTTTGAGCTTGACCGCACTCGCCATCGTAAGTCTCTTGATGATTAGCGCGTGTGCAACCCCTGCGGCTTTACCACCGCCTGCCCCCACATCCGCGCCCGCGCCGACTGCGGCTCAACCCACAACAGCATCACAACCCACGACGGCAGCCCAGCCAACCACTGCCACACAACCCACCACCGCCGTACAGCCGACGACTGCGCCGCAACCGACCACCGCTTCCCCATCCGGCGGCGTGACATTACGCATTGGCGCATTAGTGGATGATTATCGCCAGGATGTCAAAGAGCCGGGGCGCGTGAACATTGGCATGGCAACGGTCAACACAAACATCTTTGATACGTTGACGCGCATGGATGAAAATTATCAAGTGCAGCCGATGCTCGCCGAATCATGGGAGTTTATGCCGCCGAGCACGTGGCGCTTTCACTTGCGTAAAGATGTTAAATTCCACAATGGGCAGCCCTTTACCTCGCAAGCGGTCGTCGAAGACATCAAGCGGCTCGCGTCGGGTGAAAATGCGACGTATGCGGGTATTTTGAAGGTGAACGGCGATTCCGCCAAAGCGGTGGACGATTACACGGTTGACATCACCACGACTGGTCCCGTCTTGCTTCCCGCGCAGCTTGTCCATCCCATTTTTGGCATCCCTGCGCCCGGTGTGGATTTGCTCAAGCAGCGCATCGGCACAGGTCCATTCAAAGAGGTCGAATACGTTCCAAAGGACCACATCACCGTCGCCAAGAATCCCGATTATTGGGGCGAGAAACCAAAAGTAGACCAGATCATCTTTCAGTTTTTCCCGGATCCCAATGCGCGCGTGCTCGCGCTGCAAGCGGGCAACGT
>Ga0070741_10018089_pt1 | contig 11473 bp, 13 predicted proteins | sample Coa_R1_4_FD_66440 | JGI IMG/M metagenome (GOLD analysis project Ga0070741, IMG submission 66440) | Surface soil microbial communities from Centralia Pennsylvania, which are recovering from an underground coalmine fire - Coalmine... | ecosystem: Environmental > Terrestrial > Soil > Unclassified ...
TGCCGCGGTTGTGGCCGATGATGTCGATGAGCTCGTGGATGTACACCTTCGTGTTGGCCACGGCCCGCCAACCTAGAGTGCGCGCCGATGGCCGACCTCCCACTCACGATCCCGGGCGTGGTCGCCCGCGCCGTCGAACGCTTCGGTGACCGCGAAGGCGTCGTCGACGGCAGCACACGGTTGACGTTCGCCGAGCTCGGCCAGCTCGTCGACACCGCGGCACGGGCGCTCGTCGCGAGCGGCGTCGAACCGGGCGACCGTGTCGCCATCTGGGCCCCGAACGTGTACGAGTGGGCGGTCGCCGCGCTCGGCACGCACTCCGTCGGCGGGGTGGTGATCCCGCTCAACACGCGGTTCAAGGGAGCGGAGGCGGGCTACATCATCGGCGCGGCGCGCGCGCGCACGTTGTTCACGGTCACCGACTTCCTCGACACGGACTACGTCGAGTTGCTGCGGGGCGCGCCCGGGTCGGAGCGCATCGAGGAGACGATCGTCCTCCGAGGCGCGGTGCCCGACGGCTGCACGGCATGGGAAGACTTCCTCGCCCGCGGTGCGAAGGTCGACGCGGGCACCGTCGCGGCACGAGCGGCGGCCGTGCAGCCCGACGATCTCTGCGACATCCTCTTCACGTCCGGTACGACCGGCGCGCCGAAGGGTGCGATGTTGTTCCACTCGGCGAGCATCCGCGCCTACGACGCATGGTCGACCGTGGTCGGGTTGCGCGAGGGCGACCGCTACCTCATCATCAACCCCTTCTTCCACGCCTTCGGGTTGAAGGCGGGCATCCTCGCCGCGCTCATCAAGGGCGCCACGATCGTGCCGCACCCCGTGTTCGACGTGCCGTCGGTGATGCGGCGCGTCGCCGAGGAACGCATCACGATGCTCCCCGGACCGCCCGCCATCTTCCAGACGATCCTGAACCATCCCGACCTCGCCGACCACGACCTGTCGTCGTTGCGGCTGTCCGTCACCGGCGCGGCGACGATCCCGACGCAGATGATCATCGCCATGCGGGAGAAGCTCGGGTTCGAGACGGTCGTGACCGGCTACGGCCTCACCGAGGCACACGGCATCGCCACGATGTGCCGGCACGACGACGACCCGGAGACGATCGCGAAGACGAGCGGCCGGGCCATCCCCGACGTCGAAGTGCGCCTCGTGGACGACGACGGCAACGAGGTGCCGGTGGGCGAACCCGGGGAGGTCGTCGTGCGGGGCTACAACCTGATGAAGGGCTACCTCGACAACCCCGAGGCGACGGCCGAGGCGATCGACGGCGACGGCTGGCTGCACACCGGCGACATCGCGGTCGCCGATGCCAACGGCAACATCACGATCACCGATCGCAAGAAGGACATGTTCATCATCGGCGGGATGAACGCGTACCCCGCCGAGATCGAGAAGATCATGAGTGCGCATCCTGCGATCGCGCAGGTCGCGGTCGTCGGTGTGCCCGACGACCGCATGGGCGAGGTCGGCATGGCGTTCGTCGTGGCGACCACGGGATCGGCACCGGATGCCGAGGAGCTGCGGTCGTGGTGCCGCGACAACATGGCGAACTACAAGGTGCCGCGCTACTTCGAGTTCGTCGACGCGCTGCCGCTGAACGCGGCAGGCAAGGTGCTCAAGTACGACCTTCGTGCTCGCGCTCGTTCTTGAGGAACGTCTGCGCGATCAGCTCTTCGTCCATCGACGTCAACACCTCTGGCGTCGCCAGGTGACCGAGGATGCGGCGCGCCGTGCGCACGGTCGCGGCGGGGATCTCGGCGATCCTCCCCGCCATCTCGAGGACGGTGTCGTCGAGCTCGTCCCGCGGCACGACCCGGGACACGACACCGAGGTGCAATGCCTCGTCGGCGTGGAGCACACGTCCCGTGAGCACCATGTCCGCGGTCACGCCGTGACCGCACATCTGGAACAGGCGCGCCACGCCTCCCGTATCGGGGATCACGCCGTGTGTCGCCTCGGGCAACATGAACCGCGCGTCCTCGCTCGCGACACGGATGTCGCACAGGAGCGCGCGCTGGAAGCTGGCGCCGATCGCCCACCCGTGCAGTGCGACGACGATGGGCGCGTCGAGCTCGAACACCTGGCGTATGCCCCGGTGACCGCGCAGCATCAGCTCGTGATGCGTCATGTCCACCTGGCCACCGCCGATGGCGCCGACGTCGCGACCGGACGAGAACGACTTCCCCTCGCCCCGCCACACGATCGCGCGCACGTCGCGCGCCGACTTCAACGTGGCGAGGATCTCGAAGAGCCGTTGATCCATCGCGTCGTCGAACGCGTTGTGCTTCTCCGGGTTCGCGTTCGTGATGATCGCGATCGGGCCGTCGATGTCGAGCCGGACACGTTCGTCGTTCGACGCCATCGGTCGCGGATCCTAGGGTTCGGTCGTGCGGGTGACGCTCACGTTCGACAACGGGCCGTCGCCCGCCACGACGGCCAGGGTGCTCGACGTGCTGGGCGAACGAGGCCTGCGGGCCACGTTCTTCGTCGTCGGCAACATGCTCGAGCGCGACGGTGCCCGCCCGTTGGCCGACCGAGCGGTGACCGAGCGGCACTGGGTCGGCAACCACTCGATGACCCACGCCACCCCGCTCGGCCAACGGCCCGACCCCGACTACGCGAGTGAGGAGATCGACGGCGCGCAGGCGCTGCTGGACGGGCTGTCCCACGAGCGGCGGTTCTTCCGTCCCTTCGGTCTCGGCGGCGCCATCGGCACCCACCTGCTGAGCCCCGCCGCCGTCGACGTGCTGACGTCCGGTCGCTACACGTGCGTGCTGTGGACGTCGGTGCCCCGCGACTGGGAGGACGCAGCGGGATGGGTCGACCGCGCCCTCGCCGATGTCGAGCGCTGCGACCACAGCGTCGTCGTGCTGCACGATCTGCCGACGGGCGCGATGGACGCGCTGCCGCGCTTCCTCGACGAGCTGGATGGGCGCGGTGCCGAGGTCGTGCAGGACTTCCCGCCGGCGGTGGTGCCGATCGAGCGTGGTGCGGTGCGCGCGCTCGACGGGCTGGTGCGCGACGCGAGCGCCTAGCGTTCGCCGCCCATCTTCCACGTCGTCGCCGCGTACCCCGCTTCGAGTAGGCGCGACGACTCCTCGACGGTCGCCTCGAGCCCGATGTGGTCGTGCAACATGCAGGCCGGAGTCGCCATGTCGCTGACGTCGGGCCACGCGTCGGCGTTCCACAGCGCCGAGCGGCGTAACGCCTTCGCGCAATGGATGAACGCTGTCGTGACGTCGACGACGATGGCGACGTTCGGGCGCATGCCGTCGACCGGGCACCGGTCGAGCACGCCCTCGTCGACGGACACCGACGCGGTGCCGACGACGCGCAGCGTCTCGTCCACGCCCGGGATCATGCAGAGGAGCGACACCGCGCCGCCGGCGACGATGTTGCGCAGCGAGTCGAGGCGGTTGTTGCCTGCCATGTCGGGGACGGCCAGGTGGTGGTCGTCGAGCACGGCGACGAAGCCCGCGGGCCCGCCCTTCGGTGACACGTCGACGCGCCCGTCGCCGTCGCTCGACGCCAGCACCACGAACGGCGCATGCGCGAGGAAGTCACGGCAGTGTGCGTCGAGGTGGTCGACCTCCTTGTCGAGTGAGCGCTGCGCCGGTGGTCGGTAGACCTCACGCAGCCCGTCGACGGATCGGATCGTCGTCGCACCCATCGCCACGGTGTACCACCGCTGCGTTGCTCAGCCCGAGAAGAATTGGCGGAACGCCTGCTCGTCCGGCGGCATGGTGAGCAAGCCACCCGGCGGCTCGAGGTTGAGCTTCGGCACGTCGACGTCCGGATGGGCGTGGAGCAGCGCGAGAAGACCGACGATCACGTCGGCCACGCCGTCGAGCGGCATCTGCGCCTTCGTGTGCTGCCCGGACACCACCCAGCGCGCCATCGCCTCGCGGAGCAGGTCGCCGTCGGTGAAGTTGCCGCCGAACTCGGTACCCGCGGTGTTGCCGATCGTGGCCCGCACGAACCGCACGTCGGGGTGCTCACCGCGCAGCCCGACCACGAGCCGGTTGAGCGCCGCCTTGCTCACGCCGTACGTCTCGAGGCCCCACCGTTCGCGCTCGTCGATCGTCGACGAGAGCACCAGCAGCACGCCTCGCTCGTGAGCGAGGTGGGGCGCGACGGCGGCAGCGACGAGCGCGACGCCGACGACGTTGGTCTCCAACACGTCGCGCCAGCGGTCGACGTCGTGATCGACGATGCGACCGAGGTGCGCGGTACCGGCCGTGTAGACGACGGCGTCGAGACCTCCGAGCACCTCGACGGCCGCGGCGACACCGCGCGCCACCGATGCCTCGTCGCGCACGTCGAGGCGGACGGCGTGCCCGCCTGCCGGCGAGTGCTTCCGCCGCGCCGCCGACACGACGTCGTTGCCCATCGCGCTCGCGCGGTCGCCCACCGCTCGGCCCACGCCGGCCGATCCACCCACGACGAGCACGCGCACCAGCGCGACGCTACGCGCGCGGCGCGGTCACGCGATGGGTCAGCTCGTCTCCTTGCCGGTGTAGGCGTCGTTCGCCGCCGACGCCGAGCACTTCGTGAGCGAGCTGACGTCGAGCGTCACGAACTTCGTGGGCACCTGGAGATCGGCTGCCTTCGCCGGCCCGAGCTCCGGGACGACGGCGGCCACGCCGGCGCACTTGCCGGACTCGTCGATGAACAGCACGGCCTGCACCTCGTCCTCGCCCTGCGAGCCGCGGCTGAACAGGTACGAGTCGCCGACGGAGATCACCGTCGGCGTCGCCTCCTGGAAGTCGATCACCGACATGGTGCGCTCGGGCACCGCCTTCGCGATCGCGTCCTTGGCGATGTCCGCGTTCTTGAAGTCCTTGTCGGGCGACGTCTCGTACGGCGCGGTCCGCAGTGCTTGGAGGATCCGTTGCGCCAACGTGCCGTTGCCCGCGGACGATCCGCTCGCGCCCGACGACGACGACGATGCGCCCGCGTTCGTCGCCTTCGACGAGCCGGATGTGGTGGTCGTGTTCGAGCTCGACGACGACCCGCCACCGCACGCGACGAGCGCGACGACGATGACCGCGGACGTGAGCCAGTACTTCATTCCCCGCTCCTGGTTCAGCCGCCCTCGTGTAGAGGGTCGTGAGACTACGTCACGTCACAGGATGGACAGGACGTTCTCGCACGAGCTGACGTCGACGCCCGGCTTCGGCTCGACCTCGAGCCACGTGATCGTGCCGTCCTCGATCACCGCGGCGTAGCGCTGCGAGCGCGTGCCGAGCCCGATGCCGGATCCGTCGAAGGCGAGGCCCATCGCGTTCGCGAAGTCGGCATTGCCGTCGGCGAGCATCACGATGCCCTTGTCGTCCGCACCCTGCGCCTTGCCCCACGCCTCCATGACCCACGGGTCGTTGACGGCGATGCAGACGACCTTGTCGACGCCCTTCGCCGACAACTTCTCCGCGCCCTGCACGAAGCCAGGTAGGTGGATCTTCGAACAGCCCGGCGTGAACGCGCCCGGGACGGCGAAGAGCACGACCTTGCCGGCGCCGAGCACCTCGCCCGTACGCACCGGTGCGGGACCCTCGGGACCCATCGTGCGCACCTCGACGTCCGGCACCTTGTCACCCACTGCGATCGTCATGTGGCGGACGTTACCGAGCCCCGTCATTGACAGCCGCATCGGAATAAAGTAAGAAACTCCTGTCTTTACTAAGGCAACATCGGTCCAGACAGAGGAGGTGGCAGCGATGCCGGTTGCCATCGTCACCGGAGCGTCCCGCGGTCTCGGCAGGGCGCTCGCCGAAGGACTCGCCGACCGGGGGTGGTCCCTCGTGGTGGACGCCCGGGACGGCGACGCGCTGGATGCCGCCGTGCGGCCGCTCGTGGCACGCACGATCGTGCGGGCACTGCCGGGCGACGTCACCGACGCCGACCACCGCGCCGAACTCGTGCGTGCCGCGCTCGACGTCGGCGGCCTCGATGCCGTGGTGAACAACGCCAGCCTGCTCGGGCCGAGCCCGCAGCCGGCGCTCGCGTCCTACTCGCTCGACGACCTGCGCCGCGTGTACGAGGTCAACGTCTTCGCGCCGCTGGCACTCGTGCAGCTGGCGCTGCCGTCACTGCGCGCCGGGGGCCGCGTGGTCAACATCACGTCCGACGCCGCCGTCGAGGGCTACGAGGGCTGGGGTGGCTACGGCTCGTCGAAGGCGGCGCTCGAGCAGTGGACCAACGTGCTCGCCGCGGAACGCCCGGACCTGCGCGTGTACCGCGTCGATCCGGGTGACCTGCGCACGCAGATGCACCAGGACGCGTTCCCCGGCGAGGACATCTCCGACCGTCCGTTGCCCGAGGTTGCCGTTCCGGGTCTGGTGCGCGTGTTGGAGGGCGACCTCCCGAGTGGCCGCTACCAGGCCCAGACGCTCGAGGAGGTATTGGTGTGACGACCGCACTCGACCATCCCGAGACGAGTCCGTCGACGAACCGCATCTCGTTCGTCCTCCCCGCCGGCCTCGAGGCGTCGGTGCCGCCGGAGGCCCGTGGCATCACTCGTGACGCGGTGCGGCTGATGGTGGCGTACCGCGCCGAGCAACGCCTCGTGCACGCGCACTTCACGGACCTGCCCCGGTTCCTCGACGCCGGCGACCTCGTCGTCGTCAACACGTCCGGCACGTTGGCCGCCGCCGTCGACGGCCGCGCCCCCGACGGCGCGGACGTCGCCGTGCACCTCTCGACGCAACTGCCCGCGCACCTGTGGGTCGTGGAGTTGCGCCGCGACGGCCGTCCGTTCCGCGACGGTGCCGCCGGCTGGAAGGTGACGTTGCCCGGCGGCGGGACCGTCGAGCTGCTCGCACCGTACGAGCGGTCGAACGGACGGCTCTGGGTCGCGACCGTGACGTTGCCGCAGCCGTTGCTCACGTACCTCGCCGTGCACGGGCGGCCCATCCGCTACGGGTACGTGCGCGGCGACTGGCCGATCACGATGTACCAGAACGTGTACGCCAACGAGCCCGGCAGCGCGGAGATGCCGAGCGCGGGACGTCCGTTCACACCCGAGGTCATCACGCGCCTCGTGGCCAAGGGCGTCGCGATCGCGCCGCTGGTCCTCCACACCGGCGTGTCATCCCTGGAGTCGCACGAAGCACCGTACGCCGAGTACTACCGGGTCGACGCCCACACCGCGCACCTCGTCAACGACACGCACCGACGCCGCGGGCGCGTCATCGCCATCGGCACGACGGTCGTGCGCGCGCTCGAGACGGTCACCGACGAACGGGGCCACGTCCACCCGGGCGAAGGCTGGACCGAGACCGTGATCACGCCCGACCGCGGCGTGCGCGCCGTCGACGGGATGCTCACCGGTTGGCACGAGCCCGAGGCGTCGCACCTCGACATGCTCGAGGCCGTCGCCGGCCGGGACCTCGTCGAGCTGTCGTACGACGCCGCGCTCGCCGAGGGCTACCTGTGGCACGAGTTCGGCGACGTCCACCTCATCCTGCCGTGACCATCGTGCAGTGACCGTCGACGGGTGACTGCACGATGGATCAGTGGGGTTCGACGGTGCGGTAGTCCCCGAAGGGCTCGTCGCGCTCCTGCAACGCCTTGGTGAGGCCCTGCGAGCGCATCTTGCCGATGAACTCGTGCATGGTCTGCTGGTGGATGCCGAGCGCGCACAGCTCGGTGCCGGAGCGGATCGCCGCCCGTAGCCCCATCACGTCCATGGCGCGATGCACCGTGCGCTTGTTGAGCTGCGCGATGTCCGGCGGGATCTTGGCGATGCGGGTCGCGATCTCGAGGACGCGCTCGTCGAGCTCGTCGGCGGGGAACGCCTGGTTGGCCCAGCCCTGCCGCGCCGCCTCGACGCCCGACAGCGAGTCACCAGTGAGCATCATCTCCATCGCCGTGCGCATGCCGAGGAACCACGCGTGGAACTGCATGTCGGGCACGCCGAAGCGCACTGCGGGATAGCCGATCTTCGCGTCCTCGGCGACGTAGACGAGATCGCAGCCGGTGGCGAGCTCGCTGCCGCCGGCGAGGCAGTAGCCGTGGACCTGCGCGATGACGGGCTTGGCCTGGTCCCAGATCGACATCCAACCCTCGGTGACGTGCCGGGGCCACTGTCCCTCGCCCGCGGCGGTGAAGAACGGGAGGTCGTGGCCCTCGTTGCCGCCGCCGAGCTCGTAGCCCGCGGAGAACGACGAGCCCGCGCCGCGGATGATCGTCACCCGCACGTCGGGGTCGTCGTCGGCGGCGTGCAACGCCTCGAACAGCGCGCCCCGCAGCGGGTGGTTGAGCGCGTTGCGCTTCTCCGGCCGGTTGAGCGTGAGCCGACGGACGTGCGGTGCCGGCTCGTCGACGAGCAGCAGCTCGCTCATCGTGTTCGTTCTCCCGGTGAAAACCGGCGCCACGCGCCGGTTTTCACCGCACAAACGCTGGGCGTCACTTGATCGCCTTCGCGTCCATGTCGGCGGAGAGGCGTTGGAGGTGCTTCTCGGGGACCTCGTCGATCGGCTGCGCGATCTCGTCGACCGTCGGTCCGTACTGCGCGGCGAGCGGTGCGAGTGCGTCGAGATCGAAGTCGTAGAGCTTGGCGGCGTTGCCGGCGAGGATCTCGCGCAGCTCCGGCTCGGCGACGTCGTGGAACCGCGACCGCAAATGCTCGCGCGTGTACGGCCACGTGCCCTCGTCGTGCGGGTAGTCGCTGCCCCACATGAAGCGGTCGGTGCCGATCTTCTCGCGCACGGCGACGTCGGCGAGGCCCGGCTGGCTCACACCCATCCACACGTTCTGGTGGAAGTACTCGGTGGCGTCCTTCGGGAGGACGTGGTCCTTCCCGTACCGGATCTCACCCGTCGCACCCGTGTCACGGATGCCGCGGATGACGGCGTCGAGGCGATCGAGCAGCGGTGGCACCCACGCGCATCCCTGCTCGGTGAGCACGACCTTCAGCCGCGGGAAGCGCTCGAGCACGCCCGACAGGATCATGTGCACGAGCGGGCGCTGGCTGTAGAAGCTGACCTCCGTGATGTACAGCAACATCGACACGGGATAGGGCCCGTAGTCCGGCGCACCCGTGCCGCCGTGGATGTTCACCGGCACCTCGAGGTCCTGGCAGACCTCCCACAGCCGGTCGTACTCGGGGTCGTAGATCGGCTTCATCCACGTGGCCGACGGCGGGATGTTCGGCAGCAGCACGCCGCCGCGCAGGCCGTGCTCCTTGATCCAACGCACGTCGTCGATGGCGTCGTCGATGTCGTTCAGGAAGATCTGCCCGATGCCCGCGCGGCGCTCGGGGAACTCGTTGCACCAGTCGACGAGCCAGCGGTTGTGGGCGCGGATCCCGGCGAGACGGTGCTCGTAGTGCTCGGGCTCCGGCGGACCCGCGAACAGCACGAAGCTCGGGAAGAACGGCGGCACCGTGTTGGGGAACACGACCTCGGCGACGATGCCGTCCTGTTCCTGCTGCGAGTTGCGCATCTCGTTGTCCCAGTTGCGCAGCCGCCGGTTGTCACCGAGGTCCTTGTACGGGTTCTTGTACTTCCCGCGCCACGCGTCGAAGTCCTCGAGGTAGCTCGGGTCGAGGTACTCGCGGTAGGCGGCGTGGCTGCCACCGGCGTGGCAGTCCGCCGAGATGATCGTGTAGCGGTCGCTCGCGGTGGCAGCAGGCATGCGACGAGTCTGCACGAGAACGCGTTCTCGCGACAAGAACGTGTTCTCGTTCGCGGACCGCGGATCGCCGGCCCGCCCCCGGGGTACCGGACGGCGGTGCGCCGACGACGAGACCGCTGGCCCCGTGAGCTGGTGCTCGTGCGCCACGGCGAGAGCGAGGGGAACGTCGCCCGCGACGCCGCCGAGGCAGCCGGGCTCCCGATGATCGACATCGCCGAGCGGGACATGGACGTCGCCCTGTCCGCGCTCGGCCGTCGCCAGGCGGCAGCCGTCGGCGAGTGGCTGGCGGACCTCGGGCGGGCACGGCCGACGGTCGCGGTGACGTCGCCCTACCGCCGCGCCCGTGAGACCGGATCGATCGCCCTCGATGCCGCAGGCCTCGCGCACGTCGACCTGACGATCGACGAACGGTTGCGCGAGCGGGAGTTCGGCGCGCTCGATCGCCTGACCAAGCGCGGGATCCTCGAACGCTTCCCCGAGGAGGCGGAGGCGAGGCGGCGGCTCGGCAAGTTCTACCACCGGCCTCCCGGCGGCGAGTCGTGGTGCGACGTCGCGCTGCGCGTCCGTTCTGCGATCGACACGCTGACGCGCGAGCACCCGGGCGAGCGCATCCTCGTCGTCGCCCATCAAGTGGTCATCCTCATGTTCCGCTACGTGCTCGAGCGCATGACCGAGGACGAGATCCTCGCCATCGATCGCGCGACGGAGGTCGCGAACTGCGCGGTGACGTCGTTCGTGCAGGACGGCGACGGGATGCGACTCGAGCGCTTCAACGAGACCGTCGCCGTCGTGGAGGCGGGCGAGCGGGTCACGGCCGAACCCGACCAGCCCGTCGCCGCCCGCTAGCGCGTCGACATGGCCGACCGCATCGAGCTGACGATCGACGAGCTCCGGCGCCGCCCGCTCCCCGACCACGGCGACGAGACGTCGAAGCACGAACGGGGCACCGTCCTCGTGATCGGTGGCACCGAGGAGACGCCCGGTGCGGTCGTGCTCGCCGGTGTGGCCGCACTGCGCGCCGGCGCCGGCAAGTTGCAGGTGGCGACGGCGCTGGCGTGCGCGAGTGCGGTCGCCGTCGCGCTGCCCGAGGCGCGTGTGATCGCCATCGACGCGGACCTCGACCACGAACTGGCGTCCGCGGACGCGGTGCTGGTCGGACCGGGTGCGCTCGATCCCGAGCGCGCCGCGGCGCGCGCCCGTGCCGTCATCGAGGGTGTCGACGACGCCGTCGTGGTGATCGACACGCACGCGTTGGCGGTGCTCGGCGACGATGCCTCGTTGCTGCGCCGAACCGGCGCGCGCGCCGTGCTGACCCCGAACCCCGGTGAGCTGTCGCACCTGCCGGGCGAGGACGCGCTCTCCATCGCCGACGCCACCGGCGCGGTCGTCGCCGTGCGCGGCGGTACGACCGAGGTGGCGCAACCGGGCGGTCCCGTGTTCGTCGACCGCTCGGGCAACCCGGGCCTCGGCACGAGCGGTTCGGGCGACGTGCTCGTCGGGATGCTCGCGGGGTTCGCGGCGCGGGGCGCCGATCCGTTGACGGCCACGCTGTGGGCGACGGCCGTGCACGGTCGCGCCGGCGAACGGTGCGCGGCCCGCATCGGCCCGCTCGGTTACCTCGCTCGCGAGTTGCTCGACGAGATCCCGGGTGCGGTGACCGCGCTCGTCTGACCGCCACGCTCTGCGCGGACGGTGGGTCGTTTGCCCGGGCGCTACGCGTCCTCGAGCTCGGACGACATGCGCTGGGTCACGTCGATGTACTCGTCGATCATCTCCAGCACGACCTGCTTGGCGCTGCGCACCTGGTTCATGCGCGACACGATCTGAC
>Ga0070741_10018090_pt1 | contig 11473 bp, 11 predicted proteins | sample Coa_R1_4_FD_66440 | JGI IMG/M metagenome (GOLD analysis project Ga0070741, IMG submission 66440) | Surface soil microbial communities from Centralia Pennsylvania, which are recovering from an underground coalmine fire - Coalmine... | ecosystem: Environmental > Terrestrial > Soil > Unclassified ...
CAGGATTCCTCTCCTGTAGCGATCGAACGAGCGTGGCCAGGTAGCTCAGGTGGTAGAGCGCAGCCCTGAAAAGGCTGGCGTCGGCGGTTCAACTCCGTCCCTGGCCACCATATTTTCAATCACTTAGAAGCCTCGCTTGTCCTGACTTGGTCACGTTTGGTCACAATTGGGTCACAATTCAATTCACTAAATGGCTCAGTTTTGCGACCACCCGTTGCTGACTTTCCGGTACAAACTGCTGGTAGATGTCGAGCGTTGTGCTCGACCGTGAGTGCCGCATCTGCGCCTGCGCATCCTTCACGTCGGCTCCCGCCATCTTGAGCCAGGTCGCGTGTGAGGTTCGCAGGCTCCTCCAGTTCACCCACGGCAAGCCCGATGTGCGAGCTGCCGGTTTGATGAACCGTATGAGGATGTTATTGTCGCGAAGCGGACGGCCGCATCGAACGCCTTGAAAGACGAGATCGTCCGGTTCGGCAGACTTCACGACTCTGTACTTGCGGATGGCGCGGCCAGCCCTGACTTCGACCGTCAATTCCTTGAGCCGGTGAATGCGGTCGATGACACAGCCGTTGACGCCAATGGTTGCGTTCGAGGCTTCACTTTTCGGCGCGCCCCAATCGCCGCGGCAGAACCGCTCATCAATCGTGATGCAGTTCTTCCCTACATCATTCCAGCGGAGACCAGCCAGTTCGCTGACCCGCAATCCCGTATAGATGGCGACGTACGCCATCGAAGCATAGGGTTCGGGAATCAGCTCCACGAGCGTGTCGAACTGCCGAGGTGTGAGATAGGGTTTGTTGCGCTTCCTGCCGCGCCTGTCCGGAGGTATACGCAGCGCTTCGGCTGGATTCCTCACCAGCAGATCGTGCTGCACAGCGAAACGTAACGCGCTCGACAGCACGTCACGGATTTTGTCTCGCGACTCATGCGAGAGGGCCTGGTTCTTCGTGCCCGTCGTGAGTTTTGAGAAGTAGGTTTGAAGTGTGAGTGGGGTGAGTTCCCGAAGGCAACATCCTCCGAACGCGGGAACCAGATAGTTGTCCAGCACACCACGCGTTCTGTCGAAACTGGTCGTTGCCATCAAGGGTTTCACCACCGGCTTGTATATCGTTTCGATGAAATGCTCGAAGTTGGTCGCCGATCCAAGACTTTCGAGCCCCTGGTTTAGCGGTCGCAGATACTCGGCCGCCATTTTCCTGACTTCCCGCTCCGTCATCGTCGCGGCTGCCAGGCGTACGCGCTGCTGCTTGCGAACGTGCTTGCCACCAACAAATTCGTCGCGCCAAACACGGATCGTCCACCACGCCCCACGGCGCTGGGGCTTGGGGTCCTGAAACCTCCTCTTTGCCATGCGCTCCATCTCCTGCGGAGAAAACGGAGCGCCGATGTTCGCCTGTTTGCGGATTATAGCAATGTCGCCCATTCGGGTGGATCGACATCCGCTTTCTGGCGGAAGTGTTCTCGATTCGCATTTGGAGGCACTGAACACTTCTTGGTTACCTAGCCTGTCGACCCTGTCCGAAGCCCCGGAGGGCGTGAGGCTGGCGAACATCCTCCGGGGCGGACAGGCTTTCAACTGCATTTTTGCTATAGCTGCATGATCAGATTTCAGTCAAATGAAGCTCTGGCGAAACACGTAGAGATCCAGGTCCGGATCAGTCCCGGTTTGCAGAAAGCCACATCTGCAGGCAACCGTGGAATCCACTGTGCAACCTTCCGTCGAAGATCTCTCGACTCCATCTAAGCCAGTCCGTTTCTTCTCTGTTGCTGGATGGGAGAGTACTGGCAGATCCCCAGACAAGTTGGAATGGCGTGCCAGCATCTAGGTTATGAGTACATCCTCCACGGCAACAGCATCGGGATATCTGATGTTTTCGGCCAATCCACTATTGTCTGGTCACACTTCTGGCGATGTGAGCCTGCTCCTCCGTGTTCCCAGTTCTAAAAAACAAATCGGATATTTAACGCCGTCGGCCGCCAGTTCAGTTTCGACGGGTCACACAGGGGCGACGTGACAGCAAGAGTTCGATTGGTACAGTTTTTGCTCACTGGTTCCTTCGATCGGAATTATCTTCGAGTGGATTCCGGCCTTGTGTCGGTGTGGGCTAGTTCGAGTGTTTCTCCATCTCATGGTCGGTCAGTGGATTTGAAATCGGTCTGCGAAAGAGACTTGTATTTTGCGCGAGACAAAAGTGAATCACCCGGCACCAAGCGAGAGTCAGTGAGAGTGCAATCGGTGAAATGCAAAATCTTTCGGCGTGCCCGACTCACTGGCCAAGCATTTCGCCGTCCCTACGTCTGAGCGTAGTCATTCCCTTCGCCTCAAGCATGCCACGGGATAACATCGTGCCACTTTTCCACAAGTGCGAACGAACCGCTTCCGGTGTAGTGTTCACGCCGAAGGGACAACATTGTGTTTGTATCTGCCGCTGAACTAGCCTGCAAACTGCGCGCTGCTCGATACATTGTCGATCCGGTGACCTTGTCCGTTGTGTATCTCGCTGCGCAGATGCGTAAGCCCCTGCTGATCGAAGGACCACCCGGATGCGGGAAGACGGAGCTTGCCTACGCCGTTGCGGAGGCCGCCAATGCTCCGGTGGAGCGTCTGCAGTGCTATGCCGGCATCACCGAGGACAAGGCGATCGGGAGATTCGACGAAGCGTTGCAGAAACTGTTTCTCGAGACCCAAAGCGAGAACTTGGCGAAGGATTGGAATGGAATTCGACAGCATCTGCATACACTCGACTTCTTTGTGGAGGGTCCTCTACTCCGTGCCTTGCGTTGCCCGGAGCGTCCCTGCGTTCTGCTCATTGATGAAATCGACAAGGTGGACCAAGGTTTCGAAGCTTTGCTGCTTGAAGTACTGAGCGCCTGGCAAATCACCGTGCCGAAACTCGGAACAATTACTGCCACAACTGTGCCTTTCGTCGTCCTGAGTTCCAATGAAGAACGCCGGCTCGGCGATCCTCTGCGGCGCAGATGTTTTTATCTGCGATTCGACTACCCCACCGTCGAACGTGAAACCGAGATCTTGACTATCAGGGGCCGGAGTGAGAGTCCGCGGTTACGCGGCCAGTTGGCCGGACTAGCTCATGCTCTGCGCGGCTGGAACATGGAGAAGCCTCCCTCGATTGCCGAGATGTTGGACTTGGCCCAGGCCCTTGAAATCCTTGGGTCGGAAGAAATCTCACATGAACAACGCGACTTGTTGTTACCCCTATTGGCAAAGACGGATGGGGATCGCAAGCGATTGATGCTGCGCGCTGGGTTTGAGGGGCTAGTTGCCGACTCAAAGCGATATCGCGATGAACTGGTCGCACGCGGCGGCCCCGGCAAAATCTTGCCTCGCAGTGAAAGACCCGTAATGACCGAGGGAGTGGCATGAAACGGATTGGCTATGCCTGCTGCCTGCTGCTTTCGATACACGTCGCACGAGCGCAAGTGTTGACCTCTGCCGATGTCCGCATTCTCTCTGACCGGTGGGCTGTGTATTACGCGACGGTATATCGAGTTCCTATCGAGCTCGTAGAAGCGATCATCGACGAAGAATCCTCATGGAATCCCGATGCCGTATCAAGTAAAGGCGCCGTGGGCCTGATGCAACTTATGCCGGAAACAGCAGCACGGTTTGGAGTTCGAAATCGCTATCGCCTTGACGAGAACATAAGGGGCGGCGTGGCCTATCTGGCGTGGTTGATCCGACTGTTCAAGGGCGAATTTCGGTTGGCCATAGCTGCCTACTACGTGGGTGAGAGGCCGATCCTTCGTCGGCGACTTGATTATTCCTCCATTGATGTGCACGGGTATGTCAGTCGCGTGGCCAAAAGATTTCGCGCCAGATGCGGACAAAAAGCCGCTGTGATCTTGATAGCAGAGGCCATTGAACTGCGAGGTGAGCGATGAACGTGCTTAAGTCGATCCTGGTCTGTTGCCTGTTGCCCACAACGTTTGAAGCGCGAGCTCAGGTTCCGGCTGTCATGCCGCAAGTTCGAGTGAAGGATGCAATGGATGGCAAGGTCACGGCGGTGGAGGTTGCCGCACATTTCGTAACGGCGATCCGACTGCCTGAACCGGTGAATTCTGTCGCTGTCGGCGACCCTGCGCTTTTTCTGGTCGAGCATTCAGAACACGAGCCGCAACTGGTACTCGTGAAGGCCCTGACTGAGAGGGCCGCGGAAACCAACTTGCTCATCTCGAGCATTCACGGCCGGCAGTTCAGCCTACTTCTGATCAGCCGTGCGGGCGCAACCGGTGCCGAAAAGATAGACTTTCTGCTCCAGTACAAGCCCGCCACGAGTTTTTTGATAGAGCCTGGAATTGTGCCCTTTCCGTTGGTAGGTCAGACCAAGGCGATCAATGCTCAACCTTCACCTGTAGACATGAGAATTGTAGGAGAAGACAGGCCGCAGTCACCGAACCGAGCCGTCGTTCCAAGCGCATTTCGTTCGCCTACGACCGATGCAGATACCCAAGCACTGCCTCCCACAGCGACGCCGCCAGCGTTGGGTGTCCTGCTCCAACGCCAGGAGAGTGCACCTCTACCAACGATGTACGGAGAACGAATTGAAACAGAAGCAATCATGGGGGACCGCCTGCGCGTCGGCGTCAGCGAAGTAATCGATGGCGGCCAGCAAGTGATCGTGCTGTTCTCGGTGGTGAATACCAGCAGACATGCGATTTTGCTCATGCCGCCACAGGTACAACTCGGCGGAAAGATCAGATCCGGCCGAATTGTTAAGCATGAGCGTTGGACCGCCGCAGAGCAACTGGCCATCGTCGATTTCCGCCTGAGTCATCGCCGCCTAGGGGTTGGTAGCCGTGCGGATGGAGTCGTGGTCTTCGATCGCCCGCCCTACAAGCAGTCAAACGAGGAACTCTTTTTGCAGATGGCGGATTCGGGCGCTGTGGATCGCCCTGCACTTGCGCCTATCGGCTTCGGAGTCAATTCGCTGCTCCAGGAGGATGCTCATGGAATCGCAGACAACAGGAACTGAGAAGAACCAAACGGTCAAATTAGACACGGACTCCCCGTCTGTCGGCAGCGTCACGGATGTTGAGGAAACAGGTCCTGGCGGGTTCAAGAGCCTCCGTGCGCTCTTGGACAAGGTCCGCCAAAGCCAAAAACCTGTCGCAAGCCGACGTGACCTCGGCCGTGACAAGAGCAAGTCTCTCTTCCTGCTTGTCGGCGTGAGCGTGGCCTTATTGCTGGTGTTTTTTGGGCTCTTCTCGAGCCCCAAAGGTGGGACTACCATCTCCGGGAAGCTTCGCGGTGCGCCTAACCTCGGCCGCAAAGTTACACCAGGGCAGGGCCAGAATGACCCAGCAAAAGCTGCAACACCAATTCTCAGTGCCGACCTCCGCCAAAGTCAGACAGGTGTTTCTTCCGATGTAACACCGGAAGAGGTAGGCCGGACATCTCCTCACTACCAGCCATTCGATCAGTCTCCGACACCGACTGCGGCCGCCCCAGCAAAACCCGCAGCCGGCAAAGAGAAGAGTCCCGACAAGTATGCGCTACGGCAAATTGATTTCTCGGATCCTGCGGCGCAGGTTGGCAACAATGCCAATCCTCCCCGGTTGCCGTCACCAGAATCAGATGCCGAATTGAAGAAGCCATCGCTAGTGTTCGTGCGCGCTGCGCAGAACGCCAAGCCGGCCGTCTCAGTTCTTCGCGACGAGCCCAGCGGCTTGGGCGAGTTTCTTCCAGCCGGTACGAGATTGGTCGCTCGTCTTGAGGCTCCAGTCAGTTCGGCAGTGCCTGCGCCCGTAATCGCTGTTATCGAATACAGCTACGAGCATGACGGTGAGATCGTGCTGCCGGCCGGTACCAGGGTGCTTGGCAAGCTCTCCCATGTCACATCATCCGGATTTGTGGGGTTCCAATTCGACCGAGTCGAAACACCGGATGGAAATGTTCAGAGAATTGACGCTACAGCCATGGATCTTAAGTTCGGCCCACTCAAAGGGAATGTCTCGGGCAGGAACCGAGGGAAGAACTTCGTTGTCCGCTCCCTTACCGGCATTGGAACCGTCGCTGCATACATGGTCGGCGGTCAAGGCACAACCGGATTCAACGGCCCGATTTCAGAAAACTCGCTGCTGCGAGAACGGCTTGCCAGCAATATCGGCATTGCTGGCCAAGACGAAATCAATACGCTGGCCGCGAACCAGACGCTGGTGGTTACGGTACCCGGCAACACGCGGTTTTACATAGTGGTGGAAAAGGGCAGTTCAGATCAGCAGCCAGGACCGGCGGGAACACGCCCCGCGGAGAACCCTGGTGTGGGTATTCCTCAGGGCAAGGTCCCTACGCTCGAAGAACTGCGTGAGCTGCTGCAACTAAGAAACGAGTTGAACCAAATGTACTTGCAGACTGGCTCCGAAGCAGCACAGGCCCAAAATTGAGGAAGGGACGGACCGGTGGAACCCTATTGGAAGCCGCTCGAAGGCAGGCTAGGCAGAGCACGTTGCGCTGGGTTCATGTACATGGGCCGGGTCAACGGAATTAACCTCTACAAACACGGAATCAGCCGGACTTACCTCAATCTGGACGATGCGGGAAATTGCTTCGTTTCAGGCCGTCGCGGATGCCACGTTTCCGCAGATTTCGACGAAGAACTCACGAAGCTGGAGCTGTGCCTAAAATCCCTGCAAGCGACATTGGAAACACAATACGATGAGTTATTCATCGCCCAGAAGCGAGCAATACTGAGGTCAAAAGGGATAGATTTGCTCACGATTCAAGTCGAACCCGAAGAACTCGCGATTCACTAGGCGCCACCAACGAGTTTTCTACCATCCATCACTGAAGTGAGCTAGAGTGGGCATATAGGGTAGCTGTTTGTGTTATGCAGTACTGGGCGGACTGGCTCGACTATTTCGGTGCAGATGCTGTTGGCAGAGTCATAGGCCTTTGGCTGAGATTCTGTTTATTGCCGTTCCGAATCGCCCTTCGTTGGTTGGCGGGCAGATCACGACCTCCTAGAGCCGCGCGTTCGCAATCCTCTCGGTAGCCTACTCTCTTCAATTCAACCAGCCAGCATCGCACGACCCTGCTCACTCGCTTTCGTCTTTCTGACTGTTCTGTTGATCGTCGTTTGACAGAAATTCCTTTCGGCCCTACTTTCCTCGCGCGTCGATCGTTTTTCGAGTCAGTTCACAAACACATTCGAGGCGACGAGCAGAAAGGAGGACACAGCCGATGAAATTCCAGCCCGACATGCAGCAAAGAAAATTCTGGGCGTGGATCGCTATTGCATTTCTGGTGGTCGCGCAGTTCGCGTTTGCGCAAAACCTGGGCTCTGCTCCAGCTTCGAATGTGGCAGTTCAGGGGCAGACAGGCGCCCAACCGGAGGGAGCTTTTCTCAACTTCATCAACTGGGTCGGAAACGTAATCGCTCCCGTGGGTGCCGGAGGCGCGGTACTGGGAGCCGTGGTCTGCTGGCTGACGGGACGAGGGTTTGGACGCTGGCTGTTCGCTGCCGCCGCCCTTTTGGCCATTTCCGGTGTCACCCGGCTTATCGAGTTTTGGATCACGAACGGAACCGGCGGTGTGACCTAACCCGATACCGCTCCATAACGTACGCAGACAGCTTGAAGCAGTTGCATTTCGAGAACTTGATGGCTCTCGGCAAACCTACAACCGTTGTGCAGGTAACAAGTGAGATTGAAAGCGATGCCAACGCCGCAATTACTGAACGATGTGATTTCCCTGCTGCTCCTGCTGGCACCATCGGCGGCTTTGCTGTCGCTGGTGCTGGCAGGAATCGCTTTGCGGCATGACGGAACGGCAGCGTTTGCGATTGGCGGCAACTTCACCAAGTGGATGTTCTGGGCGGTCGTGTTTCTCACTCTGCAACCACTCTTGACCTGGTTTTCATCATTCGGGATTGCTTTGCCCTTGCCAAGCGGAGGAATCAGCACCTCATGGCTCTCGAGCATTCAATCTGACATAGCGTCTTTCGTCACCAATTTCATCGTGGGTCGACTAGTACCCGTACTGGCCGCATTTTTCGTGCTGCGCGCCATCCTGGATACGGCCGCAAGCGAGAACCCGCTCGCTTCGATCGTCGCTGCAATGTTCCTGCTCGGCATTCAGACGACCTTCACCCTGATCCAGGGCTACAACACACAAACGCAGTATGCGACTGCTGACGTGCTTGACAGTCTGTGGACTCACCTGGCGGGAACCATTATGCCGGTCGCTGCTGTGTTGGCATTGGTTGGGGCGATCTGGAACTTTGCAACACGCAAACCATTTGTGCGCCTTGTGGCCGTCGCGCTAGCCCTCTTGTGCGTGTCCGGAATCTGGCAACTCGTCGTGACGATGATGTCTTAGATACTGAGATGAACTTTTCACAAATGTCGTTCGATAACGGGATTCTTCATCTGGCGAACTGGGCCGGCAATGTGATCATGCCCACGCTTGCCGCACTGTTCATCATTGCTGCGATCCTGCAGTTCTCAAAAGGGCAAGAGTTTTCCCACAGCATGTATGGAGCGCTCGCTTGCGTGATGGTCTCCGGACTGACACGCGCTTTCGAAACGTTTGCTTCACAGAGGGCATGGAATAACCCAGACGTCTATTGGCTGGCACTGCTGACCGCAATCAACTGGGTTGGCAATGTGATCCTGCCCGTGTACGCCGCAGCACAAGTAGCAATCGGAGCGCTGCGAATTGGAATGTTTTCCTACATCCACCCCACCAGCAGTTGGATGCGGCATTTCCTTGCCGCCGGACTCTGTCTGATGGTATCGGGATTGCTCCGCCTGGCGGAGTTCTTCGTAATCCAGGGAACTGCCGGGGTCCGTTGAAAGGAGAAAACACGCAATGGCACTCGATGTAACCCCCGTGTATCGAAACCTTCGCACCAGGGTGACCTTTCTCGGCCTCGAAGCGGAGGACATTTTCGCCATTCTGGCCGTCGCAGTTGTGATGAACATCTTCGGGCGTTTCCTCAACCGGGAGATGCTCGGCTTGCCCATGAACATGGTGCTGCAATACATCGTTCCGCTTCTCAGTGTGCCGGCTTTGATGCTGTTCAAGTACGGCAAGCAACGTGGGTATCTCCTCGATTGGGTAACGTTCCACACCAGGCCGCATGTGTATTCGGCGCTGGAGCGCGACCGCGAACTGGTCCGCGAGTACATCACGGACTAAGGAAAAGGACTAATGCCGCTGACTGTCCAAGACCATTCGAAATCACTCGCGCAACCCCCGCTGTGCGAGCAATTGAAGGTTCGCGACATCATCGACGATCTGTTCGTTGAACTGAACGGCTCATTCGTAGCCGGATACACGGTGAGCGGAATCAACTCGTACTACGCGAGCGATGAGGAACGTAACCGCACAAAGCTTTCGCTTGAGGCCCTGGTCCGCTCTCTACCCGAACGGTCTATGAGGATGCAGGTGCGCTTCGAGATCACGGAGGGTACGGGAGATCTCATTGCCCGCTACAGCCGCGAGCAGCGTAACCCGAGCTCAGTGCTACAGGCGCTGGACCGCGAACAGACCGAGATATGGGCGAAAAAGGACTTCGACGGCTATTACCTGCGTCACTTCCTCCATTTCTATTTTTCCTGGGACCCAAGAATCCACCACCAGACGCCTGATCTTGAGTGGAAAAAGAAGATGCGGGGCAACGGCTTCAGTGTCTCTGCGACGAAGTGTATCGAGCGCAGCCGCCGTGAGCACGAGGACCTGTTGGCGGAGTTTCGCAGCCTGATGTCCGGTGTGGAGGCAACGCTTCAATCGACGGGCATGAAGATTGCCCGCATGTCGGGGAACGAGCTGTTCTTCGAAGTGAAGAGAGCGCTGCACCCCCTAGGAAACGATTCTGTTCCTTACCGACGCCCGGAGGATTCGGCCTTCTACAAAAGCGCCCGCAACCAGATTGCAAACGTGAACATCGAGGATGAGCTCGATGAATACATGAAAGTCGGCGGGCTGCTGTATTCCTTTGTGACCCTGAAAGACCTGCCGGACGCCACATTCCCCGGAGTGCTGCGCGAACTCGTCGTGCTCGATTTTCCGCTCGTGATCAACGCGGAGGTTGTCCTTCCCGACCAGGCTAAGGCAGTCAAGCAATACAAGAGTCGCCTTCGCAAAATGACGGCCGCACAGAAAGACATGCACGGCGGCTTCCGGCTGAATGTCGATGCGCAGGTCGCAGAGCACCAACTGATCAAGGTTCTGCAGGATCTGATTTCAAGCTCCCTCAAGTCCTGCCAAATGAGTTTGACCATCGCAGTCCGTACCTCCCGCCCGGCTCGCAACCGTATGGAGGCGGAACAGGCAGAACGAACTCTCGCCGACCGCCGGCAGAGGGTCCTGCATGCGATTACGCGGATGAACGGCGCCCGCGGTATTGCAGAAACGCTGGCCCAGAAGCGGTTCTTCTTTTCCGGTTTGCCGGGCCAGGGAGAGGCCAACAAGCGCGAACAGGACGTGCTGACGCTTCACGCGGCTGATCTGTTGCCGGTGGAGATGCCATGGAATGGAACACGGAACTCTCCCTTGATGTTGTTTGAGACTCCGTACCGGCAGTTGGTGCCGTTTTCGCCTTTCGATTCGGCTCTGGGCGATGCCAATCAGCTGATCATGGCGAAGAGTGGCGGTGGCAAGACCTTCATGACGCAGACGTTTCTGCTCATGATGGCGCGTGCCAAGCCGTTGATCTCAATCCTCGAACGGGGCGACTCATACGAGCCCCTGGTGGAATTGATGGGCGGGCGCGTCATCAATGTGGATCTTGATGGACGAGAAACCCTCAACCCCTGGGATTTGCCGGCAGGAGAGACCGTACCTAGCAAGGAAAAAACAGCGTTCCTGAAGAACCTTACGCGGCACATGATCGGGGAGAGCCCAGGAGCAGACACGGCACTGCTGGACAACGTTCTCACCGATGCGATCCCGCGAGTTTATAAGCGTTGCGCGATTCGTTACTCGAATCCGATTCCGACCTTCAATGACCTGCGTGAGGAACTTGCCAACTGGCGTGACGCGGAGAAGATGCAGCGCACCATGGATGAGGCCCACCTTGCCGCAATCAAGCTTCGCTCGTGGACAGGAGAAAGCGGCATCTACGCGAATCTATTTGACCGCCAGACCACCATGCGGCTGGACAGCGATTGGTTGTTCTTCAACGTGGAAGGCCTGAGTTCCGATCCGCGGCTGGAAACGGCGATGAGCATGCTGATCGCAACCGCAATGGCCGCGCGGGCTACCGGAAAAACAGCGCAACCAAGCATTACGGTGCTTGATGAATGCTGGTTTCTGCTCGACTCGCCGGCATTGGCTCCCGAGGTGGTGCAACTGTTCCGTACGGCCCGCAAGCGCAACTCAAGTGTTTGGGGAATCAGCCAAACTGTGGAGGACTTCGTCGGGACAGAATCTCAACCTCGATTGCACGGTCCAGGCATCCTCAAGAACGCCAGCACCAAGATCATTGGCCAGCAGCCAGGGGATGTCAGC
>Ga0070741_10018091_pt1 | contig 11472 bp, 16 predicted proteins | sample Coa_R1_4_FD_66440 | JGI IMG/M metagenome (GOLD analysis project Ga0070741, IMG submission 66440) | Surface soil microbial communities from Centralia Pennsylvania, which are recovering from an underground coalmine fire - Coalmine... | ecosystem: Environmental > Terrestrial > Soil > Unclassified ...
AATCGAACTCGGAGATAGCTGGTTCTCCTCGAAATAGCTTTAGGGCTAGCGTCGTACGGTAGCTGGTAGGGGTAGAGCTCTGTTTTGGTCTAGGGCCAGTGATGGTACCTACCCTTGACAAACTACAAATACTACCAGTGGAACTACGGCAGTTAGAACGGCGGGGCTAAGCTCGCCGCTCAAAAGGGAAACAGCCCAGATCGCCAGCTAAGGTCCCTAAATGTATGCTAAGTGGAAAACGAAGTGAAATTTCTCAGACAATAAGGATGTTGGCTTAGAAGCAGCCATTCATTCAAAGAGTGCGTAACAGCTCACTTATCGAGAGAATTTGCGCGGAAAATGTAACGGGGCTAAGCATACTACCGAAGCTGCGAACTTTGTTCGTCATTTATGGCGGATGGAGTGGTAGAGGAGCGTTGATATCGCGCTGAAGCAGAATCGTAAGGTTTTGTGGAGTGTTATCAAGTGAGAATGCTGGAATGAGTAACCACAAGAGAGGTGAGAATCCTCTCCACCGAAAGAGCAAGGTTTCCTGGGCCATGATGATCATCCCAGGGTTAGTCGGTCCTAAGCCGAGGCGCAACAGCGTAGGCGATGGACAACGGGTTAATATTCCCGTACCGGTGTATGTTTGTTTTTAAGTGCGCATCGATTATCTAGGAGCGGGTTTTTGGTTATACCCGTCTAACCTGTTGTTATGACAGGGAATGAGACGGCTGCATAAGCTGGATTCCTAGGGACACGGTGACCAGAAAAGCTTAAAAACGCGTGGCATACACCGTCCGTACCGCAAACCGACACTGGTGCTCAGGTCGAGTAGACCAAGGTGAGCGAGTGATTCTTCGTCAAGGAACTCGGCAATACAACGACCGTAAGTTCGCGATAAGGTCTGCCTTGCCACTATGTTCCTAACACTTTTTTCTATTTGAATTGGAAAAGAGAAACTGTTCGGAATGTTGTGGCAAGGCTGCAACTAAGGAACCCATGGAACTGTTTACCAAAAACACAGGTCTCTGCTAACACGAAAGTGGATGTATAGGGGCTGACTCCTGCCCGGTGCTGGAAGGTTAAGGGGATTTGTATTACGCAATGAACTGAAGCCCCAGTGAACGGCGGCGGTAACTATAACCGTCCTAAGGTAGCGAAATTCCTTGTCAGGTAAGTTCTGACCCGCACGAATGGAGTAATCATATGGGTACTGTCTCGACGAAGAGCTCGGTGAAAGTGCATTGACGGTAAAGATGCCGTCTGTCCGCAGCAGGACGAAAAGACCCCGTGGAGCTTTACTACAGTTTGGCATTGAGCCGGGGATATACATGTGTAGGATAGGTGGGAGACTTTGAAGCCCAGGCGCTAGCTTGGGTGGAGTCATCGGTGAAATACCACCCTTGTGTATCTTTGGTTCTTACTTGAGCCGTTATCCGGTTTGAGGAAAGTGTCTGATGGGTAGTTTAACTGGGGCGGTTGCCTCCTAAAGAGTACCGGAGGCGTTCAAAGGTTGGCTAACTACGGATGGAAATCGTAGTGATAGTGTATACGCATAAGCCAGCTTGACTGTGAGGCTTACAAGCCAAGCAGGCACGAAAGTGGGAGTAAGTTATCCGCTGTCCGTACATTCGTACATGAGTGTGGTATCGGCAGCGCTTTCGTATAAAAGTTACCCCGGGGATAACAGGCTTATAGCGCCCAATAGTTCACATAGACGGCGCTGTTTGGCACCTCGATGTCGGCTCATCACATCCTGGAGGAGAAGCCCTTTCCAAGGGTTCGGCTGTTCGCCGATTAAAGTGGTACGTGAGCTGGGTTCAGAACGTCGTGAGACAGTTCGGTTTATATCCGCTGTGGACGCTAGGAAATTTGAGAGGACTTGTCCCTAGTACGAGAGGACCGGGACGAACGCACCTCTGGTGTACCAGTTGTTCTACCAAGGGCATTGCTGGGTAGCTACAGTGCGGAACAGATAAGCGCTGAAAGCATATTAAGCGCGAAGCTGGCCTCAAGATTAGATTTCCCTATGACCTCCCAGAAAGACTATCTGGTTGATAGGCACTAGGTGTAAGCACGGTGACGTGTTCAGCCGAGGTGTACTAATAGAGGCATTGACTTTTTGTGAATCCTCATCCGCAACGTGTTCTTGCGAGAGCGGGTGAGGATAAGTGCTATTGACTAGCTATTGGTAATCAGCAATAATGACAACTGTTGTTTGGCTGGTTACGTCGTTTGCTTAACAACACAAGTGCTATAATATAAGTGGAAGTTCTTTGCGAGAGACTTTGACTTTAAAAAATCATTTGGAGATCTGTCTGGGGCTTGTGCTGAAATGAAGCGCAAGGAAGTAGCGAGGAACGAGCGAACCGTACTTATGTTACGGGCAGCGAGTGACTGAGAGTTACTGACGTAGCGATTCGTTCAGAGCCGAGAGGTACAACCAGCTTGTCTGGTTGGCAGTCTCGGTGGCACAAGTTCCAGATTGGTCTCCATGGAGAAGGGGAAACACTGGTTCCCATCCCGAACACCAAAGTTAAGCCCTTCATCGGTTACAATACTTGGGTTTTAGCCCTGGGAAAATAGCACGAGGCCAAATTTTAGGAGAACCCGCCGAGAGGCGGGTTTTTCTTTAACTTCTGTATCACCTGATTTTCTATTATGACTAAATCATAGCAGTCTAGAAAATAATATATTCCTATGATGTAATAACATTATGATTGAACTTGGTCCGGTGGAGGTTACGGGTAGCCATACAGGGGTGATAGAACTTTTCGGGCGGCCTTTTGAGATACCGGAATTAGAACTTGCCGGACGCTTGATGTTAGTGCAAACAGTTAAGCCACCTGCCGGAAGAATCGAAGTTTATTTTGATGATGAAGATGGTCCATATGATGGCCGCCAACTCGTAAAGCACGGTGACGAGCTAGACATATTGCCAGCGGTACATTCTGATCAAACTGCCGAAGAGTTAATATTGTCTGCTCTAGATGCGATCGATGACGAAGTAGACGTTGTACAGGATGAGACACGTCAGCAGATTCTTGAGCGTTGGCCCGAACTTGGCGATATGTAGCTATATCGCATAAGCGAAAAGCATGACTAGCATCAGCGCAAAAATAGCATTACCCAATAGGGTTTATAGTTTATGTGATTCCGCCGGGTGGAATATAGAGCTTGCTATCAAGATCAGGGACTCGGGTCTTTAGTTCTATTATTTGTTCTTCTGACAGGCTTGCTGGTCTTCTGCCATTTTTTAAGAAGAGACAAACGTCGTCAATCATGCCCTCGCAGCTAGTGCGGCCCTGCATTTCAGCTTTGGGGAAACAGCACCCAACGGTTGCACTACCTATCGCCCAGAATTGACAATTCTGGCCTAGGTTTTCCTCTGTCGGATAAAAATTTGGTCCTGCCACAATTGTCACTTTAATGTTTTCCAGCTTTAATGCAAGCACTAGCAGAAAGGCAGAACAAAACCGGATCTAATATATTGACTTTCTAAGAAGTTTATGCTAATGTAGTAATTGTTAACTAAAAATAAAAAATGTTACTAGAAGCTCCTACCATTAAATTATTATCGGCCGGCGAAGAACACTCCCAGCCTGTTGAGAAAATAGACCCAGAAGCACTAAAAAAAGAAGCTGCAGGCGATTATGCCGTGGGCATTGCTCTTAATGATCCAGATAAAAGATTAGAAGCTATACGCAAGATGGAACAGGCTGAGGAAGCCTTACGGCAAGTCCGTCCGGAAAAGTAATTAATTAGCCTTTGTAATATCTAGCACTCTGGCTTTAGGTAAGCTAGCTAATAAGTGGCCAGGTACTAGGAGTTTTGAATCCCGGATTCCACTACCAATAATGATTTGCTTAGTTTTATCTACGTTAGAGTCAATTAAAATCGGCCAGTCAGCGGGTAAGCCAATTGGGGTTATACCGCCGTACTCCATTTTTGTTAAAGCTACAGCATTACCCATCGGCGCAAAAGATATTTTACGAGCGTCTAATTGTTTTCTGACGATACCATTAACATCAGCTCGAGTAGTTGCTAGGACCATGCAGGCTGCATACCAAGATTTGTCTGCCCGCTTAGCCTCCACGACTACACAATTAGCTGAAACATCCATGCCAATGTTGTAATGATCACAGAATGCTGCCGTGTCGGCCAGATCAGGATCGATCTTGGTAACTAAAACATCCTTTAGATTGTTATCCAGTATCGCTTTTTTTACTGCCGGGGCAACCAGATCAAAATTATCCTCAACCGGACTAAAATCTAACCGTCCAAACTTCATTTTAAAATTATACTCTACGAGGAAGCAGAAGCTTGCCGGCGGCGTGCATAGCTTGGGCGCGGTGGTAGTTAATGCGTTTATTTAGCCAACCTGTTCTTAGTTGGCTAAATCTGGAATCTGGACTTAGTTTAAGGGCACGGTCGCCAAGTAGGTTTGCTCTTGCAAAGTGGTATGACCGACGTGCTTCATGTAGATCATCCATCAACCAGGGTCGATCCATTGAGGCGATACGCAGTCTATTGATTCTATCTCTTTGGGCGATAAAATCTCCCTGTTCAGCTTTCCAGGCAGCTACTCTTGCATGAAGCCTTTCTGCGCGTTCTGAGGGAGGTGCGTAGCGTCGCCAATACTCCAAACGTGCAATGCCGTTAATTGTTAAAACCAGTAGATTACTTGGGTGGAACTGGCTACGTTCAGGGTTGGCTTGCAGTTGCGGAGCTTCCGAATGCATTTTTATGTTTTAACATTATACGCCTTATTTAGCAAGTATAAACATCAATAAAACTAGAAACCTATTCTGCTACAGGGCCTGTAGCTTCAGCCTCAGTAGTCTCCGAAGCTGGTTCGGCTAAAAGTTCTAATCTGCGACCTAATTCGGCTACAGCGCAGCTGCCTATTTGAGGATCGTCTTTTGGGTGTTCGTTGCCACATGTCCAGACTACGTCGCCATCGCTTCTTAAAGCGCATTGTTCAGAATCCCACCAGCACGGTACCTTATCTACTTCTATACCTATGACTTGTGTCTCAGGGGTTCTCGCAATCTCTGGAGTTTTATGCATAGGAATATTGTCTGAAAAATATGTTAGCTATGCAAGCATGAGCTGAATGGGAAATAAATTATGCTAGGCCTTTATCCCTGAGCTCTTTAATAGCTTCTTTAGTCTTGCCGAGCTTTAGGCCCATGCCCTTTAGGACTTTATCAGTTTTGCTGAACTGTATTTGGTCATATTGGACGATTTGGACACGGTTGCCCCAGGGATCTCTAAAGTCCAGCCGGCTGCCCACCACCTCTACACCTGCTTTTTTAAGCGCTTGACGCATCTGCTCTTTATCCTCGACCACAAATCCAAAGTGGGCCTCTGGATCTGGCGCGTTATCATCCTCAAACGCTAAAAATTGGTCGCCCATGTCAATTTCTACATGTCCGGGCTTGCGCTCTCTGATTTCAAAATCAAAAAACTTACTGTAAAATTCTAGGGCTTCGTCGATGTTGCCGACCTTGAGAGCCACATGGTTTATGCCGACCGGCTTTTGTTTCTTCATACCCAAATTATACGCTCCCCAAAGATCTGTATTTTGTGTTAGAGTACAAAAATGCTAGAAATTCCGTACGGACACTTAAGTGACGCCGCTTTTGTAACTGACGGTGTTTTGTCTGATACCCAGGCTTTAGAGTTGGTAAGAGGGGTTTATTTTAAGATGGAACAGGGTCTTGAACCTCTAACGATTGGAGAAGTTGCACTCTTGGAGGCGCACGCAGCAGAGTATTTTCCAGAGCCTCAACCTGACCCTATGGCGCCAGCATTCACCGCTGAGATGTTAGCCAAAGCAGTGGTTACGCGGGCCTGCCAAACAGATAATCAATAATTGTAGTCTGGTGGTAGCTCTCCAGCAGACGCAGCTACTTCGTCTAGCAACCCATCAATCTCGCTTTTAAAAAAACTAGCCCTTTTATCTGGTGGGATATTAGCTACTGTCCAGTCCAGCCTATAATGGGGTAATCCTAGATCTAGCAATCTGGCTCTCATATGATCATCAGAAATTTGGCCATCTATTGGCGCTGACTTGCCTCTTAAAGCTGAATAGGGCAAGTGCTGATCGGCTTGTTTAAGTAGATCCAGGATGTGATAGCCATAATGGCTTGCTACTACGCAAGAATAAACCTCAATTTCACCTGATGTAACCATATTTCTAGCAATCCGGTAATAGTTAACATGCTTCTTAATATCGAGTTGTCTAGCTGTGTGATCAATGATAGTACCGCCATAATGTACCAACAAATGAGCTGGGGTGGTTATGTCTAGAGGTCTGAAATTATGATTAATTGTCGTAAATCGAGGTGGCTCTATCGCCTCAAGAGTAGGGTAAACATCTACCGAACCAGTCTCCGGCGAATTATATTTTTTGTATCCTCGAAGGCCAGGCTGAAGTATATCTATATCGGGTGAAGCGGTTTCTTCCGGAACCGGCATATCACGAATCTCTCTCCATAGTCTAAGCGCAGTACCACCGACTAGCACCATCTCAGGGAACTGCATACGGACGGAATCCAAACGGCGCTGCAGGTGTTGCCACTGGCGGGGATCTATGCGCTTAACATCTGGTGGTAATTCTTTAGAATATCTTAGTTGTCGTGCCACTGCGCTATTTTTACACAAACCGACATTTTTGCAAGCATAATGGGTTGACTTTTTACTGTGCTTATGGTAATATGATATTAGTTAAACAAAAAAACAAAAAATGGCAGAAGCGACAACAATTAGCCCTCCAGAGGCGCCCCCTAGTAATGAAGTTACAGATGCAGATCTTAAAGCTGCATTTGATGGAGCATTTATCCGGTTTCCATCCGAGAGAGTTAAAAAGTACACACCAGTAAAAGGCGACATGGTTGTTCTTATTGACGGCCAGACAATGACTCAAAACCCCAACTTTCCTGTGAGGATGCTTCCAGCACTTGCTCTAACTAGGTCTAGAAGCGGCGATCGATATCTATTTAATCAGACACATCCAGCAGGTAATGTTGCACCAGAAAGCATTGAAGTTGTTTTTGGGCCAGAGGGTACTTCTATGGCCGTCAGGTCCATTCTGCAAAAAAGCCCTGAGTATGCGCCGCTAGATGGCTTCACAAGAGAGAGACTATTTGGTTATTTTAGCAATCCTAACTTGGTAGATAGGCGTACTGTTCTTGATAACACAGAGGCCGAAAATAGAAGACAGACTCAAATTCAGCGCCGAAAGTTCTGGGGTCAAGTTTTTGGTAAATTGCTTCGTAAATAATTTAGCTATTTATAAAGCGCGCGATCGATCTAACCCCAAATATAATTGCATAGAAAATACTGAGTATATGACCTGTGGTAGGTACAGTCTTTTCAATAGCGCCATCGATTTTTGTATCTTCCACCGGAACAAGAAAATCCTTGAGTGGGTGAATAGACATAATTCTATGTCTTTCGTTTTTGCTAATTTTCTTAAGACTATCGCCTACAGCAAATAAGGATTCTTTAAATGCAGGATTCTTTTGGTAGTACATAGGGTTAACCGCTTGAGGGTTGTTAACCTTACCACATATAAGAATTACTTTATTTACATCTTTGGAACGTGCGGCATAGGCATTTATTACAGCACTTGCTCCAGCACTGACACCTACGAGTGATAGCGTGTTTTTATCGTTTTTTAACTCGTCAATTTTATCTAGTAGTCGCTCTAATTTTGAAGAAAACTTTTCTTCATCAGCCCATCCCATCGCAAGGAAGTGAACCTTTAGCCCAAACAAACGCCACAGCCAGAGAATCTGAGGCTGCCAATACTTTCGATTATCACCTAGGCCGGGTACATAAATTACTTGGTGGCTCACTTTTGCAAGTTTTCTTTGACTCTAAACTTAACAATTTTACGAATAAGGCCCACAGGCAGCGGCTTATCATACTGAAAGCGGATGGTGGCTTTTGAAGTACTATATGGCTCTAGTTCCTTCGTAAATTTTCTGATAGCGGAAGGCATTGCGTATATACCGATGTGGTGACTTTGAGCTGCAAAATAGAGCAGGCGACCATTTAGACTGTAGTAGGGAATTCTGTAACTGATCTTTTCAGCTGCCTCCGGCGCTTCTTCCTTAACAATTTTCCTAATTGCGTCCAATTTTAGTTCAATTTCTTTGGGCTGAGCGGCAATATACTCATCAACAGTCTCAAACTGCGTCATCGGCGCCTATTTTCCTAAAGATGCTTTTTCCATGTCGGCTATGATGATCTTCTTCATTTTAAGCATTGCTTCTAAGCCAGCCTTCGACTTTGTTAGCTCGTCCATGTTCTTAGGGATGATCTGCCAACTAAGACCGAACTTATCAGATAGCCAGCCGCATTGCTCAAATTTTGGATCGGCGCTCATTTTCTCCCAAAAATAATCGATTTCTGCCTGGTCTTTGCACTCCACGTAAAGCGAAATTGCTGGAGTAAATTTGAATACTGGACCGCCATCAAGGCACATGAACTTCTGCCCGGCTAGTTTGAAGGTACCAGTTAAAACCTTGCCTTCCATGTTAGCCATTGGCCCTTCATTAAAGCCTTCAGGATAGCGGCGGATATCAATTATCTCTGAATCTGCTGCGTCTCTAGAAGGCGAGTCCTTAAAAACCTCAACGTAAAAATTCATCGCTTCTTCAGCGTTTTTATCGAACCATAGAAAAGGTGTTATTTTCTGCATCCTTATTTCTTCCCGGGATCCATTGAATCACCGATGTTCATCATCCATTGGACCCCATATTGATCTGTAACTCGGCCAAAGATATCTCCCCAGAACTGCTTTTCTAGAGGCATTTCGATCTTGCCGCCGTCGGCCAGCTTATCAAATATAGTCCGCATGTGATCCTCGTCGGTGCCACCAAGACTTAGTTCTACCTTAGCTGCTTTATCGCTGGCTATACTGCTGTCACTGGCCATAAAGGTTATGTCTCCACCTTTAAGAGTGCAGTGCATAACCTTGCCTTTAAACCAGTCCTTATTGGGCATGTCGCCCATCTGCTCAGGATCTGCGTCCATAATTTCCAACTCGCCCCCAAAAACAGATTTATAAAATTCCATCGCCTCACGGCAGTTGCCCTTAAAGAATATATAGGGTTCTAGTGTAACTTTAGCCATAGTATCCTCCTTACTCGCTACTCTTATTTTGACATAATAAGAGCGGATTAACTACTCGGGAATCTATTATTGACATTAGCGTAGTTTGGTGATACCATAAGCATAGTTTCGATAGATGAAGAGGGCTACGCCCTCTTTTTATTTCGACTAGGTGGAATTTCATAAACTATCAAGGAGGTTTTAAGCTATGGCTGGAACCAAAGATGGTGGCCGCAAAGCAGCTGCTACTAACAAATCCAAATACGGACGTGATTTTTACGCTCGTATCGGTGCAATGGGCGGCAAAGTTGGCCGAACTGGTGGCTTTTTTGCCAACCGTGAACTGGCTCGTATAGCCGGCGCTAGGGGCGGACGCATAAGCCGTCGTCCTAAAAAGACAAGCAAGAAATAATTGCTTTAAGTCAAAACTTTAATCCGTCTAGGCAGCTGTTTAGGCGGATTTTTTTATGCGACGGTATGGCCGGACAAAACGGCCACCCGTAACTTTCCATTCTGCTTGGCAGTTAAAGCAACGGTAATGATAGGGGTCCTTTTGCAGAACATTAGTGCGACAAACGGGGCAGGTACTCCGAGCGTGCAACCAATCACGGTATGTATCCAGGCAGCTCTGGATATGGTCATCGTCAATTTTTACATCGTATTTGCAGCCAATCTTGGCAGCTAAATCCCAGGCTGCACTCTCCAGCATTAGGAGTTCAAAATCGGAGTGGTAGTTAGTATGTCCCAGTTGGGCATGAGCTAGCTCGTGTAAAATACCATACTCTTTTTCTTGAGGAGGGGCTTCTGATTTATAAGTTATGGTATTTGATTTTGGTGACCAGTGGTCCTGTGAACCTGACTTAAACTTAAACTGCGGATAATCTCGCTTTAGCTCAATGACAAACTGCTTAAATGTTTTGGCGGATGTATTCATAACAACCAAAGATGACGGCTTCCTCGGGCCTTTTTGCTCTAACGATTTCAGGGAGTGGCACTAGTGGGTCATTGATCATTTTTAACTCATGAGTGAGATAGCTTATAAACTTCTCTAAGTGGGCACCGGCGCCACCACCAATTATTATTAGCTCTGGCTGAGCGGTTGGTAATAACTCTTCAAAGCCCATAGCCACTAAGTGCGCATATTGCTTCCAGATAGATTTATCATTAATCTCTGCAGCTAGTTTTCCATAACGCTGCGATAAAGCCTTGCCAGATGCAAAGTCTTCCCATTTTTGGTTCTTACCTTCATAGTCAAACCGCATTCGCCCAGGCTCAAAATTGATATAGTCATCATCGATTTGACCATTCTTTATTACACCACCACCTATACCTGTGCTAAGAGTTATATACATAATCATTTTATACTTTTTGTGGTATAACAATGCTTCTGACAGAGCGGCCAGCTTGGCGTCATTATGGATAAATACTTTAGCGTTAGGCAGAATCTTGGCAACGTCCTTCTTTAGATTGACCTTTTGCCAAGGTAAATTACCGCCCGCGTCTATGCTTAGACCAGTGCTGTGATCAATTAGCCCCGGCATTCCAATGCCAACGCCATCTATACCATTAAGACCAAGCTTAGAAATGTTTTTCTCTATATGTTCCTTAAAGTTTTTATAGTCTTGTGGTGTCGGAAATTTTAATTCATTTAAAATTTTCCCTTCATAAGAAAAAACCGCTAATAGTGTTTTAGTAGCCCCCACATCAATTGCTAAATACATGTCTGGCCCTCAAGTGTCATTAACAGCTATTCTAGCATGCTAACTACTGGACAAAAGCAGTAGTTCACCTTAAAATAAGTAACAATCTACTTTATTAACTTAATATTGTGGAGCGCCATGAGGCATCCTTTTATGGATCCTCGTCGTGCCGGGCAAGAAATGTGATTTTTGCTCGGGCTGCTCTTCCAGAGAGAGCAAGAATATTCAAGGAGGAATATATTTAAATGCCAAAAACTACGAATGTGACTATGGATGACCTGCTTGCCAAAGAGGAAGTCAAGCAAATTAAAGCAGGCGATGCTGTTGAGGGCGTAGTTAGTTCTGTTCGCAAACACGAAGTCTGGGTTGATCTGGGAGCTAATGGTATCGGCGTTATTTTTAAACGCGAGGTTAGTGGTAGCCCCATGAAAGAAGGCGAGACAATAACCGCCAGTGTCATTGATCCGGAACTGGACGAGGGCTATGCACTTCTATCTATGAAGCGAGCCAGCAAAGATAGGGGTTGGGGCGAGCTTGAACGAATTTTTAATGAACAAGAAATTATCGAAATTTCACCCTACAGTGCTAATAGGGGAGGCTTACTGGTTGAACTCGAAGGCATTCGGGGATTCTTACCAGTTAGTCAACTAAGTGCCGAACA
>Ga0070741_10018092_pt1 | contig 11472 bp, 10 predicted proteins | sample Coa_R1_4_FD_66440 | JGI IMG/M metagenome (GOLD analysis project Ga0070741, IMG submission 66440) | Surface soil microbial communities from Centralia Pennsylvania, which are recovering from an underground coalmine fire - Coalmine... | ecosystem: Environmental > Terrestrial > Soil > Unclassified ...
GGTTGGCAAGAACTCGAGTCCCGGAGTAAATCAGCACAGGCTGCATAGTCGCTTGATAGTAAACTCGCTCAACCGTCGGCGATGCCTTATAGCTTTTCTACCAATTGAGAGACACTACCCGTTCGCATCGTCGATAGTGTTTCCGGGCGATGTGAGCAGCGCGCCGTTTCTCGACTCGCACGTGCTCGTGTGGGGCGGTCTTTGCGATTCGACTTCGCTCGCGAATTGCCGCACCGCGAGCATCATCCATTCCGACGACCTCGATGTGACCGCCACATCCAATCCGAAAGTTGCCGCGATGTTCGATCAGTTGACGCTGCTCAAGGACGACAGCGTTCTCGAGACCGGGGGATTCGGCGATCTGAGCGGGGGCACATTGAACGACGGCCAGGTCTTCAACCCCTCGGATGAGAGCATCACGCAGCCAGCCGCGACCTTGTCGTCGGGGCGCGCGGGCCATACCGCGACCTTGCTGAACGACGGGACCGTCCTGATCGTCGGCGGCGTCGCGAACTCCGGCGGCACGCTGAATGCGCTCAACAGCGCGGAGATCTACGATCCCGCCTCGCAAACCTTCACCGCCTTGTCATCCACCCTGAATCAACCGCGCGCCTTTCATAGCGCCACCCTCCTGGGTGACGGATCGGTGCTGATCGCCGGCGGAATAGACGGCGGCGCATCGCTCGCGATGACCGGGAGCGCATCGGGGGTGACGGGTTCGTTGTCGATCGGCTCGGGCGGAATCCTCAACACCGCCGAGATCTACGATCCGGCATCGCGGAGCTTCCGATGCGTAAAGGGCGTGGTGAAGAAGACAGGGCTCTGCAAGTCGAGCATGAAGGCTGCCCGCTTCGGCCATACCGCGACCGCGCTCAACGACGGTGACGTGCTGCTGGCGGGAGGATTCGGACCTTCCTCCGGCTCGTTCATCGCGCTCGATTCCGCGGAGCGTTTCCATGGCAAGGGATTCAAGAAGGTCGGCCGGATGACGCATCCGCGCGCTTTGCACGCCGCGATGGTCGTCTTGCCCTGATCGCAACGACCCGCGCCCGCGACTCGGGCGGAGGCCGGAACTCCCCCGCACCTCCGCCCCCTCTCCACTTGCCTCGATTGACAGGGCGGGGGCGGCCCGGATAGCCGTCGCCGCCAGGGTTGTGCCGCGGATGCGATCGCCTACCAGGGCCGCGCCGGGATCGGCGCCTTGAACGCCCACGTGAACGAAGTCTGCATTCGCGCGATGTAGCCTCCCCGTTCGACGAGCGGCCGGAAGTGGCGCTCCAATCGCTCGCGTTCTTCCGAATTAAAGATTTCTTCGATCACCTCGCCGCAGGTCGGCACGAACGGGTTTCCGGACGAGTTCAGGAAGACTTCCCATCCTCCGCGAGGCATCGGGCCGATATCGATATGTAATTCGGTATGGATGCCGGCGAAGCCGACTTCAACGCACATTCTGGCAAGATCACGCTCGTTGAAATTGATCATCGCGCGGTTCACTTCACCTCGACTCTCAAAATACTCATCCAGCCGTTCGAGGAGGTCTTTGACGGGAGCGGCATCGGGCTCGGGTTTGCCCCACCATCGCTCCCGCCAGAATTGCAGGTCTTCCTTCATGCGGTAGTCGTCGATCGGCTCGAAAAGCGCCGTCCGTCCCCCGGGTTTAAGCACGCGAAGAAACTCGCGCAACGCCTTGCTCTTGTCGTCAACGTAGATCAGAACCGAGCGGGTCGTGACGAGATCGACGGATTCATCCGGGATCGTCCGCAAGTCCTCCGCTCGCGCTTGAACAAAGGAGCATCGATCAAGCACGCCCATTTGCCGGGCGCGACTCTCGACATGTTGCAGCAGGGCTTCGGAGATATCCGAGAAGATGACACGTCCCGTCCTGCCGACCTTGTCCAGAGCGCCGAATCCGATCAGGCCCTCGCCGGTGCCGACGTCGAGAACGACCTTGCCCTCCCCGAGCCCGGCTTTCGCCAAGAGCCGGTCCCGAATGCGAGCCAGACCGGCCATCTCCAGTTCGGCGGCTTTCTCATCACCTCCGAAACGTGTCTTCCCAAGCCATCGCGGCCATGGGTCATGGTCCGGCATAGGCGCCTCCGTGCGGAGTGAGCGTGACGGTATGGACTCACACCATACCAATTGAGATGTCGGGAAGACCACGCAAGGCTGCGTACCGCCTGTAACCGATCGCGCCATCCTGGGTCGCCGTCTTTGCCCCTTTCAGTTCCAGGAAGGGCCGCGGCGCGGGGTGCTGCGATGGCACGACGGCTTGCTAGCGGCGATTGTGTTCCACGGCTCCATCCGGCAAAGCTGTTTTCGCCTTCAGGATGGAGCCGGCGTACGAAGAGGAGGATTCGATGAAGCGGGGAATTTCAGAGATGTCGGCGGCCGCGGGATCGCTCGCCGCCGCCCTGTTCGCATGGCTGCTGCTCGTGCCGCCCGGCGGCAGCGATGTGAACCAGCCGTTGAAAAGCTGGCAGAAGGCGGGAAGCTACGTCAGCGAGCGGGCCTGCGAGTACGAGCGCAGGATTCATCTTGCGGGCGCGCACAACATGGTCCCGAATCCCGGCGAAGCCGCCAGAACCGAACTCAACGGCATCACGATCACCGAATCCTCGATATGTGTTTCGGACACTGATGCAAGGCTCCGCTAGCGCCCTCCGATGAGCCAATCGACCGGAGACCGGCCCGCGTACAGAAGAAACCCCGGCGAGCGCTTCGCCATCGCAATCGCCGGAATCGTGGCGATCGTCCTTTTCGGCGCTGTCGGCTACCGGCTGATCGAGGGCATGCCGCTAATCGACGCTCTGTACATGTCGGTGATCACCGTGTCCACGGTGGGTTTCGGCGAGATCAGGCCGCTTGGCCCGGAGGGCAGGCTTTTCACCATCGCCCTGATTATCATCGGGGTGGGAAGCGTGTTCTACCTGCTGACGGCGACCGTCGAGCTGGTGCTCGAAGGCAGCCTGCGCGATTTCTTTGGGAAGACCGCGATGCATCGGAAAATTCAGGGACAACAGAATCACGTGATCGTCTGCGGCTTCGGAAGGCTCGGAAAAGCCGTGGTCGAGGAACTCAAGCGCCACGACACTCCCCTCGTGGTGATCGAGTCGGATCCCGCCAAGGAGGCCGAACTGGCCGCGATGGACGTGCTCTATGTGATTGGGTCGGCGCTCGAGGAATCGGTGATGGAAGAGGCGGGCGTGCGCTCGGCGCGCGCGGTGGTCGTCGCGACCGCTTCCGACGCCGACAACGTGTACATCACCCTCTCCGTACGCGAGAAGAACCCCAGGGCCTTCATCCATGCCCGCGGCGACTCCGAAGCCGGATTGCGCCGCCTGCGGCTTGCCGGCGCGGATCAGACGCTGTCGGCGTATCAGTGGGGCGGAATGCGCATCGCGGCGAGCATCCTGCGCCCTTCCGTGGTCGATTTCCTTGAACTGTCGGTTCCCGGGCGCGAATCCGAAGTCGATCTCGAAGAGATCAAAGTGGAGCGCGAAAGCCCTATCAGCGGAATGACCATCGCCGCAATCGAGCGCGAAAACATCCGCGTCAGGGTGGTCGCGCTCAAACGGCCCGATCAGCCGATCTCAATGATCCCCGACCCGAGCAGCCGCGTCGAGGCAGGAGACTTCCTGGTCGTGATTGGCGAATCCGCAAGCCTCAAGCGCCTGGGCGGACTCTAGCCGACTTCGTCTCGAGGAGGATCTAATGGGCGGCGCCGACGAAGGACTTGAGAATCCGTAGAGTGCGATCGCGGTCGAGCGGCCGCGACGCATAGTACTGCACGCTATGGCATCGCGCCTGGCGTTCCACCTCGGGCGAGTGATTGGAGGCGATGTAGGCGACAAGCGCCTGCGGCGCCCATCGCCGCACCTGGTCGAGCAGCCATCCCCGCGTCGCCTCCTCGATCGCGCCGTCATCGACTACAACCACGCCGACGCCGCTTCGGATCAGGAACGAGCGGGCCTGCCCCGCCTCTCTGCAGTTGTCCAGACGCCATCCGCCGCTGAGGCCGTCGGCGACCATCCGAAGGAGCGATTCGTCCTGGGAGAAGACCAGGATGATACGGTCCACCGCGGCCTTGCCCTTTCCGTCGCGCGAGGGGCGATGATTATTGCCCGTGAACTTGTGCATCACCGGCGGAGAACCCGTTTCGAAGCGAAGATCCATAAACTCGCGCCGTCCGACTCGGTCCTAGGCTGCCTTTCCCAAAGGCGGCGATTGGACCGTGCGCCCGGACAGCCATCCTTTTTGCCCCCCTGCCTCCTTGTCGGAAACCGGTCCAGGGCATCCTTGGGTCTAAGGCCGATGCGGGAAGCATGCCAGCCTGGAAAAATGACGAAATCTGCTGAAAAAACTGAATGATTTCTGGTTGGACCGGATTGTGATAAGAATCTTGTTTCCGATGGGTACGCACATCCGGCGCGGCCTGATTCCGTTTGGCCCAGCCGATAGCCTCACCACGGATACGCTGACAGGTAGAAATGGAGTCAAAGTCAATTTCAACCCAGGATTCCGCACCGAAGCCCCGATACTTCCATCTTTTGTGGGACTCGGAGCTTGAAGAGTTGATGCCGATCCTGGAGTCGATACAGAAGCACCGCCCCGAGGTGCTTGAACACTGGTTCAACCTTTATCTGCTTCATTTTGGAGATTCGCGGGCTCTCAACCGCACCGAGTTCATGGAGATCTTCGGCACCGAGCTTGATACCACCCTGCGCGACCTGCTCGCCCGGGATATCGACCGGTTCGCCGTCGATGTGAGCCGTGTGGGCGAGACTCTTGCCGAGCGCAGCGTCCCTTTTTCGGAGCTGATCGTTTCGATGCATCTTTTCGAGGAAAGCGCGACCACCGCTTTTCCCTCGTTTCCGCCCCCGATGCCGCGGATCTATCGGGCGTTCGATAAGCTGAGTCACATCCGGATGATCGTGCTTGCGGACACGTACTTTCGGTCCAAGACCGCCGTCGCGAACGCGCGAATCGAGGCGCTGGAACGCGAGGCCGCCGCGCTGCCCAGGGACGTGCGCACGCATTTCCACGGCCTGGTCGGGAAGAGCGCGGCGATGCATCGGCTCTATGAAAAAATCGAGGCGGCAGGCCGCACCCGCGGAACCATCCTGATTGTCGGGGAAAGCGGGTCCGGCAAGGAGCTGGTTGCGCGCGCGATCCACGAATGCGGCCCGCACTCCAACCGCCCGTTCATCGCCCTCAACTGCGCCGCCATCCCAAAGGACCTGATCGAAAGCGAGCTGTTCGGCTACAAACGCGGAGCGTTCAGCGGAGCCAACGTCGAATATCTCGGTCTCTTCCGCGCCGCCGAGGGTGGAACCCTGTTTCTCGACGAAATCACCGAGATGAGCCCGGAGACGCAAAGCAAACTGCTTCGCGCGGTTCAGGAGCACAAGGTTCGCCCGGTCGGCTCCACTATCGAGATTCCCGTCGATGTCCGCCTTGTCGCCTCGACCAATCGCGATCCCCAGGAAGCCGTCAAGCGCGGCCTGCTGCGCGAGGACTTGTATTACCGGCTCCAGGCGGGCGTGATCCCCGTCCCGCCGCTTCGGGATCGACTCGAGGACATCCCGCTCCTCGTCGAGCATTTCGTCGACGTCTTCAACGCGCGCCAGACCCGTCCCGCGCCGGTGACCGGAATCGAGGAAGAGGCGCTCGCCGCGATGCAGCGTTACAATTGGCCCGGTAACGTCCGCGAGCTTGCCAATGCGATCGAGGGCGCCTTCACCTTCGGGCGCTCGCCGATGATCCGGCTGCAGGATCTGCCGGAGTCTGTGGCCGGAACCCAGCCGGTCCGGCAGACCACGATCGCCGACCTGCCGCTGGGAACCTTTGCGGACAGCGAGCGCGTGATAATCCAGCGGGCGCTCGAATCCACGCAGGGCAACAAGGTGCAGGCCGCGAAGCTGCTCAAAATATCCCGCAAGAAGCTGTACGCGAAGATCGCGAAGTACGGTCTCCAGTGAGAATGCGATGACTGCTCACACCCGCGCTTCGATCGCCCCGGTCCGAACCGGCCCCGGCCCGCGAACAACCTATCTCGCAAAACGGAGCTGATCCGTGGATGCAGGAGAGCAGATTCGGATGCTTCAGCATGCGGTGAAGGTGGCGGGGCTCGACGCGTCCGACGTGGTGCTTCCGGCCGACCGCCAGGCGCTCGTCGGCTCGATGCGCCTTCATTACCTGGATTGGGGCGGCAGCGGGCATCCGATTCTCTTCCTCCACGGCGGAGGCCTCAACGCCCATACGTGGGATGTGGTCGCGACGATGATGCGTTCGCGCTATCGATGCATCGCGCTCGACCAGCGCGGCCATGGCGACAGCGAATGGTCGCCGGAGATGGACTATGGCCTCGACGCGCACGTGCGCGACATCGAGGGTTTCACCGATCTGTCGGGATTTTCCAATCCCGTGCTGGTGGGGCAGTCGATGGGCGGGCTGAACGCGATCGCGTATTCGGCGCGGCATTGCGACCGGGTCGCCGCGCTCGTGGTTGTGGACGTGGGCCCCGAGCCGGACGAAGGCGGCGCGCAAAGAATCCGCGATTTTTCGAGCACCCCCGAACTCGACTCGCCCGAGGATTTCCTCGAGCGCGCGGTCCGCTTCAATCCCCATCGCGACCGGGAGGTGCTCAGACGCAGCCTTTTCTACAACCTGCGGCGTCTCCCCAACGGAAGATGGGCTTTCAAGCACGATCAACGGCGGATGGGAGAGGAGGCGCGCGATCGCCTCGCTCGGGAGCGCCAGCGTCTTTCACGCGAGATCGGCAATATCCGATGCCCGACCTTGATCGTCCGCGGCGCTCGCAGTGACATATTGAGCGACGCGGCGGCGCAGAGATTCGCCTCCACGCTGCCGCGCGCGCAATGGGTGCGCGTCGAGGATGCCGGGCATAACGTCCAGGGCGACAATCCTCGCGGCCTGCTCGATGCGATGCTTCCGTTCCTGAACTCGATTGGTTTGTGAATTCCGGAAAGGAGAGGAATGAAACGTTCCCTGCTGATTGCCCTTGCAATCTTTCTTGCCGGCACCGCCCCGCTGTTCGCTCAGGCGATTCCGGTCAAAGTCTCAACCCCAACTCCAACACCCGACGCGACCGAAGCAAGCGAAACCGTCACGGGACGGATCGTGCGGATTGACGTTCACGCGGGCACGTTCTCGGTCAAGGCCCCCAACTCCCGAAAGGCTGTTCAGCTCAAAGCGGGAAAAGACATCGATGTGTCGCAGCTAAGACGCGGCGAGCGCGTGGTCGTGACCTATTCCAGTGGCATTGCCACCAAGGTGGAAGCCACGCGCGCAACGCGATAGGCGCGCCGTCCCACCGGGAGGGCCGCGCCGCTTCAGTCGTTGTACAGGTAGGTCTGGTCTCTAAGACCCTTCTCGTAGTCCTCGAGCAGCTTCATACCGTCGGAGGGCTTGATCCGATCCTGCTTGATGGCGGCATCGACCTGCGCCTTGACGCGCGCGACCATCTCGCGCGTGTCGTACTGGACCATCCCGAGCACCTCGGAGATGCTGCTGCCGGGGATTACGACCTCGAGGTAGTAGCCGCAGGGCTCGTCGGGGTCGAGGAACACGTGGACCTCGTTGACCCGCCCGAACAGGTTGTGAAGGTCGCCCATGATGTCCTGGTAGGCGCCGGTCAGGAAGACCCCAAGGTAGTAGGGGCGCGAGTTCACTGGATGAAGCGGCAGGGTGTCATCCTCGTCGTCCTGGTGGATGTACTTGGAGATCTTGCCGTCGGAATCGCAGGTGATGTCGGCGAGGCGGGCGCGGGCGGTCGGCCGCTCATCCAGGCGATGAATCGGAACCACCGGGAACATCGCCTGCAGCGCCCAATGATCCAGCAGCGATTGGAAGACGGAGAAGTTGCAGATGTACTGATCCGCAAGCTCGCGCCTCAGCTCGATCATCTCCTCGGGCAGGTCATTGACGTTGAGCTGCGAGGCAAGCCGCATGATGCGCTCGGCGACCTCCCAGAACAGGCCCTCGGTCCTGGCCTTGAGCTGGAGGTCGAGCAGCCCCAGCTCGAACATCTTCTGGGACTCCTCGCGGATCTGCACCAGGTCGTGCCATGACTCGGCCAGCTCCCGCTGCTCGACCATCTCCCCGATCTCGCGCAACTCGCGCAGAAGCTTATGCTCCTCCGTCGCGATGTTAGCGGGCGCCTTACCGGGCTTTTCGACCGTGTTGAGGGCTTCGACGACCAGGACGGAGTGATGGGCGACGACGGCGCGCCCCGATTCGGACACCAGGTTCGGATGCGGGACGTTCTCCTCGTCGCACACGTCGGCGACGTTGTACACGATGTCGCGGGCGTACTCGCGGATGCTGTAGTTCATCGAGGAGTGCGACGTGGTGCGCGAGCCGTCGTAGTCGATGGCAAGGCCGCCCCCGACATCAAGATATTCGATCGGATGCCCCATCTTGCGGAGCTTTGCGTAGTAGCGGGTGGCTTCGCGGATGGCGCGTTTGATGATGAGGATATCGGGGACCTGGGAGCCGATGTGGAAATGGAGCAGCCTGAGCGCCGATTCCATCCCGGCTTCGCGCAGGATCGCGGTCACCTGCAGCAGCTCCTCGGTGGAAAGACCGAACTTGGCGGCGCTTCCGCTCGACTCCGACCACTTGCCGGCGCCCTTGCTCGAAAGCCGCAGCCGCACCCCGATCATCGGCTCGATTCCGACTTCCTTGGCGATCGAAACGATCCTCTCGACCTCGGAGAGCTTCTCCGCCACCAGCATCACGGTCTTTCCCAGCCTGCGGCCCAGAAGCGCGGCGCGGATATAGCGATCGTCCTTGTAGCCGTTGCAGATGATGAGGGAGTCGTTGTCGGTGTGAAGCGACAGGGCAGCGAACAGCTCCGGCTTCGAACCGACCTCCAATCCGTAATGGAACGGACGGCCGGCGTTGACTATCTCCTCGACCACCTCGCGGAGCTGGTTCACCTTGATGGGGAAGACTCCGCGATAGACGCCCTTGAAGCGCTTGCGGGAGATCGCGGCGTTGAAGGCCTCGTTCAGGGCGCGCACGCGATGATGCAGCATGTCCTGGAAGCGGATCAGGAGCGGGCAGGCAAGGCCCTTGGCACGGGCGGCTTCCACCACCTCGCGGATAACGATCTTTCCCCCGCGCCCCATCAGCGGCAGCACGGTCATGTCGCCGTTCTCGTTGACCTCGAAGTAGCCGCCGCCCCAGCGGTCGACGAGGTACATCGCCTTCGCGTCCTTGACGGTCCAGCTCTCGAGGCTGAACTCGGCGGCTTCGCGTTCCTTGGAACGGACGCTCGCTCTCCCGAAAGAAGCCATCTAATCCCTCCGATACGACCGCCGAGACAACTCGGCTTCAGACAGTAATCGTCAAAGCCGGATGAGGATCAAGAGCCGGTTCGTTTTCGAGCCGTAACAAAGCGCGGGCGCCGGCGGCGACGAGTGTCCTTCATCGCAATTTAATCACGAATCATCCGCGCCGGGCCCGAGCGGCGGCGGATGGCCCGTTTCGGCCCGGCGTGCTTTATTGAGGCATCGGAGCAGCCGGCCTGAGAGACGCCGTGGATCGAAAAGAAGTCAAGATGTACTCGGACTACAAGAGTCCGTTCGCCTACCTGGCCTTCGACCCAGCCTTCGAACTCGAACGTCGCTACCGTATCCGCCTGCGATGGATTCCATTCCAGCTACGGATAAAAGGCAAGGGAGAACGGAGCATCTACTCCGAGTACAAGGCGCGATATTCCTACCTCGATGCGCGCCGATGGGCGGCGCGGCGCGGCATCGTGATCCGCGGTCCGCTCAAGGTTTACGACACGACGCCGGCCCTGATCGGAGGTCTGTTCGCTCAAAAGCACGGCCGCCTGCTCGACTACAGCCGCAAGGTCTATTCGATGTTCTTCCGGCGGGAACTTGAAATCGATCAGCCCGATGCCGTCGCGGGCGTGCTCGAAGGCATCGGGCTCTCCGCCGCCGACTATAGAAACTATCTTTCGGGAGACGGCGGGCGCGACTATGAACAGGCGCAGCGGGAGGCGGAGCAGGATCACGTCTTCGGCGTGCCGCTGTTCTTCTTCGAGGGCGAGCCGTTCTGGGGCCACGATCGAATTCCCGTCCTCGAACAGAGGCTCACCGAAGCCGGATTGCTGATCGAAAGATGACGCCGCGAACCGTCGATTTCTACTTCGACTTCTCCAGCACCAACAGCTACTTCGCCGCATTCATGCTGCCCGAGGTCTGCGCGCGCGCGGGAGCGGCGATGCGATGGATGCCGCTGCATTCGGCCGCGCTGTTTCGCGGCACCGGGTTCGATGTGATGGCGATGACGCCGCGCAAGGCGCGCTACCTGTGGCGCGACCACGCCCGCTACGCGATGACGACCGGCCTGCCCTTCAAGCGACCCTCGCGATTTCCGATCAAGACCGCGCTCGCGCTCAGATGCGTCCTCGCGGCGGATCGGGCGCGCGGGGGCGGAAATTCGGGCGGCGATGCGCGGGTGCGGTTCTCGCAAGCCGTGTTCCGCGCCTACTGGGAGCGCGACGAGAATATCGCCGACCCCGAGGTCATCGGCGCCCTGCTCTTTTCCCAGGGCTTCGAACCCGATTCCATTCTCAAGGCATCCGACTCCTTGGAAATCCGCGACGAGCTTCGCTCGATCGTGGAGGCAGCCGCCGCACGCGGGGTCTTCGGAGTGCCGATGTTTTTCGTGGGCGAGGAGATGTTCTGGGGCAAGGATCGGCTTGATTTCGTGGAGCGATGGCTCAAACAGATCTAAGTAAACTTCTGCTGGCCATAGTGGGGGTTTTTGAGCTAAAGATTCTTTCAGACCCATATCTGCCAAAAGGACAGGATCGCTCGGGATGCCTGCAACATCCGCGGGTCGAAAACGGCTATGAGCATTCCTTACGCGCCTGCCATCGTCTCCCGTGCCATGAACAAGCGCTCGGCGAGGCAGGAACCCGATGCGCTGGCGGCGCGCGAAGTCGACGAACTCGTGTCCAAGCTCCTGAACGAGATGCGCGTCCCGTTCGGCTCGCTCGGCAACCGCGTGCTCGCCCATCTGGCCGATCTCAAGAAGGTCCTGTCGGTCAACTACCTCGAGGATATCGCGCTTCCGCCGAGGCCGATGCTCCAGGAGTTGGCGCAAGTCGTCAGCAGCGAGATCACTTCGTACGACGGCCGTTGGAAGAGCCTCGACAGCCCGGAAGTGCTGAGCGGCCTTTTCCGCCGCTTCGGACCGCGCGAGATCGAACTGCGCGCCGAGCCGTACACGGAGGGCGCCGGACTCGCGCTGCGCGGATTTTTCTGCCGGACCACGATCGGCAGGCACGCCAAGTTCGTGATCTTCGTCAACACCGCCCATCATCCGGGCGCTGCTGCGGCCACGCTCGGCCATGAACTCGGCCACTACATCTACGGATCGATCCGGGGCGAGCGCTCGCCGATGGTCGCGTTCATGGAAGGCTCGTTCTCG
>Ga0070741_10018093_pt1 | contig 11472 bp, 8 predicted proteins | sample Coa_R1_4_FD_66440 | JGI IMG/M metagenome (GOLD analysis project Ga0070741, IMG submission 66440) | Surface soil microbial communities from Centralia Pennsylvania, which are recovering from an underground coalmine fire - Coalmine... | ecosystem: Environmental > Terrestrial > Soil > Unclassified ...
GTGGGGCCCGCCTTATTGGAGGAGTATCGAATCAAGAATCCCGCGCAAACAGGTCCGGCCGTGGCAATTAGGAAATCTTCAGCCAAAAAACGCCCCACCAAATCCTAGTGGCATTGGACTGCAAGTCCGCGCGCCGGCGCGCGGGCATTCTGCCCGCAGCTACGACCGGTCACCGCCTGACGTCGAACCTGACCCCTCGCCCGACCCAGTTCCCGGATCCCTGTGGACTGCAAGTCCGCGCGCCGGGGCGTCCTTGCAAATTCGCCTTTGCGGTGAGGCCGTGTTGCAGATAAAATAGGCTTATGCGTTGGCGCGCTTATGCACTCGTCTCGCTGGCCGTCAATATCGTATTGATCGGTTTGTGGCTTGGCCTGCGCGAGCATCCACTGGCCGGGTCTTTGTCCGTCCCGGCCTCTTACGATGTGACGGAGGCGAACCTGGGCCGATCAAACGTCGTTGTGCGCCGGCAACGGTTTTCCTGGCAGGAGGTCGAGTCCTCCGATTACCCGACCTACATCGCCAACTTGCGAAACATCGGCTGCCCGGAGCAGACGATTCGCGACATCATTATCGCCGACGTGAATGCGCTTTATTCGCGGCGGCGCGCTACGGAACTGGTGACCCCGGAACAACAATGGTGGCGGGCGCAACCGGACACGAACGTGCTACAAGTCGCGCTGGAAAAAGCCCGCGCCCTCGATGACGAAAGGCGCGGGCTGCTCACACGGCTGCTCGGCCCTGGATGGGAGTCGGGCGATTTGATTAGTTTACCCAGGCCTTCGCACCAGGGCGTTATTCTGGATGGCGCGGTCCTGGGAGCTCTTTCGTCGGAAACCAAGCAATCCATTCAAGAGATCAACGACCGCTCGGAAGGCCGCATGCAAGCTTATCTCGATGCCGTCCGGCAACAGGGCAAGACGCCCGACCCGGTGGAGCTGGCCAGGCTCAGACAGCAGACCCGGGACGAATTGGCCCACGTTCTTGCGCCCGCGCAACTCGAGGAATTCCTGCTGCGCTATTCTCAATACGCCAATAACCTGCGTTCTGAATTCGGCCAACTCCAGTTCTTCAACGCCTCGCCGGACGAATTCCGGGCAATCTTTCGTGCCACAGATAATATCGATCAGCAGTTGCAATTGCTATCCGACAGCACGGATCCCAACTCGGCCCAGGCCCGCCAGGCGCTGGAAGCGCAAAAAGACAATGCCATCAAGATTGCGCTCGGCCCCGATCGGTACGAAGAGTTCGAAATGCTCCACGACCCGCTTTACCGCCAGGCCGTGGCCGCGGCGGACCAGGCCGGCACGCCGGAGGCGGCCCAAACCTTATATCAAATCAACCTTGCAGCGGCCTCGACCCAGTCAGCCATCAATTCCAATTCCGACCTGACGACCGACCAAAAGGCCATCGAATTGAAGCAACTTGAATTGGACCAGCTTAAGGCTAATTCGCTCGCCATGGGCCGCCAGTTGCCACCGGAGCCGCCCCCCCCTGCGCCACAGCCTCCGCCGCGCCGAACCTATACTCTGCGCGAAGGCGACAGCCCGGCCGTGGTCGGCATGATTTACGGGGTGCCTGAGAGCGCCATCCGGGCTGCCAATCCCAATGTCGACTTCTCACACTTGCGACCGGGTGACTCGATTTTCATTCCGCGCGGGGGGTTAATGCCCACCACGGCCCCTTTGGTCCCCGGCGGATCGCCCTGAGAGAATTCCCTCACCCAGTTGGCACATTGAACCCAGAACCAACGGGCCAACTATCGGGCCTTTTCCCTCTCCTCCTAGGGAGGAAAGGGCCGGTGAGAGGAAGCCTTCTGTGTTCCCATCTGCGGTCGCCCTGAATCTGTGGGGGGGTCATGGGGAGGCGGGCTTATTTCCCATATTGAATTTTCTATTCTGCGGGCCGAAGTTATTGCATGAATACTATGCCAGTTGCGCTCTTCAGCAATCCCGCCAAAGCCCAACCGGTTCGGGACCGGCTGGCGCAGGCCGGTTTTGCTGCGACCATCAATGAAGGCCCGCCTTTGAGCAAACTGTGGTTTGTTTCTGACCGCGCCGCTGGAATTCGGGTCGAGGTCCCGGCTGATCAGTACAATCGTGCCGAGCAGTTTTTGCTGGACTGGGATGGTGCCGAGGGTGCCTTGGGCAGTGCCATCCGTTGTCCGGAATGCGGTTCGCTCCGGGTGGACTATCCTCAATACGCCCGGCACTCCTTACTGACCAATTTGGCCATGGGACTACTGGCCCAATTGCGCGTTATTGAGAAAGACTTTTACTGCGAAGACTGTCACTTCACCTGGCCTAAACAAGGGCTTAAACCCCGGCGCACCAACCCACACTCGGCTCCGTTCTATTTTATCGAAGGGGTTGAGCAAACGCGGTCCGGAGCTATTCATGAATTGCCGGGGCCGGGCTCTGCCCAAAAATCATCAGGAGGAGCCGGACAAGCGTCCAGCACGGTTCTAATCCCGGGTCCGCCAGCTTTCGGAACGCGCCAACCCCCGCCGGACAATCGGGACCAGACTCACCGCGAGGCGGCCTAGATTGAGGCGGTTGCAGAAGTACGGCCTTCTCGAAATCCGAGGTCGAAGGACCGAACTCTGAAAAACCAAATTATCCTTCGCGGGAGCAGTTGCCCGCGAACGAAAAGTACGCGAGGTTATTGGCCAATCAAATTTGCCCGCAAAAGTATGAGCAACACAGCGACGATGGCACAAACGCAGACCAGTCAAAGTCTCGATCAATTGGAACAACTGAAACAGGTTACCAAAGTGGTCGCGGACACCGGCGATTTCGAGACGCTCAAGCAGTACGCGCCGCAGGATGCGACGACCAATCCATCCCTGATTTTCAAAGCCGCGCAGATGCCGGCATACCAGGGACTGGTGAAAGGCGCGATTGCCAGCCAGCACAAGACCGGCGCCAGCGGACAACCGCTGCTCGAAAAGATTATGGACGAGCTTCTGGTCGCCTTTGGAGCGGAAATTCTTAAAATCGTGCCGGGCCGGGTCTCGACCGAAACGGACGCGGATTTGTCGTTTGATACCGAGGGACTGGTGCGCAAGGCGCACCGGTTCATCGAGCTCTATGGTGAACGCGGCATATCGCGGGAACGCGTGCTGATCAAAATCGCCTCGACCTGGGAGGGTATCCGCGCCGCCGAAATCCTCCAACGGGAAGGCATCAACTGCAACATGACTTTGTTGTTTTCGTTGACTCAGGCTGTCGCCTGCGCCGAAGCCAAGGCCAGGCTCATCTCGCCGTTCGTCGGACGAATCCTGGATTGGTACAAGGCCAAAACCGGCAAGGACTACGCCGGGCCGGAAGACCCGGGAGTGAATTCGGTGAAGGAGATCTATGCCTATTACAAGAAGTTTGGGTATGGCACCGAGGTCATGGGCGCGAGTTTCCGCAACAAAGGCGAGATTCTGGAATTGGCCGGTTGCGACCTGCTGACCATCAGTCCCCAACTCCTCGGCGAACTCAAGTCTGCTACCGAACCGGTCGCGCGCAAGCTCAGTCCTGCCATGGCTGCCTCCGCCAAAATAGAAAAGTTTTCTTTGGATGAGAAAAGCTTCCGCTGGCGGATGAATGAGGACGCGATGGCGACCGAGAAACTCGCCGAGGGGATCAGGCTGTTCAACGCCGATGCTCTCAAGCTCGAGAAGCACATCGCTTCTCTGCTGGGCCAGTCCGGGTAAAATGCAAGCGCGTTAACTATCCCTCATCATCTTTGGGATTCTCCCATTCCGGATAGACCTCCGCCGCGAGTTGTCCCCGGCGAATGAGTTCCTGCAAATCGCGAATAATAGTTCGCCGGGCGACACCGAATTCTCGCGCCAGCGCGGATATATTCGGCCGCGCACGGGATTTCGCCACGCGTTCACGGATTTGCGTTTGGCGCTTCAACCGGTCGCTGGAACGCGAAAACAGATCCAGGGCATCAATCCGATGGGAGCGTTCCAGGGCCTCGAATTGGTGCACGATTTCTCGCTCGCCGCATTCCTGCAGGGCGATTTCCACGGTTCGCTTGAGGTCGCGGATATCGACCGGCTTGCTCAAACAGTAATGCGCCCGCCGCGGACCTTGCAACGCTTTGAGCTGCTGCTCGATATCCAGCGCGCCCGAAACCACAATCACGGGCACGAACGGCATCAGTTCCTTGAGTTCGGGCAGGAAATCGAGCCCCAACTCACCGCGGTCGAGCACATGATCGAGGATCAGCACATCGGGGCGATGCTGCGCAATCCGTGCCAGGGCGTCGCTGCCGGTCGTCACCCTGGCCAGGTTGTACTTCTCCAGAGCCTCTTCGTAGATCTCGTACTGCAAGTCATCGTCTTCGATAATGAGGATCGTCGCTTGTTTCATACAGGGATAGGGTTCAGCTTTCGGCCAACTCACGCACCGGGAGGATCAACTTGAAGGTGCTGCCCTGGCCAACGACCGAGCTTACGGCGAGCCCGGCGCCCAATTTTTTCGCCAGTTCGTACGCCATGGACAACCCCAAGCCAGTCCCGCGCCGTGAGGAAAGCGCTTTGGTCGTGAAGAACGGTTCAAAGATACGCGGTAAATTTTCAGCAGAAATGCCGCACCCCGTGTCGCGGACCGAGACGCTGACGTAGCGTGAAGCCGGCACGGGCATCAACACCAGGTCGGCCGGCAAATCTTCCAGGAGCTGCGTTGAAAGCACGATCTGTTTGCCGGATTCCATCGATTCAGCGGCGTTGAAAATGAAATTCAACAGAATCTGCTGAATGAAATCCTTGGCGGCCAGCACCGCGGGCAACCCGGGCGCCGCCTCCGAGTGAATTTGAACTTCTCTCAGAAAGCGGTCACCCAGCAGTTTGAGAGTGTCCTGAACGACCTCGTTCAAATTACATAAGGCCGGTTCTCTGCCTGAATCGCGGCTGAAACCCAGCATCGCCTTCACAATGCCCGCGCCCTGTTCGACGACGAGTTTGATGCGATCCGTCCGGGTCCGGATCTTATCTGGATTCTCAAGGTTTTCCTCGATGATCTGTGTCGAGCCTTTGATGATGGAAAGGATGTTATTAAAATCATGAGCGATTCCCGCCGCCAACGTTCCCAACGCATTCATCTTCTGGCTGTGCACCAGTTCGCGATTGGCAATTTCTAATTGCCGGGTGCGTTCGGCCACTTTCCGTTCAACCTCAGCGTAGCTGCGGGAGAGGCGCCGGTGCCGGTTAAAAGCCAGGCTCGCGAAAAACAAGACGGCCACACCGCCCGCGCACGAAATAAGCACCAGGCGTGTCTCGTGGTACCATGGCCCGATCACCACGAACTCGCGGTGGGCTCCGTGCAGGTCGATGTTGCCATTGCGATCCATGGCGCGCACTTGAAAGTAATGTTTCCCGGCCGGGAGATCACTGAACGACACTCTGCTCATCTCCTGGAAGGGCGTCCAGTCCCGCACATCCAACCGATACGAGTACAGCAAACGTTCCCGTGGTGTGTACTTCCACTTATCCTGACCGCCGAAGGTCAGCGAGATCGTGCCTCCTTCGGTCAAACTGCTTTCCGGAGCCGGAAAAAGCTGGACGGAAGTTTGCGGCGGATCGGTATCCGCTTCCGGATGAAACAGGCTTAGACCGTGGGGAGTAGCGGCCCAAAGGCGGCCGCGTTGGTCCTCGTAAATGTCCCGAACGGCAGAACTGGGCAGGCCTTCCTCCAACCCGTTCTCAATCCAGGCGTCCTGGAAGTATCGAAACAACCCGCTGTTGCTGGCCACCCACACGCTGCCGTCCCGAGAGCGAAGCATGTGATTGATGCGGTCGAAACCACGGCGTAATACCGACCAGTTGCGGCCGTCAAACTCCCAGATCAACTCCTGCGTGGCGCACCAAATCCGGCCGTCGCCCAGTTCGACAAAACAGGTCCCCCCCTCCGGCGTGCTCTTATCTCCCGTGGCCGAAAAGACGCGCCATTTGTCCTCATTGAACACGGCGGTTGCTTGTTCGCTGCTCAGCCACAAGTCCCCGTTCTGGGCTTGGAACAGTGCCTGCCATTTGATCGCCGGATTTGGGTTTCGAACCGAGAGCGGCTCGAAGCGGGTGCCATCCAGCGCTACCAGGCTGTCCGCCGCAGTTTCGCGATCCCCGTTAAGCAGTTGCAGACACAACCGGCCGTCCTTTAGCAACCCGAGTGCGCGGCAGCTTGTGACACCAGCGCGGGCCGCAAGCGGGCCAATGAGTTGCCCGGTGCCGCTGTAGTCAGCGAACAGAATATCATTCCCCGCGAATTCCGGGTCCTCGAAGGCGACCACCGTGCCGGTGCGCAACACGTAAATCGCGCGGGGTTGCAGGTTGCGGCCGACCTGTTCCGGGAACGGGTAAGTCTTGAGTTGATCCCCCTGGAACACGCAGAGACGTTGCCCGGCCGTAAACCACAAACCACCGGCCGCGTCACTGGCTAAACACCGCACGGGGGAATTCACCTGCCGGACCGCAATCGGACTGCGCCACAAAGCGGGCGAGTAGCGGAAAAGCCCGTCGGAAGTGGCCAGCCAAAAAGTTACCCCGGGCTGCACCGCCACATCAAAGTACGCCCGAGCAGACACTTCATCGGTTTCAACCAGGTCCGGCCGCGCTTCATCACCCTCGAACAGCGCTTCGGTGCTCATGGCCCAGCGGGTTTTATCGATGCTTTGCCAGGCTTGCCGGAGTTTGTCTGAAGCGGCGGCTTGGCCCGTCCATTCGTGGCCGTCGAACCTGAGCACCAGCCGCATCTGATTCGTGCTGGATTCCGCCACCATCGTCACCACTCCGCCTTCGTCTTCGTGCAGACCCTGCAGGTTCCGAGCGTGGAGCCAGTCCGGGACGTATTGCTCCTGCCATTCGGTTTGCGGTTTTATATTCCGAATCGGGCCGGGAATCTTGGCCAGGCCTCGCTCGGCGGAAATCCATAGCCCGCCATCGCGCGAAGCGGCAAAAGCCGAGAAAAGTCCGATGCGAGTTTGTGCCGCCCGGCGCAATAGCCGGGTCTGGGGGTGCTGCGGATCCTCGCAATTATACTCCAGAAGACGGTCCGGCATCAGCAACAGCACCAGGCCTTGCCGCACCGGCCATAATGGAATCGGATCCACTACCTTCGCAAAACCGCCATGGGTTTGGCCTTCCAGTTCAGCCACGTAGTGGAAAACCCAGTCGCCTTCGCTGAACTCCTGCAGACCGGTCGGAACCACCTCCCACAATTGGCCGCCCGGGCTCTGGTAAACGCGGCTCCGCGCGATTTCGGGCGAGGAGATCGTGCGCACTGTGTAGCCATCCAACTCCGACACAAAGGGCACCGCAAAATGCCGGATCAGCACTTTGCCCTGCGGCGAAACCGTCACCGAAATGCAAGCTGACTCCGGCAATTGATCCGCCAACTTGTAAACGCGCCAGTTTGAGGCCTTTTGGGCCCAGGAAGTACTGGCCAACGCCAGTGTCAGCAAGCTGAGCGGAAGCCACGGGTGCCTGCACATGGATGTCTTGCCGTGATGTTAACCACCCACAATATGACCGCTCCCTGCTCTCATTCGCAATAAAAAGGACGACTGTGCGGCCGGACGCCCACACCGGACGAATGCCACGGTCTTCTCACGCAGTCAGTGATCTTTTCTCCACGGCTTTTTCGGCGGCTCTGGCAGACCTTGGGCGCGCAACGCGGTGCGGAAATGCATTTTGGCGACTTTGGGCAGGTTCTCGACGCCGTGCTTGGCGATAAATTCCTTCGCGGCCGCATCCACGGCCGCCGAGGCGCCTTTCGGAAAAATCAGGCCGAACTTTTTGCCCAGGGCACCCAGCCGAGTGACAAACTCGTTGCGGGCCAGGATGGAAGCGGCTGCCACCGCCAGGTCCGCTTCGGCTTTGTGTTTTTGGACCAGTTCGATTTCGCGGCCGAGACTCATCAGTGCCATCGCGACGACTTCCTTTTTGGATGCAAATTGGTCGCTGATGGCTCGCACGGGGGCGGGGTTCATCTGGTGCTTGAGCAGCATCAGGTTCTCGATCACCCGCGCATGGCCCCAGGCCAGCATCGCGTTGACGCTGCGCATTTTAAAAAACAGGCGGTTATACGCCTCGTTACCGATGGGAACGACCGTGCTCACGCACCCGGGCGTTTTGCGAATGAGCTCGGCCAACTCCTTCATCTTTTTGTCGCTCCCGATGTTCTTGGAATCCCGAATCCCCGAATCCTTCCACGCTTTAACAACGGATTCGTTCACATACGCCCCGGCCACACACAATGGGCCGAAGAAATCGCCTTTGCCGCTTTCGTCAACGCCTAACCTGGGCAGCAACATCTCAGGGTTCAACACGCTTTCATAGCCCACTCGCGCCTCTTTGAGGATCTCCGGTTCGAGCACGAATTCGACAAATTCCTGGGTACCTTTGCCTTGGACCACCAGCTTGTGGCTCTCATAAAACACCACGTTGGTCTTGTCCTTTTCGGCGGCAAAACGGGCGTAGGGAACATCGCGAAAACGATAGCCGTGGTCAGCCAGCCAGGACCGCAGCGCTTGGGACTGGGGATCCGAGAGAATGCAGGTATAAGATGTCAGCGGTGCCACGACCGGCCCAAGGCTAAGGATCGGAAGCGAATTGGCAAGTTTGGGAGGGCCGGCCGGTAGAGACGTCGCGTGGCGATGTCCCCTGTGGCGTTTCAGCGGGCGGAACGATGTGACGGCCGCCATGTAGAATGTCGTCGAGCTCCCGATGAGGAGTTTTACCAAGCGCTAGCTGGGCCTCGAGGCAGATAAATGCAAAGCCAGCACTTGCGGCTTTGCCTTTCGTGTCATTTCGCGTTAGCTCTGCGTCGCTCATGCGCCCCGAACGACTTGTGCCGTTGCTACTCGATTGGTTCGAACAGAATGCTCGGGATCTGCCCTGGCGCCGAACCTGCGATCCTTACGCAATTTGGGTCTCGGAGATCATGCTCCAACAAACGCAGGTGAAAACCGTGTTGCCTTATTGGGAGCGGTGGATGAAAGCGCTGCCGAGCATCGCTTCACTGGCCAGAACCAAGCCTGAAAGACTCTACAAGCTCTGGGAAGGTCTTGGTTACTACACCCGCGTGCGCAACCTGCAAAAGGCGGCGCAGATGATGATGGAAAAGCACGACGGAAGGTTCCCGCAAAGGTTTGAAGAGGTATTAGAACTCCCGGGGGTTGGACGCTACACGGCGGGAGCGGTTTGCAGCATCGCCTTCAATCAGCCCCGCCCGATTCTCGACGGTAACGTCATGCGCGTGCTTGTTCGCCTCTTTGCCATTGAGGGGAACCCACGTGAAAAAGTCACAAATGCGCAACTCTGGAGCCTGGCGGAGCGGCTAGTACAAGAAGCGCATAAGACGTCAGCTGGCGATAAATTCGAGGATCGCAAATCGCAAATGGCAAATCGCAAATTCCGTTGTTCCCACCTGAATCAATCTTTGATGGAACTGGGCGCTCTAGTATGCACGCCTCGAGACCCTCACTGCGAGTTGTGCCCGCTGATCACCTTGTGCCTGGCGCGCAAGCAGGGGCGGATTGAAGAACTGCCGCGCGTTTCACCTCGACCCGCAGCGAGCAAGCGACGCTTTGTCGCTTTCGTCGTCAAACGCCGCGGAAAGTTTCTCGTCCGCCAGCGGCCGGAGGGAGCGGTCAATGCACATTTGTGGGAGTTCCCTAATATTGAAGTCGCAAACGACGATGGCAATCCCGGCATCGCCGGCCGTAGGGCGCTTGGGTTTACTCCTTCCGGAATCAAGCTTTTGGGAAGCATTCATCACTCCATCACCCGTTACCGCATTCGAATGGATGTCTTTCAAGCCGCCGCCCACGGCACGGGCCATGCCCATACACAACGGGGACGTTGGCTCGGCAAACAGGACTTGCACCGGCTGCCCTTTGCCAGCGCTCATAAAAAAATTCTCGCGGGACTATAGTTGAGAAGACCTCTGGGTGTGGGCGACTTGCCAGTCGCCGAAAGCACCCGTCCGTCGCATTTGAAAGACGCGTCGCGATGGTGCCAACCCGACACAGGGCCAATTCATGAAGGCCAATGGCTGGGGCGGGGACGTCTCGTCGACGTCTCGTCCCCGGTTCGTGGGGCGTCAGCATTGAGGACCCGGGGACGAGACGTCCCCGCCCCTTTCATGAATTGGCGCCAACCCGACACGGTGCGGCTTTCTTATCGACAATCCCCACGTTTGCGATTAAAAAAGGCAAAATGAACGAGAAAAGCCAGGGCGCCCGGCCTTTGTCTTATCACGCTCCGTCTCTGAAACTTTAATTCATCAAGCCCATGAAAAATGCCATCTCCCGTCGTTCGGCTCTTCGCAAGGTCACTGGAGGCGCAGTTGCAGTAGCCGCCGCCACCAACCTGTCGCACCGGCTGCAAGCAGCCGATGAGGCGCTCGGTTCCAAGCTCAAATACCGCATCCGCCATTCGGTTTGCAAATGGTGCTACGGCAGTATTCCGCTGGAAGAGTTTTGTCAGGCGGGAAAGAAGATCGGCCTGCAATCGGTCGAATTGCTCGAAGTGAACGACTTTCCGACTTTGAAGAAGCATGACTTGGTCTGCGCCATGGTCAGTGGAGTGCCGGGCGGCATTACCAAGGGCCTGAACCGCCTCGAGAATCACGATAAAATCGTGGAATTCTTCGAGCAAGTGACACCGGTTGTCGCCGACCACGGTTATCCCAATATCATTTGTTTTTCGGGCAACCGCGCCGGAATGAGCGATGAACAAGGCCTGGAGAACTGCGCCGTTGGCCTCAAGCGCATCGCGCCTATAGCGGAGAAGCACAAGGTCACCGTTTGCATGGAGCTGCTCAACAGCAAGCACGATCATCACGATTACATGTGCGACCACACTCCCTGGGGAGTTGAGCTGGTGAAAAAGGTCGGGTCTGAACGGTTCAAACTCCTGTACGACATTTATCACATGCAGATCATGGAAGGCGATATGATCGCTACCATTCGCGCCAACCATCAGTACATCGCCCATTATCACACCGGCGGTGTCCCCGGCCGCGCGGAAATCGACGAAACGCAGGAAATCAATTACCCGGCGGTGATGAAGGCGATTATTGATACCGGTTTTAAAGGCTTCTGCGCCCAGGAATTCATTCCCAAACGTCCCGACCCGCTGGCCTCGCTCAAGCAAGGCGTGGAAATCTGCGACGTGTAACCCGGCGCGCGGGCATCTCTTGCCTGCAGCAACGGCCGTTTACCCCTGAGGTCAAACCTGACGCTCGCGCGATCCCAGTTTGTGGATCTCTGCGGATTGAAAGTCCGCGCGCCGGCGCGCGGGCATCCTGCCCGCAGCAACGACCGGCCACCACCTGACGTCAAACCTGACCCTCCGTCCGACCCAGTTCCCGGATCCCTGCGGACTGGAAGTCCGCGCGCGTGCGCCTGTGAAGGCGTGCACACTGCGGGGTGCAAGTCCCCGTCAGGCGGAACGTTCACCCGCCTGTAACCGAAGGC
>Ga0070741_10018094_pt1 | contig 11472 bp, 9 predicted proteins | sample Coa_R1_4_FD_66440 | JGI IMG/M metagenome (GOLD analysis project Ga0070741, IMG submission 66440) | Surface soil microbial communities from Centralia Pennsylvania, which are recovering from an underground coalmine fire - Coalmine... | ecosystem: Environmental > Terrestrial > Soil > Unclassified ...
GACCTGCTCGAACTGGATCCGGACCTGCTCGACCTCGTCGCGGTCGGTGTGCTTGGCGTCGGCCACCACGAGGATGCCGTCGACGAGGGGGGCGAGGGCCAGGCAGTCGGAGGCGTTGAGGGCGGCGGGGGCCTCGATGATCACGAAGTCGGCCACCTTGCGGCGCTCGGCGAGGAGCTCCCGCATCAGGTCGGACTGGAGCAGCTCGGCCGGCTGGGCCGGCACCGGGCCCGACCCGAACACCCAGAGGCGCTCGAGGCCGGCCGGCTCCTGGACGGCCTCCCACGGCGGCATCTCGCCGGCGAGGACGTTGGACAGGCCCCGCTCGTTGTCGAGCCCGAAGTACTGGTGGACCTTGGAGCCCCGCAGGTCGGCCGACAGGAGCACGACCCGCTTGCCGACCTGGGCCAGGGAGACGGCCAGGTTGGCGGCGATGGCGGTCTTGCCGTCCTCGCCGGTGGGTGAGGCGACCATGATCGTCTTCAGGCCCTGGCGCTCGGCCATGACCAGCATGCGGGTCCGCAGCGCCCGGTAGGCCTCGGAGGCCGGGCTGTTGGGGTGCTGCATGGTGACCAGCGTCGGGGCGGTGCGGCCGTTGCGCCGGGTGCGGGGCACGGTGGCCAGCACCGGGGCCCGCAGGTACTCCTCGAGGTCGACCCGGCCCCGGAGGCGGTTGTCCACCCGGTCCCGGCCGAAGGCGACGAGCAGGCCGAGGAAGAGGCCGAAGAAGGCGCCGAGGACGGCGTTGGTCTTGGGCTTCGGGCTGTCGGGGGCGCCGGGCCGGTTGGCCGGGCTGACGACGGTGCCGGGGTCGTTGACGTCGAGCTTGGCCATGTCGGCCAGGGTCTGCCGGTAGGGGGAGGCCTGGTCCTGGAGGCTCTTCAGCGTCGACTGGGCCTCGGCCTGGGCCGGGCTGGCGATCGGGGCCACGGCCAGGCGCTTGGTCGCCTCCACGATCTGGGCGTTGATCGGGTTGAGGGCGGCGTTGGCCGCCGCCACCTTGGCGTCGCGGTCCTTGGTGGCGTCCTGCGTCTTGAGCTGCAGGTAGGCGTCGGCGAAGGCCTGCGAGCAGGTCTGGGCGCCGAGCTTCGTCTTGTCGCTGCAGGCGAAGTCGAGCATCTGGGTCGTGCCCACCACGCTGACCGTGACCTTCTTCTCCAGCGCGTTCGTGGTGGCCGTGGACTTCATCCGGTCCTTGGCGATGGTCGCCACGTTGGTGGAGGTGGCGATCTCGCGCTCCGTCCCCATCACGACCAGCTTGTCGGGGGACGTCGGCGTGACGTCGGACGTGATGGGCCGCACCAGCACCTTGGAGTGCGACACGTACGACGGCTTGGCGACGGCGACGGAGTAGAAGAGGGCCAGCGCCAGACCGGCGAGGGTCATGGCGGCGATCAGAAGCTTGCGACGGCGGATGACCGACAGGTAGTCGCCCATCTCCACCGCGGGCTCCGACGAGATCCTTGTGCTCACGAGGGGGTCGCTTTCTTTGTTCGCTCCAGCGGGGGGTCCTGCCACTCCACTGCACAACGGCTGAACAGCCCGCTGATGACGAAGAGCGGCCCGGCAAGAGCGGACATCACGACGGGCCCGCGCCGCATGTCCACCATCGAAACACGGTACCACGGCAGTGACTAGAACCCCAGCGGCCTCTTTCGGTCAAATAACGCCCCGCCCCGAGGGCAAAACCGACATCTCCGGCAAAAGGGCTGTCGGCCGGGGAGCGGACTGGTCCCGAAGTACTAGTACCCGTCGTGCCCCTGACCCAAAGTTCCGGCCGCTCGCTGGTACCCTCGGGTGGTTCCCCGCCGCCGTGGAGGCTCGTCAGCCATGTCGTCATCAGTACCCGGCCGGCTCCGGGACTTCTTCTCCTCCCGCACCGGTTTCGCCGTCGCCGTGGTCTTCGCCGTGGTCGTCATCGCCGCCGGCTTCGCCCTCCGCCGGGACGACACCGGGTCCGAGCCGCCGGTCGAAGCGGCGTCGACCACGACCACGCTGGCCCCCGCCCCGCCCGTCGGCGGCGTCCTCCTCGGGGCCAGCACCAGTCCCGACAGCCGCAGCCTCGACGCCGAGAAGGCGGCGGTGCAGGACCTCGAGCGCCAGATCGGCCGGTCGCTCGACATCGACAACAACTTCTACGCCTGGGACGACGCCTTCCCGACCGAGATCGAGCGGTGGGACCTGCAGTCGGGCCGCATCCCGATGATGAGCTGGAACGGGAAGAACGTGCAGTCGTCCGACATCGCCGCCGGCCGCTACGACGCCATGATCAGGCAGCGGGCCAAGGCCACGAAGGCCCTCGGCAGGCCCGTCCTCATCCGCTGGTTCTGGGAGATGGACGGGAACAAGAAGTCCGGCTTCGCCGGCTCGCCCGACCAGTACGTCGCCGCCTGGCGCCACATCGTCACGCTGTTCCGGTCCGAGGGCGCCGACAACGTCCGCTGGGTCTGGTGCCCCAACGCCTCGGCCTTCAACGACGGCACCGCCCAGACGTACTACCCGGGCGACGATTTCGTCGACTGGACGGCCGCCGACGGTTACAACTGGGCCCCCGGCCGCGCCGGCGACGACTACCGCTCGTTCGACGACATCTTCGGCGGCTTCTACGGCTGGGCCCGCCTGCAGAACAAGCCCATCATGGTGGCCGAATTCGGCGTCCAGGAACGCAAACCGGGCGAGAAGGCGCAGTGGATCCTGACCGCCCGCGACTCCATCAAAAACAGCTTTCCGATGATCCGGGCCGCCGTCTATTTCGACAGCAACAAGGACTACGACTGGTCGCTGACGACCTCGGATTCCGCCCTGGCCGCTTTCCGCCAAATGGCCAACGATCCCTGGTTCAACCTGGGGGTCAACCGCCGGCTGCCCTGAGCCGGCCGGAAGATCCCGGGCGGCGGACGGGCCCGCCCCGGCCCACCGCTACGGTGCTGTGAGGGGCCGGGGGGCGCATTGTTCGCTCCCGAGGCGCTGTGCGAGAATGAAGTTCCCGACCTGTAGGGCTTGAACCGGCAGTGGAAGTGGAACGATGCCCCTCTCCGAAGACGAACAACGCATCCTCCAGGAGATCGAGGCGCAGTTCTATGCCAACGATCCCCATCTGGCGCAGCAGGTCTCGGAGACGACGCTCTACCGGCACTCCGCCCGCAACATCAAGTGGGCGGCCCTGGGGTTCGTCGTCGGCTTCGTCGTCCTGCTGACGTCCTTCGCCTCGTCGCTCTTCCTGGGCTTCGTCGGGTTCCTGGCCATGCTGGGCTGCGCCTGGGTGATCGTCGTCCACCTGCGCAAGATGGGCAAGGCCGGCCTCGAGAGCATCACCGCCTCGGTCAAAGGCAAGAAGCTCAAGAACTTCTTCGGCGACGCCGGCAAGAACTTCCGCCGCCCCTTCCGCAAAGACGAGAGCGGCAGCTAAGCGCCCGGACGGCCCGGCCTCACGTCGCTGAGGCCCGGGGCAGGAGCGTCAGCGGGTTCAACCGGCGGCGCCAGCGGCCGAGGAGCGAATCGCCGGAGTCGAGGGCCTTCGTCAGGCGGTCGACCTCGACCCAGGCTTCGGTCACCTCGTCCTCGGACGGGTCGCCCGGCGAGTACGACGCCTTGGTGAACAGCCGGGCCAGCCGGTTCATCGGCCCGCCGACGTCGGCGGCGATGGCCCGCACGCCGCCCCCGGCGAACTCGATCGGCGTGGCCGTGGCCAGCGGGGCGGCGCCCGCCTCCCGGAGCCGGTCGAGGGCTTCCGACCAGGCGCCGGCCACCCGGGCCCGGGCCGGCCCGGCCCGGCGGCGGCGCGCCCGGCGGCGCTGCTTGAGGGCCGGCGGCAGGATCAGCACCAGCCCGGCCACCACGACGCCCACCAGCAGCTTGAGCAGCCACCGCAGCGACCCGCCGCCCGACGACCGGGCGTCCTTCTGGAACGGGTCCTGCTCCTCCTTGGGGGTCTTCGGCGAGGTGGCGCCGGGGGTGGCCGGCTCGGCGGCGCTGGTCGTCGTGGTGGTGGTGGCCAGGACCGGGTTGGCCTGGGGGTTGTAGGTCCCGGTGTAGTTGGTGGGGTTCGGCTCGAACCGGCCCGGGGTCGGCTCGAAGGCCACCCAGCCCAGCCCGTTGATGTGGACCTCGGGCCAGGCGTGGGCCTCCTTCGTCGTCACGTGGAAGACGTCGAGGGCGGGGTCGTAGGCGCCGGGCGTGAACCCGACCGCCACCCGGGCCGGCAGGCCGATGGCCCGGGCCATGGCGGCGTAGGCGCCGGCGAACTGCTCGCAGTAGCCGATCTTCGACCGGAACAGGAAGTAGCGGAGGTGGTCGTCGGAGTGCCCGGCCGGTGCCGCCTCGTCGTAGGTGTAGTTGTTGCGGAGGAAGTCCTGCAGGGCCAGGGCCTGCTGGTAGGGGCCGGCGGCCTTGGCCGTCTGCTGGCGGGCGAGGTCCCGCACGTCGGCCGGGAAGTCGTCGGGCAGCTCCAGGTAGGGCTGCATGTCGGGGCCCGGGTCGCCGCCCGCCTGGGCCAGGTCGGCCGGCGTGTAGCGGGGGATCTCCGACTGCACCTTGTAGTTGAGCCCGGCGGCCGATTCCTTCTCGGTCAGGAGCGTGAGCGAATCGGAGTTGACCCGGGCGCCGTCGAGGTTGATCCGGGCCGGCCGGTAGGCGGCCGGGAGCCAGAACGAGTCGAGCGGGCCGATGCGGAAGTCCTCCACCACCTTGTAGGTCAGGGCGTGGTCGCCCGACTCGCTGGGCAGGTGGTCGCCGGCCGGGCGGTACGTCCCCCGCGACGACCAGATCCGCCCGTCGAACTCCTCCAGGGCGGTGAGGCGCCAGTAGGCCGGGACCGGCGAGCGCACGGCGAACAGCTCGGTCACCGGCGTCTGGGTCAGCCGGGCCTTGAGGTCGACCAGCGGGCTGACGGTGATGCGGGACGTGTCGCCGCCGCCGCCCGTCCCCCGCAGCTCGACCAGCGGCTGGGCGTTGGCGCCGGGCAGGTTCGGGCCGAGGACGAGCCCGGCCGCCGCCACCAGCAGGGCCACCGGCGCCGCTCCCATGGCCATCCGGGTGAGGCCCGGTGGCGAGCTCCGGCCGGAGAACCAGGCGTTGGGCAGGCCGGCGGCGTGGCTGGCCGCCACGAACAGGAGGGCGGCCACGGCGAAGACGAACGTGGTCGGAAGCTGGAATCCGTCCTTCCCCAGGGCCGCCCCCATCACGTAGAGGATGAACGGCGGCAGGATGGCGGTGAGCGTGCCGTCACCCCGGAAGGCCAGCCAGTCGGCCGCCGCGGCGCAGATCCAGGTGCCGCCGACGCTGAGGAGCAGCAGCCCCGGCGTGACCTTCGTCGGGGCCACGGCGTTGCGGAACGAGTCGAGCCCGGCGCTCCAGGCCCGGCCCAGTGCCGACAGCGTGCCGGCGGTGGGCAGCCCGTAGAACGTGGTGTGCCCGGCCACCACGGCGCACAGCAGCAGGAACAGCGCCAGCGCCGAGGCGCCCAGGGCCACCGCCGCCGGCCAGCGCCGGGTGGCCAGCCCGATGGCGTGGGCGCCCACCGCGGCCAGCATGACCGGGAGAACCCAGGAGGCGTCGCCGAACAGGCGGGCGAAACCCAGGGTGGCCACCACCGAGAGGGTGGCGAGCGTCAGGAGCGAACCGTTGCGCCGCGCTGGCATGTGACGACCGCCTGGTTCCAGGCTGAGCGGAAGGGACTGTCGGCCGCCACCGGCACGACGAGGGCCCCGGGGGCGGACGGGACCGGCCCGACGTCGACCGCGCCGTAGGCCGAGGGCCGGATGGCGACCACGAGCACGAGGCCGAGCCGGGGGCGCAGCGCCCCCAGGGCGGCCAGGTCGGACCGGTCGGTGTTGGCCACGATGGCCGCCAGCGGGCCGTCACCGGCCCGGCGGAGGCCCTCCATGACCTGGTCCCAGCGGACGTAGCTCTCCACCGAGGCGCCGGCCAGGTACTCCATGATCTGGGGGTAGCGGTCGCCGCCGGAGGAGCGGATGTCGACACCGCCGCTGGTCATGAACCGGACCTGGCGCCGGCCCCGGCACATGGCCGTGGCCAGCGAGGCGGCGATCTCCACCGCCCGCTCGAAGGAGTCGCCGTGGTGGGTCGACGGGCGGGTGTCGAGCAGGATCGTCGTCCGCGACTCCCAGGGCATCTCGTCCTGGCGGAGCATCAGCTCGCCGGTCCGGGCGGTCGAGCGCCAGTGGACCCGGCGCAGGTCGTCGCCGACCTCGTACTCCCGCAGGCCGAAGAAGTCGAGCCCGACCGGGACCCGCGACGCCTGCATCGATCCCATCCGGGCCTCCCGGCTGGCGGCGCCGGGCAGGGGCAGGACCTCGTCGACCCGGGGGTAGACGACGAATCGGTCCTCCCCGGCCAGGGTCAGGTTCGTCTGGACCACTCCGAACGGATCGTGGACCGACAGCGTCAGCGGGCCGATGGTGTAGATGCCCCGGCGGGTGGTGGGCAGGCGGTAGGCGGCGTCGGCCGTCTCCCCCGGCGCCAGCGGCGGGACGAGGAAGCGGGCCACCCGCCGGCCGCCGTCGAAGGAGTCGGTGGCGGCCAGCACCGGGGTGTTCTTCGTCCCGAGGTTCATGACGACCAGATCGGCCCGGGCGGCGGCGCCCGCCTCGGCCCGGGCCGGGTGGAGCATCCGCTCGGCCGAGATCCGCAGGCGGTAGCGCCGCACCCGCACCAGCGCCACGGCCACCACCAGGAAGGCGGCGGCGGCCAGCATGGCCAGCTCCTCGACGCCCAGCACCCGGGCGGCGACCAGCAGCGCGGCGGCGGCGCCGCACAGCGACCAGCCCCGGTTGGTGAGCGAGGGGCGGAGACGCACCGGCGCTCAGCCGCCGACGCCGGCCCGGACGCTGGGCACCGGCACCTTCCCGAGCACCGACTCCAGGACGTCGCCGGCCGAGGCGCCCCGCAGTTGCGCCTCGGGGGAGAGGATCAGGCGGTGTTCCAGCACGCTCCCGGCCAGCAGCTTGAGGTCGTCGGGAATCACATAGTCGCGCCCCGCCGAGGCGGCGTAGGCGCGGGCCGCCCGCTGGAGGGCCAGGGCCCCCCGGGGGCTCACGCCGAGGACGAGGTCGCGCTCGTGGCGGGTGGCCTCGACGACGTCGATGATGTAGCCCTTGAGGCTGGGGGCGACGTAGATGCTCGTCACCGCCTCCTGCAGCTTGACGATGTCGGCCGCCGCCAGCACCGGCACCAGGTCGTCGACCGGTTCGCCGCTGCCGTGGGTCTCGAGGATGTCGATGCCCGCCGCCCGGTCGGGGTAGCCGACCTTGATCCGCATCAGGAACCGGTCGAGCTGGGCCTCGGGCAACGGGTACGTGCCCTCGTACTCGATCGGGTTCTGGGTCGCCATCACCATGAACGGCCGCTGCAGGTCGTGGGTCACGGCGTCGACGGTGACCTGGCGTTCCTCCATGGCCTCGAGCAGCGCCGACTGCGTCTTGGGGGATGCCCGGTTGACCTCGTCGGCCAGGACGATGTTGGCGAAGACGCCGCCCGGGCGGAACTCGAACTCGTTGGTGGCCCGGTTCCAGACCGACACGCCGGTGACGTCGGACGGGAGCAGGTCGGGGGTGAACTGGATCCGGTGCCAGCTGCCGTCGATCGACCGGGCGATGGCCTTGGCCAGCATGGTCTTGCCCACCCCGGGGACGTCCTCGATCAGCAGGTGCCCGTCGGCCACCAGGCAGGCCAGCGCCATCTGGATGACGTCGCGCTTGCCCTGGATCACCCGCTCGACATTGCTTACGAGGGCGTCGAACTGCTCCTCGAAGGTCGCCGCGCCGAGCGCCGTCCTGCGTGCCACGAGGTCCTCCCTGAGGGGTCGATGGCTCTGGTCCCCAACGTTGTGATTCTAAGTGCGGGAGGGGGGTTCACTGGCGGTCATCCGAGGGCGAAGCTGCGTTCTCACCAGGCTTTCAGCCCGCCGGAGAGCTCGACCTCGTACCCTGTGGGGGCGGTGAGGTGCCTGTACTTCTGCGGGAGTTGTGACCAGTCGTCCTCGAACCGGCGCCGCGCCGCCGCCACGGCCTCGGCGTCGCCCGGATCGGCGTTCAGGTCGACCGGTCGGAGCAACGGTTCCGCGCCCGGGACGGGGGCCTCCTCGGCCGCCAGCGCCAGGACGTCGCCGCCGAAGCCCGGCCGGCGCCAGACCTGCTTGGCCCCGGGGAGCGTGGCTTTGCCGATCGAGCGTTTGGCCATCGGCCTCCCGCCCAGCTCGACCAGCTTGTAGACCGACTCCAGCGTCGGGGCGTCGGCCGACGTGGCGAAGTTCGTGCCGACGCCGAAGCCGTCGATCGGCGCGCCGGCGGCGAGCAGCCGGGCGATCTCGAATTCGTCGAGCCCGCCGCTGGCGAAGACGGCCACGCCGGTGAGGCCGGCGGCGTCGAGGCGATCCCGGGCCGTCCGGGCCAGCGCGGCGATGTCGCCCGAGTCGAGACGGACCCCGGCCAGGCGCCGGCCGTCGGCGGCCAGCTCCTTGGCCACCACGATGGCGTGGTCGATCCCGGCGCCGGTGTCCCACGTGTCGACGAGGAGGACGGGGTCGCCGCCGTAGTGGTCGGCGAAGGCCCGGAAGGCGCCGATCTCGCCCCCGGGGTCGTTGCCGGCCAGCGCGGTGAGGAACGAGTGGGCCATCGTCCCGCTGGCCGGCAACCCGTAGCGGGCGGCGGCCGCCACGTTGGAGGTGGCGGCGAAGCCGGCGATGGCCGCGCCCCGGGCGGCGGCGAGGCCCGCTCCGGCGCTGTGGGCCCGGCGCAGCCCGAAGTCGACCAGCGTGCGCCCGCCGGCCGCCTCCCGGCAGCGGGCGGCCTTGGTGGCCACGGCCGTCGGAAAGGTCATCAGCGTCAACAGGATGGTCTCGAGCAGCTGCGCCTCGCCGAAGGGCGCGTCGATCTCCAGCAACGGCTCATTGGCGAACACGATCCGTCCCTCGGGGACCGCCCGGACCCGGCCGGTGAAGCGCAGGCCGGCCAGCCAGGCCAGGAAGGCGGCGTCGAACGGTGCGGCGGCCGCCAGCCGGGCCACGGCGTCGGCGTCGAACCGCCAGCCGGCCAGGAACCGCGTCACGTCGTGGAGCCCCGCCGCCACGAGGAAGCCCCGGTCGGGGGGCAGGTTCCGCACGAACAGGCTGAACGTCGCCGGCTCGTCGGCCCGCCCTTCGCCCAGCAGGGCCGCCGCCATCGTGAACTCGTAGAGATCGGTCAGCAGGGGATCCATCGCCGCCGACGCTACCCTCCGGCCGTGCGCCCCAAGTCCTCCCCCGACCGCCTCCCCAACCGGCGTTCATCCGCCCGGATATGGCGGCGGAAGAACGCCGGTTCGGCCGGCCCGGCCGCCCCCCGGCAACCGGCGTTCGTCGGCCCGGATATGGCGGCGGAAGAACGCCGGTTCGAGGCGGCCGCGGCGTGACCGGGGACGGGCGGGGCGGGCCGGCCATGGGGGCGGGATGGTGGCTGCGGGCGGTCGCGGCCGTCCTCCGCCGGCCCGGCCTGTGGCCGACGGCGCTGGCCCAGCTGTTCCGGCTGGCCCGGCCGGGATGGTGGCGGCGGCCGCCGTTTCTGCCCCTGCCCGACCGCGACTACGTCCGCTTCCGGCTGCAGACGGCCTACGGCCCCCACGGCCGGCCGGCGGCCGGCGATCTCGTGGCGTACCTGAACTGGTGCCGGGAGTTCAACCGGTGATCACCCGTGCCCTCGGGAACCGTCGCCCACCTGGGTAAACTTCTCAGTGAGGGCAGCGTTGCCTTGGGAGATGAGGAGGGTGGGGCTTGGGGAGAGCGCTGGTGCTCAACGCCACCTACGAGCCGCTCTGCGTCGTGCCGGTGCGGAGGGCCGTGGTCCTCGTGCTGAAAGAGAAGGCCGAGGTGCTCCAGCACCGCGACGAGGAACTGCACTCGGAGCGCATGGCCTTCCCCGTCCCGTCCGTGATCCGCCTGGTCCACTTCGTCCGCGTGCCCTTCCGGGCCCGGGCTCCGCTGTCGCGGCGGTCGGTCTTCGTCCGTGACGGCCACCGCTGCCAGTACTGCGGCGCCGCCGCCGAGAACATCGACCACGTGATCCCCCGCTCCCGGGGGGGTGAGCACGTCTGGGAGAACGTCGTCGCCTCCTGCCGGCCGTGCAACGCCGCCAAGGAGGACAAGCTCCTCTCCGAGACGCACATGAAGCTGCGCCGCCCGCCGTTCGCCCCCAAGGAGACGATCTGGATCGTGGTGGCGGTGGGCACGGTCGACCCCGCCTGGGCCCCCTACCTCGGTCCCGCCGGCCTGGAGGCTCTACCGGCCTAGCGGGCTGGCGCCCGCTACGGCTTTTTTCTGGCGGCTTCGCCGCCCCGCCTGGGGCCCCAGCCCCAGGCTCCTCCGGAGGGCGGGGCCCCTGCCCCGCCCCCGGCCGTCACGCGGTGCGGGCTGGCGCCCGCGACGGTTTTTTTCTGGCGGCTACGCCGTCCGCCGCCCGCCGCCCGCCGCCCCGCCGCCCCGCCGGACTGCCTGGGCCCGACGAGCGGAGCTGGAGCGGTTTACCCCCGCTTACGGGGGGTTTTCTGCTCCGGGTCCCCGGGTCCGCCGGGCCCTCGCCCCGGACGGCGCGGCACAGGCAGTTCCGGAGCCGCCTGGGGGGCCCAGCCCCGGGGGTGTTTGCCCAGGTTCCGCGCCACAGGAGAGAACAGCGGCCACAGTTGTGGCGGCGTCTTGCTGTCCGAATTCGGCCTGTTTGAAGGCTCGAGTGGTTTGTGAGGCACCTTTTGGGGGGATTTGTGGAGCTGAGTGGTGTTGACGGGAGGGAAGTGGAGGATTAAGGTCACCGACAAGACCTCGAGGCGGAGAGCCGGGGGCGGAGCAAGCAGAAGGGCAAGTCGAGGGAGAGGGTTGTGTTCCTCGGGCAGTACCAGCACTCCCTCGACGAGAAGGGCCGGGTGATCCTGCCGGCCAAGTTCCGCAGCCAGCTCGAAGGCGGGGCCTACATGGCCCGGGGTCTCGACGGTTGCGTGTGCGTGTATCCGACGGACGAGTGGGAGCGGGTGTCGACCAACATGCGGGATCTGGCCACCAGGGGTGCCACCGAGCGGCAGGCGGCGAGGTCGTTCTTCGCCGGCGCCGCCGAGGTCGTCCCCGACCGCCAGGGCCGTGTGCCGGTTCCGGCCCACCTCCGTGACTTCGCCGGGCTGTCGCTCGATCGTGACGTGGTGGTCGCCGGTGTGCTGTCCCGGATCGAGATCTGGGACGGGCAGCGGTGGGCACAGCGCGAGCAGGAAGGGGAGCAGTTCATCTCCGACGCCGTTGGCATCCCCGACTTCGGCATCTAGCGCATTGACAACGTGGGCGTGCGTCGCCCCGGGGCCCGGGGTGTCCCGAACGAACGCACGGCCTGCGCCCAGTCCCCCCGGTGGTGCGGTGGAAGGCCCTACTCCGCCCGCTTCCATCCGTGTGTCAGTCCGCGATTCTTTCCGGACGGCCCACCTGGGGGGCTGGGCCCAAGC
>Ga0070741_10018095_pt1 | contig 11472 bp, 12 predicted proteins | sample Coa_R1_4_FD_66440 | JGI IMG/M metagenome (GOLD analysis project Ga0070741, IMG submission 66440) | Surface soil microbial communities from Centralia Pennsylvania, which are recovering from an underground coalmine fire - Coalmine... | ecosystem: Environmental > Terrestrial > Soil > Unclassified ...
GTCGAGCGGCTTTATCAACGTCTCAAGACCGTGGGCAACCTGGACCAGAAGAACAACTCCACGGACGAGAAGTAACCGGTGAACCCGCCGCTCGCTGACGGGGCGCCCTCTGGGCCCGGTTCAGTCCCTTACTCACAACCCCCGCGTTAGCCATGTGGGAATCGCTCACGCCGGTTCGAAAATATTTGCGGCGATACCGGTGGGGCATGGCCTTGGGCATGCTCTGCCTGGTGCTGAAAGACGTCGCCCAAGCCGGGCAGCCGCTGCTGATCCGCGGCGCGGTTGACGCGCTGACGACGCGCGCGGCCAGCCTGTTTGTCCGCTTCGCGTTGTACCTGGTCCTGCTCTCGCTGGTGAAGGGCATCTTCCAGTACTGGATGCGCGTGATCATTATCGGAATCTCCCGCGACGTGGAATATGACCTGCGCAACGACCTCTTCGCCCACCTGGTCACGCTCTCGCCCGATTATTACCAGCGCACGCGCACCGGCGACATCATGGCGCGAGCGACGAATGATCTGAACGCAGTCCGAATGATGCTCGGCCCCGGGGTCATGTATTGGACCGAGACTAGCCTGACATTCATCCTGACGATCGGCATCATGGTTTCATTCGACTGGCGCTTGGCGCTGTTCTCGATCTTGCCGGCGCCGGCGGTAAGCTTGGCCGTGATTTATTTCGGGCGGCGCATTCATGAACGCTTTGAGCGCATTCAAAGCATGTTCTCGGATATCTCGAGCCGCGTGCAGGAAAACCTGTCGGGGGTGCGGATGGTTCGCGCCTTCGCGCAAGAGAGCGCAGAGTTGCGACGCTTCGAGGAGTTGAACCAGCAGTACATCGCGCAGAATCTCAAGCTGGTGCGAATCCAGGGCGTATTTCAACCATTACTTGAAGCCTTGATTGGCGTGACATTTCTGGTGGTTCTGTGGCTAGGCGGGTATCAGGTGCTGCTCGGCCGGATCTCAATCGGCAGCTTTGTCATGTTCAATACCTACATGGGAATGCTGGTGTGGCCGATGATCGCGCTCGGGTGGGTGATCAACTTGATGCAGCGCGGTACGGCCTCTTTGGAACGGATCAACCAGATCCTTCAGGAGCAGCCGTCGATCGCGGCACCCGCGGGCGCACCCAGGTTGGCGGAGCTAAAAGGGGCGATCGAGTTCCGCGACGTTGCCATGGATTTCGGAACGGGACCGGCGCTCAATCGGATTGCCTTGCAGATCCCGGCGGGGGCGACGGTCGCCATCGTGGGGCACACCGGTTCCGGGAAGACTACGCTGGTCAGCCTCATTCCGCGGCTGATGGACCCCACGCACGGCGCGGTGCTGGTTGATGGCTGTGATCTGCGAGCGCTGGATCCCGCCGAAGTCCGGCGCCATATCGGATTCGTTCCGCAAGAAACGTTCCTGTTCAGTGCCACCATCGCCGAGAACATTGCGTTCGGGGTGGAAGGCGTAACACCCGAACAAATTCGGCGAGCCGCCGCCCTGGCGGGACTGGCGCCGGATATCGAAGGCTTTCCCGAAGGTTACGAGACCATGGTGGGCGAGCGCGGCATCACGCTTTCGGGCGGCCAGAAACAGCGCACCGCCATCGCGCGCGCCATTCTGCGGGATCCGCGGATTCTGATTCTGGACGACGCGCTGTCGAGCGTCGACACGCTCACGGAGGAGCGCATCCTGAATCATCTGGCGGGTGTGATGCGCGGCCGCACGGTGATCTTGATTTCGCACAGGGTCTCCACGGTGCGGCAGGCGGACACAATCATCGTGTTGGAGAGAGGCCACATCGTCGAGCAGGGCACGCACGCCGAATTGGTGACACGCGGCGGTTACTACGCGTCCTTGGCCCAAAAGCAGACGCTGGAAGAAGAGCTGGAAGCGATCTAAGGGACCTGTAGCCTTCATTTCCTATAAAATCCGGTCGAAATTCCGCCGATAAGCAAGTGTGTACCCCCGGTGGGTCGGTGTCTTCAGCTACGTGGACGCGCTTGCGGACGGGTTGCGCCTTCGCGATCTGGCACTCGCTGGCATCACATTAGCGACCCTGCTGGGGCTGGTTCTCTGGTGTGCCTATCGAAAACCGAGGCCCGGCCGGCCCGGCAACGCCGGGTCCGCCGCTCCCGATCACCCGCCAGAAGTTATATGTCCCGAGATGAAATCAGGCGATCCGGCAAAAGTTGCGTTCAATGTCCGGCTGCTGGTCGAACAGGGTGCCCGCCCTCTGACCCAACACGCTCGGGACAAAGGCCTTCGGCTTACGACGGCTGTTGCGGAAGACGTCCCCTGCTGGGCCCGAGGGGATCCCTCGCGTCTCAGGAACGTACTGCTGAGTCTCCTCGACAACGCCATAAAGTTCACAAATGAAGGAGCCGTGCGCCTGGAGGTAGTCTCAACCGCGGAGGCCGGCGGCCGAGCGCAACTGCGGTTTGACGTGTACGACACCGGCGCTGGAATTGATGCGGAAACACTAGACCGGCTTCTCGAACCGAATGCTTCCGCGGAGCACTCGGCAGGCCACGGCTTGCCGATGTCTGTGCGCATGGTCGCGCGGATGGGCGGCACGATGGGTGCGGAAAGCGAGCCGCGGGGCGGGTCTACATTTTGGTTTACGGTTCCGGTGGAGATTGTAGAGCCGGCATCCGACGTCCGGTCGAAAGCATGTCCGGACCTGGCTGCCCTTGCTTGTGCGACGGTCTCCACATCCGAGACGCCACTTTTGCTCAAAGCTTCGAGCCCGGGCAAGCGGGTTCTTATCGTGGAGCACGACCCTGCTCAGCAGGTGGCCACGCTATGGGGTTTGCGGGCCCTCGGCTATTCCGGCGAAGTGGTCTCGACCAGCGACGCCGCTCTGGAAGCGTGGGACCGCACACCTTTCGATCTGGTTCTATTGGACTGCGCGATGGCGGATGCGGGTGAAACCACCAAAGGGATCCGGCGGCTGGAGACCGGGTGCATACCGATTGTGGCGATGAGCGCTACAGTGGACGAGCAGCCGATCCGCCGGGCCGGGGCCGTTGACGATCACCTTGCCAAGCCGGTGTGCCTGGTGGAGTTGGCGCGAGTACTGCATCACTGGCTGGACGACGCCGCGCCCGCTTATACCAGCGAAGCCACCTCCGCTAAACTCAGCCTTCCGGTGTAGATCGCCATTCCCAGGGCGGCGTGAACGTTCATTGCTCGCAGCGCACGGATTTCATCCAGCGTGGTTATACCGCCGGCGGCAGTTAGCTCCAGGGCCGTCGCTGCCCGCAAACGGCGGAACCACTCGAGATCGGTCCCCTGGAGCATACCCTCTTTATCGACATACGTACAAAGGAAGCCGGAACAGTACGGCTCGAGCGATTGGAGCACTTCTTCGGCGCTAAAGTTGGTAGACTCGCGCCAACCTTTCACGACAATCCGGCCGTCTTTGGAATCGAGGGCGACCAGGAGGCGCTCGCGGCCGATCGCCTCGCGCACCGAAGCGAGAAACGGTTCGTTGATGCCGCCCGCCGTGAACGCGGATGTCCCCACGATCACTTTGCGCGCGCCCTGCCCGATGAGCGCTTGGGCGCGTTCCACAGTCCGGACGCCGCCGCCCACGCGCGTAGCGGCTTTCGATGCGAGCAGGCGAACCAGGTCGTCATTGGAGCCCCGGCTCATCGCTGCGTCCAGATCGATCACTTGAATTTCGGGGAAAGCGGCGAAGCGCCGCAGCATCTCTTCGGGAGAGTCCCCTTCGAGTGCTTTCTCGCGGCCCTGGACGAGCTGCACCACTTTGCCCTCCATCAAATCGATGCACGGAAAAATCACGCGGCGGCCCTCACCGGAATCCCACGACGGTCCAGCTCTTCCTTCAGCTGGTTCACGGTGTAGGTTCCGTAGTGAAAGATCGAAGCGGCCAGTGCCGCATCGGCGCAGCCGTCGGTGAGGACGCGGACGAAGTGCTCCGGCTTTCCCGCGCCGCCGCTGGCGATCACCGGAATGTGGGTCGCACGAGAAACGGCGCGGGTGAGAGCGCAATCGAAACCGTCCTGGACGCCGTCCGTGTCCATGGACGTGAGCAGGATCTCGCCGGCGCCGAGCTGTTCGCCTCGCGCTGCCCATTCGACTGCGTCGATGCCCTCGTCGTCGCGGCCGCCGCGCGTGTAGACGTGCCATTGGGCGGGTCCGTGGCGGCGCGCGTCGATGGCCAGCACGACGGCCTGCGCACCGAACTCGTTACTGAGCTCAGTGATCAGCTCGGGGCGGCGAACCGCGGCAGTGTTGACCGAAACCTTGTCCGCGCCGGATAGCAGAATGCGGCGGGCATCGGGGACCGAGCGGATGCCTCCGCCCACCGCGAGCGGAATAAATACCTGGCGCGCCGTACGGGCTACGACGTCGGCCATGATCTCGCGCGCATCGCTGGACGCCGTGATGTCGAGAAAAACCAGCTCATCGGCGCCGTCGCGATTGTAGCGGTCGGCGAGTTCGACCGGGTCGCCGGCATCGCGCAGGTTAACGAAATTGACTCCTTTTACGACACGGCCGCCGGTCACGTCCAGGCAGGGGATGATGCGCTTGACTAGCACGGCAGCTCCAGGAAATTGCGGACGATCTGCAATCCGACGGCGCCCGATTTTTCGGGATGAAACTGCACCCCGTAGACGTTTCCGCATTCGAGCACCGCGGTGTAGGGGACCTCGTAGGTGCAGGTCGCCGACGCGCGATCGTTTTCCGGAACGTAGTAGCTGTGCGCGAAATAAACAAATGGGCGCGCCGAAAGGTTGCGCACGAGCTTCGAATCGCGGCGCAGCGCCAGCTCGTTCCAACCCATGTGCGGTACGCGGGCATCGAGCGGGAAACGGCGGACGGAGCCCGGATAAAGACCGAGCCCACGAACTTCCGGAGCTTCGTCACTACTCTCAAACAGCGCCTGCAGGCCGAGACAGATTCCGAGAAACGGCACGCCGGCCGTGATCCGATCGAGCAACGCGGCACGCACATTCAGGGCATCGAGCGCACGCATCATCTGGCCGAAATGCCCGACGCCGGGTAGAATGATCTTCCGGGCCGCGTTCAGACCCGCGGCATCGCGCACCAACTGGTACTCCCAGCCGAGCGCGCCCAGCGTGTTTTGTACCGACTGCAGATTGCCAGCGCCGTAATCGAAAATCGCGATCATAGCAATCCCTTGGTGGACGGCAGCTGGTCCTTCAGGCGCGCGTCTTTCGAACAGGCGTATTTCATGGCGCGCGCAAAACATTTGAAGATCGCTTCGATTTTGTGATGATTCGAGCGCCCGTACAGCACCTTGGCGTGCAGGTTGGCGCCCGCGTGATTCACGAACCCGCCGAAGAAATCTTCGACCAGCTCGGTTTGCAGATCGCCCACCAACCGAACCTTCACGAGATCCTTGTAGACCAGCGCCGGCCTGCCGCCGAGATCAACCGCGACCACGGCCAATGTTTCATCCATCGGCAGCACGAAATATCCGGCGCGGTTGATGCCCTTGCGGTCGCCGAGCGCTTTTGCGAACAATTGCCCCAATGCAATCCCGACATCTTCGACCGTGTGATGCTGGTCCACGTCCAGATCGCCGTTGGCACGCAACTCGAGATCGAAGCCGCCGTGCTTCGTGAACAGCTCGAGCATATGATCGAAGAATCGGATGCCGGTCGCAATCTGATACCGGCCGCGACCCTCAACGGCGAGCTTGCCCGCGATCTGCGTCTCTTTCGTATTGCGTTCGAGTGCCGCCCGCCTCATGCGCTGAACACCTGCTCCAGATAATTGATGTCGTCGACAATTGCGTACGCGCCTTCCGCCTGGAAGAGAAAAACCAGGTCGATATAGCGCGGGTTCTCGGGCGCGGCAATTCCAATGAACGGGACGCCGGCGGCCTTGGCGCAGCGGGCGTCGTCCACCGTATCGCCGACATAGAAAATCTTGCAATCTCCCTGGCACTTACGGATCGCCAGCAATCCCTCCGGCGCCGGCTTGTGCTGTTGCACTTCGAACATCCCCACAATCGGATCGAACAGCAGTTCCGGTGCAAACCGCCGCAACGTGAATTCCGCCTCGGGCTTGGGACGGCCGGTAAACAAGGCGAATTTAAAGCTTTGGTTTAACTTCTCGAGGAGGCCCGGCTGCGCGACCCACTTCTCGCGCATGATTAACCCGTCGCTTCCCGTGAAGATCGATTGAAAGTACCCCTTCACATCTTCGAACGTGGCGTCTATACCCGACCGGGTGACGATGTGATGCGAGAGCTGCCAATCGTCGTTCCAGCCGCCTGTGTTTTTGTAGTCCTGAATCTGATCGTTCGAAATGCGCGCGCCCGTGAAGTGCTCCACCGTTTGCGCGATCGCCTCGCGGTACGATTCGGTGACATCCACCAGCACCCCATCCATATCGAACACCAGAACCGGCGTATTCATGCCTTCCAGATTTCCTCCAAAGCGGTGAGCAGGCGGCGCGTTTGTTCGCGCGTGCCTACCGTCATGCGCACGCAGCCGGGAGCTTCATAACTGCGATCGCGCACCAGAATTCCCTGCGCGCGCAAGCCATCCCGCACCTCGATCGCCCGCGTGCCCAGATTCGCGAGCACAAAATTTGCCGAGCTGGGGATGAATCCAATCCCCAGTTTCTCCAAGCCGACACACAACAACTCGCGAGCCGCCAGCACTTCCGCGACGTAGTTCTGAACATACGCGGTATCGGTAATTGCGGCTTGAGCCGCCAGCACGGCGAGCGAGTTCACGCTGTAGGGCGATTGAGCTTTATGCAGGAACTCGATATTCGCCTGGTGCGAGAAGAGGCAGCCCAGCCGCATGGCCGCCATCCCAAAGACCTTGGAGAATGTCCTGGAAACGAACAGGTTCGGTACGCGCTCGATTTCGGTAATCGCGGTTACGCCCGAAAATTCGTAATACGCTTCATCCACCAGCACGACGGCTTTGCGCGCGCGATGCAGGATTCGCTCGATGCCCAGCAGGCCGACTCCAGTGCCCGTCGGATTATTCGGATTCGCGAGAATCACCGCCCGGGTGTCCGGCGTGATCGCGTCCAGCAGCGCTTGCAGCGGAAATTCCAGACCCGGCCACGGATATTCGACTTCGCGCAACTTCGCCCCGGCCACTTCGCAATAGAACCGGTACATGGCGTACGACGGCTTCAGCAGGACGGCTTCCTGGCCATCATCCAGATACGTGTTGACGAAGACCTGGATGGCTTCATCCGTGCCATTGGTGAAGATGAACTGTTCGGGCGCGACACGAAAATATTCGGCAATCGCCTGTTTGGCCTGTCCGTATTCCGGATAAACAGCCAAGCTGCCCGGCTCTACCAGTTGCTTGAGGGCGGCGATCACATGCGGAGAACATCCCACCGTGTTTTCGTTAAAATCGAGCCGCAGTTTCTCGGCCCGGCCGGCCGTGGGCGGAGAATACGCGGCCATCGATAAAACGGCAGGACGCGGCTTGAGCGCCCCTTTCGGGAGTTTAATCGTTTTAGCGCGCACCGGTTCGCACCTCCACAGACCGCGCGTGCGCTTCCAAGCCCTCCGCGCGAGCCAGAGTTGTGATCGACGGTTGCAGGCGCTTCAGCGCTCCGGCCGATAATTGTTGCACCGAGATCACCTTCAGAAAGTCGGTCACGGCCAAGCCGCCGCGCTGCCGCGCCGTGCCGCTGGTGGGCAGCACGTGATTGGGCCCGGAAGCGTAATCGCCGGCGGCTTCGGGACTGAACGGGCCGATGAACACGCTGCCCGCGTGCCGTACGTTGGCGAGCAGCGTTTCGTTCGGGATGCTCAGATGCTCGGGAGCGACGCGATTGGAAATCTCAAGTGCTTCTTGAACAGATCGGACCAGCACAATTGCGGAATTGCCGGCGATGGCTTTGGCAGCCACGCTGGCGGTCGGCAGAACCGAAAGCTGCCGTTCAATTTCCTGCGCGACGGCGCCGGCCAAACGCTTGGAGGTGGTCAGCAGGACGGCGGAAGCATCGGAGTCGTGCTCCGCCTGCGCCAGCATGTCCGCGGCGAGGTGGCGCGGGTCGCCCTCCTCGGCAATCATCAGGATTTCGGTGGGCCCGGCTACGAAATCGATCCCCACCTCGCCGGCCAGCAATTTCTTCGCCGCTGCAACATAGATATTTCCCGGGCCGACGATGCGGTCCGCGCGCGGCACAGTCCGGGTTCCGTAAGCAAACGCGGCGATGGCCTGCGCTCCGCCCATCTGGAAAATGTCCCGGACTCCCAACATCGCGGCCGCTCCAAAAACCTCAAGGACTGCTTTAGGTGAGGCGATGCAGACATTCGGCACGCCTGCAACCTGCGCCGGCACCACCGTCATCAAGACCGTGGAAGGCAGCGGATACCGCCCGGCCGGAATGTAAGCGGCGACTGTGTCGAGCGGCCGAACCACCTGGCCGAGCCGTATTCCCGCCGCAGTGTTCGACATCCATTCACGAGGCATCTGCCGTTCCGCGTAGGCGCGAATATTGACGGCCGCGGTTTTGACGGCTTTTCGAAATTCCGGTCTCAATCCGCGTGCGGCCGACGCCAGTTCTTTCTGCGGCACGCGCACGCTGCGCCGCTCGAGTCCATCGAACTTTCGCGCGTATTCCATGAGGGCGCGGTCTCCGCGCTTCCGCACCGCTTCCAGAATTGGACGCACCACCGCTTCGGCTTCCGCCAGCCGCGCCGTTTTGCGGGCCAGCAGGCGTCCGATCTGTTTCGCTTCCAGTATCCGGATCACAGGACGATCTTGTTGAGCGGGTACTCCACAATTCCTTCGCCGCCCGCCTGCTTCAAACGCGGAATGATGTCCCGCACGGTGGATTCATCCAGAATGGTGTTGACCGCCAGCCATTGTTCATCGCTGAGATGCGAAATGGTGGGCCGTTTCAGTGCCGGGAGTACATTCAGAACCGCCGCCAGATCCTTCTTATGAACGTTGAGCATCAGCCCCACTTTTCCGAGAGCATTGATCGCGCCTTCCAGCAGCATCTTCATATCGTCCAGCTTGCGGCGCTTCCAGTCGTTCTTCCAGGAGTCCTTATTGGCAATCAGTTGCGTATTGGATTCGAGCACCGTGTCGATGATCTTGAGCTTATTCGCGCGCAGCGAGGAACCGGTTTCCGTGACCTCGACAATCGCGTCCGCCAGCACCGGCGGTTTGACTTCGGTCGCGCCCCAACTGAATTCGACCTTGGCGGTCACGCCGTGCTTCGCCAGGTACCGCTTAGTCGTAGCCACCAGTTCGGTCGCGATGATTTTGCCCTGAAGATCCTCCGCTGAATGGAAAGCCGACGACTCCGGCACCGCCAGCACCCACCGCACTTTTCCGAAGCTCTGCTTGGCATAGATCAGGTCAGCCGCCGCCACCACATCGGCCTCGTTTTCCTCCACCCAATCGCGGCCGGTGAGGCCGGCATCCAAAATGCCGTCTTCCACATAGCGCGCCATTTCCTGGGCCCGGATGAGCATGCACTCGATCTCGGGATCGTCGATCCCCGGAAAATAGGAGCGGCTGCTGGTGGTAATGGTGAATCCCGCGCGCCGGAACAGATCGATCGTCGCGTTTTCCAGGCTGCCCTTGGGGATCCCCAGCTTGAGCTTCATTCCTTGCCTCCATACACCGCGTTGGGGTCGTAGGTCTGCTTGTCGGTGACCCTCCAGTCCCCGCCCTCCAGTTTCCGGAAGAAGCAGCTCTGGTAGCCCTCGTGGCAAACCCCGGGACCCTGCGCCTCGACCTTTACCAGCACGGCATCCTGATCGCAGTCCGTGGAGATCTCCTTTACTACCAGGCGATGCCCGGAGCTTTCCCCCTTCAGCCACAACTTCCGCCTCGATCTGCTGTAGAACGTCGTATATCCGGTCTCAACCGTCTGACGAAATGCTTCCTCGTTCATATAGCCGACCATGAGAACGCGCCCGCTGGCGTGGTCTTGAATGACCGCGGTCACCAGCCCATCGGCTTTTGCAAAATCCAGGTTCATGGGAAATCCCAATAAAAAAGCCCGCCTGACCTGCGGCGGGCGTCCTTTCCAGTTTGTTTTGAATGAAATCAGGACACGGCGCGCCGCTGGCTGGCATGGTGATGATGGTGATGCCGCGCGGCGGTGGCTGCTCTCATAAGTTTCGAGTATAGCAAATGAGGCGAGGGCGCGGTGATCGGAGTCCATAACGAAAAGCAGGGTTGCGCGCCCAACCCGCATCGTCAGAATGAAAGATGAGAACGGGTAAGCCCTTCCCGCACTTCTCTGATAGAGCGCTGCGATGACACCGACGAAAATACGTAATCTTTCCGAACATGTTGCGGAGGGCAAACCGCCCGTCCAGGAGGTGCTCCGGCTGGCCATGAGCCTCGCAGAGGCCCTTCGCAAAATCCACGATGCCGGGCGCGTGCATGGCGCGCTGACGCCTTCCCGGGTCGAACTGACGTCGTCGGGCGTGGAACTGCTCCCCGGATACCCGGACGCCACACCCTACACCGCTCCTGAGGTCCTCCGCGGACGGCCGGCTGATGCGCGCGCCGATATTTTCTCGTTCGGCGCGATCGTATATGAAATGATTACCGGCCGCGTTCCTTTTGACGGCAACACTCCGGAAACCCTGCTTGCGAGCATGGTAAATGCGACGCCCGTAGCCACAGGCAGCCGCGCTTTGGACGCGCTGCTGGTCAATTGCCTTGCTACGGATCCGGCCGCCCGTTGGCAACGGATTCAGAAAGCGCAACTGGAGCTGAAGCTTCTCACCGTATCGGCTCGCCGCACCGAATCGCCGCAGCGAGAGAGCGTGGCGGCCCAGGTACGCGCCGAAGTGCAGCACGCGGTGGCCTCTCGCGTTGCAGGCCGCCTCGATGCTCAAGATAAGGCAATCGCCGAATTCCAGCAGGCGATTACCGCCTCCCTTCAAGCGGTCCAAGCTCATTTGTGTACCATCGACGCCAAGCTGACCGCCGGGCAGGAGAGCACGAAGCGGTCGGACGAAGCCATCGCGCGCTTGAATGTGCGTATATCGGGTGTCGAAGAGCGCGGTGCGGCGCCGGTCGAACGCATTGCCACCACCGAACTCCTTCTACAAGCGGCCACCGAGCGCGTCTCTCGTGTCGAGCAGACGACCGAAGCCGTGCGCCAGCAGGCGGCCGGGTTCGCCGAGACAGCGGCCCTGCAATTACATGCCATCGAGCAGACCGTGCGGTCGCAGGCCGACGCGTTGGAATCGGCGCGCACTGCCCTCGCCCAGACCGACGATCTGGTGGAGCGCGTGGTGGAAGCGCTGGATTCCCTTCAGAGCATCGTGTTGGAACACTCCGAGGGTCACGCTTCCGGAGTGAGTTGATCGCCCGGCCCTCTGGTCGCGCGTCGCCGCCGAACGGCCTCGCCTGCGCGGGTCCGCCGGCACATGCTCGAACGGAGGGCGGGACGACGCCGTCCCGCGCGGACCGGCTGTCCGCCCCACTGGGTCCTGAACTTACTTTGGAGATATCAATGAAGATAGACC
>Ga0070741_10018096_pt1 | contig 11472 bp, 9 predicted proteins | sample Coa_R1_4_FD_66440 | JGI IMG/M metagenome (GOLD analysis project Ga0070741, IMG submission 66440) | Surface soil microbial communities from Centralia Pennsylvania, which are recovering from an underground coalmine fire - Coalmine... | ecosystem: Environmental > Terrestrial > Soil > Unclassified ...
TGGCGTTTTGGCGAAGCACTCTCCCAACAGGGGCATGAGAGTGCTTCGCCAAAACGGCTCGCAATGACAGATTCACTTGGCGAATTCGACGGCGCGCTGTTCGCGGATGACCGTCACTTTGATTTGCCCTGGATATTCCAGATTTTCTTCAATCTTATGCGCAATCATCTTGCTTAAATTGATTGCCCCCAGGTCGTCTATCTGCTCCGGTTTGACAATAATACGTAATTCACGTCCTGCCTGAATTGCGTACGATTGTTGGACGCCGGGCATCGCATTCGCCATGCCTTCGAGGGCTTCGACGCGTTTCAAGTATTGTTCCAGCGATTCGCGGCGCGCGCCGGGACGTGCGCCGGATACGGCATCGGCGGCAGTGACGAGTACGGCTTCGACGGATTTTGGTTCAACCTCGCCGTGATGTGAGGCGATGATGTTACAGACATTTTCGGGCACGCCGTATTTACGGGCATATTCGGCTCCGATGATGGCGTGCGCGCCGCCGACCTCGTGGGTGACGGCTTTGCCGATGTCATGTAATAGTGCGCCCATTTTGGCAGATTTTACGTCGGCTTTGAGTTCGGCGGCAATCATGCCTGCAAGATAGGCAGTTTCGACGACGTGGGCGAGGACGTTTTGCCCGTAGGATGTGCGGAATTTGAGCGAGCCGAGCATTTTGATAAGTTCGGGATGCAGGCCGCCGATGCCGACTTCGAGGACTGCGGCTTCACCCGCTTCGACAATGCTCTTGTTCACTTCTTCTTCGGCGTTTTCGATGATTTTTTCGATGCGCCCCGGATGGATGCGCCCATCGCTAATGAGCTTTTGCAGCGAGACGCGCGCGACTTCGCGGCGAATCGGATTGTGCGACGAGATAATCACGGCTTCGGGCGTGTCGTCCACGACGAGGTCAACGCCGGTCATCATTTCGATGGCGCGAATGTTGCGTCCCTGTTTGCCGATGATGCGCCCTTTCATTTCGTCGTTCGGCAGGGGGACGAGGGCGACGGTGCTTTCGACGACTTGATCGGACGCGACGCGCTCAATGGCCGTGGTGACGATTTCGCGGGCGCGGCGTTCGCCTTCTTCGCGCGCGGTCATTTCAATTTCGCGGATGATGCGGGCGGCATCTTGCCGCGTTTCTTTTTCAACGTTTTGTAAGAGGAGTTGTTTTGCCTCTTCGGTGTTCATGCCCGCGACGCGCTGAATCTCTTGTAGTTTTTTCGCTTCCAGTTCGTCCATGCGCGCTTTGGCGCGGTCCATTTCTTTTTCACGATTTTCGAGTTTGCGGTGGCGGCTCTCGATTTGCTCCAGCCGTTTGTCTATGGCTTCGCGCCGCTGGCGGAGTTGGTCTTCTTCCCGCGACAGTTCGGCGCGACGGCGCTTGTTCTCGGCTTCTTGTTCGTTGCGGATGGCAAGCGCCTGGTCTTTGGCTTTGAGAATAATATCTTTGGCCTGCGCGTCGGCTTCGACTAGTTTTTTTTCGATTTCGGCGCGCGATGTTTCCAGTTCGACCTTTTTTGCCGTAAAGACACGCTGCTGGAGGAGATAGCCCGCCGCAAACGCGAGCGCGCCCACGATGAGCGCCTCGACGAGTGCGACGAGAATTGATTCCATTGTTCCTCCAAAGTTCGCGTATGGCGTATCGCAGATAGCAGATGGCGGATCGCTTATGGCGAATCGCGTATCGTCAAGAAATTTGTAAATGCATTGGCGATAGGCGTTTGGCGATAGGCGATGTGCGACCCGCGAGACGCGAGTTATTCAAAATCTTCAAGTTCTAATTCTTGTTTGCCGTTTACTTCGTCCCAGAGACGTTTTACGGTTTCGCGCGTGACGGTGTAATCGAAGCCGCGCCGCGCGAGAAAGCCGGTCAATTTTTCTCGAAACTCTTGCGGGTCGAGGTCTTGCCAGCGAAGGGCTTTGGACTGCGCGGCGCGATAGGCGCTGTCGCGTTCGTCCACCTTTTTGACGGCGCGTGTGATTTCTTCTGACGAGACGCCTTTTTGACGGAGCTCGTACTGCAAGGCGCGTTTGCTGCGCGGTTTGAACCCTTCGCGGTTCTCGACCCAAAATTTGGCAAAGTCACGGTCGCCCAAGAGATTGCTTTCCTGCAAGCGGGCGATGACCTGCACGATAATTTCTTCGGGAAATCCTTTTTTCAATAATTGCTGGCGGATTTCTTGTTCGCTGCGCGGGCGCACTTCTAAATAACGCAGGGCGCGCTCGCGGGCGTCTTCCAATTGTTCGGCGCGCTGTAATTTTTCCAAATCGGCGCGGGAGAGCTCTTGACCGACGCGAATGCCCGCCGCGACGTAGACTGACAGCCCCATCGCAAAGTGGTCGTCAATGTACAGATTGAAACGGTTAGGGCGTTTCACCTGCGGTTCGAGCGCGGTGACGCGACCCGGCGTTAAATTTTGTTTGCGGGGCAGCGCGGGCTTGGCTTCACGCGGTTTCGATTTGAATTTGAACGGTTTCATTTCGCGTACAAACAAAAAATCGCAATGCGTTGCGCGCGAACGGCGCGCAGCCCACAGCGATTCATCAAACGTTTGTCATTTTGAGCCACTTTGAGAAATCTCTTACGCAGAACGAGATTTCTCACGCCGATGTATGCGATGGAATACATCGCCATCGGAACGTTCGAAATGACAAGTGAAAGGATTATTTGATTTTACGCGCACAGCTGTGCGCGTACCGGGAAATGCAAAATACGATTGCGCGGCGAGTAGAACGGCTCGCCGCGCCGACGACGTTCGATTCGCTAGATTAGGGTTGCCCGTCCGCCGCGTGCTGCGCCGCGGGCGGTGAAGTTTCCCATGCCATCATAGATTAGATTGGATAGGTCACTGAACGAAATCGTAACTCGCCGCTGCCGGTCTTTAAGTCATTGCGAGTTGTCTTTGCGAAGCAATCGGAGTGCTGCTGAATTCTCGGCGGAGAGATTGCTTCGTCACAAACAACGTTCCTCGCAATGACAGTTTAAGAAAGGCAGACTCAATCAACATTCGACTTTATGCAGGAGGGCGATGCCTTTCCTGCGCCGCAGATTCAAACGTGCAATTTTCCCGGACTGTCGCTGTGGGCGTAGAGACGTGACGCCGTCACGTCTCTACAGGGTCAATGGTTGGCGTAGGAAAGCAGTATCGCCAACTGACGTTGTTATTATACCATGTCCTACAATGTCTTGTCACGGCGCGCAATTGCGTTGGGAGGATTCCATCGAATGGAAATTCGTTGCGAACGTAGTTCGCGAGCTGACCAAGGCGTTGCCAAAAACAAAGCGAATTTCAACAAATTTCTGAAATGAAGTTGCCTATAGGGTGGAGGAAAAATAGCAATCGGGCGACAAACGGCGTCGCCCGATTTTTGAATCCTTTGGATTCTTTAAAAAGAAGTTGAAAAAGGAAGTTTTGGTTCGATTTATTCTTCGTCTTCCTCTTCGTCTTCTTCTTCCTCGTCTTCTTCGTCTTCGTCCTCAAGGTCGGGTTCGTCACGGAGATTCTTGGGGAGCGCCGCTGCGCCGTTCATGCCGTCTAACCCGGCTTTGGCGCGGGCTTCCTTTTCAATCTCGGCCATGACTTCGGGATTTTCGCGCAGGAAGGTGCGGGCATTTTCGCGCCCTTGTCCTAGCCGCTGACCGTTGAACGAATAGAATGCGCCGCGTTTTTCGATGAGGGCGTATTCGACGGCGGTATCGAGCATGTCGCCTTCGCGGGAAATGCCTTCGTTGTGAAGGATGTCAAATTCGGCTTTGGTAAAGGGTGGGGCGACTTTGTTTTTCTTGACGCGGACGCGGACGCGCGTGCCGATGACATCTTCGCCGTTCTTGATTTGGTCGGTGGGACGAACGTCCATGCGAACGGAGGCGTAGAATTTGAGCGCCATACCGCCAGTGGTCGTTTCGGGGTTGCCGAACATGATGCCGATTTTTTGGCGCAGCTGGTTCGTGAAAATGACGGAGGTGTTGGACTTTTTGATCGCACCGGTGAGTTTGCGAAGCGCCTGCGACATGAGGCGGGCGTGCAGACCCATGTGGGAATCGCCCATTTCGCCTTCGATTTCGGCGCGCGGCACGAGGGCGGCGACCGAATCAATGACCACTACATCTACCGCGCCGGAACGGACGAGGGCTTCGGCGATTTCGAGCGCCTGTTCGCCCGTGTCGGGTTGGGAGATGAGGAGGTCTTCGATGTTGACGCCGCACTTTTGCGCGTATGATGCGTCAAAGGCGTGTTCTACGTCAATGAACGCCGCAACGCCGCCTGCTTTTTGGGCGTTGGCGATGATGTGCTGGCAGATGGTGGTCTTGCCCGACGCTTCGGGTCCGTAGATTTCGGTGATGCGCCCGCGTGGGACGCCGCCGATGCCAAGGGCAAGGTCGAGGGAAATTGCGCCGGTCGGAATCGCTTCCACTTTGGCGTGCGGATGCTCGCCGAGGCGCATGATTGCGCCTTCGCCGTAGCGTTTTTTGAGGGAAGCGAGGGTCGAGTCGAGGGCTTTGGCTTTGCCGTCTGATGCAGCCATGTTTGTATGCTCCTTTTGCCCGTTCTCATCAACTGGATCGTCCAGAGGACGTTAACACGCTGATGGCTGTCGCGTGTTCATGTGCTTACTGTAGGACGGAATTTATGCTAAACAAAGTTTAGTATTTGTCCTACATGGAGGACGGGACCGAAAAAAATGATTGCATTCGCACCGACGGCGAACGCAGACGCGGTTAAACGTCCAAGTGATTATACTAGAACGGATGTGCGGTGTCAAGATGGAATTGGAGGTTACTTACTGCGCTTTGCGCTACGTTTCTCCATCCTCGGGACTATCGGCGAGCAGATCCAAGTATCGAATAACCTTTTCGAGCGTTCCAAGACGATAGGCGCGCGCTGCTGCAGGGAAAAACCACAAGGCTCCAATTAAGAGAAGCCCAATTGACAAACCAAGCAAGACTCGATCCAATAAGAAGATACCAAGAATTATTGCATTTGGGACACAGAGGGCAAACAAGGACAGAACGAGTGACAGAAAGACATAGCACGATCCTCGCAGCGCGGGAGTAGAAACTTCGACGATTTCCTGCAATGATTGCGCGCCATTCTTCGCTTCCTTTCGGCGATCTGGGCCTTGCTTTTCGAGGACTCGTTTGAGCCAATAATCGGCCTGCGAACGATTGGCTTGTCCCATTAAATCGGCGGCGGGCACGACGAGCGCAACAATTGCGCCTGCGACTGTAAAGACAGCAGCGGATACTAATACAAGGTCGCTGCGGGATTCGAGTGTTGCTGTCAGCGCGGCGAAACCGAGACCGATTAAAACAGCGAGCAGTACGCTCCAATGGAATGCCGATTTGAAAAGATCTCGCCAGCTCTCAAGGAGAAACGTATCCACCGTCTCTTCCATCTACTCACCTTGACTGTTCTAAACAGCGCGTGAGTTCTTGAATGTTGCCATCATGTTCTCGCTCGCATCGCTCAAAATCGTCAAGGGTTGCCAATGTGATGTGAAAAGGGCGAGCGGCATCAAAGACCAATTGTAAGGCATATCCACCGGCGAGAAATTCTGGCTGGGGCATCAGCGGGAATTGCTCGCAGTATATACGGAAGGCGTCACTTGAAGACCATCTGTAATACATAAAATTTTTGAATGGAATCTCTAGTAGCAGCTGATGTGGGTTACGCTGCTGTTTGCGCGCAAAGCCCATGACACACACGAACGGCTCCCAATATGCGCGGCGACTGGAAAGAAATCCGAGTTCTGCGAAAATAAAATCTACGCGTGACTCGATGGGAAATAATTCAAGCGAAGGACGAAACAAGTAACTAATTCTCTCGCCTGCTTCAATGAGATATTGGACGTCAAAGGGCATAGCGTGCCTGCCTGTTGGGACTTGTGAAATCAGGGCTTGCTTACCACGTACTTGTTCGGGAAGATGTTCATAGGGAAGGGCAAAGTTTAGCGTACCGGAAGTTTCACGCGGATCACGGTTCCTTTGCCCAGATCGGTTTCGATGTCGAAGGTGCCGCCGGCGCGTTCGGTGCGTTCGCGCATTTGGAGGATGCCGACGCTGCCGCGTCCGCGCGCCGCGTCTAACGCTTTGATGGGGTCAAAGCCGTTGCCGTTATCGCGCACGGTGAGGTTCGCCCATTGTGAATCTACGTCGAGGTCAATCCAAACATTGGACGCTTGGGCGTGCTTGCGGACGTTGTTGAGCGCTTCTTGGGTGAGCCGATAGAGCGCGGATTGGGATTTGGGCGCGAGGTGCGCGGCATCGCCATTGAGGGAAAAGTGTATTTTGATGTCGTTGGCATTGCCGAAATCGCCGACGAATTTTTCAATGGCGGGCAGAAAGCCGAGCGTTTCAATTTCGACGGGGCGGAGCGCAAAAATCGTCTGACGTACTTCGCGGACATCGCGGCGGAGGGTTTCGGTCAATTGCGCGAGTTCGCGTTCCCAATCAATTGGTTTGCCGAGACTTGCGGATTGCTTGAGTATTTGGACGCGCATGAGCATAAAGTTCATGTCCTGCGCGAGTCCATCGTGAATTTCGCGCGCCATGCGTGCGCGTTCTTCGGTGATGACTTTTTCTTCGGACCAGGCATAGAGCTGGGCGTTGCGGACGATCAGGGCGGCGGAGGAAGCGAGAACACTGATGAGATTCAAATGGCGCACGCCGAACATGCGCGGGTCGCGGTGGGTCAGGACGAGCGCGCCTTCGACGCGCGAGCCAACGGCGAGGGGCGCGGCGATGATGGAACCGATGCCGCGCACGACATCTTCCGCTGTGTTACGCAGAATCGGATGATTGGCGGCGATGGCTTCGCGGGCGATTTCGGCAGGCGCGCCTTGACCCAATTCAACCCACGCGGTGGTATCGCTACTGTTGCCGCTACGGATGTACATCGCGCCATTTTGCGCGCCGACGGCTTCGGCGATTTGGCGCATGAGACGCTCTAACACATCTTGGATGTTTGATTCGCCGCGCAGTGTGAGATCAATTTCGCGGAAGGCAATGGCTTCGCGGGCGCGGAGGCGGTGGGACTCGATAACGGCGGCGGCGGTGTGCGCGAGGGTGCGTAGGACGCCGAGACGGTCGGGACGAATTCGTTTGCTGGAGGGAAGATGAATTTCTAATAGACCGAACTTGCGGTCGCCGCGCATCATCGGCAACCACAGGATGCCTTCATGCTCGCGTTCGCGCAGGGTGAAGGAATCGGTGGGCGAGATGAACGCGGGCGGTTTGAGGGCGTGTTCTTCTTCGGGAGTAAAGCCGGTGGATTTGTAGAGAGTCAATTGTCCCGAAAGGTCTTCGACGAGCCAGAGCGCCGCGCGCTTGGTGTTCGCCAGCTGGATCGCGGCTTCGAGCGTAATGGTCGCGGCATCTTCGAGGTCGAATGCGCCCGCGAGACGTTGACTGGTTTCGCTCATGTTCCGCATGAAATCAATGAGACGGGCTTGGTCAATGGCGACGGCCGCTTGTCCCGCCAGCACGGTGGCTAGTTCCAAATCGCTCTGGGTGAACGGAGCGATGCCACGTAAGCGCGAGAGGTTCAAGACGCCAATGACTTCGCCGCGCGCGCGGAGGGGCAATGATAACGCGGAGCCGAGTTCGGGCTTTTGGAGCGATGCTTCCACTTGGCGGTCGCGCGGCACGTCGTCGGAGATGATGATAGGTTCGCCGCGTTCGGCAACCATGCCCGCGATGCTTGAACCAACGGCGCGGCGCTGGGTTTCAACAATTTCGGGAGGGAGTCCATCGGCTGCGGCGATGGTGAGCTCGGCGTTTTCTTCGTCGAGCATCATCAGGGATGCGATTTCGGCGCGGGTTTCGGCGCGGAGGGTTGTCACCACTTTGTTGAGAACTTGATTGAGGTCGGTTGCGCCCATGAAGGAGCGGGAGAGTTCGTAGAGCGGCACGAGGGCGCGCAGACGCGCATTTTCGCGGCGGAGATTTTCTTGTTCGAGCGCGGCGACGACGGCGGAGATGAGCTGTTCGGCGGGGAAGGGTTTGACGAGAAAGCCTGCGAACCCGGCGCGGATGGCTTCCATGCTGACTTCCCAACTGCTATAGCCGGTCATGGCAATCCCGGCGAGGTCGGGAAGGATTTCGCGGAGACGGTGGAAGGCTTCGACTCCGTTGAGGTCAGGGAGATACATGTCGGCGAGGAGGAGGTCAAAGGGGTGTTGCTTGGCGAGCGCAACCGCTTCTTGTACCGCTCCTGCCGATTCGACTGCGTAACCCGCTTCGGTGAGGGTCTTGGTGGTTTCTTGACGTAAGGCCGTGTTATCGTCAATGACCAGAATTCGCTCGGTAGGCATAGTGGGCACCACGTAACACGAATGCTGTCTTGCCAGTATAGTCCTGTTGGGAGTGTTTGACAAGGGATTTGGGAGAACTGTCAGCGGATAGAAAGCGGATAAGGGGATAAGGGGAGCTATGGGGATGCAGGGGACAAGGTGATGAGACGAGAGGGAGTGGGAATGCGTAAAGACACGTTGGGTCTCAACCCTCCCATGATATAATCAATTTCTCTTTATTCTATTTTGCAAGGGGGATGGTGTGAAACTGAAGGTCGAGGTTGGAAATGTCGCTGCGTGGCAGGGCGATGGGGTCGTTGTCACGGTGTTTAAGAATGAACCGTTGAGCGGTGCAGCGGCGGAAGTGGACCGAGCACTGGGCGGTGAGATTCAACGCGCGTTGGACTCGAAGGAATTTAGTGCGCGGTACACGTTGCATTACGCCTTTTATGCGATGGGGAAATTGCCCGCGGCGCGCGTGGCGGTCGTGGGTTTGGGCGAACGGAATAAGTTCAAATTAGACCGGACGCGGCGGGCGGCGGCGGATGGGGTGAAGGATTTGCGGAAGCTGGGCGCGAAGCATGTTGCGCTCGGCGTGACGACGGATGGACTGGACCTCGCGGACGCGGCGCAGGCGACGGCAGAGGGCGTCGTGATGGGCTTGTTCCGTTTTCAAAAATATTATACGGAAGCGGCCGATGATTTGTGGGAAGATGATTTTCGTCATCAGATTGAGAGTGTGACGATTCTCGTGCAGAACGCGGCGCAATTGGAAACGGTGCGCGCGGCGGTGGAGCGCGGGCGCATTATTGGCGAAGCGAATAATTTTGCGCGTACATTGGCGAACGAGCCGGGCAATCAGATGACGCCGATGCGGTTGGCGGAAGAAGCGCGCACGATGGCGGAAAAGAATGGGTTGGAATTTTATGTGATTGACCGCGCGAAAGCGCAGGAGCTCGGGATGGGCGCGTTTCTCGCGGTGGCGCAGGGTTCGCAAAATCCGCCCGCGATGATTGTGATGCGGTATTGGGGCGCGGGAAAGGACAAGGAAGGGGGCTTGGGAATTATTGGGAAGGGGATTACGTTCGACAGCGGCGGCATTTCGCTGAAACCCGCAGAGAATATGGAACACATGAAGGGTGATATGTCGGGCGGCGCGGCGACGATTGCGGCGATGCAAGCTATCGCGCAATTGAAACCGAAGGTGAATGTGACGGGGATTGTGGCGGCGGCGGAGAATATGCCGAGCGGGTCTGCCTTTCGCCCCGGCGATATTGTGCGGGCGATGAACGGCAAGACGATTGAGATTAATAATACGGATGCGGAAGGGCGGCTTGTGCTGGCGGACGCGGTGAGCTATGCGACGCGCGATTTGAAATTGAATCCGGTGCTCGACGCGGCAACGCTAACGGGCGCGGTGGTGGTGGCGCTGGGATTGTATCGAACGGGGGTGTTTGCAAACGACGACGAACTCGCGGAGACGTTGTACGAAATCGGCGAGCGCACGGGGGAAAAGAACTGGCAGATGCCGATGGACGAGGAATATTTGCTGGCGATGCGGAGTGATTGGGCGGATTTGAAGAACAGCGGCGGACGCGCGGCAGGCGCGATTACGGGCGCATGGTTTATTCGCAACTTTGTCGAGAATGGCGCGAAATGGGCGCATCTTGATATTGCGGGGTCGTCGGGGATTGGCGAGGGACGCGAGCGCGGGTATGTGAATAAATGGGGGAATGGAACGCCGACGCGGACGTTCGTGGAGTTTGCGTTACAGCTGGCAAATGGCAAATAGCGGATAGCAGATGGCGGATAGATGACGGACGGCGGAGGACGAGTAAGTAGCAAGTAGCAGGTAGCAAGTGGTACGTAGCAGGAGGCGATTTAGAGAAGAGTGCGCCGGAAAGGAAAAATGGTCGCGCGTCTTGGAGAAAAGGATGATAAAATTGCATGTCTTGGTTCGTCTCAAGAGGGATGCTGTCGTAATGCAGTTAGGCAGCAGAATGACGTATAATTTCCGCTCGAGCGGAATCTACGCCAGTGATGCCGCATAAGCCATCGTTGGGCAGATGCCAGTAGGAAGGCGGCAGCCATGATCCTCCCGAAAGTCCGCGACCCTCGCTTCATCACCATTCGCCGCGGGGGGACGCTCACGGACTCGGACCATCAGCTGCTCGCCCTGTGGGCGGCCGCGTGCGCCGAGCACGTGCTGCACCTTTTCGAGTCGGCTCAACCTTCGGACCCACGGCCGCGCCAAGCGGTCGAGCAGGCGCGGGCATGGGTGCGTGGTGAGATCACGATGTCGCAGGCGCGTGCGGCTGCAGGCCACGCCAACGCGGCGGCGCGAGAGCTGCACGGTGCCGCCCGCCATGCCGCGTACGCCGCCGGCCAAGCGGCGGCTGTGGCGCACGTCGCCGCACACGAGCTCGGTGCGGCGGCCTACGCGATCAAGGCGGCGCGTGCGGCTGCCCCCGAAGGGGAGGGCGAGAGCGCCGGTCGGCGCGAGTGTCGGTGGCAGCGCGAGCAGCTCCCGGATGCGATTCGCGCTCTGGTGCTGGATGATCAGCGGTTACGAAACGACATCTGCTGGTCGGTGTTCGACTGCTGATCGGCCTGAAATTTGCGATGTGCGGCTACCATTCTAAAGTTTGTGCGCTCTCGACAGCGCAAAGGAGTCCAAGATGATTGCTGCGTTCATTCTCGTCAATGTGGCACCGGGCTTTACCGGTGATATTGAAGCGGCGCACAAAGCGGCGCACGCCGTCCCCGGTGTCAAGACGGTTCATTTTTTGCTCGGACCGATTGATGCCATTGTCTATGTCGAGGTCAAGGACATGCAGGCGCTCGCCGACACGATTCGCGCGCTACACGCTGTGCCCGGCGTCGGCGCGACGGATACGCGCCTGGTCTTGCCAATCTGATTTCGCCAAGTGCTACAACTCATTTCAAAAAGCGTTTGGTGTAGGATGTTCAGGGCTGTTTGAAACTGATTTCGCGGGGCGCTCGTATCCGAATTCCCTTTTTGAAATGAGTTGTAATAAACATCCCGATGGAATCCCGCCGTCCCTCAAGACGGCGGGATTTTTTTGCCCCAGTAGTGCACCAACATGAAACTGCGGGGGCGCTTGGAGCAGCTTGCCCATTTTTCTTGGCGCAAAATAGAGCCTTATTTCGCAATCTCAT
>Ga0070741_10018097_pt1 | contig 11471 bp, 10 predicted proteins | sample Coa_R1_4_FD_66440 | JGI IMG/M metagenome (GOLD analysis project Ga0070741, IMG submission 66440) | Surface soil microbial communities from Centralia Pennsylvania, which are recovering from an underground coalmine fire - Coalmine... | ecosystem: Environmental > Terrestrial > Soil > Unclassified ...
TCAGGGGCTCAAGCGCCCCCGCTCGTTGCCGACAGGGACGTCGTGAGACGCCCAGGGCTCACGCCGAGCGCCACTGTTGTGCTCATCGGGCTTATGTCCGACGAGCGACCGCCAGCTTCGCCGTGAACAGCGCCCGTCTACCCGGCGATGGCTTCTACAGGGACCGCCGCGTCCTCGTGACCGGGTACGCCGGGTTCAAGGGCTCGTGGCTAAGCCGCTGGCTCACGCTTCTCGGCGCCGACGTCCGAGGGTTCGGCCGATCAGCGCACGTAGGATCGACGGAGCATCCCGGTACCCGTTCCAGAGCGGGCGTGACCGGCACAGCTGGCGACATCCGTGACGGAACGGCGCTCTCCGACGCCGTTTCACGGGCTCGGCCAGAAGTGGTATTTCATCTCGCTGCCCAGGCCAACGTGTTGCGTTCCTACCGAGACCCAGCTGCCACGTTTGAGATCAACGTCCTGGGGACGGTACGCCTATTGGAGGCATGCGCGTCCTATGACGGTGTACGAGCCGTCATCATCGTCACGAGCGACAAGTGCTATGCCGAAAGCGATCACCCCCATGTGGAATCCGATCCCCTCGGGGGCACAGACCCGTACAGCGCGAGCAAGGCGGCGGCGGAGTTGGCGGTCGCCGCGTGGCGCAGCGTGCACCATCAACCGTGGGTGGCGACGGTACGCGCCGGCAATGTGATCGGCGGCGGTGACTGGGCAGCGGACCGCGTGGTCGCGGACTTGGCGCGGGCGGCGCAGCGTGGTTGCCCAGCCGAGCTCCGACGGCCGGGCGCCGTCCGACCTTGGCAGCACGTCTTGGAGCCACTGGCTGGCTATCTCGAACTCGGGGCTCGCCTCGTCCAGGAGGGCGGCTCTTTCGCCCGTGCGTGGAACTTCGGCCCGGACCCGCGGACCGCGCGCTCAGTGGCCGAGTTGGCGACGGAATTCGCGGCCCGATGGGCGGCGCACGCTGGCCAGGCCGCACCTCCCCCCGTCGTCGTGGGCGAGCCGGGTCCGCCTGAGCGGATGTCGCTCACCCTTGACTCGCGCGCGGCGGCCGACCGTCTCGGCTGGCAGAACGTCCTCTCGTTCGAGCAAGCGGTCGATATGACGGCGCAATGGTACGCACGGTCGACCGTCGACGCCGGTTTCGATGCTGCCGAGCTCATGGACCAACAGATCAGGCAGTACCAGGAACACACCGAGCGCCTCCGCGAAGCAATCGCGGTCGCCTGAGAAGGCACAGCGCTGGGGGGAGCCAACGCGGATCAGTACCGGCGCGTTGCGAAGGGAGCCGACGCACGCCGGGGATCGACCCTGAGAGGCCCTGCACGGCTGCTTCGAGTCGGCGAAGCGCGATCTCTGCGCTGCCGTGATGACGCGTAGGCGGGCTTGAGCGAGCGATTCGACGCCGTTGTAGCGACGGACGACGGCCCACTCGTCGTGCTGCTCGGCGAGCACGGCGTCAACGAGATGACGCCGGCCGATGACACCTCGTGGGCGTCGGAGACCACCAGCTCCGCTGGGTGAGGCCGCGGGCCACCAGGCTGCGCAGGAACGCCAGCCAGCCCGCCCCGTCCTCGGTGGTGATCACGTCCACACCGAGCACCTCCCGGTAGCCATCGGCGTTGACGCCCGTCGCGACCACGCAAGCGACGTTGACGATGCGCCCGCCCTCGCGCACCTTCTGGGTCAACGCGTCGAGTCATACATAGGTGTAGGGGCCGGCGTCGAGCGGCCGGGACCGGAACGCCTCCACCACCGCGTCGAGGTCCTTGGCCAGCCGGGACACCTGGCTCTTGGAGATCCCCTCGATCCCGAGCGTCTTGACGATGTCGTCCACCCGCCGCGTGGACACGCCTTCCACGTAGCACTGGCACACCACCTGGGTGAGGGCCTGCTCGGCCCGCCGGCGCGGCTCGAGCAGCCACTCCGGGAAGTACGTGCCCCGGCGCAGCTTGGGGATCGCCAGCTCGATCGTGCCCGCCCGGGTGTCGAGCTCCCGGGGCCGGTAGCCGTTGCGGAAGTTCACCCGGTCCGCGCTCACCTCCCCGTAGCCGGCGCCGCACAGCCCCTGCGCCTCGGCGTCCATCAGCTGCTCGGCGAACGCCTTGACCATCTCCCTGAGCAGGTCAGAGCCATCTCCGTCGAAGTGCTTGCTGAGCCACCGTCAGCTTGGCAGGTGATCCCAAGTCGCAAATCGCACGTCGTAGTCCCAACGCTCGCGAGCTCTGAAGGCATCGAGGTTTCCGCCGACCTCACCGACGAGCGCACCGTTGGTTGCCGAAGAGCCGGCGATCCGAAGAGGTGCGAGGGTGAAGCTGTCGTACCACCTCGTGACGCCGCCGGCCCGGCACCCTGACGGGTCGGAGCCGAAGGTCCACAGGATCGTCTGTGTCGTCTCAAAGCGGTACAGACTCGGCGACGAAGCCACCGCCCGCGACGACCAATGGTTGATTCCGCGGCACGCGACCTTGCCGTGATCGGTATAGGTCGCGACCGAAGTTCCCGTGGCCGACCAGGCCGAGCCCGGAACCCATCGTCGGGGCATGTACGCGACACCGGGCAGATAGTCGACCTCGCCATCGGCGGTGCCGCAGCCGTCGTGGGTCGCGTCGTAGCGGAGCACCCCACCGGTCCACTGCAACTGGTCCCAATGGCACGACTGGAAGGGAGCCCAGTTGTATTGACGGAACGCTCCCCCACCGACGTCGGCGAACCAGAAGTCGGAAGGCTGAGACGAGGGACCGGCCACATTCAAGCCAGCGAGGAAGAAGCCTGCCCGAACCTGGGTGGTGTCCGGGTAGTAGGCATCGAGCATCACTGCGCGTGCGGGCGATACGGCAGCCGACGCCGACGCAAGCGGCGCGGCCTGCAGACCGACGATCGCAAGCACGGCAATTGCGAGCCTCAATACTCGCTGTCTGATGCGCTGGATCTTCCCGTCCGGCGCAGAGGTCGCGCCCGGGTATACGTCGCGGTCCATTGCGGGTGCTCCGCCGTCTCCGTGGCTGTATCGAGGACGTCGGGTTCGCCACTGGCTCGGTGCCGGGTGAGGCGACCAAATGTGGCCGGCACGTCATTGCCTCGTCCACCGGCTTATGCAAACCGGCATTGCTTGCTTCGGCAGAGGGCGGCAGCGTTGAAGCGCTCGGCCCGCCCTGCCACTGGCACGTGGTGACCCGAGGGGTGCTCCTACGTGATTCGCAGCCGGCGGGCGCCAGAATGGTTCTTGCCTACTCGCCGATGACACGATCTCCGGGTGACGGATCGTGGCATTGCGTGGCTCGTGCGTGGTCTGTGGGTGGGCACGGCATTCGCGATCTGGCCCGCCGTATCCGCGAGCCTCCGCCACCAGCCGGCCTCGGCCCGGACCGCCGCGGCGGCGGGCGGCTGGGCGATTTGGACGGCTGTGCTCGTCGCGACGTTCGTGCCCGTCCCGGCGACCCTGACCGCCATCCGGTGCGCCGCGCCAGCCGTTCTCGCGGCAGTCATCGCGGCGGCCGTGACCGGCCAGGTGGCCGCCATAGCCCTCCCAGTCGGTGCTGCGTGGTCGGCGGCCATGACCGCCGCCGCGTTTCTGCCCCAGACCGCCCTGTGGTGCGTCAACGGCCCCGCTTATGCCAACGAACGCCGCTTCCCGCTTGCGCCCCCGGGCCCCCTTCTCTTCGGACCGCTCGAGGTCGCCTGGGCGGTGGTGGTCGCGGCCCCGCCCGCCGGAGTCCTGCTCCTCGCCGCCCAGCAGTGGGTGGTCGGAGGGCTGGTCACGGCGATCGGCGTCCCTTTGTGCGCGCTCCTCGCCCGGGCGCTGCACGGTCTCAGCCGACGGTGGTTCGTGTTCGTCCCCGCCGGTGTCGTTGTCCACGACCCGATGGCGCTGGCCGACCCGGTCCTCTTCCAACGGCCCGAGATCGTGAGCCTCGCCCCCGGGCGGGAGGGACTCGATCTGACCCTCGGCGCGCCCGGGCTTTCCCTCCAACTGCAGTTGCGCCGGGACGCGGAGCTGACCGTCATCCGGGGCAGGCGTCGCGAGGACGTGCGTGCGACGAGCGTCCGGATCGCTCCGACGACTCCCGGCAGAGTGCTGGCGTACGCCGCGAGCCACAACTTCCCTGTCGGCGCGGTTCAGCCCGCCGTGCCGCCTCCGACGACCGCGTCGCCGTCGTAGAAGACCACCGCCTGTCCCGGGGCGGGGCGGCGTTGCGGCCGCTCGAACACGACGGTCCCGTTGCACCACCGCGCGGGGAGCGGCCGGCCGTGGGCGCTCAACTGGACGGAGAGCACCACCTCGCTGGAGGGCGGGGCGCCCGCGACCCATGTGACGTCCTCGACGCGGACCCCCGTGCACGACAGCTGGTCGAGCGTACCGACGGTCACGGTCTCGCCGGGGACGTCGACGGCGAGGGCGTACCGCCGCGACTGCGCCCCTCCCCCGATTCCGCGCCGCTGCCCCACGGTGATCAGCTCGATAGCGGGCACGGTGCCGAGCGGGGAGCCGTCGACGGCCACGACGCGACCGGCGTGCAGCGGGATGCGCGTGCCCAGGAACTGCTCTCGGCCTCCGCTCGCCGTGATGAAGCACGTCTCCTGGCTCTCGGGCTTGGCCGCTGTCCGCAACCCGAGGGCTGCAGCCCGGCGGCGGACCTCAACCTTGGTCAGTGTGCCCACGGGGAACATGACCCTGCGCAGCTGCGTCGAGGTCAGGCGGTAGAGCACGTAGCTCTGGTCCTTGGCGCGGTCGGTGCCACGCAGGAGCCGGCCGTTGCAGACGCGCGCGTGGTGGCCCGTCGCGAGCACATCGAAGCCGAGCTGCTCGGCGCGCGCCATGAGGCGGTCGAACTTCAAGTACCGGTTGCAGTCGATGCACGGGTTGGGCGTCCGACCGGCAGCGTGGGCAGCGACGTACGGCGCGACCACGTGCCCTTCGAACTCGTCCGTGAAGTTGAACACGTGGTGGGCGATGCCCAGCTGCTGCGCGACGCGCCGCGCGTCCTCGACGTCCCCGACCGAGCAGCACCCGGAGTCCTGCGCGCCACCCCAGAGCTTCATGGTCACGGCGACGACGTCGTGCCCCTCGTCCACCAACATGGCGGCGGCGACGGAGGAATCGACACCGCCCGACAGCGCGGCGAGGACGCGCACGTCAGTGGCGGGCGCCCACCGGGGCGCGAAGACGGTGCACGGCGGCCGAGACGGCGGCAATCGCACGCTCGACGTCCTCGTCGGTGGTGGTCCGGCCGAGCGACAGCCGGAGCGCGGTGCGCGCCTCGTCGCGCGGCACCCCCATGGCCGACAGCACGTGTGACGGCTCCAGGGCGCCGCTGGCGCACGCCGACCCGGCCGAGGCGCAGACGCCCTCGTCGTCGAGGAGCACGAGCAGAGCCTCGCTCTCCGTCCCGGCCACCCGGAGGTGGGCGATGTTCGGCAGGCGCGGCACGCCTGCCGCCGTCTCGGTCACGCCGCCCAACGATGCGCGGATCCCGGCCACCAGCCGGTCGCGCCGGCGTGCCGTGACGGCGACGGCGGCATCCCGGTCCTCGGCGACGGCAGCGAGGGCGGCGGCCATGCCGACGATGCCCGCCACGTTGTGGGTGCCGCTGCGGCGTTCCCGTTCCTGCCCCCCGCCCCGCAGCAGCGGCTTGAGCGGAACGCCGCCGCGCACGACGAGGGCACCCACTCCTTGGGGGCCGCCGAACTTGTGGGCGGCGACGGAGACGAGGTGCGCCGGCGCGGCGTGCACGGCGAGATCGAGCCACGCGGTCGCCTGGACGGCGTCGGTGTGCAGGACGGCGCCGGGCGCCCGCTCGGCGAGCACGCCGGCGACGGCACCCAGGTCGTGCACGGTCCCAACCTCATTGTTGGCGAGCATCACCGAGACCAGCGCCGTCCCCGGACCGATGGCGTCGGCGAGTGCCCCGAGGTCGACTCGCCCGCCGGCATCGACAGGCACCGGGCGCCCGCCTTCTGCCTCCACCGAGTGGAGGACGGCGTGGTGCTCGACCGCGGAGCACACCACGCCTGCGGACGTCCCCCGCAGGCGTGCCGCTGCGGCGACCCCTGCCACCGCCAGGTTGTCGGCCTCCGTCCCGCCAGAGGTGAACACGACCTCACCCGGGTCGCACCCCAGGACGGCGGCGACCACGTCGCGCGCCTCGTCGACCGCCCGACGGGCGTCGCGAGCGATGGCGTGGCTCCCCGAAGGGTTGCCGTAGCGGCTGGTGAGCCACGGCTCCATCGCCACGTGAGCCGCAGGTGCCAGCGGCGTCGTGGCGGCGTGGTCGAGGTACACCAGAGGTCCGGGCACCCCGCCAGCGTAGGCCCGTGGCCGACGGCCACCGCCGCCGGGTGGCTGGCGCTACTGCGCCGACGGTCGCTCCGAGGCGGGGTAGCTGCGTGAGGCCGGGTAGGTGCCACCAGTCGGCGCGCGGCGCTGGCGCGCCTGGTACAGCGCCGCGACGCACGCCAGGAACACCTCGGCGGGAACGCCCGGGGGCGGTTGGTGGTGCAGCCGCGGGAGCACCGCGTTGGCGATCTCGCGCGCCAACCGCTCGCGCGTCCACGGGTCGAGCGTGGGAGCCCGCACGAGGAACGAACGCACCGCCTGGTAGTCGGCGGTGGTGACCGCGCTCACGTCCAGCGTGGCGGCGTAGCCCTCCCAACCGGGCGGCACCCAGAACGTCAGCGCCGACAACGACTGCCGGCTGGCGCGCTCGCGCAGCACGAGCGTGCCGGCCGCGAGGTCGCCGAGCCGCTGGTTGCGCTTCGTCGCCAGGACGCACAGGACGGCGGCAGCGCCGCTCGTCGCCCAGAAGTCGACGAGGCCGAGCGCGCCGCGGATCAACGCGTGCCGGAAACGCACCGGTGCGCCCTCGACGGTCACGACGCGCAGGCCCATGGCCGCCTTCCCGAGGGTCCGGCCCCGCCAGAGCGTCTCCATGGCCACGGGGTAGCCGAAGGCGACGAGGAACAGCCCGACGTACACACCGGCAAGCCCAAGATGCGTCGCGCCCAACAGCGCGGCGCCACCGACGACGAGGACGCCGGCGACGAATTGGACGCTGAGATCGATGAGCTCCGCGACGATCCGTGAACCGACACCGGCCGTCTCGAACGACAGCACGACCGCTTCGGGAGTCACGATGCCCGGTTCACTCATGACAGGCACCCACCGGCCGTAGGGTACCGGTGGTGGTGGACGTCGATCGGTTCCTTGCGCTGAACCAACCCGCGTGGGACCGCCTCGAGGCGCTGACGCGGGCTGCGGAACGAGGTGTGGCGCGGTTGAGCGCACCGGAGCTCGACGAACTCGTCCGCCTGTACCAACGGGCATCGTCGCACCTGTCGTACGCGCGGACCTATTTCCGGGACCCGGCGCTCACGGCGCGCCTGACGTCCCTCGTCGGCCGGGCCAACGCCGTCGTGTACGGGAGCCGCAAGCGCTCGGTCCGGTCCATCGGCGCGTTCTTCACGCGCACGTTCCCGGCGGTCGTCTGGGAGTCCCGCCGGTTCATCGCCGTGAGCGCCGTGCTGTTCTTCGTCCCCGCCATCGTCGTCGGGACCTGGCTGGCGCACTCGCCGAAAGCGATCGACGCCGTCGGGTCGGCAGCCCTGCGCCAGACGTACGTCAACCACGACTTCGCCGCGTACTACCGGTCGCAACCGTCCGCACAGTTCGCGGCGAAGGTGCAAACCAACAACATCACGGTCGCGTTCCTCGCCTTCGCCGGGGGCATCACCGGGTGCGTGCTCACCGTGTTCGCCCTCGCGCAGAACGGCGCGAGCGTCGGCATGGCCGGCGGCTTATTCGCGAACGCCCACAAGCTCCCGGTCTTCTTCGGGTTGATCCTGCCGCACGGGTTGCTCGAGCTCACGTCCGTCGTCATCGCCGGCGGCGCCGGGCTGCGCCTCGGGTGGGCGCTGATCAGCCCGGGCGACCGTTCGCGGAGCGCGGCGCTGGCCGAGGAAGGCCGCCGGTCGGTCACGCTCGTCGCGGGGCTCATCCTCACGTTCGTCGTGGCCGGGCTGATCGAGGGGTTCGTGGCCGGGTCGGCGCTCTCGACGCCGGTCCGGGTGGGGATCGGCGCCGTTGCCGAGGGCCTGTTCCTCGTCTACGTCGTCGTGCTCGGCCGGGCTGCGTCCGCTCCCGGAGTGATAGAAGTGCCGCATGGCTGAACGCTCACCGGAGTACGCGGGGGAGATGGTGCGGCGGTACGCATTGGCGTGCACCGAGAGCCGCGCCGACGACGTGGCCGAGCTGTTCGCCGAGGACGCCGAGCTCCGTGACCCGTTCGACGGCCAGGCGGTCAAGGGCCGCGAGGCCATCCGCGAGTTCTTCCGCGGCGGCGTCGGGCTCATCGACCTCCTCGAGGTGGCCGGGCCGGTGCGGGTCACCGCCGACGCCGCCGTCGCCGCCGCCCCGATGTTCGCCGAGGTCACCCTGGACGGCACGGCCTTGTCGATGGACACGATCGACGTCTTCTTCTTCGACGAGGACGGCCTGTTCGGGGCCATGCACGCGTTCTACGGCCCGAGCAACGTCAGGCCGCGGGAGCAGTAGGCCCGGACGGACCGATAGCGCCGGGCAGGCGCTATCGTCCGGCCGCGTGGGACGGGAGGGCGGCGACCAGATCGTGCTGGTCCTGCCCCCCGAGCTGACGAGCGTGGGCGCCGCTCGGCACGCCGTGCGGAAAGCCGCCCTCGACTGGGCCCTCCCCGCCGATGTCGTCGACGACGCCGAGACCGTCGTATCCGAGCTGGTGACCAACGCCGTGCTCCACGCCCGCACCCCGCTCGAGCTGCTGGTGACCGCCCATGCGCCGGGGTTGCGCGTGGAGCTCGTCGACGGGAGCCCGGCCCTGCCGCTGCCGACGCCGATCGAGCCGCCGGCGCTGCAGGGGCTCCTCGGCGACGACGAGGACGCCGACGCGCTGCTCGACGTTTTCACGTCGCGGACGACGGGCCGCGGGCTGGCGATCGTCGGTGCGCTGGCGCACGAGTGGGGCGTCGACCGGCTCCCGACGGGAAAGAAGGTCTGGGCCGAGCTGGGTGCGCCGCCGGCGCCCGGGAACGGGCGGGGGGACGTGATGACCGCACCGCCCACCGCCACGGCACCGCCCGCCGCCCCGGCAGAGCGGGACGACCCCGACCTCCGCCGGGTGCGCTTGGCCGCCGTGCCCGTGCGGTTGCTGCTCGCGTCCGACGACCGCCTCTCGGCGATCATCCGTGACCTCGACGTGGCCCTGCTCCACTCCCCCGCGCCGGCGTTGCGGCTCGCCGACATCGTGCTGACGCCCGACGTCATCAGCCGCTTCGAGCGGGTCGCCCGGCAGCGGCGCGAAGCGCTCCAGCCCGCGCTCGCACGCGGTGACCGCCTCGCCGACCTCGACCTGCTGCTGCCGTCCTCGGCACCTGCGACGCTGGCCGAGCTTGACGAGGTGATCGCCCGGACGGGGCTGGGGGCGATCCAAGCCATTTCGGCGGAGGGGCGCTCACCGGAGCTCGGGGCGTTCGACGCGTGGTACGCGAACGAGGTCGCCGCCCAGATCGCCGGGGCGCCGCCGCGCCCGTGCCCGTTCCCGTCGGCCGTCCGTCGCAGCGCGGTGCCGGCGTCATCGCGGTCGGAGTGGGCCGACGCGTTGCGCGCCCTCGAGCAACGGCTCGCGGCCGCGCCCTCGGAGGCGGCCGTGCTGCGCCCGCTGCTCCAGTTCGTCATCGCCGAGCTGGGGGCCTCGACGGTATCGGCCTGCATGTTGGCGCTCGACGGATCGACGGTGCGGATCGCCGACGCCGAGGGCTACCCCGACGACCTCACCGATCACTGGGCCGAGTTCCCGCTGGCCGCCGACCTCCCGGCGTCGGAGGTGATCCGCACGGACCGGCCGATCGTCATCCGCACGATCGGCGAGCGCGCCGAGCGCTACCCCAGCCTCGACACCGGCCCGGGCCTGCCGGAGCCCACCGTCGCGTGCATCCCCATGACGGTCCCGGGTGTGCCGCCGATCGGGTGCCTCTCCATCGGCTTCCCGGCGGCGCGCGAGTTCAACCCCGAGGAGCTCGCGTTCCTCCGCCGGGTCGCGGCCGCGGCCGCGCGCGAGATCGTCGCCCGGCGCACGGATGCTGAGGGCGAACGGTCGCGCCAACGCACCGTTGCCGTGCAGCTGGCGGCGACGGGGCTTCACGCCGGCGCCGGGGACGCTGCCCTTGCCGCCGCGGCGTGCGACGCCGTCGTGCCCGGGATCGTCGACTTCGCCGCCGTGCACGTGCGCGGGCAGGACGGCCGGCCTGCGCTCCTCGCGCACCGCCACCGCGACCCCGGGATGCAGTCGCTCCTGGAGCGCCTCCACGCCCGCTGGCCCCGGCATGAGGACGGCCACATCGCCGAGTGCATCGCGACCGGCAAGCCGTTCGTGTTCCAAGTGGCGCCCGAGGACGCGCTGGCGACCGTCGCGGACGACGACGAGCACCTCGAGGCGCTGCGCTCATTGCAGATCGGTTCGGGGGCTGTCGTGCCGGTCCCGATCGGGCCCGGCCGCTTCGGCGCGCTGTCCATCTCCAAGTCGAGGGGCCGCTACATCTCGCACGAGGACCTCACCGCCGCCACGGAAGTGGCGCGCCACCTCGGCGCCGCGATCGGTGGGCGGGCGACAGCCCCGGTGGTCCCCGCGGACGAGCCGAGCCGTTCGTCCATCGTCGACAGCGCGTCTCTGGGGCGGGTCGCGCTCGCGCTCACCGCGGCCCTTTCCGAAGAGGAAGTGACGGCGAGCGTGTTCCGACATGCGCTCAGCGATATCGGGGCATCGACGGTGGGCCTCTGGATGCAGGGCGCGGACGGGCACCTGCGCCTGACCGGTGGCATCGGGCAGGAGGACCGCCCCGGGCGGATCACCACGATCGCGCCGGACTCGGAGCTGCCTGCCGCGGTCGTCCTGCGGACAGGGCAGCCGCTCGGGTACGCGTCGGCCGCCGACCGCGACCGGCGCTGGCCGGCACTCGTCGGCCAGCCCACCCCGGCGGAAGGCCTGGTCACCCTGCCCCTGACCGCGCGCGGCGTCACGCGCGGCGTGCTCACCGTCGGGTTCCCGGTGCCGCGTGAGTGGACGGCTGACGACCTCGCGGGGCTGCAACAACTGGCGGACCTCTGCGCGTCCGCGCTCGACCGCGGGTCGCTCTACGACGCGGAACGCCAGAGCCGGGAACTGCTGCAGTTCCTCGTCGACGCCGGCGCCATCCTCGCCACGTCGCTCGACGCCGATGCGATCCCCGAGATCGTGGCGGACCTCGCCGTGCCGCGCATCGCCGACTGGTGCATCCTGTACGAGCCGGATGGCGCCTGGCTGCGGCGCTCCGCACTCCGGATCGGCGGCCGTCCCGAGTTCACTGCCTCGCTCACCGGCTCGGCGGTGCGAGCCGACGCCGACGTGCCCGTCGGCAGGTGCTTCCGGTCCGGCCGCGTAGAAGTCCTCGACGACGTTCCGC
>Ga0070741_10018098_pt1 | contig 11471 bp, 7 predicted proteins | sample Coa_R1_4_FD_66440 | JGI IMG/M metagenome (GOLD analysis project Ga0070741, IMG submission 66440) | Surface soil microbial communities from Centralia Pennsylvania, which are recovering from an underground coalmine fire - Coalmine... | ecosystem: Environmental > Terrestrial > Soil > Unclassified ...
GGCGCACCCAGAACGTGCCCGTGCATTGATTTTGTGTGACACCACTGGCGGGATCGAGACGACGGAAGTGGTGAAATCTCATGTCAACATTCGTGGCCGCTCACAAGGGAACCTCAAACAAATTCTCACCAACGCCTATGCGAAGAACTTTCCTGAACGAGAGCCTGCGCTGTGTTTTCTCTACCAGCAGATCTCGGCACTGAATACCCACGTGGCGCCAGATTTGGTCCCGACCCTCTTTGGTCTGAGACATAATGTGAAACCGATCGTAGATCACAAGATTCCGACGTTACTTATCGTGGGAGCAGAAGATGTCCTGGCGCCTCCGGCAGTGATGAAGAGCATTACTGAAAAGATCCCTCATGCACGTTTCGTGACAGTTCCCCAAGCTGGCCATTCGGTGTATTTTGAGCGTCCGCATGAATTTAATCAGCTCGTCAGAGACTTCGTCCGCGGGGTAGGATGATCGCTCTATACTTTTGGGGGAATGCTTTACTCCCTTGGATGAGGCCTTAAGAGTAGCTACAATACGCTAGTATTTACCCTTTCTATGAAGAAGGAGAGGTCTGAAGGAACGTGTCGCTTACAAGCGTGATTTTCCCTCGTCTGGTATGAACGTTCCTCACGTGTTGTTCCATGGCTAATGACAATTCGTCGGTTTCTGCGGAAGCGCCGCCTCCTAGACGTATACGGCGCTTCTTTCGTCTTCTCTTTCGCTCACTTGTTCTCGTGTCCTTGATCGGCGGTGTGTTCGCTGCATGGGTATTCTACCAAGATATCACTGGTGAACTGCCGGCGATTGAGAGCTTGGCAAGCTATGCGCCGCCGGCGGTCACTCGGGTGTATGCGAACGACAATGTGACGCTCTTGGGTGAATTCTATCTACAGAAGCGCTACCCACTCCCCCTGAGCAAGATTCCGATCATCGTCCAGCGCGCGTTCATCGCGGCAGAGGATAAAGACTTTTATCAGCATCCTGGCGTGAACTTCTCCGCCATTGTCCGCGCGTTCCTGACCAACTGGAATGAGGGGAAAACGGTACAAGGGGGTAGTACCATCACCCAGCAGATTGTGAAGACAGTGCTTTTGACGCCGGAACGCAGCTATCGTCGCAAGATCCAAGAGATGATTCTGGCGCTACGCTTAGAGCGCAAATTAAATAAGGAACAAATCCTCGAACTGTATCTCAATCAGATTTATCTCGGGAGCGGTGCCTACGGCGTGGAAGCCGCCGCTCGGGAATATTTCAACAAGAGTGTTAATGATCTCACCTTGCCGGAGACTGCGATGATTGCCGGTCTCGCGCCGGCACCGAGTGTGTATGATCCCTTCAAAAATCTTGAAGGGGCAAAACAACGCCAGCGTTATGTGCTCGAACGAATGATGGAAGAACGGTATGTCTCCTATGCGCAAGGAATGACGGCATGGCAAGAACAAGTCACACCGAGCCAACAGCCCCCACCTTCGTATACCGGCCTTGCTCCGTACTACGTTGAGCACGTACGACAAATCCTCGAACGTCGCTATGGCGCAGACGCCCCGGAGAAACTCGGGCTCGAAGTCTTCACAACGGTTGACCTCAACGTGCAGCGGATCGCAGAAAAGGCGTTCCGTGGTGGGATCGATTCGCTGTGCAAACGCGAGGGTATCTGCCGCCGCAAAGACGGTAATCGTGTTGATGGCGGCATGCTGGCGGTTGATCTGGCGACCGGACAAGTCAAAGCGATGGTTGGCGGGTACGATTTTACTCGCAGTCAATTCAATCGTGCCACACAATCAAAGCGCCAGCCTGGGTCTGTCTTCAAACCCATTGTCTACGCAGCTGCTCTAGATCATGGCTATACACCAGCCTCGATTGTGAAAGATGCACCAGTCAGTTTTCGTGACGGCCGGGGGAGACGGTGGTCGCCCGGAAACGCTGACCACACCTATCGAGGACCGATACGCCTGCGCGAGGCACTCACTTTTTCTCGTAATGTTCCGACCGTGCGCATTGCCGACAACATCGGCATTCCGTATCTGCTGTCGTATGCCGCAAAGCTTGGTATTACTACGCCACTCGCACCGAATTTGTCAGTTGCATTGGGCACAGGTGAAGTGTCGTTGCTCGAACTGATCCGGGTCTATGGAGTGTTCGCGACCGGCGGAACGCTTTTTGAGCCGATTTTTATCTCAAAGATTACTGATAGTAACGGAGCACTCGTCAATAAAGCGACATTCAAACGCACTCCGGTGATTTCTGCTGAAACCGCATATCTCATGACGAGCATACTCAAGAGTGTGATCGAACGAGGGACAGGGAAAGCCGCGCTTGAGCTTGGTCGTCCGGCGGCCGGGAAGACTGGTACCACAAACGATTATGAAGATGCCTGGTTTATCGGCTACACGCCTGAGCTGCTTACTGGAGTATGGGTCGGCTTCGATGAAAAGCGCCCCTTGGGATCAGGGGAAACCGGCGGAAAAGTCGCAGCACCAATCTGGACATCATTTATGAAAGAGGTGCTCGCTGATCAGCCGGTGAATGATTTTCCCATGCCCGATGAAATCACGTTTGCCCATATCAATCCGGCGACCGGCAAGCGTGCGACGGCGGCATCTTCGAAAGCGATTCTCGAAATTTTTGCTCGTGGGACTGAGCCGCAACTACCACAGCCTCCGGCGCCAGAGGTCGCAATTGCCGATGCAAACGGGCCGTCGCCTATTGGTACCGCGGCTCCTACTCCGATTCATGAAGAACCTACTATCATCCCGGCTCCGTCTATTGCTCCGGAAGGACAAATTGCACCCGCTGCAGTTGCAGGGAGAAGAGAACCGGTGATTCAGCAGCCGGGACCGCCCGACGAGGAGCAGCTCGAACCGGATGCTCACCCTGAAGAAGAGGAGACTATCGGTACGACGGATGGAACGAATCCGATTACGCCGAACGCGAACGCGGACACCGGATCGATCGTTGATGAGCCTCTTATACCTGAGGATACCGACACCAACTCAAAGTCTGTGCAGGAGGAAAATTGACTGGGCACTTCTGCGGAGTGGGGAAAATGGAGAGGATAAAGAAAGGATAAGGGGAAAAGGATAATGGATGAATGAGGGCAAAGAAGGAGAATACCCTCACGTTTTTTCCGCCCTTCTCCCTTCTCCCTTCTCCTTTATCCCGTTTTCTCATTTCCCCTTTGATCCCCGTGTTTACTGTCGCGGCAGTTCCCAGTACCGCCCATGGACCTTGCGCACAGGAGCACTAAAGCCACGCGGAGTGTAGCTTAGGCAGTCGCTGGCGAGGTGCGCGCCCCCCATTTCCTCTATGACCCGCAGAACGGATTTCTGTAGGCCTTCGAGATCATACCCGCCCTCAAGAATCGCCACGCACCGTCCCTGCGCATGATCCTGTGCGATACGCAATAGAATGCGTGCCATGATGCCAAATCCCTCTTCAGTGACTTCCATGCCGCCGAGTGGGTCGCGGCGATGCGCATCAAATCCTGCGGAGATAATAATAAACTCGGGATCAAACTGGCGACAAATCGGCACAATAACGAACTCAAATAGCTCTTGATATTCCGCATCGCCACAGCCGGCCGAAAGCGGAAGATTCAGGGTATACCCTTCACCTTGTCCACGTCCAACTTCATCCAGCGCACCGGTTCCTGGGTAGAAGGGATACTGATGCGTCGAGACGTACAGCACGCCTGGATCATCGTAAAAGCTGTGCTGGGTCCCGTTACCATGGTGAACATCCCAATCCATGACCAGTACGCGTTTCAAGCCGAATCGTTCACGCAGATACTGCGCACCAACGGCGGCACTATTGAAGAGGCAAAAGCCCATCGCACGATTGCGCTCGGCATGATGTCCTGGAGGACGGACGAGGGCAAAGCCGTTGTTAATTTCTTGGTTCATGACGGCATCGAGGAGTGTGAGGAGTCCGCCGGTGGCTAATAACGCTGTGGTGTAGGATCGTGTAGAGACTGGTGTGTCGGCATCAAAAGAAAAGCGTTCGTGCTCGGCAGTGGCAGCCACACGACTTACATGAGCAGTATCATGGACTAGTGCTATTTCTTCTGGCGTGGCCAGTCGCGGAGGCAGGCGTTGCAACCCCGAACGCTGCAACTGTTTGATCGGGTCGAGGAGTGTGGCAATCCGTGCGGGTCGTTCGGGATGATTGCGGCCAGGGTTGTGGTCTTGATAACGGGCGTCCAAAACAATGCCGGTGCGTAGCATAAAAGCTCCCTTTTCGGTGCGGCAGTGGTTCAGTTTTCTTTGCCGGCGTGAAGAGACTGCGCAAGTTTGTCATTCTGAGGAGCTTCGCGACGAAGAATCTCTCATGATGGGAACAGGGAGAAGAGAGATTCTTCACTCCGCTGCACTTCGTTCAGAATGGCATTTCCGTAGCGTCGTCTATCAAACTAAATCATCACCTCCGCCCTCGTAGCTTGCGTCAATGAGTCGATTATACTACCGTAGCCGAAACAGCAATTATGTTTGGCGTTGGCATTCCAGAATTAATAGTAATTTTCCTCGTCGCCTTGGTGATCCTAGGCCCGAAGCAATTGCCAGAAGTCGCGAAATTTCTCGGCAAAGCGCTGAGCGAATTTCGTAAAGCGACGGACGAAATCTCAGCCGAGTTCAACAACGCGAAGTCGATGTTAGAGGAAGAAATCCGCCAGGCCGAGCGCGCGGCACAAGAAGAAAAGACAGGCGCCGCACAGGTTGGAACACCACCACCAGCTCTTACTACGTCGACGGAATCAGCCCCAGAACCAACGCCCACGTCGCCAGAATTTACTGTCGCGCAAACCAAAAAGGAGCCACCGACAGGAGCATCTTCATAAGATGGCCCAAGATGATCGGACGATGCCGCTCTTGGGTCATCTGGAAGAGCTGCGCTGGCGCATTGTGAAGTCGTTCCTCGCGGTCGCAGTCGCTTTCGTGCCGGTCTACGCCTTCGTCACGACGCTCTTCGCATTCCTCCTGCGGCCTTTGCAACAATTGCCCGACCCGCCGCCGGTCGTCGGCCTCGCTCCAGCAGAAGCCTTTTTCGCCAAACTCAAAGTCGCGTTTATCGCCGCGATTTTTGCCGCGAGCCCGGTAGTTTTCTATCAACTCTGGCAGTTCGTCGCGCCGGGGTTGTACCAGAACGAGAAACGCTATGTGATTCCTTTTGTGCTGTTTGCCAGTGTCTTTTTTCTTCTCGGTGCGGGTTTTTGCTACGAAGTAGTTTTGCCGGTAGCGTACGGATTTTTTCTTGAGGAGTACAAGACGATCGGGGTGCAAGCGACGTTGCGTATTAGTGAGTATTTTAGTTTTACTTCGCGCATGCTGCTGGCGTTCGGCGTCACGTTTGAGTTGCCGGTGCTGACATTCTTCTTCGCCCGCATCGGGTTGGTCACCCATCGGACGTTGATGGATTTTTTTCGCTACTCAGTCGTAGTGATTTTTATCGTCGCCGCCGTACTGACACCCGGCCCCGATGTCGCGTCTCAGCTTTTACTCGCCGGGCCACTATTACTGTTATACGTTATGAGTATTGGCATTGCCTATGTGTTCGGGACGAAAAAGGGTGAGAGTGAATAATGAAGAATGAAAGAAAACTCAAAAGCCGTAGTTTGCAATTCTTCATTCTTCATTCTTCATTGTTTCCATCAGCCAATCATCCCGTTCTGTCGGTGCTGGAATCTCGTACCACTCCATCTCTTCGCGCAACGATTCCAACACTGCCCACATGTGATCAACCAAGTCCGGCATAGCCAATACGACGACTGTCGCCTTCTTGCGGTCGATCGTACGGACGATGCCGATACCTTCATAAGACTCAACGACAAACTTGAGCAACGCAATATCCGTGCGTTGGATGCGCAGGTAGATCTCAATCAAGTCCATACTGACACTCCTTATCAGTGAACCGCAACGGCTACGAGGGTACTCTTTTCTCGTTGCTCTGGACTTCGATTACCCTATTTTATAAGTACTGCACTTTACCGAAACACGGGTGAAAAAGCTGTCACAAAAAGGAAGGATGTCAGCATGGTCAAAGCGCGAACAGACTTCCCCGCCGCGGCCCTGTCACCACAAACGAATGAAGTACTGCACTTCGGCTCCTATCGTTTGGACACACAGAACGAGCAGCTGTGGCGGAATCAACAGACTGTGAGGCTCACCGGCAAAGCTTTTGCTGTGCTGCGGTACTTGGCCGAGCGCCCGAATCAGTTGGTGTCTAAGCGTGACCTCTTTCGCGCCGTGTGGCCAGACGCCATCGTGAGTCAAAGTACGTTGACCTCGTGCGTTAAAGAGTTGCGTAAAGCTTTAGAAGATGACGCCAGATCACCGCAATGGATTGAGACGGTACATCGACGGGGGTATCGGTTTATCGAAAAAGTAATCAGTAGTCAGCAGTCAGTAGTCAGTAGGGGGGGACCGTCCGGCGTCCGAAGCCCGGCGTCCGAAGTCCGAAGTACCGAATCCCCGGCCCCTAACACCCGACACCCTACACCTGCTCTCGTCGGAAGGGAGGCCGAACTCGCACAACTTCATCAGTGGTTTACGCAAGCATGCGGCGGCGGGCGACGGGTCGTCTTCGTCACTGGCGAAACCGGGATTGGGAAAACAACACTCCTTGAAGTTTTTCTTCGGAGTCTAGAGCCCGGAGTCCAGAGTCAGAAAAGAGTAATCAGTAGTCAGCAGTCAGTAGTCAGTAGAGAAAAAGAAGACCGGCAAAGGGAAAAAATGGGAGTCGGGAGCGAGGTGTTAGGCTCCGGCTTCTACCCTTTCCCCTCCCTAAATCCTCAACCTCAAATCCCAAGCCCTGATCCTTGGGTGGCGTGGGGCCGATGCATCGAACAATACGGCGCAGGCGAGCCGTATATGCCAGTACTTGAAGCCTTCGGCCGGCTCTGTCGCGGGGCGGAAAAAAACGAGGTGATGAATTTGCTCCATCGTCACGCGCCAACCTGGTTGGTACACATGCCGGCGCTGCTCAGCAATGAGGAGCGCGAGACGTTACAGCGGCAGGTAGGAGGGGCGACGCGTGATCGGATGCTGCGTGAGATGGCCGAAGCGTTTGAGGCGTTGACAGTGGAACGTCCCTTCATTTTGTGTCTCGAGGACTTGCACTGGAGCGATTATTCGACCCTAGAGTTGCTGTCCGCGTTGGCGGGTCGTCCTGAACGTGCACGATTGTTGGTGCTCGGGACGTATCGATCAATCGAAGCACTCAGCCGTGAGCATCCGTTAAAAAAGGCGCGGCAAGAAGTCCAACGCTCCGGGTGTTATCGTGAGCTTGCGCTCAGTCCCCTTTCCGAAGAGGACGTCAAACACTATCTCGTGCAACGATTTCCTGACGGAACGTTCCCCGCTGGTATGGAACAAATTGTTTATCATCATACCGAGGGTAACCCTTTGTTCGTGGTGAATGTCACCGACTATCTGGAACACCAAAAGAAGCTTGGCTGTGGGGAGGGGGAACGTGAGCCGCAAATGCCGGGCGGAACAACGAGCGGGGTGCCAGAAAGCTTGCGGCAACTGATCAAGCATCACATCGAGCAAATGAGCACCGAAGAACAAGAGGTGCTCATGGCTGCAAGTACAGCAGGAATGGAGTTTTCTGCCGCGGCGGTCGCGGCTGGGCTCGGGCGAGAAGACGAAGCTATTGAAATGCTTTGTGCGAATCTGGCGAGCAGGAAACAGTTCCTCCAGTCGGTTGGGGAAACTGAGTGGCCAGACAGAACATTCGTTGCGCGTTATCGTTTCGTTCACGCGATCTACCAGAACGTGTTGTATGAGCAGGTGCCGCCGGGCCGCCGCGTCAGTTTGCACCGACGGATTGGTGAACGTCTGGAACGGGCGTATCAAGGCCGACTCGATGAGGTGGCGGCGGAACTCGGAGTGCACTTTGAGTGCGGACGCGATTTCCATCGTGCCGTTCGGTACGTTGGCCAGGCCGCACAGACGGCGATGTGGACGTATGCGTATCGTGAGGCCATCGACCATCTCGACAAGGGGATTGCGTTACTGGCACACCTCCCGGAGTCGCCCGAACGTACACAGCAAGAATTAACTCTGCAGGTCGGCCGCAGCCTTTCGCTCATGCACACTCGCGGCTTTGCGGACCCGGAGGTGGAGCACGCATACGGGCGGGTTCGTGACCTGAGCCACACTGTTGGTGACTCGCCGCAGCGCTTTGCGGCGTTGTGGGGACTGCGGAATTTCCACCTCCTGCGCGGAGAGCTGCAGGCCGGATGTGCCGCAGCGCAAGAGTTTTTGGAGCTGGTCCGGCGGACAGAGATGTCCTCACTCGCAGCAGAGGCGCACTTGGGACTGGGTACGCCCTTGTTCCACCTTGGTGAGTTTGGTGCAGCGCGTCCACACATTGAACAGAGTCTCGCGTTGTACAATCCCCGGCTCCCGCAACCGAAAGTGTTTCTGACCGGGCAGGACCCCCGTGCCAGTAGTCTTGCGCATCTCGCTGTGCTCCTCTGGATATTAGGCTATCCGGACCAAGCGCGAGAACGTAGTCGTCAGGCGTTAGAGTTGGCACAGGACACGGCATTCCCTTACGGACAGGCTCTTGCCCTGAACCTCGCCGCGACGCTCCACGTATGTTGCCGTGACTTCCAAACGGTGGCTCACCACGCTACATCCGCCCGCACGTTTGCCCAGGAATGTGGGTTTGTTCATCTCATGGCGATGGGAATGGTGTTACAGGGATGGGCGTTGGCAATGCAGGACAAAAGTGAAGAAGGCATTGCGCTCATACAGGCGGGCCTCAAACAACAGCGTGCTGCTGGTATCGGCATTGGTGAGGTCTCCTATCAGATGTTGCTAGTTGACGCCTATATAAAAGCTAATCAGGTCGAGTTTGCGCGACAGGCGTTAACTGAAGCGCTTGTGAGTGATGCGAAAACCAGGGAACGAACCTTCGAGGCGGAGCTGTATCGCTTACAGGGAGAACTGATACTCGAGCAGTTCGGAGTTCGGGGTTGGGCATCCGAGGTCACGCACAGTTCAGAGTTCAGGATCAATACTGGTTCGAGATTCGAGATTCGGGGTTCAAGGTTCAAAGGACGAAATGAGGCTAGAGGCCGGGGGCTAGGGACTAATTCCTCTCCGCAATCCCTTAGCCCCAAGTCTCTAGACCCACGGGAGGCGGGGCGGGAGGCGGAGGAGTGCTTTCTCAAAGCCATCGACATTGCTCAAAAGCAACAAGCCAAATCGCTCGAACTGCGTGCAGTGATGAGCCTCGTACGGCTGCGACAACAACAAGCCTCCGGGCGTGGAGTACGGAGCATGGAGCAAAAAGCTGGGAGCACGCAAGACGCAACACACACAGCGCAACACGCGGCACGCGCCATGCTCGACGAAGCGCGGTCGGTGTTATCCGAAGTTTACACGTGGTTCACTGAGGGATTTGACACTCCTGACCTCCGTGAGGCGAGAACTCTGCTAGAGGGGTTGCGTCGCGTGGAGTGAGGAAGGCGGCGTGCTGCTACCTAAAGACTTACAAAACCTGATTTGCCGCGGGTTTTCTTCGCTACCTGAAATCGCACCACCGGCGATAATCAAGGCCGGTTCGTTCTCCCCCCTGACAGCGTCTTCCGACTACACGTGATTACACGGCCCAGAAATTGCTCCTTCCCGAGACTGAAGGGCCGAACTCGCGGCACTACACAAACGACAAGAGGAATGTCTATGAGTGATCTCTCTTCTCAAGAGGGGGCGCTATTCGTGCGCGTACGCCAAGACAATATCGGTCTTCGGGGGCTCCTCAACGCCTGCGCTGCGGGTGACCCAACCGCACGGCAGCATTTCCAGGAAGAGTATGGTGAAGATATCTACAACTTCCCGGTCAAAATTTACGGCCTCTCGGTCGACGAGGCGGGCGATTTTTACGTATATGTCTTCGACCGGGACCGCGTATTTGCCCGCGTTAAAACCTTTACCGGGCGCAATAATATCCAGTTTCGGACCTTTTTCTCCTTCTACGTGCTGAAGCATTTATTCGTAGAATGGCGCCGAAATCGCAAAGAAATCGCGACGATCTCTTTGCAGACTCCGATTGGCGATGCGAGCGGTGATCACCAGACCCTAGAAGATATTCTTCCCGACCCGATTACGAGTAACAGCACAGATAATGAGTCGGCGCTAACGAGGAGAACTCGGCAGCTCTTGAATGCCCTTGCGCCGGAAGACCGATTGTATCTCAAACTGTTTTCACTCGCGGACGCCCACCTGAGTCCTGAGGAGGTGCGTTTACTCACAGCCGTCTCCGGGCGGACCATTGGGGATACGCTGATGTTAGTGGCCGAAATCCAAAGTGAGCTCAAACGAAAAGATGAGAAGGTCGCTCGCCTGTGTGACGAACTGGACTCCGTGTGGGGGTGGATCGTGCTGCGGCAAAAAGAGCTGCAGAAAATCCAGAAGGGGACACATGCACTTTCCACAGTGGAAAATATGGTTGACACTGAGAAGCTTACGGCCCGGCAACACGCACTGGAAAACGCCCTCGCCAAACGCGTCCGTCAGCACGAACGGCTTGTCGAAGAGCTACGGAAGTACAAGCTGACGACCCCGTACAAGGATATCGCCCGACTGCTGAATATTACGGTCGCAAGCGTCTATGCCCGCATCTTCTCTCTTCGCGAGCGATTAGTACGAGAATTTGAAGGACGAAGGCCCGCCGAAGAAGAGTGAGAATCTGTGTGAGGAAAAAAGGGCGATCCACGGGTCACCCGGTGTTGGGCAAAGAGCAGTGTTGGTCGGCCAATTATCCCGCTCAGGATGAGGCAGCGCCTGGGAACTGCGAAGCGTGATTTTTATCACAAACAGTTCTCTCAAGCAAGACACGGAAGGTCGGCACCCCGGAGTTGTCACCCTGGGTGCGGCGGGTCTCTCAGCGAGATTTTTCGCCACACCCAGGGTGACACGCCCGAGGAGTAAAAGCGCGGAGCGTGTGAGTGTCATGTGGTCTGAGGTAGGGGCATTACGGACATGTACTTGTCATGACGTTGCCGCTGCCGTCGTCCCAGCCGTCGGTACGCCAGCCGCGTAAGTTGGTGCGCCCAACGCGCACAAAGCCTTCGAGCCACTGGCGCATTGAATGGGTGAATGTCTTGTACGACACTGTAGTGTCGTAAAACGGCGCGTCTTGATACGCGCCGTTATGAACGCCGCAGCTCGGCATCCACGCATAGAACGACGGAAAGGCGGCGACGCCACACAGGCTTGGGTCCGCCCCGGTCGCGAGTTCCGAGCGGGAACGGGAACCGTCGAGGAGCGTCTGAAACTGGCGGGCGAGACGGGTGCGGTGCTCATCAGGGTTAAAGAGCGGAGGGCACAGGTTGAAACTCAATGAACAGTGGGGATAGTCGTCCCAGTTTCCCCACTGCACTAAGTGCCCGACGCCGCGGTTGGTATGCTCCTTATTTGGGTCAGTAAAGTCCTCGCGGAAGAAGAACGGCGTAGCGATGTGGTTGAAAAGG
>Ga0070741_10018099_pt1 | contig 11470 bp, 8 predicted proteins | sample Coa_R1_4_FD_66440 | JGI IMG/M metagenome (GOLD analysis project Ga0070741, IMG submission 66440) | Surface soil microbial communities from Centralia Pennsylvania, which are recovering from an underground coalmine fire - Coalmine... | ecosystem: Environmental > Terrestrial > Soil > Unclassified ...
CCGCGATGATGCCGGCAACATGCGTGCCATGCCCGAAATCGTCGTCTTGCACTCCGCCGACGAAGCTCTTACGGAACACCACACGGGACCTCCCGCGCGCAGAGAGCAGATCAGGATGGGAATAGATGCCGCTGTCGATCACGGCTACTCCGACACCTGTACCGTCCCAACCCGAGCTCCAAGTAACAGAAGCGCCAACCGCGGCGGTGCTGTAATCGAGCGTGGCCAAGGTCGGCCGATCGAGCGAGATATAACGTACGTTGGACTGATCGGAGAGGGCAACGACACTGGCGGCCGGCATGGAGCCGGTGACGGCATTAATCAACGTGAAAAGCTGGTTAACGACTCCGCCTAGCAGCGTGCTGGCCGGGCAAAACACCCCCCCAAATAATCCACCGCTGTAACACGGCAGATCCGAATTGTACTGAACGATGACGTTTACCTTGCTGGCGGGATTGGTCAAGAACGCCTGCAGGTCGGGAGAGATCTTCGCGTTGTTGGCAAACGAAGTGCCGGCAAAAATAAGTGCGAGCCACAGGGCTCGGCTGGCTCGGCCGGAATGCTTTCCGCCACCGTCAGACACACGAGTGAGAGCGCGCTGGCTGATCATTGTTCCTTCCGAATAAACTTCAGCTCGAAAATCGCTTTTTCCAAAGACATTGTCGTACCGATTTTTCAATTCGCCAAACCCTATTTTGTCTTAGGTACTTGGGAGGTGATCGATTCATTTCCCGGGGATTCTACTAGCTTGCAAACTTACGAGGCGGTGTGTCACGGCCGGTTATGTGACAGAAAGGATGAAACTTGCCAGAATCGCCAAGGGGTGGAGATTTGATTCTATGACGAGGCGTCGGTACCTACTCACTAGGGGATCAGGAAACAGCCGTAGAACGCCGATGAACTTAGTAAGAATAGGAAAACGAAAAATTCTGGCCAAATACCAGACAGGAATGCCAAGAAATAACAGATTGTGACAAAGAATCTGCGCTAAGGCGAAAGGAAATGGGCGATCAAACCAACCAGGCGTTGAAGCTGCTCGCCGAGGCGCAGTCCGCGATTGATGCTGGAGACTTAGACGCCTTGCAGCATTCTTCTGATGCGCTGAAGGGTTTGATTACCGCGCTCTTGGCTAACCAGGCTTTTGAGGCAGCAACACGACTCGAGAAGACCTTGCGCGAAGGGGATCTCGAAGGAGCGTTGGACAGCTGCAGGCGTCTCCGAGACACGCTGATTGCCCTGCAGCCGGCCGGTGTGGAGTGCTTCGGCTCTACTGATACTCCCAAATGATCAGAACGCCGGAGCTGCCATCGCCACCGGGTTGTCCAGTGGCGCCCTGCGCAGCGCCACCGCTGCCCCCCGCACCATAGTTCGAGGCATCTTTGCCAGCCGAGGCAGTAACGCCTTGCGCGCCTCCGCCGAAGTAGGACGACCCGCCGGGCGAGGACGCAGCAGCAGTCGCCGAAATCACGAATCCATTTCCTCCGGGACTGCCGCCGGAGTTGAGGTCGCCGGAAGTGGATGCTGCGCCACCTGCGCCTCCCAGCGTGATCGAACCGGTGACAGAGGCCGCTCCGCCTGCTCCGGGGGAGCCTCCGTTGCACGAGAACACCGAATCAAAACTCGTGCTCCCGCCAGCGGTGCCGGCCGCGCCGGAATTTCCGCCGCTGCCCGCGGCGCCGATCGTGACCGAATACGAGCTTAGGGGCGCTGTGATGTACTTTCGGCTGTACGATCCGCTACCGCCGCTGCCTGCGGCAGCCGCGCTCAGAACCGCACCCGCCGCACCGCCGCCGCCTCCTCCTCCTCCCACGCACTCCACCTGAATCGCCGTGATATTGGCCGGGGTTGTGTAGGTGCCCGCGCCGGGTGTCGAGATAATGCTCAATGAAACCAGGCGCCCGGGCGCGTTCGCCCAGGTGGCATCGCCGCGCAGCCATTGAACCGTGCTGCCCGGAGCTTTGGGTGCGAATCCGTGTGTGGAAGTGGAGACGTTGTTGATGGCGTTATCGGAGACGTTCAGATCGCCGTCGGCGGGTTGAGAAGTGGAGGGCGCTCCGGTCGTATCGATTCCGTTAAGCCACTGGTGTGCGCTCACCGCCTGAGATTTTAAGCCGCCCAGCGTGGTGGCCGTAGGAGTTGGCAATTGGGACGGCGAAACTGTTCCCGAAATGTCGGTGAAGGCGGGCTGTGTCGATGATGCGATTCCATTGGATCCGATTGCGCTGATCCACTGGTGCGATACGGCGGGATACGCCTGAATGCCCTGCGCGAGCAGACTCCAGAAGCTGGGGCTGGTGTCGGGCTGATGATTCGTGTTGCTGGATTGAAGGCTGATATAGCTGGTGCCGTTGTAATCCACCGCATCGTCTTGCGCATAGGTTGTGCTGCTGCTCCACGCGGCTCGCCAGGTCAAGCCTTGCGGTCCGGTGGGGCCGGTGGCTCCTGTGAGGCCAGTCGCACCGGCAACTCCTGCCGCGCCTTGGGGACCTGTTGCTCCGGTCGCGCCCGTTGCGCCGGCTGCGCCCGTGGGACCTGCGGGACCGGTGGCACCCGTGGCTCCCGTTGGACCAGTGGCACCGGTGGCTCCGGCCCGGGCCAGCGTGCTCCAAAAGGCCGGACTGGTATCGGGCTGCTGATTTGTGTTGCTGGATTGAAGGCTGATATAGCCGGCGCCGTTGTAATCGACGGCGTCATTCTGCGCATACGTAACGCCTCCGCTCCAGTTGCCTTGCCAAGTTAATCCTTGTGGCCCGGCGGAGCCTGCGGGACCTGTTGCGCCGGCAACTCCTGCCGCGCCTTGCGGACCCGCGGGACCAGTCGGACCTGCCGCACCTGCGGGACCCGGCGGACCCGTTGCCCCGGAGGGCCCGGGCGGTCCTTGTGGACCTTGCGGGCCTTCGGGGCCGATGCTTGCGGATACCCCAGTGGTTCCGCCTTCGGCACTCGGCGCATACACCATCAAGTCCCAAGAACGAGGATTCCGATCCGGCGGAGCGCCCGCACCGCAGGATTGTGTGCAAATATAACTGCTACCCGCGTATTGCACGGCATCATTTTTCGCGTAAGTTGCGGTCGCGTTCCAAATCCCCTGCCAAACGAGACCGGGCGGTCCAGGCGGCCCCGGCGGTCCGGCGATTCCCACTGCGCCTGTGACGCCCTGCGGCCCTTCGGGACCGGGAGGCCCGGTGATACCAGGAAGCAGACCCGGCTTTAGCGATATTTCCGGTGTCGGCCCGGCGAGATCGGACGGAACCGTCGCATTGATTTGATAAAGACCGATGCTGCCGGGCGCCAAGCCGGCGAAATCGATTCTGGCTCTGCGATCGCCGACCAGCACGATGGGATTGATTCCTACGCGGGACAGCGTATCGGACGGTCCGGCCATCCCGGAGCGTACGTGAGGAACGACATTCCCTAATCCGCTTGCCCAGATGGTAATGGAATCCCCCGGAAAAACGGGATTTGAAGTCGTGACGCGCTCGCCTGCCCGAACGACGCTGAATATCCCCGGGTCCTGGGTCAGAATTGTCACGCGGATGGGGGCGCTTGTTCCGTGCTGCGTTTGCACGCGGAGATCCACGACGCTGACATCGGGAAGCTCATACGGCACCAGAGCATTGATTTGATTTGGCGAGATAAACAGCAGCGGCGCGGCAACGTCTCCAAACCATACCTGCGTTTCGCTTGCTCCAAGCTTTGTGTTGAGGGGCGCGGAAGCCGCTGCAAGCGGAGTCTCCGCCAAATTAGTTCCGAAAATCTCAATCAATTCGCCGCGAGCGGCCACAGGCACGCTGGAGGCGCTCACGCCCGTGGCAGCATTCACCACACCCAGTGGGCTAACGGCCGGAATTTGCGCGTGCGCGCATAATGCGAGGCCCAATCCTGTGGCTACGGAGTTCAGGAGGCGAAAACTGTTTCGGCGAATGTTCCTGACACAACCAGTCCATCGCATGGATTTGTCCCGGCCCCGGAGCGCTTTCAGAATTCCGTCTTTACAATCGTTGAATAACCTGTTGCTATACAGCAAATACATCGGACAATAACGCACAACCGATTAGATATCGTATCAGTTGAATGATGATGCTAAACGACCTGGTTTGCATGGAATTAGCGCTAAGTAACGATTGCGTAAACACGCAGTCCGTTGACAACTTATTACATAATTTCCTTGCGACTGCCGATAGAATTGCAGGCCGATGTGAGCGCCAATTGCGCGATTTTTGCACGAACCGAGGAGCATATGTCCCTTCTTAGAACGGTGAATGTCGATCCGCTGGCTGAGCTACCAGAAGCCGAAAAATCGGCTTTAGACTCCCATTCGAAAGTCATATCATCGCTGCCTCAAAGGCTGGAAAGAAGACGGGAACCCCGTCATGCGGCATGCGAAATCATCGAAGTGCAGGTGATCGGAGGCTCTGGAGGGCGCTTTCCAGGAACCATGCTCGACATTTCCCGCTCGGGTACCAAGATCGAGATCGAAAAGCCGTTGTCGGAGGGCGCGTACCTTGAAATCGTATTACCGAGCCGCGCAATTATGATCGGAGAGGCGCGGTATTGTCGCTCGGCAAACAGGCTTTACTATGTCGGCGTGAAAATCGAGGGCGTCTATTTCACACAGGCCGTCTCGGCGCGCCACGTGAGCAAGGAGCTGCTTGCGGGCTATAAGAGTCTTCCGCCGTTAACGGCGATGGAAGTTGGCAACCACCTTGCGGCCTGCAGTCGGTGCAGAAATGAATTGGCGGCACTCAGCGCCGAATAGAGCAAGGAATGGCCCGTTCCTTAGCTCGCCGGTACTATGTTCGCCGTTTCCAATGAATCCGATGGTTTTAACAATAGACCGAAGCTATTTGCGCGAAAGCGAAGGCAATAAACCATCGCGCCGCGATATGGAAGGGAGGCTGCCATACTCACACCCGCTGAATCCACCACCGTCTGCTCGCCGCTAGACCTGAATGATCTGTTCGAGTTCGCTCCGGCGATGCTCGCCGTTCTCTCGATCGACGGAGATTTCGTGCGCGTAAATGCAGCAGCCGAAGAAACGCTTGGACGGGGCAGCGAGGCCCTGATCGGCACTTCGCTGCTCAAGCTGGTGGATCCGCGGGATCTCCATTCCGTCGCTGAATCGTTCGTCCAAACCGGTAAGGCCGGTTCGAAAGGCTCGTTTCGAAGCCGTTGCACGCTCGGCAACGGTCGACTGCGCTGGATTCAGTGGGATCTGAGGCGTGCTCCGAATGCTCGGGAGATCTATGCAATCGCGCGGGATGTAACGGATCATTGCACTGCGGAGGCGGAATTGGCTCGGGTGAATGAGATTCTGAGCACGGTACTTTTAACGGCTCCGCTTCCCATTTGGGCCAGCGATCCGGAGGGCCGGATTCAGTTTTGGAATGAGTCGGCCGAAAATGTGCTGGGCTGGTCGTCCGATGAGATCTTCAATGGAGATCCGCCGGATCCGCTGCCGTGCTGCGGGGGAGCTCATAAGAAAAACCGGCTGACGGGAGAGAAGATGTCATGGAAGCGCAGAGACGGATCCACAAGACAGCTTCGAGTCTGGACTGCGCCACTACACGAAAACGGGGTGCAGTGCGGCTCCTTAGGAATGATCGTCGACGTAACCGAGTACGACGCGGAAGTGTACGACGCGTTGCAACGTGCCTACAACGACCTTCGTGATACTCGCGAAGCGGTAATGCAGCACGAGCGCTTGCGTGTTCTGGGACAAATGGCAAGCGGTATCGGCCATGACATCAACAATGCGCTCTCGCCGGTAAAGCTCTATATTCAACTGCTCCTGGAAGACGAAGGAAGTCTTACCGATCAAGGACGGCGGTACCTAAGAACAATCAAGAGCGCGATAGAAGACGTCAGCAACACGGTTGCGCGCATCCGCGAATTTTACCGTCTCCGAGAACCCAAGCTGACGCTGGCGCCCCTCAACTTGAACGAGCTTGTTCCTCAAGTCGTGGATCTCACGCGGCCACGCTGGCGGGATATTCCTCAGCAAGGCGGCGTAATGATTGAAATGGTCACGGACCTGACGGAGAATGTGCCGCCGGTATTGGGCACAGAGAGCGAATTGCGGGAAGCGCTCACGAATTTAATCTTCAATGCGGTGGATGCAATGCCCAACGGCGGCACCTTGACGATACGCACGGGTGTTGTCCAGGAAGCAGGCGAGATGGACCACCTTGCCGCGCCACGGCATGCGTACATCGAAATTGCCGATACGGGCGTGGGCATGGACGAAGATACGTGCAGGCGTTGTCTAGAGCCGTTTTTCACGACTAAAGGCGAACGCGGCACAGGGCTCGGATTGGCGATGGTGTATGGCGCCATGCAACGGAACAACGGCGTTGTGGATGTTAGAAGCATTGCAGGCAAGGGTACAATCATGCGTTTGCGCCTCGAAGTCGCGCGCGCGGCGGCGATCCCCTCCGACAAAGTGATTTCCTCCCACACTGCGTCTTCGGCGATGCGCATCCTGGTAATCGATGACGATCCGCTTGTCTCGCAAGCGCTGAGTGACACGTTGGAGCGCGGCGGGCATCAAGTAACCACGGCCAGCGGTGGCGAGTTGGGTATCGATGCCTTTCGAGCGGCGCGAACCCACGGTCAAAGCTTCGATGTTGTATTGACGGATTTAGGCATGCCTTATGTGGACGGCCGCCGTGTGGCATCGGCTATAAAAGCCGACTCCCCTTCAACCCCGGTCGTGCTGCTGACGGGCTGGGGCCGCCGCATGGTGGCCGAAAACGATGTGCCGACGCACGTGGACCACGTGCTTAGCAAGCCCGTGGACGCGACAGAACTCCGCGACGTGGTCGCCCGTTGCTCGCCTGATCGAGCACTGCGGCCTATTTAATACACCTTTAATACACCGCCCGCGACCTATGACAGGCCGTTACGGCTAAGCAGAACCATTCAACCATCGCCGCTGAACTGGGCGGGGTCGCAGTCTCGTCGCGGTCCGTCGGACCAACATCACCAGGACATCACCCGGCACCAGCCCGAGAAACAATCGTCACGCTATCAACGGAGAATTGGGCAATCGTGATTCGCGGTTCTATGTCAAGTTCCCGAAGGCCATGGCCATCGCACATTCAACTCAGCAGTTAGACCATAACGTCTCCCATCATGCTTACAATTAATGCGTGGTCAGCGGAACTACCATGCTGCTCCGAAACTGCGAACACCGCATGCCCGTCTCGCGACCCAGGGAACGAATGGCCAAAGCGCTACGGGCAAGGGCACGCTCGCTTCCGGTGCCCAGCCGTGCGGCGTCCAGATCGCGCGTCAATCAGTACTTCCTCGCCAGCGTTCCTCCCCGCTTGCACGCCCCTGGGCGAACCTATAGGTTTCACCTCCGCCGGGTCGTCGCGCACACCGGGCAAGTATAACTGCGACTTCTGAAAGTAGCCAATTGGCGACATGGGACAGTAAATCCGTCTTCCTCCTCCTGGGCTCAGGATCATCCTTTTAGCCTGTGTAGGTAACGTGCCGTCGGCGTCGGCCATCGCACCCGATTGAGGCGCCTGCGGTTGGTTTTAGGTTGAGACACTTGTCTCAATCTGAGATCCTCTGCCACGCCCGGCGAGCGTAGAGACCGCCTGGATTTCAATATCTTTGAGAGCTGGCACTCTGGATGCAATGTACCGTGACAATTGTGACAAAGACATTTGTGCGATCGGTATCGAAAAAGAGCCGCTTCATTGAACCGGGCGGTGGGAGAGGCATGGGCAACATCGACGTGTTGCATTTCGAACAGGAAATCAACGCGTCGCAACACGGTTCCCCATCGTCCGCGCGCCCTAACGTTGTGGAACTGCCATGGCCATCGCGTACCGTTCCGAACCTCATCCAGTTGCCGCAGCTCACCAGCATTCTGATTTCCCGTGAATCTTCGGCATTTAGAATGTACGGTTGGCTAACGTCGGTCTCCCGGGGAGGGATTGTTGCGCTCACATCACTTTCAATTCCTATTCGGGAGCCTCTTGAAATCGCCATCGCAGGCTGTCGTCCCGTGAGGGGGCACGCTTTGTATTGTCTGAAACGACCCACCGTCCGTCAAAGCGGAATCGTTTTCTCGTCGTGGCGCAATCCAAAGATCCTGATAGGCGATGCGGCCACTCTCCATTCACTGGATGCTCCATTTACTGAGGGCAGGGGAAATGTGTTGGATGTCGCAAGCAACAGGGTATCGATTCTTTGTAAAGCGGAGGTCCCGCCCGGCGTTTGGGTCCGTATCGAGACCGGCGGCTGGATTCTTTTTGGTGTGGTTCGAGATCTCGTGCCTATCAGCGCGATCGGGCGCTGTCTTGAAATCTATGTCGAGGCCGCTTTTCAGTCCGCCATTCAGCTCGATCAATGCAAGCGCTGGGAGCCCTCCGCGCGGGCAGCGGACGAAGACGCCTTTCCATCCGTCCCGTGCGTTCGCGGAGAACAAACAGATACGGAGGACGTGCTATGACTGGTTCGTCGGCGATCGTAAGCCAACCCAAACCTGGGGGTCTCGAAGGGCATACGCCACCGTTCCCCGGCACCGTCGAAAACTGCGATAAAACCTGGGCGGGCCCCGAGAAGCGGAGACAGCGGCGTTATGCGACGTGCGATCCAGTGGATGTCTTTTTACTGGATTTCGCGAGAATGCGCATTTGCGGCATCCTTCGTGACGTCTCGAGAGACGGATTCCGTGTCGAGATTGATTTTCCGGTGCAGAGAGGCTCCCGGCTAAAGCTGAAGCTGCGGAATCACACCACGGTCTTCGCGGTGACGCGTTATTGCCGCCGGACCGGCGACTGCTACCATGTCGGCGCTGAGATCGAATGGCTCTACTGCGCAACGAACCCCGAGCCTCCCATTCACGTAAACACGGCGCAAAGTGCAAATGCGGACGCGGCGCACACTTCGGTGCACGAGTGCTATAGACTCGCCTCCGCGATTGTGGATTTCCATATGTTCCCTTGGGTCGAAATTGTCAACGGAGCGCGGCTCCGGCTACCGCCGATTTCCGATGCGGGCGCATAGCTACCAAAAGAGAAAAGACTCGTAAGTTCCAGGAGGCGAAGTGCAAAATGAAAGACCAGACAATCGAACTACTCGCGAATCAGGCTCGATCGGAAGCGCCGGCGCTGTGCGAAGAGTTTCCTAAGGACAGTGCTATCAGTTTGAAAGTGAGTGTAGTGGACGTTCTGTCGAACTATACAGTGCCGGGGGTATTAGTGGGCTTCACGCCCGGCGAAGTAGCGATTCGCGTGAATGAACGGTTGGAAGAGCAGAGAACGGTTACGGTCCGTTTCACTTCTTTCTCGTTCGAAGGTCAGGTCCTCTACTGTCAAAATAGCGAGGCTGAATTCGAGGCGCACATCTCTATTGACGATGTCGATAAAGGCCTACGGCGAGCCCCGCGTTTTCCTGTAACCCTTCCGGCGGAGCTTTTGCCGTCCGACGGACCGGCGATCTCGATTGTCATCCGTGACATATCTCGCGACGGCCTCGGAATCGAATCACCGTGTCGTTTACAAATTGGCAGGACCGTCGCGATCGTGAGCGGAGCGGCATTTGTCTTTGCCGTCGTTCGGCACTGCCAACCAACTGCTCATGGGCTATTCCGGGCCGGTGTCGAGATGCATCATCTTTTTGCAAGGCCCAGCGATGAATTGATTCCGAATCGTCAACCGAGTGGCCTCGCAAGCCTGTTGCGAAAATTCGTTCCGTGCCGTTCGTGCGAGGAACCCGAAACTACGTCGCCTGACGGAACGACATCGAAGCTCTGGAATGGGGGGCGTATGCTAGCAAGCCACCGCCTTTCAGTTCATGGTTCCAACGGCTCTTCGTGACCATTCGAGCGGTGACACAACAGTGCAGGAATAGCCGGGCGGTAAGTCATCGACCCAATGGCGATCGTCGGGAGAGGCGCGAGAGCCTTATGCCCTGCGCGGTGAATGCTTGACGAGGCCGCAGGCCTGACTAATCGAAGCTCGGGATATTTTGCAAGTGGAGCTCGACGCCAGGCAAAGTCTCTTGATCCCCGGAAATGGGCCGCTATGTGGCAGACCTTCGCAATACGGCGAAAGCATAACATGCGATGTTCGCTTCGTCCTCGGGAGCCATCACACTCCATTCATCAAGAATCATGCCATGCTCGCTGAGAACGCACCAGCTCCGTAACTCATCGCCCGAGAGCTTTTCAAAACGTGTCCCGCGGTCATCCCACACATTCAGTCCTCCAGAAGGCATAAGTGCGATGCGCCCAGCCGTCAGCCGGCCTTGGCAGCCACTTCTCCGCAAAACATACACGAGTGACCGTTCGGGGGACAGCTGGAGATGAGACGGCGCGCGTTTAGGCGTCGTGTAACACGGTTCGGAAATCATACCTCACGTCGAACGCGGTGCCACATCACCAAGGCCGCAGCGAGTTCATCGCACGACAATCTCCCAATCTCATCAAGGAGCCTCCGCTCCGATAATCCGCGGTCAACCTTCCGCAGGAAGTGATCCACATTTATCTCCGACGTCGTCTGACGCATGCGAAGACATTTTGCATCTGAAGGGCCACGGTGATTGGCGTTGGATTTGCGGAATAAAGGTGCGAACACTTTAACGCGCAGGGTGAAATGACGCAGCTCAGTCCTCTGGGTTGCGCTTTCCTACGTAGTACTAGGTCGAGATAGCTAACAAATGAGGCGCGAGAGATGGCCGTCGAACTGCGTTTGCGCAGAGATATGGATTTCAGGCAAACTACATCGACCAGCGTACTATTACAATCGCCCAGCGAGCCTACTGCCGTTGAGGCGAGACATCCGACCAAGCGATGTCTCTCCCGCTTTGTTTTAGATGAGATGGGCGCTCGGCGCAAGAAGACAATCATCCTTCGCATCGAGAATTGTTCGGCATGCAAGCAGGAGGCGGATAGACTCCGGCAGATGCGTCGCACATTTCGCGATTTGGAAAAGAACTGCAATCGAACCCGAAAGATTCGCGTAAGGTTTGGACAGCAAAGGCAAGTTCAAACTCCTCCACCACGACCGGTTCGACCAACCGACTCCTGCGCTGCCCCACGGCGCGCACTCCGATGCAGCGCAACCACGAGTGCTATTGCCCCAGCGTGGCCCGATTGTTAGAGCCCCCGAGATCGATCGCTTGAATCATGTCCATCCCGTTCTGGTTCACGGTTTCAATCCGCGTGTCGTTGAATTTTCTCGGGCCGGGTTCAACCTTGACCGGCACGGTGACAGTTTTATTGTTCTTCATATCCTTGAATGTCGCCTGCGATCCTTCAATCGTGATCTTATACACGCCGGGCTTTAGCCCAGTCGATCCCGCCGTTGCTGGTTTTGATAAGGTGATGTCGTAAGTTTTTCCAAAGCTGAGTCCGATGCTTTTGGCAAGTGGAGTGAACCCCATTTCTGAGACACTTTCCAGTGGCACTCTTTGCAGCGAAAGGAGTTGCAGATGGGGAAGAGACGGGTGG
>Ga0070741_10018100_pt1 | contig 11470 bp, 8 predicted proteins | sample Coa_R1_4_FD_66440 | JGI IMG/M metagenome (GOLD analysis project Ga0070741, IMG submission 66440) | Surface soil microbial communities from Centralia Pennsylvania, which are recovering from an underground coalmine fire - Coalmine... | ecosystem: Environmental > Terrestrial > Soil > Unclassified ...
GTTGATCAGGGGCCGGCCCTCGACATGTTCGAGCTCGGCCGCCTGCGCGTTTTCGAGGACGTCGATGAAACCCGCGCACAGGCCGATCGCGAGGACCGCCACATACAGCATTGCCCGGCTTTCGGCGAGCCCGATGGCCGCCATCGCCGCACACAGCGCGACCGTGCCGACCCGAACCTGGAACCGTGAGCCGCGAGCGAGGAGAAAGCGAGCCGCGCTCGCCCCAACCACGGCGCCCGCGGAATAGAGGAGCAGCGTAACGCCGACGTCGCCGTCGCTCAGGCCCAGCCGCTCCTTGATCGACGGAAGTCGCGGGACCCAGCTCCCGGCCGCGGCGCCGAATGCGAGGAACGCGACCGAGACGGCCAGGCGCGGCCGGCTCATCAGCCCGCCGGGATCAGCTCGAAGGTCGCCTGCTCGCCCGGCGTGAGCGGCTCATCGCGCTTCGACGGCTTCACGTAGTCACCGTACTTGTCGCGAAGCATCTGGGACACGGCGCGTGCTTTGTCTCGATCGATCACGTGCCTGGGTTTGACGCGCACCGATCGCTTGCCGAGCCGCAGCGTCGCCTCGCCGTGCTTCAGGAAGTTCTGGGGCCAATGCCTGCCGAGGCCGGCACCCGAGCGTATGAAGATGGAGCGGCCGTCGGTCGAAACCCAGATCGTCACGTTCGACGGTTTGCCGGTCACTCTTCCGCGTGTCGTCAATGTCACCTCGCGCTCCACTGCAGCGGCGGCGATCACGTCTTCGGGGAATCCGGCCATGAAGAATCCAACCTTTCCTCATCGAGTGCGATTCCGATTGACTTGCGCGCCCGACCGGCATACGCTGCGCGGTCCATGCAGGTCCGGGGCCGGCTGAACCTGCTGTTCGGGGTCGCTTGCGCGGGACTCGTCGTGGTCCTCGCCACCCTCGCCGCTTACCTTCTGCCGGCGCACGCCGTGGCCACATTCGGATTGGCGATGAAGTCGACGCGCTCCATCGCCATGAGGGTGTCGCAGCCCATCGACAACCAGGCTCATCTGTACGTCCTCGATGGATGGGGCGGCGTCCATCCGGTGGGAGCCGCACCAGCGCTGGCCACGACGTCGTCCTGGCCCACTCGAGACATCGCGTTCAGCCTTGCGCTCTTTCCGAACGGTTCGGGCGGCTACGTGATGGACGGGTGGGGCAAGCTGCACCCGGTCGGCGACGCACCGCCGCTGGAAAGCGGCGTGTACTGGCCGCACTGGATCGGCGCGCGACAGGTCGTGATGGCGCCGTGGTCTTCGGCCGCCGATCCCGCAGGTTACATCCTCGACGCGGACGGCAACGTCCACGCATTCGGCGGCGCACCGCCTATCAAAGTCACCGAGACGCTGCCGGCGCAGAACGTGATGCGCGGCCTTGTGCTCACCACGAACAGCTCGCCATCCTCGGTGATGGGCTACACGCTCGACGCCTTCGGCGGAATCCATGCGTTCGGCGGCGCCCCGGCGGTGCACGGAGCGGCGTACTGGCCGGCCCAGGACATGGCGCGCGGCATGGTGCTGCTCGGCAGCCGCACCGCCGAGGCCGTAGAGGGCTACACCCTGGACGCGGCCGGGATCCTTCATCCGTTCGGCGGCGCGCCTGCGGTCACGGTATCGGCCTCGTGGCCGGGACAGGACGTCGCGGACTCTGTCGTTGCGTGGACGGCCGCCCCGCCCGGCCGTCCGGGCGGTTGGGTGCTCGACCGGCACGGCGCCGTCCACGCTTACGGCAGCGCGCCCGACCTCGCCGCCTCGCAGACCTGGCCCGGCTCGGACATCGCACGCAGCCTCGCGGGCGCCGGGAGCGGCACAGGGAGCATCGAGCGGCTGATCCTCGAGCCCGAGATGCAGAGCGACGGCTTCGGCCGCTACTTCAACCAGCGCGACGCCCGGTGGGCGAGCGGCAACGTCGGGCCGGCCAGCGTCACCGTGTGGAAGGTCGGCTGCCTGCTCTCCGACCTGGCCATGGTGTACGCGCACTTCGGATACGCGAACGTCACGCCGGGCTCCATCGCCGCTCACACGGGCTGGTTCAACGGCGGCGGCGCGATCTACAACTCGGCCCTCGACATCCCGGGCCACGCCACGACCGTCGTGGCGAATCCGGGCCGGTCGTGGATCTCGGCGCAGCTCGCGGCGGGCCACCCGGTGATCGTCGGCATGAACCTTCCCCAGGGCGGCACGCATTTCGTGACGCTGACCGGCATGGACGGAGCCTCCGACTGGTGGACGGACGACCCCTGGGAGCAGAACGCGATGCACGTCACGTTCTCCGGCGACTGGTCCGACCGCGGGCCTATTTACGAGGCGATCGCCTTCAGCTGAACCGCTGGGCGCCATCTCGCGGCGCAACGGCGACGTCCGCGGTGGCCGCGACGGCGTTTACCCTGAGCTGCGTGGGCCTGGCGCATGACCTGATCGGGACCTGGCGCCTGGTGTCGCGCATCGATCGGAACGCGGCGGGCGAGCAGGTCGACGAGCCCAGCCTTGGCTCGGACCCGATTGCGCTGCTCTTCTTCGACCGTGCCGGTAATTTCGCGGCGCAGTTCATGAAGCGTGACCGCGAGGGGACTACGGCCACGCCGGTGTTCGCCGGACGGAACAACACCACTGCGATCGGCGGCTACGACGCCTACTTCGGCACGTACGAGGTGGACGAGTCAAGCGGAGACGTGCGCACCCGCCTGGTCGGCGCGCTCACCTCCGGCCAGGTGGGAGCGACCATGGTGCGAAAAATGCAGGTAGAGGAAGGCAAGCTGGTCATCCGGCTGGAGACGACGACGGCGGACAACGTGCCGGTGAATCGAACGCTTACCTGGGAGCGCGCCGGCTGAACGCCTTCCGCGATTCGTTCGGCCGCAAGGGGATTCAGGCGACGTTGCCCCCAATCTTGCCGACCGCCTGACGGCGTCCAATAGACCTTCTGGCAGCTCAGCCTAAGTTTCGAGAAAGGTTCGAACGGGCGGTCGTATTCACATAATGTCGCCGTGTCGACGCTCACGGATTGGCTCGATCGAGCAGTCACGGCTCTGGTCGACCACGTCCCTGGAGCTGTGATCGCAGTGCTGGCGATCGGGTTCTATCCTGGCCTTGGACTCTTCCTCCCACTTGCCTTCAAGTGGCCCGCAGCATGGCTCGTCGACGCGAACGTGATCGGAGTCTGCGGTGCAGCGGTGCTGAGCCTGGGCTGGTTCGCAGCGCAGGTTGAAGCCGCGAAGCGACGGCACCTCATTGAATGGACAACCGAATTTCGCCACCTGGATGCTGGGGAATTCGAGTGGCTCGTAGGCGAGATGTTCCGGCGCGAGGGGTGGAAAGTTGAGGAGACTGGCCGCCAGGGGATGCCCGACGGCAACATCGACCTTCGACTCGATCGTCAAGATTCGAAACTTTGCCGGAACGCTGCTGCGCGAAGGGCTACCCGGAAAGGCTGGGATTTTCGTCACGCTCTCGGACTTCAATGACGCGGCTACGGCGGAGGCCGACAAAGCAGGCATCGAGTGGATCGACGGCCGACACCTGGCCGAGAGGATCGATAAAGTGCGGCGGCCGCAACCATGTCCGGTTTGCGGCGGACCCATGCTGCTCGATCGCTCCCCCCACGGCTGGTGGCTGCGGTGTGTCGCCGAAGGCTGTCGTGGCAAACGAGACGTCGGTGCTGAGCCAGGCCGCGCTGTGGAACTCTTAACGCAGCCTCCGCCGCATCGCCTCTCTTAAGCCGTCCGCGCCCAGCTCATTCGGGCGGCCCTAAGAGCCAATACCGGGGCCCCAGGACGCCCGTAATGACTCGAAAGCGTAGGCCGCTGAAGGACCTGCTTCGGCGAAGCCGATTGGCTGTCCAACGCCACCCGTTGATTTTGGCGACCGACAGCTACATTCTTCTGCCATGAGCTCGGCCAAAATCACGGTTCGCGAGCGCATCGCGCCCGAGATAACCGCCTCTCTCTTCGCGAACTACCGCAGCTCGGCGGATGCTGTCATGGAGCTGGTCGACAACGCTGTCGACTCTCGCCTTCCAAAGTCCCCGCTGAATGTAGAGATCGCGGTCCATCCGCAGTCGCTCGTCGTGACCAGCGATTGGAGGCGAGGGGATGGGCATTCGAGAAATCGAACGCAACTATCTGCGCTGGGGTGGTTCGCCCAAACGTGGCCGGCAGCTGCTCGGACAGTACGGTCAGGGGGGTAAAGCCGCGATCGGACATCTCGGAAGGCGATTCACCATTGAAGCGAGCCGCCCAGGCGACCAGGTGGCCTGGCGGTTCACCGACGATGACTATCGAGATCGCTCGCGGCTAAAGACCTACGAGCTGGTTGAGACTCCAAAGCGAACGTCGGCCGATGTCGGATATGTCCGGATTCGCATCGACGGGATCGACAAGAGGATTGACGTCCGCCGGCTGACACAACGTCTAGCCGAGACGTATCGACCGCTGCTGGAGCGGCAGGAGCTGCAGCTGACGCTCGACAGGTTGGAAATCAGTCCCTCTCCCCTCTCGCTGGTGGAAAGACGCTCGTTCGCGATCAACACAGGCGGCGCTCGCCTTCGCGGCTGGGTGGGTTTGTCAGATCCAGAACATCCCACCGGAGGTTGGGTCCCTGGGATTCGCTGCTACAGGCTGGGGCGGCTTATCGCTGACGGAGAGTTCTTTGGACATCCCGGACCGGCGACGCTGCCCGCGATGGTCCGATTAGTTGGCGAAGTCGATGTGCCGAATGTCCCGCTGACCATGAACAAGACGGACTTCGACCGCGATAGTCAGTCGTGGGTTGCGGTCGAAGCGCGGATGCACAAGTTGCTGGCGTCATGGGTGCGCCGGCTCGCCCGCGACGTCGAAGTTCCTCCGCCGAGCAGCGCGATCAAAGTTGCAGAGCAGGTGCGACGGCTGCTGAGCCAGGCTCTGCGCCTCAGCGACCGGCAGGATCTGTTCGCCGGCTTCGCTCCGGCTCGACCTTCTTCGAAGTCACGCGAGGCTCCGGAGCTCCCACTGGAGCCTCAAGAAGCCGAGACAAGCGACCATGAACCTCGCACGCCAACGCCTTCGCCACCAGACACGGCACCGGAGGCTCGGAAGCGAGGCTTTGGGATCATCGCCATCCGGCAACTGGATCCCCGAGTGCGGAGCATGACCATGCTCGAAGACGGCATGCGTACGGTTGTGATCAACTCGCGGTACCCGCTCTTCCTGGAGCGCCGCGGTGATGTCTGGTATCAGCTCGAGACGGCAGCTCGGGAGATCTGCAAAGCTGCCGAAGCGTCGAGTGTTGCCGAGTATGAGAAGAGGGTCAACGACATCCTGCTCACTGCCCTGCAACTGCGAGCCAGCCGCCGTCGTCCAGCTGCCGGCCGCCAGCTGCGGTTAGTTCAAGGCTGAACCCCCACATCACATCATCCCCGAGCGTGTGCGGTTGTTAGGTTTGACTCTGGAAGGCAACTCGGACTGAGTCCAACTGCTCAATCGCCACTGCGCGGTGGCGTCCGGCGCTGGCGTCCTCAAGTAGATGGTGATCGTCTATGTCGATACAAGGGGCAAACCGCTGACCTGGCTCGCGGACGAGGGCGTCACCGCCGGCAAAACGCTCTGGCGGCTTAGCTACGACTCGCAAAGTCCTGGATGTCTCAGTTGAACAACATGAGTCCGAACCGGCGTCGCGGGTCGAGTCGAAGCTTGCGCTCGCCGCCTACCCAACGGATAATGTTGGGTATGAGGGCCAAGGTTAGAGACGTTGGACCTGTAGCAACAGAAGTGCAGCGGCGGCTTGAGGTCCTGATAGCGATCCTAGGCAACAACAGGGTTGCCTCGCTGCTGGACGTCAGCCGCTCTCAACCGGGGCGGTGGCGACGGGGAGATGAAGGTCTAAGCCCTGAGTCACAAGGATTGGTGGTGGACCTGGACTATGTCGTGACCAAATTCCGGCAGGTGTATGCGGATCCAGAGGTGCTTTGGATCTGGTTGAACTCGCAGAACCCGATCCTGGGTGCTCGCCCGATTGATGCGATCATGCAACGAGGCCCTTCGGTTGTTTTGCCTGCGATTGATTCGCTGACCCAGTCCGCCTTCGTCTGACCCTTGCGGGTTTACCGCGTTCTGCCGTATCTGCCGTCTGCTCGGGAGGGTGAAGCCGGTCACCCTTTGTATGTCCATAAGCAGCAAGGTGCTGGACGATTGGACAATCCCGATGCCTACCTCGTTAGGTATGTCGCTGATGTTGGAGTAGCGGCGGTAGCCGAGGCGTTTGGGCAATTCGAGCTCTGGACGCCGGCTTTACTCCAAGGGCCGCCGGCTCTGCCTGGCAGTCGTATGGTCCTCGCCGAGCTTGAGCTCGGTGATCGGGTACGAATCCTTGATCTTGACGACGCCAGCAACCTGGTTGCCTGGTCGCTCCGTCCATCACGAGTCGTAACGCGAGACCGTGCAGTCACGCAGGCGTGGGCACGAAACATCTTTCACTCGGGGCAATATGACGGTGCCCGATGGTGGTCGTATTACAACCCTGACTGGGCAAGCATCGGCGTTTGGGGCGGTTCGGATTTGCAGACGGTGGAGGTTCACGAGCTGGTGCCGCTGCGCGGCATCTACGAAGAAGCCCGACTTAACTTGATGCGCGGTTGGGCCAGCTGATGACAAAGTCGAGATCAATTCGCTGAAAATGCCATCGGCGGCGACTGTCGAGCAGTCAGTCGCCGATCGCGCTATTCACAACCTGCACTTCCTAAAGAGTCGCTACGGATCAGCTAGGCCGCGGACCTGACCACATAGCTTTCTCCCGAAGCAGAAGTGGTCTCTTGGAGCACCCTGCGCGTCCAGCGCAGGAAATCATTGATGAACGTTTTTGGCACGCCGGCACGCCTCATGGCATTGCCTGCTGCGACGATAACCGTCGTCGGGTCTTCGAGGAGCAGGTTGCATAGTTCGCCGACGCGAATCCCGGTGCCGAGCCGGGCTCAGCGCCGAGCCCCATATTCGATCGGGCAGAGAGGCCGGGTTTCATTCGGCGTGCAGCACTTCGATCACGTTGGTGCGCGCCGCCCAGTACCCGGGAACCATGGCAGCGGCGACCGCCACGACCACGCCCGCCAGCGGTATCGCGATCAGCTGCCAGGAGGCGATGCTGTCATACGCGGCCGGTGGCGTGTCGTTGCCGGCCAGGTTGCTGATGACGTCGAGAAAGAAGTGGTTCAGCCAAGCCCCGATGGGCGTCGCGATGACACCTCCCACCAGCGCCAGGAGAGCCGCCGACGCGGCGACCATCACCACCACCTCGCGCGGGCTCATGCCGAGCGCCTTGAGGGTGGCCGTGTCGCGCACACGCTCTCGCGTGTTCAGCAGCAGGGTGTTGAAGATGCTGACGACCGCGATCAGTGCGATCACTGCCGCGAGCGCGTAGAGGACGCCGTCGACGATCTTGACCTGCGCGATGGGATCGGTGCTGACGGCCTGCGCGTCGAGCTGGTCCGGCTGCGCAGACGCGACCACGCGATTGATGTACGCGTCCACGTTCGAACCAGGCTTGAGGATGACCAGGTAGCCGAACGGGTCGAGGTCGGGGACCACCGCCGCGATCGTCGACCAGTCGATGATCAGTTCGTGGCCGAAATTCACGATGTCGAAGAGCTCGCCAACGATCCGCAGCTTCATCGGCGCCCCGCGGAAAGTCGCGGTGAAGGTATCGCCGATCTTGAGATGGGCGTCCTGCATCAGCGCCCGCGGTGCGAGCACTTCGCCGGAACCGTGGATCCAGCGGCCCGCAACCAGAACGTCGGCAAAGGCCGACGAGTCGCCGCGGAAGATACGTGCACTGACTGGAGTGGCGATCCCGGGAACGGTGAAGTTCGCGCGGGATTCCGCAACCACGCGCGACGTTTCCGGCTGCGAGTTGATCAGCCGCACGGCGTCGGCGTCTGAAAGCGCCGGGCTCTTGTTGACGACGACGTTCACCACTCCGGCGTACGTGAGGCTGTTGGTGAACGTGTTGAAGCTGCGCGGCAGCCCCAGCCCGACGATCACGGTGGCGACGCCAAGAAAGATGGCGACCAGCGTCAAGATCGCCCGCACGGGCCGCGAGACCGCATCTCCGATACCAAGCACGATCGGGCGCGGCAGGCTGAGACGGGAGGCGAAGCGGCGGAGCCAGCGGCCGCTCCGGCCGCGTGGGGCGGTGGCGTTGGCGATCACGACCGCCGGCTTGAGACCCCCGGCGCGGACCGCCGGCACAAGCGCCGCCAGGGCCACGATGAGAAGCGCGACCACAAGCGCGAGAAGGTCGAGGGCCACCGACCAGCTCGGCTGGTAGTCGAGGCCGAGCGCCTGGAAGCTGTTCGCGACCAGTGGCTGGGCCAGGATGGTGCCGGCGGGAATGCCCACGACGCAGGCCGCCGCCGCCGGGATCAGGACCTGAAGCACGAAGACACTCACCACCTGGAAGGGGGTGAAGCCGACCGCTTTCATGATCCCGATCTCGCGATAGGCGGAAATCACGATCCCCGTCACCAGGTTGGAGACGATCGCTGCCGTCCCCGCGAGAGCGATGACGCTGAAGATGAGAAGCACGGTGGTGAAGGCCTGGTTCGAGCCATCGAACAGGGTGCGGATCAGCACGTAGTTGACAGACGACAGGACGCTGCCCGGCGGGAGCGAGGCACGCAGCGTGTCCAGGTCAGCCTGCAGCTGAGCGCTGGTCGGATCGGTGGCGAAGCGGTAGAGCATCTGGTAGTAGGACGAGTCCTTGGCGGTCAGCGACGCGATGGCCGAGCTGAGCACCCAGGCGCGTTGGGTGTTGAGGTCGGCGGTGCCCTCGTCGATGTCGACCACCAGCGCGGAGACGGAGAGCACCGGCTCCTGCGGAACGCTCACCACCTTCAGCTGGTCGCCGACGGAGATGTGGTTCAGGTCGGCGAATGATCGCGTCAGCGCGATCTCGCTGGCGCTCGAAGGCCAGCGACCGCTGCTGATGCGTAGCTGCTCGATGTCGCCTCGGGGGTTGTCGCGTCCGAACGTGGCCAGCGCGGCCTTCTGGCTCACCAGCGGGTACTGCAGTTTCTGATTTCCGAACTTCAGCTGCAGGTCGGTACCCGCGTACGGACCGCCGAAGGCCGAGGCTCCGAGCAGGGCGGGCGTGCGAGCGAGCGCGGCTCGGTCGGTCTGCCCGTCAAAGCGCACCTGAAGGTGCGCACCCTTCTGAGCCTCGAACGCCGCCTGGTATGGATCACGTGTTTGCGACAGCAGGGTTAGCGACATCGTTCCCGTGGCGACGGCGAGCAACGCGGTGACGAACACGACGGCGGCCTGCAGCCGTCTCCGGCGCAGGTCGCTCATGGCCTTGACGAGGACGGCGGTCATTGCGACGCTTCTTCGCTGCGGACGCGGATCACCTCTGAAGGCGCGCGCTCCGGGCTCTCGAGGCGCGCATCGTCGACGATCCGGCCATCCATGAGGCTGAGCACCCGCGTCGCGTAACGAGTCGCAAGTTTGGCGTCATGCGTGACGAGCAGGATCGTCCGCCCATCGCGGTGAAGCTGGACCAGGAGATCCATCATCTGCTCGCCGCTTGTCGTGTCCAGCGCTCCAGTCGGCTCGTCGGCGAGCAGCAGCGTGGGGTTGTTGATCAGCGCGCGCGCGATCGCTACGCGCTGCTGCTGGCCGCCGCTCAGTCGCGCCGGATACCTGTCCGCGACGTCTTTGATGCCAAGCTGGTCCAGCAGCTCCAGGGCGCGCCCCGGCACGGCATTGCCTTTCAGCTGCGCCGGGATGAGGACGTTCTCGACGGCGGTCAGGTTTGGAAGCAGGTAGAAGAACTGAAAGACGAAGCCGATGCGGTCGCGGCGGAACCTGGCCAGTCCCGACTCGCTCAGCTTGCCGAGGTCCGTCCCGCCCACAGCGATGGTGCCCGAAGTGGGACGGTCCAGACCCGCGATCAAATTCAGCATGGTGGACTTGCCGCTGCCAGACGGACCCATGATCGCGGTGAACTCGCCCTCCTCGACGGTCACAGACACGTCGTTGAGGGCTCCAGTGATGCCCTCCTGATAGACCTTGGTCACGTCGGTGAGCCGGACCAGCTCGCTCATTCCGTTCTTCGCGCCTCAGCTCCGAAACGCTCTGAAGAGAGCTCGTCCATCCATTTCAGGTCGGCCTCTGTGTGAAGCAGTGCGCCGCGCACCAGCCGCGCCAGGTCGATGCGGCCGTCACGGCGCGCCCGGTCTTCCAGCCGGTTGAGGTCCCGCAGGCGCTGGAGGTAGGCGCGCTTCTGGCGAGCGAGCATCGGCTGCAGGTCGCCGTTCGCGATGCGAGTCGCGAGAAGGAGCTTCACGTAGATTTCCTCGTGGAGCTGCTGTGGCCCGGAGTCCGGCTGCGAGAGCCATTCGTTGAGGGCCTTCTTGCCTTCAGGCGAAAGCTCGTACTGGAGCTTTCCGCGATCCCCCCGAGAACCCACAGGCCGAACGAGCCCGTCGCGCTCCAGGCGCTGGAGGGTCGTGTAGATCTGGCCGATATTGACTTCCCAGGTCCCACCCAGCATTGCCTCAAAGCGGTTCTTCACCTCATATCCATGGAGCGGCTCTTCTTTCAGGAGCCCCAGCACGCCGTACTTAAGCGACAATCTTTCGACTAACCATACTCCGTATGTATTTAGAGTATGTATCGGAGCAATGCGAATGTCAAGGTCGCAAGGGCCGACTCCCGAATCGGTCTTGTCCACAGCCCAACGGTTTTGACGGTTTCTTCAGGGTCTTCTTCCACCAGCCTTGTAGCCTCCCGGAGCCCAGCAGCGCGGGTCCTGAAAACACGAAAACCCGGTCCCAGGACCAGGTTTCGACTACAGGCTACGGCTCGAAGGCCTCACCAGAAAGAGGTGGCGGAGAGGGAGAGATTTGAACTCTCGATGGGCCAGTGACCCATAACGGTTTTCGAGACCGTCGCCTTCAACCGGACTCGGCCACCTCTCCGGAGCGCCTGCGGCTCAGCCATCCGCCTTGCCAGGCGTCAGATGGCGGTCCCGACCGGATTCGAACCGGCGTTCTCGGCCTTGACAGGGCCGCGTGTTTGGCCAGGCTACACCACGGGACCGGCAGCGGCTAAGTCTACCAACGGCCGGAGACAGGCCAGTTCGAACCGCTTCGCGGAGACGAGGACGGACCGCCGGAACCTCACACCTATAATTCTCCCGGCGTGAGCGACAACGACCGGCCCACCATGGGTACCCCGGAGGAGCTCAGGCGGCGCTTCCAGATCCTGGAGAGAGTCGCCATCTTCTTCACGCTGCCCGACAACATCCTCCACGCCCTGGCCCGCCGGCTCGCCTCGGCCTCTGCGTCCAAGGGCTCGGTGATCGTCCACCAGGGCGACCCCGGGGACACGATGTTCATAGTCGAGTCCGGCCGGTGCGAGGTCTACGTCGAGGAGTCCCCGGGCCACACCATCACGATCGCCCTGATGGGGCCGGACGACTTCTTCGGCGAGATG
>Ga0070741_10018101_pt1 | contig 11469 bp, 10 predicted proteins | sample Coa_R1_4_FD_66440 | JGI IMG/M metagenome (GOLD analysis project Ga0070741, IMG submission 66440) | Surface soil microbial communities from Centralia Pennsylvania, which are recovering from an underground coalmine fire - Coalmine... | ecosystem: Environmental > Terrestrial > Soil > Unclassified ...
TTCCTCACGGGGTCGACCTTGACCTTTTCTGCCCGCCCGCCGACCGCGAGGAAGCCAAAGCGCGAGTAGGTGCGGGTGGAAAATTCGTCGTCCTGTCCGACAGCCGCAACCAGCCCCGCAAAATGCTTCCCCGCTTGCTTGAGATCTTTGCGAAGTTTGCCGCCGGGCGGCAGGATGTGCTGTTGCACCTGCACACGGATCCCGAAGACGAGTTCACAAAATCTGGATACTATTCCTACGACGTGCGCGCCGACCTGCATCACCTCGGGATTGATTCTCAGGCCCGATTTACGCATGGCTTCGCCATGAAGCCGGGCGGAGGGATTTCGCTGGCGGACCTGGCGGCCTATTACCAGGCTGCTGACGTTCATCTCCTGGCTTCCAGCGGCGAGGGCTTCGGCCTGCCGAATCTTCAGGCGGCCGCTGCGGGCGCCGTTCCCATGGCGGCGGCGTATAGCGCCAGCCGCGAGTTGGTTGAAGGTCACGGCGAAAGCATCGCCGTGAGCGACTGGACCGCCAATGAGTTCGGCATCCGCCGCGCGCTGATCGATATGGACGATGCGGTTGAGAAACTTTCGAGATTTTACCGCGACCGCGGGCTTCTTCAGGAGCGCTCCCGGCAATCGCGCCGTTTTGCCATTTCGTACGGTTGGCGTGAGGTCGTGGCACAATGGGACAAGCTGCTTCGCTCGATTGCGCGAAGAGGGCAGCGCGTGCCGCGCTCGCCTTCCGCCCGAGTCGAGTCACTAGAGAAACTTGCTCCCCGTGTGGCACCAAGGATTCCCGGCGTATCCGTCAGGGTGACGGTTGTTGAAAGACAGTTGGGGAGGGTCGAGGCTGCCCTTCTGGCGGACGCACGCCGGCATCAATCCGATGGACGCATACCGGTCGTGCCGAAAGCCTGCGAGGTTGGCAATCTGCGAGTTCCTCGCCGCCCCGCTTATGTTTGTGTCGCGGCAGGAGACCTGGAGGTCTTCCAGGCCCTGAAGTTGATCTTTCCGGCGTTAAGCGGGTGGATTCCAGTGTTTTCACCCCTGGCCGAGCCTGAGATCGAGGACCTCGAGCTGGCTCCGTTAAACTCATACGATGACGGACGATATAAATTGGCTCAGTCCATCCTGGTTCTTAACCTGAGCGGCGAGATCTCTGAACCCATGCTTACCGACGCGGCCTATTACGGGGTACCGTGCGTGGGTTTCGAATTGAACCGGGTTCAGACAACGCTCTGGCCTGACTTGCAGGCACGCACAGCCTGCGACGCAACGAGACTGGCGCGCAAGCTTCTTACCGATCTGGCCTTCTACTCGCGGGCTGCGGAGCGAGCCCGGATGGAATGCCGGCGAGTCTTTTCGCCTGACGAGGCAGCCTCAATCGCGTCACTGCGGCGGCTTCATGCTCAAGAAACAGCCAGCGCGGCTGTCGTCAGTGGATGACAGAACATGGCACTGCAAATGTACATTGTCGCGTTGCGAAACGGGTATTCCGAAGAAGCCTCTCGTGATGTTCAGCGGCTTGTGCGCCAATGTGATGGCTATATTCTGATGGTGACCCGTACGGGACCGCTGATTGCGCTTGACGATTCAAAGGCAGGTGTGATATCCAAACACCCGCTCGTGGGGTTCATGGGTCCCGTGACTCTGAACCCCCGGGGAATAGCCGCGGAAAGACTTCAGCGGATCTTCGCAGAGAACCTGAGTAAACAGCTCGAGATTCGAAATACCGGAGAGCGTGGGCCGGACTCGTAACGAAGGAGGAATGCATGGGAGTCGGACAAGACCTGTTGAACGTGCCGTTTCCGAAAATGATCTACGACATGGCCATGGCGATTGCGAAAGGTCAATTGGCCCTGGACAAGTCATCCGTCAACACCCTCAAGATCCTGGCAAACACAAAATTCGATTACATTCCGGAAATCACCGAAACGCTGACACCCCGGCCGTTTTCACCTCCCAGCAAGCCGGATGTGACCATCACGGGTGTCGATGTGCACACGGACATTTCCCCGTCCGCCAAGTTGACGCTGCTTCAGGCCGGCATCGTCCCGACGTTTTACCAGTTCACGGAATCGATCATCGAAGTCAAGATGTCGATCTCAAGCAAAACGGAGACGTCAAGTTCGCTCGATGTCGGTGTAGAGGTTACCGCCTCGGCTGACTTCCTGTTCGGCTCCGCGTCTGTCAGTTCACACGTCAACTACTCGACGGCAAGCAAATACTCTTACTCCGTGGACGGCTCGAGCCTTTTGCGCACAACCCTGAAGCCTGCCCCGCCGCCGCAACGGATCATGCCCCGTTTCATCACGGTGAATGCTCTGGAGTCGCCGCCGAAAATCACCTTCAGTGAATAGAGGGGAGTTGAGATGCCGAAAATCACCCAAATCGGTAACGAGTTGGCGGAAATCCCCTTTGGTGAACTGTTGCGGAGCGTCGCCCAGGGGATCGCGGATGGGCAGCGGGCTCTCGACCTGACGTCCATTCAGACCTTGATTACTCTCTCACAAACCCTGGTGGACATCATCCCGGAGGTGACGGAGGTCATCACTCCGTCACCTTCCACCGTGAACATCTCCGGGCAACCCCCCATCCAGGTGACGGGGGCTCGGGTGCAGGCCAGTGCCGCGGCACCCGTCAAGATGTCTGCGCTCCAGGCGGGAATCACTCCCACCTTCTATCAGTTCACGGAGGCGACCATCGAGCTGAAGGTTTCCATGCAGCTTCGCCAAGTTGAGGAGACCGACGACCAGGGGAAGAAGAACAGTTTCATTCGCGCCTTCAGTTCCCACGTAAATTTTCGTAGCCAGAACACCTTTACGTTTAATGCGGACGCAGCCAGCAGTGTGACGGCCATCCTGCGTCCAGTACCGCCCCCGACTCGGGTCGTGCCTTCGGTGATCACCGTGAACGCTCTGGGCACGACTCCGACGGTCACGATCAGTCCGTAGACGCTTGACTGGGGGAGAAGAAGCCTTAGATTGAGAAGGGGAGCCGCTCGCCTGTCCGGGGAGCGGGTATCCCAGCCGGAGGAGCAGCATGCCCGACAACCCCTTGGCAAACGCGACGGAGGTATTCTCTGCTCCGATTGAGAGCGTGATCGTGGCGCTTGGCAAAGGCATTTCCGAGGCGCAGAGAGCTTTGGACCAGAATTCGATCGCCGCCCAGCAAGCGATCGATGCGGACCCGGTGCTTTCCCGCCAGGGATTACAGGCAACCTGGTACCAGTTCCCGCGAGTTGATCTTCAACTCAAGCTCTCCCTGACGATGGCCCAGGACGGGGCGACGCCGGCGCCGCGTGCTGCGGGAGGCGTGGCTGATTTTTCAAAAGCGATTCGGCTGGTGGCCCAGCCTGTGAGTGCCGCTTACAAAACTCACTTCAATTACACGGCGGAAGCGGCAAGCACCATTACATTGTCCATTGTGCCTGTGCCGGCGCCTCGCGCTGCGGACCAGTCCACGATAACACCGCGCATGACGCTTGCCGACGTGCAGAAGGCGGCCCTGTCAAGCCCGGCAAAATTCGTCAAGGATGCACAAGGGGGGCCCGTGGCCAGCCTGCGGTTTGACTTGAACTTCAATGCCACGGCGGGCTTGTGGTACGTTCTCCAGTATGACCCCTTGAATCCCGCAGCCAAACCGGTCGTGGTCGCTGTCGATGACGCGACCGGCCGCGTGCAAGTGATCAGCTCACCATAGGGAGGCTCTCCTGTGCCCAGGGAAACCGCGCGAATTGACCTCGGGAACGTCGTAAAGACGCTGGACAAGATCAGGGACATCAGCCAGCTCGACCCGGCAACGAGGAAGCAACTCGTGAGTTCAGTCGATGACCTGAAAACAGGATTGCAGGACCTCGAGACCGAACGGAATGGTCTGCTCACGACCTTAAATGAGAACAAGACAACCATCGCCAGCTTGCAGGCCGAGAATTCAAACCTTAAGCGAGACAGCGCGGCAAAAGATGCCACCATCGAGGATCTGAAGAAGAAGCTTGCCGCGGCCACTTCGCCGCCGCAGGGGACAAAGCCCCTGGACCTTGCAAACTCTTTCAAGAGTGTCGTGGACCGTATCCAACAAGAAGCGCTCCAATCCGGCGGGATGGCGACCACCGTCAAGAGCATGGACCTCGAGCTGAAAGTGCTTGTGAACCAGAAAGACCAGGACGTACTCGTGGTCCTTCCAACACCCACGGCGCCGATCGATCCGAACCAACTCTCTACGCTGCGCGTGTCTTTTGGCGCGGTCCCGGGTGTCGCACCGCCCGCCGCGGCGGCTCCGCGCCCTTCGATCGTTCCGGAAGCAGCGCCTGCGGCTCCACCCGCCCCGGCACAACCAGCTCCCGCGGCCGCCGCGCCCAAGAAGCCGGCGGAAGTTCGCGGAGCAAAAAGGAAGAAGTAGTTCGGCAATTGTCCGATGGAAGTGCCGCCTATGCCGCTTTACACAGACAACATTGAGCAGGCCCGGGCTGCTTACGCCAAGCTCGAGGAAAGAGTTCAGAGCGCGGAACAACGCGCCGAGAGGTTGCAGAGTGTCATCGAAGATTTGAAGAAGAGAATTCCTTTGACCGTTGAAGAGGCTTCTTCGTTGCGGCAGGTGGTGCTGGACCGGGAAGCGCAGATTATTAGATTGAAGGATCAACTGCAAGCGACTGCCGAACCTTCTACCGGCGTATTGCTCGACAATTTCATTGCCATGCTGGGACTGGCGACTGCAATCGGCGAGGCATCCATGCCGGACCGTGCGATTGCTTCCGTTGCGGCAACTCTCCAGGCCCACATTGCCCTCCAGGCGGGCGGCGTAGGCTTGCGCTTCTATCAACCCGCGTCATCAACGGCTGTGGGGCTTGCCACGACGTCATTCGAGATCAACAAAGTTCCCCCGCCGGCGGGTGTTTCCGCGCCTCGGAATCTATACATGGTTCTCGAAACCAAGCAGAAGCTTTACGCCGATAGTTTTTGGACGCGATTCGAGACAGCCGGGCAGATTATTGCCGAAATCGCCAAAGTCATTGCTGACACAGGCGCATGGAATTTCGGATTTCTCGTGCAGTCGGCTCTTCGGATCGCCGACTTGGAAAGAAATCTGGCCGGGCTGATTGCGGGCGCAGCTCCGCTCGAGCGCGTGAAAGCATACAGTGCGGCCGCTGACGGGCTTCGAACCTTGTGCCAGGCGCTTGCCGCCAAGACCAATCCGGTTGCAGGTGACCTGTTTCTGCTCACCGCAGCGGTCGACTTGACAACCACCATTGGAAGATCCCTTCTACTGTGACCAGGGCAGAGAGACTCAAAGCCAGAATTCAGTCCGAGCGCGAGGCTGCGCGACGGCAGGAAAAGCTTGAACGCTTCCGCGCCGAGCGTCTCTCTGAGGAGCGTAAATTACGGCGCGAAGAGGAAAGACGTGAGGAGCGCCGCGCCGATCAACTGCGCGCAAAGCGCCGGGAGGAGCTGCTCGCGAATCTTCTGGAAAGACGCCGGCTTGAATATCGTTCAACGGCCAGACCCGAGCCGAAAAACTATGAGCTGGCGCCGCAAAACGATGCGAAACCAGATCGAAGAGGGAAGCTTCGCGAGGAGTTACGCACGGGGAAATCTGTGCCCGTCAGGGAGCATAGGCACGAGCAGCCAGCATCGAAAACCAACCGGCCTTCAGCCGAAACGAGGGTCCGGTGGAAGCCAAGGCCGCTGCCCCGGATCCTTTCGGCAAAGCCTCGTGCGTCTGGCGAGGTCTCACAGCGGCGGTCAGATTCAAGGCGGCCAAGGAAGGGGTTGTGGGACAGTCTGCGTTCACGGCTCCGCCGGGAGTCGCCCAAGGCGGGAGTCCGGGCGCGGCCTGAAGGGACGAATCCCCAGAGTCCTCGTCGTGCCTCCCTGCCGCGCTTGGTGGCCGAAAGGTTTTCGCGCAAAACGATCGAAAAACTGGCGCGCCGTATTGAATCGCTCAGGGATCACAATCCAAAGGCTCCACCTGTCAGGCCGCTCTCGAAGGAAAGACACAAATCTCACGCTCTCTCAATTCGGGTCAAACTGAAGCTGAATGAACTCCGCTCACGCGGCCCCAAAGGAGGTTCCCCGCGGCACGCTCGGCCCCAGCGGACGAAAGCGAAATCGGCCTTTCGCATGCCCAAGGTACAGGGCATTCGCGACACGTTCAGGGCTTTCCTCGCGAGGCAAGGAAGGTGGATGCGTGCCCGCCTTTTCGTTCAATCCGGGTCCATGCCCGATTCTGCTCCCGAGCTGCCGCCGGGCGATCCACTCTGGCTGAGTACGGAAGGGAACACCATTGTCGACCAGAACGGCTATGCCGTTGATCTGCGGGGAGTGACTGTTGCTGGTCTTGATAGGGTTGCTCCCGGGCCGGATCAGTCGGTCGCCGAGGCGCTCTCTCTTGATGACGCAAACCTTTCAGTGATGACCGAAACTTGGGGGATGAACTTGGTGCGCGTGCCGTTTCACGCCCAGACGGCGCTTGAGGGGAACGACGCCCTCTCCCCGGACGAGGTGCTTTCAGGCATCGACAATATCGTGGACAAGGTGGCCGGATACAACGCATACACGCTGCTTGCGCTCCAGGCCCCCGTCGTGAATGGAGCAGCGACATTGCCGGATGCGAGCGTCTTTGAATGCTGGCGCTTACTGGCCGACCGCTATCAGAGTCAGCCCGCGGTCCTTTACGAAATCTACTCAGCTTCGTTGCCCATCGCGGGCGACTGGCTCGGCACCGCACCGCGGCTCGTCGGCGTGATTCGCAGGGAGAATCCAGCTTCATTGCTGTTCCTTGGAAACGGCGGCGGCGATGAAGACATCGCCGGCTTGCCCCTGCGGTTCACCACCGGCGAATCCATTTTCAACCTTGTCTACACAGTCAGAGTCTCGCCGCGGCCTTTGCAGGCGAGCTTCGACGCGGCGTTCCAGGGTTTTGCCGATTCGTATCCCATCTTCGTTCCCGAATGGACTGCAGCCGGCCCCGATTTGGAAAGGGTTCAGGAGCTTGCCGCAAGCGAATTCGCAAGCTACGGATTGGGTTGGGCCGCATCGAACTGGAACGCCGAGCCGCGTCTCGTGGCGAATTCTCTGAAGCACGACTTCACTCTCACACGCTCTGGGTCTGTGGTCCGGAGAGCCATGGCGCTGCCCACCAAGGTTCGCTTTCCACCCTACTTGAGGAGTTTCCGCCCGCTCGTGGAATTCCGCAATCCCGAATATTGAGAGACAAGCTCCCATTTCCCGGTGACTCGTGGAGATCGACGTCGTCATCCCCGCTGTTCGGGTCAACGTGATCCCGGAACTCCTCTTCAGTTTCAGCAGGAACCGCGTCCGTCCCGATCTGATCACTATCGTAAGCAATGAAGTGCCCTCAGAGATTGACACTCTGGGTCTGAAGATTCGTATTCTCCGCTTCACGAGTCGCCACTATCCCATCGGCGCTTGCGATGTGGGCCTGAGGCGGGACATTGGAATCTGGAAATCGCCCTGCTCGCATATCGTGACCTTTGATGATGACCAACTCGCACCATCCAACTTAGTTGAGACCAGCCGAGACGTGTTCACCCGCCAGCGATTCTTCTGGGGGCACTACCGCTTTCTGGATTTTTCCCGGTATTCTCTCGCGGAGATCAGCAGCCTGCCTGCCGAGAGAGGGAGACCCCGCGAAACGCCTCCCAACGCCTGGCATCTGTGGTTCAGTGCTTACGGAGGCCTCTTTGGTGCTGAGAAGGCGCTGGCCCAGCAAATTGGTGGATTCGACCTGATCTTCTGCGGACGCCATGCGGGAGAAGATCAGCATCTGGGCAGGCGGCTCTCGCAGTATGCAAATCAAGGGGGGCGCATCTTTGTGCATGAGCCGCCTTTCGCCTGGCATCCCGAAGCCAGGGTTCCGTGGCCTGCCGTCAAGTATTCCAATTTGTGCAGCGGACCGCATGATTTCGAATACCGGACCGTTTCGGGAATGGCCATTCGGAAATGCAGAGGCTGCCCTTATTTCGAGCCGCCGGCAGGCGATCTTCTTCATGACGACGTTGCCATCTTGTTTGAGGAAAGCATGGTCGATGTCTCAATAGAAGAGTTGTCGTGAATGCGATTCACCTTCCAAGGATGGCTCTCCGGATGTCGAGCTTGAAGGACGGATGGTCTGGAGTGCCAGTAATGTTGAGGGGGAGAACGGTCCCCGCACCGCTCTTCTCAAAGAGCGGATCGATGGCTTTAAGCAGGAAGGATTTGAGGCCCGTGGTCGTTTGGGAGACCCTGGCCTCCAGACTGAGGGTCCCTTGAAAATCGAGTTGTTCGCTGGCCAGCGAGTAACTTCCGTGCAGGTTGACCAGCGAGCCGGGAACTGAGAAAGTCAGTTCCGGAAAAGTCATCACGCCGTCCCGCATCAGGAAGCGCCCGTGGAAGTTCGAGGCCACGTTCGAATCTTCCGCAGCGTTCTTGATTCCCTGCCCGCGGCGGCTCAATTCCACTATTTTCTCTTGGACACGCGGCGTTGTGAACCGGGCGGTCCTGACCTGAAATCGGCCGTTGAGCTTCAACCTCTGATGGATTTCTCTGTTCACCGGGGGCAGTACAAGCCTGGTCTTGAGACTGACGTCCCCGACCAGCGGTGGTTTCTCCCCCTTGGCCGCGAGTCGAATCAAGTCTTCGAGCCGCCCGGTGGAAGTTGTGACGTCCAACAAGATGGTCTTGCCCGGCACGCCCCTCTTACCAACCACCTCGCCCTGGCACACCAATGTCGTACTTAGAAAATGGGCAACGACCGGCTGGAGCAGTGTATCGCCATCCGTTCCATCCACGATGGCGTTGAACTGGGTTTTCAGTGGTACTCGATGGCCCGCAATCTTCAAGTTGAAGTCGGGCGTGTCCGTGCCACCTTGAACTGTGATTCGATCCAGCACTCCTTCGTACTTCCCTTCTGACGAGAGAATGCCCGCGATTCCGCGAAAGATCGAAAGGTCCGCATTGCGGAAGGTATAGCGGCCCGAGACGGGAGTCTTGCCGGGGTCATCGGCCACCCACGGCCCGAATGTTCCTGTACTCTCGATCCATCCCGGCGGAGTGGGGTTTGTCAGCGTTGCCCGGAAAACCATAGCCTGTCCGATTCCACCCGAGTGTAGATTAAGCTTCGTAATGCAAAAGATGTGCGGCGGCTTGTCTGGCCGCCTGGGAAAAATGTTGAGCACCGTGCCGTCGGCCGTCACTTCGTCGATTACGAAAGGATAGAGGCGCCGGCCATCCCGCCCCGCTTGATTGCGATTCTCCCGCTGGTTTTGACCGTGTGTTACGTTGATCTCCAGACCTTCGAGTTGCAGCTTGCGGAAGCGTCGCGGAAGAAGAAGGAACCCGGGCAGGTTCCCCTCGAGCGACAATTTCCTGATCGAGGCGAGGGGAAGCTCATGCTTGCGCCCTCGATCGTGCAAAGCCAGTCCTTCGCCGATTATTCTCATCCTGGGGAAGATGGACACGACTTGCAGTTTCTCTAGTTCGACGTCGCTCTCGTACCGCTCCCGTAAGGCCTTGATGGTCCAGGAGCGAATGTAAGCTGGAAGACGGTGGGCGACCATGGCCGCCCCGGCCACGATGATGAGCAGCAGGCCGATAATGAACTTGTTTCGCACTTTAAGGACAACTCCGCAGGAGGTTCCGGTGTAGCACAAATACCGCTGCCGAGGGGTCTTGAACGGTACTGTTGGCAGGCGATGAACTCGGCGGCGCCGAGGCAGACTTCAGTTCCTCGATCGTACGCAATACTCTGCGCCACTGCCGGCGGTTCTTGCTCACTGCGTTGTCGCCGGCGTGCTTGTAGAACTCGAGCAGATTGCTGCGGAGCGCGGCATCAACTCCCATGAACCGCTTCGATTCGAGCTTGCGCAGGAGTTGGGCGTAAGTCCGGTCGCAATAACGGTACTCGCCCGGCCGTGTAGGGCTCCCTGTATCCAAATCCATATCCGGCGGGTCGAGTTTGCCACTTTCGATTTGCCGGAGCTCGAGCTCGTACCGCTGGACGGTGGCGCGCAGGCTGTCCGCAAAGAGTTTCTCTGTCTCCAAAGTGGGACTGTGGAATTGAATGACGTTGAAAGGCCCAACTTTAGGAATGATTCTGAAAAGGAAGGCCTCCATCTCATCCCCCACTCCGGGCTTTGCGTACTTGCTTTGCCAGCCCCGGTAGCTCTTGCGGGACAGGTGATAGAGCTGCCGATGCTGAAAATTGGAAGCGAGCTCCTCCAATTGCTTTCTTCGGAGCGCCCAAGTCACCTCGGCCATCTCCGGGATGGCCGAGCTTGCCAACTCCCGGTAGCTGAAGAGAGCGATGCGGACCGAGAGAATCTGATCGCTCAAGTTCAGGCCGTAGGTTTTCTTGAAGGCTCGTTGAAGCAGAGGCCTGGCCACCTTGAAGCCAATCCATTGGTGATAGCCTTCGGGCGCCACGTGATGGGCCACAACTTCCAGCGTGTCGAAGCCAAACTCGGTGAGGGAGTGCGCCCACGGGCTTTCCTCCCAGGTGACCGAATTTCCGTACTTCTTGTGAAGCGCCGGATAAAGAAGTCCAACTGAACGGTTAACGGCGATGGAATGGCCTTCGATGTCCGCGACATAGTGGGACAGCGCACCCAGGGCGAATGCATAGTCATTGATATCCCGGGATTCGTTGAACAGCGCCTGGACGAAATAACCACTCCGCACATAATGCGTGAGGTGGCTGAAGAAGCGGCTGCCGAAGGGGTAGTATCCCATGTCCTGAATGACACTGCCGCCGTACGCATATGCCTGCGCCTCGTGCAACTGCTGCGCGGTGGCTCGAGGAAATCGCGCCACAAAGAGCGGCTTGATGTGGTCCTCCCATTCCGCGTCGATGATGGCTTCGTGAGTCAAGACCGAATACCCGAAGGCCTGATGAGACTGGAACAGTAGAAGCAGGCACAAAATTAGAAGTCGAAGCAGCCGACTTCGCGGGTTCAAGTCTCCGGCTTTCTCCCCGCGTGACAGCAGAAATCGCTGGAAATTGGCAGAAAAAGCCATTCTGTTGCTCGCCTTCAGTCCGCCATTTCAACCGGGCCGCCTGAGCATGAGGCGTTGCTTTTCGAAGGCTTTCTGTGGGGAGGGGCACTGACCGGCCGTCCCGGCCCGGGAACAACCGGCCGCTTCGGTCGGATCCCCTCCCCATAGACGCAAGCGTTATTGGCCACTCGACGGCTCATCCCTTGTGACGATCCCTACGCATTCGAGAAAGGCTCGCCTCCGTGGGGTGAGTACTTGTTCAAAGCGCTCCGCAACGCCCCGGCCGCCGCTGGCGGAAGAATGCTCCCCTTGATCAGGATGTCGCTTGCCTCCACCTTCCGCCCGTACAGTTCTGCGTTATCTTCCTTGTCTTGCTTGAGGACGGCGCCATCAAGCGACGCACCGGCAAACAAGCCTCGCGAGCGAGAGTAGCTGAGGATTTCAGCATGCAACTGTGCGTCCGTAGCCCCTTCGGACGATCGTCCGACCGG